>Ga0172379_10004839_pt1 | contig 19401 bp, 12 predicted proteins | sample GrowelOW334metaG_FD_119756 | JGI IMG/M metagenome (GOLD analysis project Ga0172379, IMG submission 119756) | Groundwater microbial communities from an aquifer near a municipal landfill in Southern Ontario, Canada - Groundwater well OW334 metaG | ecosystem: Environmental > Aquatic > Deep...
ATCTTTTGCTAGATAGAGAAAAACTTATGCCGACTGCTTTGAATCATGGAATAGCTGTTCCCCATACAAGAGATTTTCTGCTTCCAAAACCTTATGATATAGTTTCTGTAGTATATTTAAACAAGCCGATCGAATATGGCGCATTGGATGGAGAAAAAGTAAGAACGTTGTTTTTCTTATTTGCCTGCGACGATAAAAGACATCTTCATCTATTAGCTAAAATAGCGCATCTGACAAGAAATGAAGATTCTTTGAATTTTATTAATCAGCAGCCGTCAAAAGCTAGTTTGTTAAACTACTTAAAAGAGTGGGAAACAAAATTAGCAGTTCCTGCTTTTGATAAGGTTTAAAATATATACGAAAAATAAATAGATCTAAAAAAATTAAAAACGGCAGGTTTTGCCGTTTTTAATTTAAAGCATTTTTTATTTTGATTCTGAAGCCAATTCTTCTTTTTCTTTTTGTTTTTCTTCTTCACGAAAAACTATTTGATCTTTGTCCACAGAGATAAAGTAATTTACTTTCTTGTCAGGATTGTAAAGAAGTTTCTCGGCTAGAGGATCTTCAAGGTATTGTTCGATTGTTCTTCTAAGAGGTCTTGCGCCCATCTCGGGTTGATAACCTTTTTCAACAAGAAGAAGCTTAGCTTTGTCATCAAGTTCAATTCCGATACCCTTTTTCAAAAGTCGATCTTTAAGTTTTTTGAATTCCAGATCAACAACATCTTTTAAGACATTTTTATCAAGTGTTCTAAATATTACGATATTGTCCAATCTATTTAAGAATTCAGGTTTAAAGTGTTTTTTTACAGCTCCCTGAATTTTGTCCTGCATAGATTTATAATCTAAAACGTTATCGCCGGCGCCAAAACCAACTTCTGTTGATCTTCTAATTAAATCTGCGCCAAGGTTCGATGTCATGATTATTATGGTGTTTTTGAAATCAACTTTTCTTCCCATAGAATCGGTTAATTTACCCTCTTCCATTATTTGAAGAAGTAAGTTCATTACATCCGGGTGAGCTTTTTCAACTTCATCAAACAAGACAACGCAGTATGGTCTTCTTCTTACCTGTTCGGTTAGCTGGCCGCCTTCTTCATGTCCAACATATCCTGGAGGCGATCCTGTGATTCTGCTGGCAGCAAATTTTTCCATGTATTCAGACATGTCTACTTGGATAAGAGCTTCTTCTCCGCCAAATAGATGGATTGCAAGCAATCTGGCCAAATGCGTTTTTCCGACTCCCGTTGGTCCTAAAAATAAAAATGATCCGATCGGTCTATTTGGATCCTTGATATCAGCTCTGCTTCTTTTTATAGCTTTGCAGACACTGTTAACAGCATCTTCCTGACCTGCTATATCCTGAATCAAAACTTTCTCCATATGGATGATTTTTTGAAGTTCAGACTGAGTCAGTCTAGAAAGAGGGATGCCTGTTTGTTTGGCAATTATCTGAGCTATGTCTTCATCATCTACAATCGACTGGTTCTCTTCTTTGGCTTTTTCTTTTTCCATTGTAATATTCTGAAGCTGCTCTCTTAATTTTTTTTCTGAGTCTCTTAATTTGGCAGCTTTTTCATACTCCTGTTTGCCGATAGCCTCCTCTTTTGAAATTCTAAGAGTGTCGATCTCAGACTCCAATTTTTGTATTTCAGGAGGTTGGTGCATAGTTGTAATTCTGGCTTTTGCACCGGCTTCGTCCATAAGATCTATTGCCTTATCCGGTAAAAATCTGCCTGAAATATATCTATCAGACATTTGAACTGCAGCTTCTATCGCATTATCTGTATATATACAGTTATGATGTTCTTCGTATTTTGATTTTAATCCATTTAAAATGGCCTTGCTTTCTTCTACAGATGGCGGAGGAACTTGAATTTTTTGAAACCTTCTTTCCAAGGCAGCATCTTTTTCAATGAATTTTCGATACTCGTCCAATGTAGTAGCTCCGATACATTGAATTTCTCCTCTTGAAAGCATAGGTTTTAAGATATTCGAAGCATCGATCGCGCCTTCGGCAGCGCCTGCGCCTACTATTGTATGCAGCTCGTCAATGAATAATAAAATATTTCCATTTCTCTTGATTTCATCCATGACTGCTTTAATTCTCTCTTCGAACTGACCTCTATATTTTGTTCCGGCGATCATCAAAGTCAAATCTAAAGAAATCAGTTTTTTGTTTCTTAAAGTTTCGGGAACATCTCCTTGAATGATTGCATGAGCGAGTCCTTCAACTATTGCAGTTTTTCCAACGCCCGCTTCTCCAATCAAAACAGGATTGTTTTTTCGTCTTCTGCAAAGGATTAATATCAATCTTTCAATTTCTTTTTTTCTGCCGATGACTGGGTCCATTTTACCTTCTCTTGCAAGTTCTGTCAGATCATGACCATAGGCTCTAAGGGCCGGCATTTTGTCGATTGTCTTGTCTTGAGTTTTGGCATTGCTTGAGTTGCTGTTAGAAGAAGATGCCATCGGAGGCATTTGTAAATTAAAAGTTTCCAGCTCTTTTAAGATTTCTTTTCGAATGTCTTTCAGATCAACGCCCATGTTCTCGAGCACTTGAGTCGCTACGCTGTCTGTTTGACGAAGAATAGCTAGAAGCAAATGTTCTGTTCCAACGTAATTATGATTTAAATTAGAAGCTTCTTCGTTGGCAAATTCAAAAACCTTTTTTACTTTTCCCGTTAATGCAGGATCAGAATAAACTTGCATCTCAGGTCCGAACCCAACTATTTTTTCAATCTCTTCTTTTGTGTTTTCATAAGCTACATTCATGTTTCTTAAAACATTAACGGCTATTCCCTGACCTAATTTTAAAAGCCCTAATAATATATGCTCAGTCCCTAAATAATTGTGATTCAGTCTTTGTGATTCTTTCTTTGCAAGTTTTATTACCTGCTTTGCTCTATTTGTAAATTTATCAAACATTTTTGATGCCTTTTTAAAAATTTTTAAATTTTAATCACTTATATACAATTTTAACTTTTTCAAGCATTTTTGTAAATTGTCAATTACAAAACTTGATTGCTAATTATTTTTTATAAATATCAGTATTTAAACTACTTAAATATTTAGTCATTTTTTATTCAAAAATAAGCTATGCTTTCTTTTAACAGTAATAAGAAAAATCATGAAAATTGTCAAAACAGAAAATGAAATTGCTGAAAATATTATGCAAAAAGATGCTTTTCTTTTAGAAAAGCTAAAAGATGAGCCCATTTTACATCTTTATGAGTGGAAAGGTGATAGCCTGACATATGGTTATTTCATTAATATTGAAAAACATATAGATCTTGCTACCGCTAGGAAAAGAGGACTCTCCCTTGCCAGAAGACCAACCGGTGGGGGTATTGTTTTTCATTTATGGGATCTGGCATTTTCCTTTTTAATGCCCTCCAGTAATAAAAATTTTTTTAATAATCCCTTGGACAATTATAAGTTCGTAAATTCCATAGTTTTAGATGCTGTAAAAAAATACTTGGACAGCAGCTTATCTTTTTATGAAGAAGAGATAAAAGATGCCGGTGAAAAAGTAAAAGAAGATTTTTTCAAAACGGATCAGAAAAATAATAATTTTAATCACTCACCAAATTTTTGTATGGCGAAGCCTTCAAAATATGATCTGATCTATAATAATAAAAAAATAGCAGGCGCCGCCCAAAGAAAAAAACTAAACGGATACCTTCATCAGGGTTCCATTTCATTGATTATGCCTGATGTTTCTTATATGCAGGAAGTATTGATCAATAAAGAAGTTGTTTTAGATATTTTTTATAATTCTCATCCAATCTTTAAATCGGATTTAAAAGAAAAAAAAGAAGTTATAAAAAAAAATCTCATCACAAGTTTTAGCGATAAAATTTTTTAAATGCTTTAATCATCATACTTTGGGGAAGTTATTTTTTTGATTATTTATTTGTCAAAAATAATTTTTAATATCAGTGACATTCGGTAGGGGGAATTTAAATTGAGAAAAGAAGATCTTAAGAACAATTGCTTTGTTCTGATAAAAGTCATGATTTTAAAAATTTTATCTATATGAAAAATAGTTTTTTACTGATGAAATGGCTAAAATAATTTTTATAAATTTTTTAGAAATACAATTTCTTAATTTTCAATTTAATTTAAGACCTTATATAATTCAAAGACTATAGTAAAAGCTATTAAAAAATGTTGTAACGTTATTTTAGGAATTATTAATGAAAAAAAGTGCTATTTCACCTACAAGAGAAGAAGATTATTCTTCATGGTATCAACAAGTTGTAAAAGCTGCCGATTTGGCTCAGGCTTCACCTGTAAGAGGCTGCATGGTAATCAAGCCCTGGGGATATTCTCTTTGGGAGAATATTCAATTCATACTTAATAAAAGAATTAAAGAAACAGGTCACAAGAATGCTTATTTTCCATTGTTTGTTCCTCTTTCTTTTCTGGAAAAAGAAGCAAAGCACGTTGAAGGTTTTGCAAAAGAGTGCGCGATAGTCACTCATCACAGATTAGAGCTGAAAGATGGAAAATTGGTTCCTGCTGAAGATTCAAAACTAGAAGAGCCTTTAATCGTAAGGCCTACATCCGAGACGATAATCGGCGACATGTTCTCCAAATGGGTTGAATCTTATAGAGATCTTCCGATTTTGATAAATCAATGGGCAAATATTGTCAGATGGGAAATGAGAACGAGATTGTTTTTAAGGACAACAGAATTTTTATGGCAGGAAGGGCATACAGCCCACAGAACTAAAGCCGAAGCTGAAGTTGAAGTATTTAAGATGCTAGGTGTTTATAAGGAATTCTTAGAAAGTTATTTGGCAATCGCTTGTATTGACAGCAGAAAAAGCGAATCCGAAAAGTTTCCGGGAGCTGACAATACCTATTCTTTAGAAGCAATGATGCAGGATAGAAAAGCGCTACAAGCCTGTACATCACATGATTTGGGTCAGAATTTTGCTAAAGGAAATGATATAAAGTTTAGTGATGAAAACGGAGCGATACAGTTTGCCTGGACGACTTCATGGGGTTTGACAACAAGAGTGATCGGAGCTTTGGTTATGGTGCATTCCGATGATGATGGTCTGGTTCTTCCTCCAAAGATAGCGCCTTCGCAAGTTGTGATTTTACCTGTTATTCATACTGATGAAGTTAAAAAGAGCGTATTGGACAAATGCGAGGAAATAAAAAAGGAACTGGAAAAAATCCGATATCATGAAATGAATATTTCGGTTGAAATTGATTTAAGAGATATGAGCGGGGGAGAGAAAAAATGGGACTGGATAAAAAAAGGCGCGCCATTAATAGTTGAAATCGGACCGAAGGATATTGAAAAAAATAGTGTTTTTGTCTTGAAGAGACTAAATCTTGAAAAATTTAGTATGAAGACAAATGAGTTTATTGCGAATATCTGTTCAATTTTAGATGAAATCCAAAATACGATGTATCAGACATCAAAGAATTTTTTAAGTCAGCATACGCAAGATATTAGCGATGAAAAGGAATTTTATAAGTTTTTCACACCGAAAAACAAGGAAAATCCTGAAATGCATGGTGGTTTTGCCAGATGTTTTTATTGTGAAGATGCTATGCATGAAGAAAAAATTAAAGAAGACCTCTCAGTTACAGTCAGAGGAATTTTAATGGAAAAAAATAATATTGAGAAACCATGTGTTTTTTGTGGAAAAAAAACTAAAACTAGAGCAATTTTTGCTAAATCATATTAAGGAGAGAGTATCGTTATGCTAAGTTTTTTAAGAAAGTACCAGAAAATATTTTTTGTAATCATTGCCGTTGTTATTGTAGTAACATTTTCATTTTTCGGAACTCAGGGAGTGATTTCTGAAGTTAAGAAAGTAAAAGATGAAGATATTGCTCAAGCTGTAGATGGTTCTAAAATAAAACTCTCCGAAATTGAAAAAATGTCTCTTTTTCTATCATCTGATAGCGAAGATTATTCTATTAAACAAACTCAGATAAGAGCCAATTTATTCAATGACGGTGTTTTAAAAAATGATATTTTTCAATCAGGTATAGCAAAAATAATTTTTGAAAAATATTTTGACAAACTAGCTCCATCGCTTAAATCAAAATTTGAAAAAGCAAAGAAATATCGACCTTTTGTACATTACTATGATTCTTCAATTTCTGCAGAGGCAATTTGGCAGAATTATAAACCGGAAATTTCTGATCTGCTTAAAAAAGTTAAAGAACAAAAAGAACTTAATTTGGAATTTTGCAAGCTTTATATCGACCTGTATAATGAACAGATGAACTTTCATCCCGAGTCATTAAGAAAGATCATCTATTTTCAGGAAAAACAAAAAAATGCACAGACAGATCCTAGAATTTTACAAGATAGCTTTGCAATTTTTGGATATGATAATGCAGTAGAATGGTTTGGAAAAGATTTTATAGATTTAATCTCTCAATTTATCATCAATACATCTCATATAGCAGAATCAAAAGGATATAAGGTTTCCGTTAAAGAAGTAAATATTGATTTGATGACAAATTTAAAAAAAGCATTAAAAAACCAAACAGACATATCTCTTGCTGAATCATATAAAAGAATGCTTAAAATTCTTGGAATGGATGACAAGTCTGCTATAGATGTTTGGCAAAAGGTAATGCTTTTCAGAAAATATTATAAAGATGTTTCCAATACTGTTTTGTTAGACAATTTACCTTACAAGGAATTTTTGGATTTTTCTGCCACAACAGCCAAAGTCAAGGTTTATGATTTACCAAAGCATCTTCAAATGAATAATTTTGAAGATCTGATGCAATTGGAAATGTATTTAATGGCAACTGCGGACAAATCAGGCGCTTTGGATATTCCAAATAGTTTTAAAGCTATTGATCAGATCGAAAAAGAATATCCTCAGTTGATAGAAAAACAATACCAGCTAAATGTTAAACATACCAATTTAAGGCAGGCAGCTCAGAAAATAAAAGTAAAGGATATGTATTTTTGGCAGTTAGATGATAAAAATTATTCTAACCTAAGAAAGAATTTTAAATATCTGCCTGAAGCAAATTCAAGAAAAGAAAAACTTGATGTTTTTGATAACCTTGAGGTTTTTCAAAAAATGCAGGTCAATGACTATTCAAGAATTTCTATGGTTAAAGAAAACTTATCGATTATTGATGAAGCTTTAAATAATGAAGAAGCTAAATTTTATGATTTTTATATAACTTTAGCCGATCCTTCTTTTCCTATACATTTCCAAAATACTGCAGAAGTTGTTGAGCTAATTGATAAAAATGATTCGGTAGCTAAATACACACAGGACAATGATAATTTTTATCAGATTGAAGTTGTCAAAAGAGATCAGAATAAACAGTTAGTTTCTTTTGAAAAAGCGAAAAATCAGGAAATCATTGCAAAAATTTTAGATGATTACTTAGTTAAAGAATTTGAGGATCTCAAAAAAAGCAATCCTAAATTTAAAGATGTAGAAGACTTTGATTCTGTAAGATCTGAAGTAGCCAGCATCGCGTTTTCAGAGATTATTTCAAAATTAAAAGCATTAAATCTATCGAAAGAACTTTCTAATGATGCGGTTTCAAAATATAGATTGTATCCGTATGTGGAAAATATTTTAAAAAATATTTCAACTAATGAAAACTTTATGCTGAATTTAAATAATCAGTTTCAATTATCTTCAAGGAATATAGATATTTCAAGATCTAAAAATCCAAATTGGATTGAGAAAATCGCATTTTCTATGGAAGAGAAAAAGTTTTCTAAATTAAATTTTAAAAATGATGGGAATATTGAGTTTATATATTTGGAAGCTATACAAAAACCAACAGCGGCAGCAGATAAGGTCGATATTGCGAGAGATAAAATCGCTAAAGAGACCTCACAGCTTTTAACTAAAAAGTTAATTCAGGAGCTGATGGATAAAAATTGTATTGTTATTCCTGTCAAAGAGATATGTGAATAATTAAATGTTAGATAATCCAATAGACATCAAAGTACTTAATTTTTTTGATATAACCTTAGATTGCTTTAAGGTTATATCAAAAACAAATCTTTTGAATAAAAAATATCTTATTGAATCTTTTTCTTCTCTAATGAATGAAGAGGAAATTGCAAAAGTTTATATGGGATGGAAGGAAGACGGGTTATACTTTATTTTTGATATCAATCAAAGTTTTACAAATGTTTTTTCAGATTATAGAAAAGGAGATTCTGTCGAGATTTTCATTGATACGAGATCTCTAAATACAAAAGGTTATGTTACCAAGTTTTGTCATCATTTTGTTTTTTTTGCAGAAGAAGTCGATGGCTATAAGGGAATGGAAGTAACTCGTTTCAGAATGGATGATATGCATTCTCTTTGCGAGTCTAAAGATTTAATTGTAGATTCTATTGTTAAACCAAGCTCCTGTATTTTGAATATTGAAATCCCTGCGAATTGTCTGTTTGGTTTTAATGTTAGGGAAATAATGCAGATTTCATTTGCATACAGAATTAACAGATTTGAAGCCAATCCACTGCATTTTTCAATCAGCTCTTTTGAGCATAGCATTGAAAAAAGCCCACATCTTTGGCCAAAAGTAAATTTAGTAAGTAATTAAACTTGTTAATTGTTTTCATAAAAAATATTGCTTATCAAATTCATCTAAATGAGAATAATAATTAAGTAATTTCGCTTGAGTTTTAACCCAAGGTAATTTGAGTCCGCTAACATCATGTATTGGAGTTGTACCTTCCGGATATTCAAATTTTATCATATTTATTCATCCCATAGATCTTTTGAATTTATTAATTTATTTTTTTCCACTTCAATCTGTTCATCTATAAACTTTTGATCAGGTTTTTGTTTTTCTAAAGCCATTGTACCCAATAAGTAGCTTACTTTTTTTTTAGCTTGTTTATAAGCTTGTTTAATTTTAATTTTTTCTAAATTTTCAAATGGAATTGCTGAAACAATTAAGCTACACGACAAAGCCTTAAAAAGTTTGTTTAATGTATCTATATTAGGACTCAAAGCTCTTGACTCGATTCTTGAAATAGTAGATTGATATACCTTAGATTTTTTTGCTAAAACTCTTTGAGACATATTTAATTGTTTTCTAATCAAAGCGATAAGCTGACCTACAAAAATCTCTTGTTGAACTTTTTGTAAGTTTTTTGATGCTTTAAAGATTTCTAATAATAAAAGTTTCTCTGATTTTCTCATAAAAATTATATTTTTCTTTAAATTATGATAGCATTTAGAGCATCAAAATCAAATGAAAATATGCTCTTATTGCATAATATTGAATTGTTACTTCTTGTTAATGAGTTATATAAGTAATTTATATAAGAAATACTTTATTTAAAATAAAACATTAGAGCTTTTCAAGATTTCAATTCGGAAAAACATTGCATTATGTCCTGGCATCATGGATGATAGTTTTCACAAAGCCGAATAGATGCTCTTTCAGAAGTTGAAACTGCATAGGATTTTCAATTAAGTTTTTATAAAATCAGGTCAAAATTTAATTTTTTAGATCAAAATTTAATGCATTTTTTTATTTTTTTGATTTGAGTAGTTGAATTTTTCTGTTTTTTGATCAATTATTTTTTTAAGTAATAGGTGTTTTTTAAGGATTGGATCTATTAAGATCATTTAAAAACCATTAAAGGAGAATTTATGAGATTTTCAAGTTCGCACGCCTGGGCAAAGCTTGATGGTGAAATCGCAACTATCGGTATTTCCAATTATGGGAAAATACATTTAGGGGAAATAGTTAATATTGAACTGCCTGAAGTTGAAAAAGTTGTAAAAAAAGATCAGGATGTCTGTGTGCTTGAATCTAACAAGGCGGCTGTTGATTTTCATTCACCGCTTTCCGGTAAAATTATTGAGATAAATGTGAAATTAATTGACCATTTGAATATAATAAACACGTCGGCTGAAGATGATGGGTGGATCTATAAATTAAAAGTCAGTGAAAAAAAAGAATACGATAATCTGATGACATTTGAAGATTATGAAAGAAGTCTAAAATGAAAATTTTTTTAAAAAGTAAAATTTATAAATAGTGTTTTTGTGAAAAAGAAAATAGTTTTTTTTGTCTTAATATTAGTTTCTTCCCTATTTTTAATTTTCAGCAGACAGGTTTTGAATTTTGGGATCATATCTTTTTTAGATGTTTTTACAAAAAAAGCGATATCTTCCAAAATTACTTTCAAAAGCATCGATATAAAAAAAAGAAAAATTGTTTTAAGAAAAGTCAATTTAACATCCAGCGATAAATTCAACGTAGCCGCAGAAGAATTAGATATAAAGTTCAAGCTTAAATTTTCAAAATTCAAACTTTTGATGATCCTGGACTGCAATGAACCGAAAATTTCATTATTTAAAAATAAAAACATTCTTGAGGACATTCACATAAAGGATAGTAGATTTTTTTCAATATTATTTAATGTGAATGATGGAAAGATCAATCTGATTGAAAATGATAAAATTCTCAAGCAGATATATTTTGATTTCAGATCCTCTAGTCTGGTAGGTAAATTTAATCTTTTTTTTGATAAGGAACTTAAAGATAATATTTCCCTCGACATCAATGCAAACGGAGTTAAAAAAACTTTCTCTGCCAATTTAGAGAAAGTTGATTCATCCAACTTAAATGAGATAATAAGTTTTTTTGATATTAAGTATTTAGAAAAAATTTCAGGTCTTTTAAGCGGAAAAGCTGTTTTTGAACTGCAAAACCTGGAAGTTTGCAATTTTTTCACCAATTTAGAATGTTCCAATCTAATATTTACAAATCCAAATACGAAATTGAAATTCGACTTTAAATATTTGAAATTTGAAGGCTCTTACCCGGATTTTTCTCAGAATAACTCACTTTTTTTTAAAAATTTAAAAAGTAATTTCTTAAAATCTACAAAATTAAGATTAAATTTTGATGATCTGGCAATTTATACAGAGAAAAACACTGTTTTTTCGAATATCAAGGGCGCTTTTTCTTTTAATCCATCGCTTGGGGCAAAATTATTTTTAAATGGAAATATCAATGATGAAAAAATGCATCCATTTGAGATTGATTCCAAGGCTTATATCAGCAGCGCATTTTCAAATTGGCTGGATTTTGACTTTAAGTTAGACGACAAAAGTATTATCTGTCTGAAAGCTAAGGAAATAGAAAGTTCATATAACTTGCATTTGTCCTGTAATGAGCTTAAATACAATTTTTTTAATGATATTCAGGATCTTCTTTGCGGTTATTACAGTAAAATAAAAGACTTCAAATTTAATGATGGAAACCTGAGTTTCAGCATAGATACAAGATTTGATGAAAAGGGATTAAATAAGGTTTTTATAACAGATTTTGAATTAAAAAATATTGTTTTTGAAAAAAGCAGTTTTGGTGGTTCGGTATCAAAATTAGAGGGAAAAAGCTCTTTTGATTTTAGCGCAAATAATTTTTGGGACACTTTTTTTTCGGATATAAAAATTGACAAGGCTTCTTTTTCATATAATCAAAAAAAGATAGAAGATTTGAATGCTAACATCTTTATCACTGATGGAGTTTTCCAGTCCAGCAATGTAGTATGCTTAATCGAAAAATCACTCACTGATGCCCAAATCAAGGGAAGAGTTGATGAATTTAATATGCTCTTGCAGTCAAAGGGTATGATAAAAGATACAAAAGACTCATTCGAATCTTATGTCTCATGTCAAAAGAAAAGCGATAAATACCTGTTTAGCGGAAATATTAAGATTTCTGATGGTCAGGATGCCGCATTTGGTTTTGATTTAAACAAATTATTAATTTTTAATTATAAAGATTTTAAAAATGCCTTGGAACAAGGCTGGATAAGGGCTGAAAAAGTTATTTTTAATAAATGGCCAAAAATATTGAGCTATAATTTAAATCTCGATGGAATCGGAAATTTTGCCGGGTTTTATAAAAATAACAAGCTTCATTTTCAACTGAAAGGAGAAGGTTTAAGATACGCTAATGAAAATATAGATCTTATAATCGATAAAATCGGTGATGTTAATGAATTCCTGTTTGAAAATGACAAATATATTGACGGATATTTAGATGGTTCAAGTTTGTCTTGCGAAGTGCCTGAGGTCAGGGGAAGGTGTTATTTACCAAAGTTTGATGTTGCTTTTGAATTAAACGATATAAAAACCAGCGTTGTCCAAAACATTTTGACATCTAAGGTAAAAGCCGTAAGTGAAGATGTTAAATTGGATGGAGAGGTAATATTTGATTTTTCAAAACAAAAACCTCTTTTAAAAATCGACGTCAAAGAATTTCATTCAGATATTGAATCTTTTCAAAGATTATTAAAGCATTTTGAGTATGAATATAAGCTATCCATTACGGGCCAGATAGACGGATTTGGCAAAGTAATTACATATTTTGATAATCCGGTAGATAATTACTTTAACATAAGTTTTGATATCAGCAATGCCAGCTGTAAAATCAATCAAAAATCTACTTTTAAAAATTTAAGCTTAAAAGGCAGATGCTCATCTGATCAGATGGAATTTTATAATATATATAGTGATTTGGCTTTAGAAAATAAAACTTATAAAATCAATTGTCCAATTTTACGAAAAACGGATAATGATTTAATTTTTGATCTGAGATTGGAAAATAATATTTTTGATCTTTTAAGACTAAAGGGAAAATTCTTAAAGGAGAATAAAGGGTATAAGCTCTGTTTGGATGATGTTAATTCCCATTTCTTTAATCAAAAATTAAATGGTTTGGAACTCGTTCTGAATCAAGATTTGAAATTCGATAATTTCAAATTTAATTCAAAAACAGATTCATATATTTTGATGTCGCAGATGCAGTTCCTTTTAGATTTAGGTTTTGTTCCTATGGATGCGCTCGATCTATCTGATCTGATAAAGACAAAACACTTGGGAAGCCTGGATATAAAGTTATCATTAAATGAAAAAAAAGAGCTGATTTTCGATGCGTCTGCAAAAGAATTGGTCCTTTTCGGTATGGAATTCCAGAACTTTTTATTTAAAGGAAAAACAGAAGAATCAAATATTGAGATTCAAGCTTTTAATTTTAATGATTATGAATCTTCATTTTTATTGCAGCTAGGCAAGGATCAGCTTCAAATAAAAGATTGCACTTTGAAGAAAAAAGATGGTCTTTTTTTAAAAATGCAAGGATCTTTTGATCCAAAACTATCTACTTTAAATACCAAGATTTCCGAAGTTGAAATTGATTTGAAAAAAATGAATTCATTTTTATGCAACCAGATCAAGGTTCCGCAAAATTCCATAGACGGTTGTTTGAAAGGAAGCGGAAACTGTTCTATTTGCATTCCAAAAGAAAACAATAAGTTTAATATTTCATTTGATCTTGATTTTGAGCCCAGCAACCTGACAACGGAAAAAGTCAGAATATACAACAACGGTACTGTAAACTTAAAGTTTTCGCTCGATAAAGGTTTTTCAATTCAGGGCTTGGATCTAAGTTTTTATTCAAAAGAAATCGATTTATCTTCTTTAAGTTGTAAAATCACCAATTTAGGCTATGATTTTAAAAGAAACAGATGGTTGTTGAAAGATTCAAATCTATTTATCCCGAATAGTTTTAAAAATTCGATAGCTAAAATAGATAGGTTTAAAGATTTATTGGAATATATTTCTTTTGATGATGATATCGATTTCACCTGCGATATAGATATAAGCAAAGACCTGTCAAATTTTAACATTTCTTCAAAAGAAGCCAATTTTAATTTATTTGGAAAAAAACGTAAATTTAAAGATCTGTTATTTATTATAAAAGAAAGTAAGCTGTTTTTAAAATTTGATTATTTTATAAATAAAAGTTTTTATACCATCGAAAATATAATTTTCCTAGATAAAAATCTAACTGCTAAAACCACTGTTTATGACAAAATCCCTTTCGAATACGAACCGCTTTCGATCAAATGGCAGATAGATAATAAGAAGATTATTGTCAAAGAGATCAGCGGTCATTTTTGCGGGATAAATTTTTTAATGCAGGAAGAGCTTGATAATCTCAATTCCAATAAGCTTTTCGGAAGCATTAAAATCGATATGACAAAAATGAAAAAGATTCTTCCTGAAGATATTCAAAGTAGCATAACCAGTTATTCTTTGGGAAAGGGTTACGAGATAAGCGGAAAGCTGGATATCGATTTTTCTAAAAATAACAAGTTTGTTTTTGATGGAATTTTTTCAGGAAAAGATTTTGAGTTGATAGGGTATCAGTTTAAAACAATGTTTTCCAAGATCAGTATTAACGATGACTTAATTAAAATAAGTGATTTTAAAATAAGCGACCAGGCAGGGATTCTGATCGTAAACGAAATAGATTTTACCAAAAAAGATGACAAATGGCATCTTTCTATCCCTGTTTTGAAAATTAAGGATTTAAGACCTGCATTGATGCAAAAAATCAATCAGCCTCTAGGAGAGATGACTCCATTTTTGATAAGAGAGATGTATTTATACGACGTTCAGGGCGAGATAGGAGCCAAGGAATCTTTTACCGGACATGGGAATTTAACTTTTATAAACTCTTTTAAAAGGGGTTATTCGGTATTTGATTTCCCTGCCGATGTCCTTAGTAGAATTGTCGGAATTGACCAAGCATTGCTTGTTCCCGTAAGAGGTAAGATTGATTTAAAGATTAAAGATGCAAAACTGAACTTAATTAATTTATATGATTCATTTTCTGAATCTGAAAGATCTAAATTTTATCTGCTTGACAAATCAAAAAAATCCCATATTGATTTTAATGGAAACATATTTATAAATATCGCAATGAAACAATATGTTTTATTTAAATTTACAGAGTCTTTTGTTATCTCCATAAGAGGTAATTTGGAAAATCCGGAATATAATCTGAAGAAGAAAAGAGGCTTTTTAAATTAATCAGATTGCTTGCGGTGTACAATTTTTCTTCTTAAAAAATATTTTCTGCAAGTAAAAAAATCCTAAGACAGATTTTGATTGAAAGTCTTTGTTTGCCAACTATTTTCAGTAATTATAATATGTTTTGCAAATTTTATGAGTATTGTTATGAAAAGGATCTTAATTTTATTTGTTTTTATTTTTGGTAGCAGACTATTTGCTGAAGATTTAATTGAAAAAGATAGTATAAAACTAACCAGACATTCCATGATTGTTAATGGGAAAGAATTAAATTATACAGCATCAGCCGGCTCTTTGATTGTAAAAAATAAAAATACTAAATCAAAAGCTAAGATTTTTTTTGTAAGTTATACAAAAGATTGCGATTTTTCAAAAGACAGACCGATTAGTTTTGTTTTTAACGGAGGGCCAGGTTCTGCATCTGTTTGGCTTCATATGGGCGCTTTAGGTCCAAAAAGAGTTCTTTCTTGGGAAGAAAACCAATCCTGCGTTCCACCTTATCAGTTAGAAGATAATCAAGAGACAATATTAGATTTTACGGATATTGTTTTTATTGATCCTGTCGGCACGGGGTTCAGTGATATTATTGAAGGCAGTGATGATGATTTTTTTGGATTGAATGAAGACGCTGAGTCTGTCGGAGATTTTATTTACGGATACATCAATTCATTTAAAAGATGGGTCTCTCCAAAATATATTATTGGAGAGAGTTACGGAGGCATGAGAGCGATTTGCGTAACAGAGTACCTGCAGGACAATTATAATATTTTTTTGAATGGCGTTTCTTTAATTTCACCTGTTATAAATTGTGAACATTATATCGATAGCAGTATCTCATCTCATTTGTCTTATGCTTTGGTTTTGCCTACATTTGCAGCTACAGCGTGGCATCATCATCTTTTGTCTGAAGAACTTCAAAATAAAAGTTTAGAGGATGTTATTTCAGAAGCTAAGGATTTTGCATTGAATGATTACATTATCGCTTTGATACAAGGAGATCAAATAGCTGATTTTCAAAGAGAAAAAATTGTTTTGCGTCTATCAGAATTAATAGGGATTTCAAAAGAGAAAATCGAAGAATCCAATTTAAGAATTGATGAATTTACCTTTTTAACAAATCTTTTTCCTAAAGATAAAAGCACTGATTTGGTTCCAGTTGCCGGAGTTCACGATACCAGAGTTAAAGGATATGCAAGATATTTAAGGGAAAATCCAAGTGTTGATAGGATCTCAGGCGCTTATAGCGCAATTGCAAATGATTATATTAGAAACGAGCTCGAATTTACCTCTGAAAAGCCGTACACTATTCTGAATGAGACAGCTAACCGTGACTGGAAATGGAATTTTTTTGGGAGTTTTAAAAATGTTGATCTTTCCAATAATATCAGACATATATTTGCAACAAATCCAAATATAAAAATTTTTGTCGGCTGCGGATATTTTGATTTAGCAACTCCGTTTTTCTGCAACAAGTATGCAATTGATCATCTGCATCTTCCCATCTCATATAAAGAGAAGATCACCCTTCAGTATTATGAAGCTGGACATATGCCGTATCTGCATAGAGAGTCTCATAAAAAACTAAAAGAAGATTTATTTAAGTTTTTTTCGGAAAAAAATTAAAAATAGTTTTCATGATAAATTTTTTTAAACAAAAAATTAAATCCTTTTTTAATCTTCTCTATCCGAATCTCTGTCTTCACTGCTCGGCAAAATTAAAAAACAATTTTTTTTATTTTTGTGAAGACTGCCTTGGTTCAATATCGTATATAACGCCCACAGAAGAACCTTACTGCGCGGTTTTTGATAGAAATCCGTTCGCTTTATCAATAATAAAAGAGCTTAGAAGACAAAAAATTCTATCCATGCCTAAAATAGCGGCTTCTTTTATCGTTATACAGCTTGCGAAGATCTCTTGGCCTATCCCGGATAAAATTATTCCGATAACAAATAAAACTATATTTAAGGATCATAGATATTATCTGGCAAAAGAAGTTAAAAAATTTTTTCCAAAAAAAATTCTAAAAAATGAAAATAATAATATTCTAGTTGTAACTGACGTTTTGAGCCTGCATGAACTTGAGGTGATTAAGAAGAAATACAAAAATCAAAATATCTATGCAATCGGTCTTTGTTTTGATTTTTTAGAAGATTCGAAACTTTGGGAAAATTAAAAAAATATTAGACATAATTTAAAATATCTTCTTTAATTGGAACTGAAAGCAGGTATTATTTATGAATAAGTTATTTTTTATTTTTTTTACGATTTTCTTTTCTTATTTAAATATAGGAATATGTAACAGGACCTCTGAAAAATCTATTAAGGAAACCTCAAGCAATGAGGATTTAAATGTAAATATTACCGCATTGATATTTACATCAGACACCAAAAAACTTGTAAATGATCCATCTATATATACCGGAATAGTTATTAATAATACATTTGTTCCTGATAAAAATGTTTTTGTAAAAAAATTCTCTTCTTATCTTCATGAGCCGATTACTTTGGAAACACTGGATAAAATTAAGATGGAAGTAACTTCATTTTATAATGAGAGAAACTATCCTTTTGTATCCGTCCTTATCCCATCAGGCCAGGATATTACGACAGGAAATGTAAAGGTTTTAATTATCACCAGCAAAGTCGGTAATGTAAAAGTTGAAGGAACCAAATATTTTTCAGGCAAAAGGATTCTTGATGAAATCACTTTAAAAAAAGGTGATGTTTTAAATTATAATAAAATGCTCAAAGATATCTCCTGGATCAATGAATCTCCTTTTTTAAACTCATTTTTCTTACTTGAAGAAGGTGAAAAATTTGGAACAACGGATCTTGTTGTAAAAGTTAATGAAAAGTTTCCACTAAGAGTTTATGCAGGATATGAAAATACCGGCAATCTTATTGCTGGGAACAACCGGATACTGACAGGATTTAATCTAGGAAATGTCTTCGGTAAAAACCAGCTGAACTATCAATTTATGAGCGCTGCTGATCTGGATAAATGGCAGGGACATTCGGCGAGTTATATCATTCCTTTCAAGTGGAGACATATTTTTAAAATTTTCGGAGCTTATGTATCTATAAAAGATCCAAATGGGGATTATCTTTTAAAAGGACATGCAAAGCAGCTTAGCGGCAGATATACAATTCCAATTTATGCAAATAAGATTAAGCACAATATTATTCTTGGATATGATTTTAAAAGAGCTAATAACTTTTTGGATTTTTCTCAAAGATTAAATTTTTTAAATGATATAGATATCTCTCAATTCATTATAGGATATGAACTTTTATATAAATACGTTGCCTTCAGAAATATGAACTATATCAGTCCCGGAGGCATGACCAAAAATAATCATACTGCTGATTTCACAAATATAAGACCTGGCGCTAAAGCAAATTATTTCTATTCAACGCTCTCTTTGGATGCATCGGTTTATATGCCGAGAAATTTTAGCTACGTATTTTCCTCATCTTTTCAAGTATCGAATCAGAAACTGATGCCGTGCGAACAGTTTATCCTAGGCGGTTATTATACTGTCAGGGGATATAGGGAAAATGAAAGCATATCTGATTTCGGGATCCTACTTAAAAATGAAATAAGGACCCCTCCCATCAATCTTCTAAGAATAAAAAGAAATGATATTCAATTTTTAGCATTCTGGGATTTCGGGACAGGATTTCAGTCTGACAAAACAATACTTTTTCACAGCAGTGAAGTGTTAACATCGCTTGGAGCCGGAGTGCGTTATAACATAAAAGATAACTTTAATGCCAGATTCGATGTCGGATTTCCATTAACTAAAATTAATAGGAAAGATGACATAAACAGCAGATACAACACACACTTTGGAGTATACCTTGCATTTTAATAGTTTTAATAGAAGTAAAATATTATTAGCATTAATGCTTTGCTCTTCATACGGTTTTGCCAACCCCAGCGGCGCCGATGTTGTCAGCGGTGATGTGTCAATGATATCAAGCGAGAGCAGTTTATTAATTACTCAGACAAGCGATAAGGCCATCGTAAACTGGCAAGATTTTTCTATATCAAACAATGAAACTACCAAGTTCCTCCAGTCTTCTAATGATGCTGTAATTTTAAATAGAGTGGTAAGCAATAGTCCATCTTTAATTTATGGAAATCTTGAAGCTAACGGAAAAGTGTATCTTATTAATCAAAACGGAATATTTATCGGACCGAATGGTCAGATTAGCGCAATGACCTTTATAGCATCTACCTTAAATGTATTGGACAATGAGTTTTTAGAAGGAAAAGATATAAACTTCTCTAACGATTCATTAAACAAGATTCAGAACTTAGGAAAAATCAATACCTCAAAAGAAATCTATTTAATAGCAAAAGAAATAGAAAATGAAGGTTCATTGACATCTGAAAATGTAAATGTCATTGGAACTAGTGATGTTTTATTATATGAAAAAGGAAATGAAAATTTTGTTGTCAGAAAAAACACAACAGGCCTTATTACTAATAACGGAACTATAAACGCAGTCCAGACAG
>Ga0172379_10004840_pt1 | contig 19401 bp, 14 predicted proteins | sample GrowelOW334metaG_FD_119756 | JGI IMG/M metagenome (GOLD analysis project Ga0172379, IMG submission 119756) | Groundwater microbial communities from an aquifer near a municipal landfill in Southern Ontario, Canada - Groundwater well OW334 metaG | ecosystem: Environmental > Aquatic > Deep...
AGGGTATGGACCATGAACTGGAGACCGTAACAGATTCCCAGGACCGGAATGCTCAGGGTGAAAATGCCGGCATCGACCCGGGGACTGTTCTTTTCGTAAATGCTGGCCGGGCCGCCGGACAGGATGATCCCCTCAGGTTTCATGTCTCTGATTGTCTGCAGGGAAATATTCGGAGGCTCAATCTGGCAATATACATGGTGCTCCCGAACCCGCCGGGCGATAAGCTGGTTATACTGGGAACCGAAATCAATAATCAGGATCATGCTGCCGTTCCTTTCGCAAAATAAATCTTTAATCTTTACAAGCCATTAAAAACTCATCTGTTTCCTCCCCTTTCAAGGGGAGGTTAGGAGGGGGATGGTTTTTTTTCCATCATTGCCACAAACCGGTCGAAGAGATAGGCGGCGTCATGAGGACCGGGAGCCGCTTCCGGGTGGTACTGAACGCTGAAAGCCATCAATTCCGGATAGGAAAGCCCCTCCGAAGTCCGGTCATTGAGGTTCTCATGGGTCGCCTCTCGATGCCCGGCGATGGAATCGGGAATGACGACAAATCCGTGATTTTGTGACGTGATTTCAATTTTCCCCGTCTGCTCCTGCCTCACCGGCTGGTTGATGCCGTGATGACCGAATTTCAGTTTTTCCGTTTTTCCCCCGGCGGCTTGTCCGAGGATCTGGTGCCCCAGGCAAATGCCAAAGACCGGTACTTTTCCCAGGACAAAGGCTGCCGCTGCCACCAGGTAGGGGAGGACCGCCGGATCTCCCGGGCCATTGGAAAAGAGTACCCCATCGGGTTGCCAGGCAAGGATATCCTCTCCTGTTGCTGTTGCCGGCAGGACGATGACCTGACATCCTCGCCCTTCCAAGTGGCGGAGGATGTTGTATTTAACACCGCAATCTATGACCGCAACGCGCCTTTCTGTTGCTTGGGGCCGGCGGTCTTTGAGTTCCATCGGGAGCTCCTGACGGCTTCCTTCTTTCCATAGATAGGGCGTCTGACAAGCCACCTCCTTGACCAGATCACGGCCGACGAGCCCGGGATAGGCCCGGACCTTCTCGATCAACCCGGGGATGTCCGTTGTTTCCGTGGACAGAATACCTTTCATGGCCCCGGCAAGGCGGAGGCGACGGGTCAGGGCCCGGGTATCGAGACCTTCGACGCCCAGTTTCCCGTGCGCTTCAAGAAACGCCTGCAGGGTTTGCCGGGATTGCCAGTTGCTGGGCCGGGAATGGTATTCCTTGACGATGAATCCTTCCAGATAAACCCCGTCTGATTCCATGTCTCCGGGATTAATGCCGTAATTGCCCACGAGGGGATAGGTCATGGTCACGATCTGTCCCTTATAGGAAGGATCGGTGATGACCTCCTGATAGCCGGTCATACCGGTATTGAAGACCACCTCGCCGCAGACCTCGCCGGCTCCGGCAAAGGTGTACCCCGGAAAGACACTCCCGTCTTCCAGAACGAGGATAGCAGATGACTGCTGTCGCAAGAGCGACATAATAAACCCTCAATTTTTATATGATTTATAATCGCCAATCATGAAGAAAACACGAAGGCGAGAAGGCGAAATCATTCAATTCTGATTTCGCATTTCCCGCCCCCTAATAACGTATCCATTTTCAATTGTCCATCTTTTTAGGATGGACAGACATCATCTGTCGATGGTTAAAGTATTTCAGCGCTATTGTGACATCCGTTGATCAATTGATAAAGAGCATCTCCCAGAACTTCGGCAGGGGCCATAGTTCATCATCCACCAGCCCTTCCAGTTCATCAACGTAGCCGCGCAACTCATTCATTTTGGTTTTTACTTCAGCGCATAGTATTTCCGCTTTTTTCTGCTCGTCGTGAACAGAAGCGACTGTCTCGACTCGGTCCAGAATATCTTTGTTGGTACCATAGATTTTATTCATCAGCTCGGTAACCCTCTTTAACAGCTCCTGCTGAGCGGAAAGATCGGCCGTCTTGCCAAGGGCTTCCCGGGCGCCGATGATCGCTTTCGAGAGCACCTTCTGATAGGATGTTGCCGCCGGGATGATCTGGCTCATAGCGATGTTGTTCAGGCATTTGACTTCAATCGCCAGATCCTTGATGTATTTTTCGACGCGGATCAGATAACGCGATCTGAGTTCCACGTTAGAAAGAACTTTATATTTCTCGAATAAATCCAGTGCTTTTTTGGTAACCAACGCCTTTATGGCCATCGGCGTGGTCTTGTCGTTCGGGAGACCTCTTCTGGCGGCTTCCTTTTCCCATTCTTCGGTGTAGTTGTCGCCGTTGAAAAGCACCGATTTGATCTCTTTCAGTTCTTTCTTAAGCACAGTGAGGACGCACTGGTTGATGCTGGTGTCCTTTCCGCACCGTGCCTTGATCTTTTCCGCCAGATAATCGAGGCTTTCGGCGACGATGGTGTTGAGAACCGTGGCCGGAAAAGAAATGGACTGGGCTGAACCGACGGCCCGGAACTCAAATTTATTACCCGTAAAGGCGAAGGGCGAGGTTCGGTTCCGATCGGTGTTGTCCTTGCTGACGATGGGTAGCGAGGAAATGCCGAGGTTGATGATTTCTCTGTCCGTGGCCTTGGTTATCTTGCCGCTTTCGATGTCCTCGAGAATCTTGGTCAGCTGGTCGCCGAGGAAGACGGAAATAATGGCCGGTGGTGCTTCGTTGGCGCCCAGCCGGTGGTCGTTGGCATAGGAGCCGACGGAGGCGCGCAGAATGTCGGCATGTTTGTAAACGGCGCGGGTGACAGCGATCAGAAAGACCAGGAACTGGATATTGTCCTGCGGTGTCTGACCGGGGTTTAACAGGTTGTTCCCTTTATTATCGGACATCGACCAGTTCAAATGTTTTCCTGAACCGTTAATTCCCGCAAAGGGCTTTTCATGGAGCAGGCAAGCCAGCTTGTGCTTCTTCGCCACTAATTGCATGGTGTCCATGACGATCTGATTATGGTCGATAGCCAGATTCGCTTCTTCAAAAACCGGTGCGAGCTCATACTGACTGGGGGCAACCTCGTTGTGCCGAGTCTTGGCGGGAACGCCCAGCTTGAAAAGTTCTTCTTCCATGTCATGCATGTACGATGCGATTCTTTCCTTAATGCTGCCGAAGTACTGGTCCTCCAGTTCCTGTCCTTTTGCGGGAGGCGCGCCGACAACGGTCCGGCCGCCGAGGACGAGATCCTGACGTTTATAGAAATAATCCGCATCGATGAGGAAGTACTCCTGTTCCGGTCCCAGTGTGGCATAAACTCCCTTGACAGCCGTGTTGCCGAGAAGATTCATCATGTTCAAGGCGCTTCTGCTGACTACCCGGTTCGATCTCAAGAGGGGGGTCTTCTTGTCAAGGGCTTCCCCGTTGTAAGAGATGAAGGCCGTGGGGATGCACAGGGTCGTCGAGATTCCGTTGCGCCGGATGAAGGCCGGTGAGGACATATCCCAAGCCGTATAGCCTCTGGCTTCGAAGGTGGCCCTGATGCCGCCGCTTGGGAAACTCGACGCATCCGGTTCGCCCTGAACGAGCTGCTTGCCGGAGAAACGCTCGAGGACATCACTCACCCCGACCAGATCGATGAAAGCATCATGCTTCTCCGCCGTAATGCCCGTCATGGGCTGGAACCAGTGGGCGAAATGGGTTGCACCCTTTTCGATGGCCCATTCCTTCATGGCGTGGGCGACAATATTGGCGGTTGTGATGTCGAGAATAGTCCCTTCATGGTAGGCGTCGATGATTTTCTTGTACGTATCTCCCGGGAGCTTGAGTTTCATGACCTTGATGTTGAAGGTATCCTCGCCGTAGTATTCCGATACGGGGATAAATTTCTCTTTTTCAATCTTGTAACTTCTTTCAGCGGCGATAATTGGGCATGTCTTTTTCATAAATCCTCCATGTATATCTCTGTTTGTATATGTTATCTTCTTAATCCTATTGCCGGTTGCCTTTTTCCAGCCTATTACACCGGTGTATTTTCCACGAGCTCCCATATCCCGCAGGGACAGGCGGCGGCGCAGAATCCGCAACCGATGCACTTGTCACCGTCCACTATATATTCATAAGCCTCCCCCTCCAGCGTACGCCTGGAGATGGCATTGCCCGGACAGAGGGTCTCGCAGAGGCCGCAGTCCCGGCAGGCGCCGCAGGAGGCGCACTGGCTTGAGCAGGAATTCAGATCTCCCGTCGGATTGACCCGGGGATCGTAATACTCCAGATGGATCCGCGCCGGTTCCATGGTTGGCAGGTTATCGTAGGAATCCTCCCGCCCCCGCAGGATATCGTCAATCGCCCGGGCGGCAATCCTACCCGCGCCGATCGCCTCCGTCAGCAGACCGAGACGCACGGCATCGCCGATGGCGAAAATCTGGGGATCGCTCGTTTGATAACGGTCGTTGACGGCGATGAATCCCTTGTTAAGAAGAATATCTTCCGGGAGGAAGGTCAAATCGGGGGCATCGCCGACAGCCATGATGACCGTGTCGGCGGGAAGCAATGTTCCGTCCGTCAGCTCCACACCCTTAGCCGTAACGGCCTTCGTGAATTTCGGCCAGAGGAATTTGGCCCCGGCGGCCTCGGCGTGCTTCCTTTCCACACCGAAAGAGGCCGGCTCCTGGATATCGATCAGGGTAAGCTCCTTGGCGCCCAGGCGTGCGGCTTCCGCGGCGGCGTCGCAACCAACGTTGCCCGCGCCAATGATGACGACCTGCTCCCCCACCTGAACCTGATTCATCTTGCTCAGCCGGAGGAAATCCAGGGCGGCCATGACCCGTTCCTGTCCCGGCACGGGGATCAGGCGCGGCTGTTGTGCCCCCGCAGCAATGATCACCACGTCGTGCTTCCCTTTGATCTTCTGGAACTCCTTTTTCGTGAGGGGCTTCTTCAACTGCACCCGACTAATCTGGTCCTGGACCCGCTTCAGTTCATGGTCGATAATCTCATCGGGGATGCGGCTCCTGGGGATCGTAGCGGTGATTTTTCCTCCCAGACGTTCCTGGACCTCGTGGATGACGGGCGCGTGTCCCATCATCCACAACTGCCAGGCAGCGGAAAGCCCTGCCGGACCGCCGCCGATAATGGCTGCTGTCTTGCCCGAGGCCGGGGCGGGTCTCGGTGTCCTGGCCGTAAGGGAGGCCTTGCCGAGACCGGCAACATCTAGAGGGGGCATCTGTGAGATCTGGCGGGTACAATTTGTCATACAGAGATTGGGGCAGAGATAGCCGCAGACCGTGGCGGGGAAGGGGGTATAGCTAAGAGCCAGGTCCACGGCTTCATCCATTTTACCACTGCGGATCAGACTCCAGCGCTTCTGAACGGGAATGCCCGTCGGACAGGAGGCCTGGCAGGGGGGGAGATGCTTTTCGTTTTCCCATAGGGGAAGATAGCGGCGCAGCTCGCCGGTGGGAATCACGTCAATGGCGCTCCGGGGAATGTCCGTCAGATCACCGATGAGGCCGCCTATACCAAGTTCCTTGTCCCAGATCTCTTCACAGAACTGGTGGAGACTCCGGGCGGGCTTACGGACCTTTTCGAACGGCTGGCGGGCGGTCAGGATCTGCCAGGCAGCGCGGTCGGCGGTGAGGACGGCATATAATTCCGTTCGTCCGGTAACATTTAGGAAAATCGCGATGTTATCCTTCAACCATTTCCATTCGTCGTTGTCGAGAACAGACAGCTTGGCATCTTCTTCGCTGAAGCCCTGATGGGGCCCCCGGAAGAAGATCCTGCCGCTTACCATCCCCACGCAGGGTCGGTAGCCCATGATATTTTCATGGCGTGGTGTGTCATGTCCGCAGATCACGGCAATGCCACCGGCCATAAATTCGGCAAAGGAGTCGCCGACGCTGCCCAGGACCCAGAGCTCCGGGGGGGCAAAGCGGGGATTATGCTTGGTCATCGTCATGCCCCGGGCGCCGATATCGCCGGCAATGTAAATCTTGCCCTGAGCCATGGCATTAGCTGCGCCGTTGGTGGCGTTGCCACGGACGATGATCTGGGCGCCGGCATTGAGCCAGCCGACATCGTCGGAACAAGGGCCGAAGACATCGATAGTGGCATTGGGAAATCCCATGGAACCGACGCGCTGCCCCGCCGGTCCGAGGACACGGATTAAAATCTCCTCTTCTCCCGCCTTCCAAAGACGGCCGCCGATGCCGTGCTGCCCGTAGGCGTGAATCTCGATACAGCGGTGGCCGTCCCGGACCGCCGCCTGAACCGCCGCCTCCAGGGCTCGGGTGTCCACCCGGACGCCGTTTTTCATCCCCGGGATGATGATGGTGGGTTTATAGAGCATGGATAAATCTCCTATAAAACATGGCGAATCTTAAGTCTGGCGGCAGCATCGCCATCGGCGATGCCCAGGGCGTCGGACATGCCGATGGGCAGCGAAGTCGAACGACCGAGGGGTGCCATGATCTTTCTCAATTCCTGGTCAAAACTCAGGTAGACATCCACGACACGCTCCGCTACCTGCTCCGGGTCCAGACGCCGATACAGCCTGGCGTCCTGGGAGGTGATCCCCTTGGGACAGAGGCCGATATTACAGATGTTGCAACGATCGCTTTCGGAACCAAGGCAACCCGCCGCCGCCTGCATGATATATTTGCCGATCTGAACGCCGCTGGCGCCCAGCATGATCAGGGCCGCGGCGTTAGCCGCCAGATTTCCGTTCTTGCCGATCCCGCCGCCGGCAAAGATAGGGATTTCATTCTGCTTGCCGATCTTGACGAGATTCAGATAGGCGTCCCGGATATTGCTGGCAATGGGATGTCCCATATGATTCATGGAGACATTGTAGGCCGCGCCCGTCCCTCCATCCTCGCCGTCGATGGCCAAACCGGAGGCATAGGGATTCCGGGTCAGGTTATTCAGGACCGCCAGGGTCGTACTCGTGGCCGATATCTTCGGATAGACAGGTACCCGGAACCCCCAGGCCATGGACATGGACTGGATCATCTTGGCCACCGACTCTTCAATGGAATACAGAGTCTGGTGGGTCGGCGGGCTGGGAAGACTGATTCCCTGCGGCACGCCGCGGATGGCGGCAATAAGCTTATTAACCTTGTACCACATGAGGAGCCCGCCGTCACCGGGCTTCGCGCCCTGGCCGTATTTGATCTCGATGGCGCAGGGATCTTCCTTCATCTTCGGCAGGGCATGGATAATCTCGTCCCACCCGAAATAACCGCTGGCGATCTGGAGGATGACATACTTCAGAAAGCGGGACCGCAGCAGCCGCGGCGGGCAACCGCCCTCGCCCGTGCAGATGCGCACGGGCATCCCTTTTTCCTCGTTGAGGTAGGCGACGCCCATTTGCAGGCCTTCCCACATATTAGGTGACAGGGCGCCGAAGGACATGCTTCCGATAATCAGAGGGTAGATCTCGCGCACGGGGGGAGCCCAGCCATTTTCCCTTGTGGTCTTGACCAGGTCTTCCGCCGGGAGGACTCTTCCCAGGAGGGTCCGCAGTTCAAAATCGTGGCGGCCCGCATCGAGGGCCGGGTCCGTGAGCATGGAGATGCGGATAAATTTTATTTCGTCAAGAACACTGCGGGGATCATTGCGGCGACCGCCCCGGCGGCGGGGCACCCCCCCCTGATTGACATGGAAGCGGAGTTTGTCCACATCCATGCTCCGGATAGGCCGAATAGCCGCGTTGGGACAGACGAGATCGCACATGCCGCAGCCGATGCAGGCATGGGCCGGATCGGTCCGCTGATCGACACCGTGATAGACGGTAAAGACATTGCCCGGTTTCTCCGTGAGGCCGATTATTGTCTGGACGACGCGCTTGCGGTGGACGCCCAATTCGATGGCCCGGACCGGGCACACGGCAGTACAACGGCCACAGAGGGTGCAAGCCTCCTTGTTCCAGATGATCTGCCAGGGGAGGTCGCTTTTGCTCAGGGTAGAGGGGCTTATCTTTCCCATTGATTCCATCTTACCACCTCCTGTCGATGTGGGGGGACCATGACAGTGTCATATTTCATGGGCTGAAAGTCTTCACTTTTGTTTCGGGCCGGAATAGCTGCATCGAGACCGCACATTTCGGAGGAAAAGGCGAACATGCCGGAGGCGCCGCCCACAATACCGGGACGAAGCTTTTTGCTGTCCTGAACCATAAAGAGCGTCCGATCCGGCAGGCAGCCGATTACACAATTGGGGCCGTCGATGATCAGGGGACGGCAGGCGTGCTTGACGGCGCGCAGCCGATCTCCGTTCTGATGGCGCTGGAGTTCTTCATCCTTAAGGGGTGTCAGGAGATGCTTGTACATATCCAGCCCCATACCGAGCTTTTGCTGGGCAAAATGGAGGATGTGGGTAAAGACCTCCGAATCGGACTGGTAGCCCACGTAGCCGGCATAATTCCGTGACGCCAGGTATTCGCGGATAGGAACAAAGGCCGTGTTCTCGCCATTGGTCATTGTGGAGTATCCCTGAATGAAAAATGGATGGCAGGCATAGATATCGATGGCGTAATTGGTGTTCTGCCTGCCTTGGGCAAGGATGATCCGGGCCTGGAATTCCTCGTTGTCGAGCCCCAGGTATTCGGCCAGAACAAGAGGATCGCCCACCTCCTTGAGCATGATCACATCGGGCCAAAAACTGAATACGATCATCGATCCGTCCTGTTCACCCATCTGTCGGAGGTTGAGCCGGGTCAGCATGAGCCGGAATTCGATTTCTTCCTTGCTCAGGGACTGCCAGTCAGGAGGATAGTCGTAAACCCGGACAAGATAATTGTCCCGTTTAGGCGTTCCCGGGGGAGGCGTCTTGGCCGGCCGGATGGAGAGCTTATATTTAACCATGAAATCCAGATCTAGCATGTAACGGTCCAGGGCCCGGATGCCTTCGTTGGAAAAGATTCCCGAAAGAATCGGCGCTCCCTTGAAACGCTCGAAGCTTCCCCCGAGGTCGGTTAGAAACAGGCCCACCCCCGACCCATCATGGCCTTCCTTCATGACGTTGAGGGCATGAATGGCCGCCATCGGGGAAAGGGGTTCCTTGCTGGTAATGGCAAACAGACGACACATATATCAATCCTTCTCTCTGTCAATCCGGGTTTGACCCGGGATCCATTATTTCCAAAGGTCACCTGGATCGTTGTACGTTAAGCTTCTGAGAGTTTGCGAAAATCATGCCATTGCCGAGGCATGGAAAGATCCCGCTTGCACCATTTTGTGACGGATTTGTTGAATAAATATTTTTTCGGTACAAAAAGGATCTCTCTCGTAAGCAATAAAATTACAAATTTGTGCTTTTGAACAGGCAATATCTACATTATTGTCCAAACGCACGGGTGAACTTACCGGCTGTTTTTCGCTGTCCGGAATTTCCATGGATCGATACCCATCTTCTGGATCTTGTACTGGATAATCCGTTTGGTCGTACCGAGATTCCTGGCTGCCTGACTCTGATTGCCATGGGCCTCTTTCAGTGCCTCAATAATCAGGGATCGCTCCTGGCTTTCGATAACGGCGCCAAACCTGCCCGCTTCCTTTTCCACTTCTTCACGACCCTTTGTTTGCAAGGAAGGAGGCAGATGAATCATTTCAATAGCGTCACCCTCGGTCAGCAGGATGGCCCGTTCGATACAGTTTTCAAGTTCCCTGACATTTCCCGGCCAATGGTGGGACAGAAAGGCCTCAATGACGGCGGTGGTAATCCTCTTTACCGGTTTATTCAATTCTTTTGAATACTTGAGAACAAAATGATCGGCCAGAAGGATAATGTCATTTCCCCGATCCCGCAGGGGCGGTATGTAAATGGGGAAAACGCTCAGACGGTAATATAGGTCCGTCCGAAATTGTCCTGATGAAACACAATCCTCCAGGCGGCGGTTGGTGGCGGCGATAATGCGGGCATTTGTTTTGACGAGGCGAGGAGAGCCCAGGGGCTGGAACTGCTTTTCCTGAAGGACCCTGAGGAGTTTAGCCTGCGCCGCAGCCGATAACTCGGCAACCTCGTCGAGGAAAATCGTACCATTGTTGGCCTCCTCGAAGCGGCCCCGATGCTGCCTAATGGCACCTGTAAAAGCGCCCCGCTCGTGTCCGAATAATTCACTTTCTATGAGGGTATCCGGTATCGCCGCGCAGTTTACCTGGATCAGAGGTCCCTTGCTGCGGGCGCTGTTCATGTGAATAGCCTTGGCAATCAACTCCTTGCCCGTACCGGTTTCCCCAAAAATCAGGGCGGTGGTGCTCGAATCGGCGACATGGCGGATCAGGCCGAAGACCTCCTGCATGCCCTTGGAATGTCCGATAATATCAACGGTAGGGGGCTTGCCCTGGTTGACGAGGCGGCGCAGACGGCGGTTTTCTTCCTCAAGAGCAAGGATATGAACAGCTTTGGCGATAAGTTCCGCTACCGAGGACAGCATGGACATTTCCTGGTCCAGATCCGCAACGTCCTGGGCGCCTTTGTCGGCAGAAAGGATGCCTACAACCCGGGAATCGTATATGATGGGAACGCACAGAAAGGCCAGCTCATTACGGTTAAGGTTTCTTCGCGCTCCGGTCCGGTCCAGAAAAAGGGTTTCCTTGCCTAAATTAGGGATGGCCATGGGACGGCCGGTCTGGGCTACCTTTCCCGTGATGCCTTCGCCGATTTGATAAGTGATTTCCACGCCATCGAGCTTGATGTCATGGGCCACCTCCAGCCATGCTTCCCCTGTATCCCTATCTAGCAGCGAGATCATTCCCCGTTGCATACCCAAATGGGCGTTCATCTCGCCCAGAACCTGCTCGAGCTGATCCCGCAGTTCCCAGGGCTGGGCGAGGGTCTTGGCGATGGCATGCAGAGCTGCTAATTCTTCGTAATTATGTGTAGTCATATTGTACAAAAATGGGCAGTAATGAATTGATTTCATATCCTATACAATTTAGTTTCAAAGAAAGCAATAGGCGCTTGTGGTCTTTTCTGGTATGCATCTTGTAATCAAGTATCGTACCAAATATGTTGAAGCGAGGTTGATCATGGTATCTTTCTCCCGAGTAAGTTCCGGTATCCAGGGTTTGGACGACGTCCTCAATTACTTGCAGACCGGAGACAATGTGGTTCTCCAAATGGACGATATTGAAGATTACAAGCATTTCGTCCTTCCATTCGTAAATAAGGCCTTGGAAAACAATGAACGGGTGGTTTACATGCGTTTCGCTCGTCACGCCCCCCTCCTCGAAGCCACCGGCAAGATTGTCATCTATAAACTCAACGCCGATATGGGGTTTGAATCCTTCTCCACGCAGGTCCACAACATCATCCGTCAGGAAGGGCGGGACGTCTTCTATGTCTTTGATTGCCTTTCGGATCTCCTTCTCGCCTGGGCGACTGACCTGATGATCGGCAATTTTTTTGTTATTACGTGCCCATATCTATTTGAGCTCAATACAGTTGCCTATTTCGCCATTTTGCGGGGCCGACATTCCTTCAAGACCGTTGCCCGCATTCGGGAGACAACCCAGGTGCTCCTCGATGTCTATAACTATCAGGGCAAGATCTGCGTCCATCCATTGAAAGCCTGGCACCGCTACACACCCACGATGTTCCTGCCCCACATCACAGATGGGGAGAAATATACCCCGATCATGAACAGTGTGGACGCTACCAAGCTCTTCTCCTTTCTGGCCCATAAGAGTTCGGTCAATGCGGAGCGAAATCTCGATTACTGGGACCGCATCTTTCTGCGTGCCAGAGAAGTTCTGGAAGCCCCCGAAGCCACAGAAGAAAAAAAAGAGATGATCGAGCAGCTTTCCCGGGTCGTGATCGGGAGAGAGAAGCGGATGCTCTCGTTGGCCAAGGACTATTTTACCCTTGAAGATCTCCTGGACATCAAGGACCGCCTCATTGGTACCGGTTTCATTGGCGGAAAGTCTGTAGGCATGCTCCTGGCGAGAAATATTCTCCGCGGGGACAGGGAATATAACTGGCCCGGTTGCCTGGAACTTCACGATTCCTTCTATATCGGCTCCGATGTCTTCTATTCCTATATTGTCCAGAATGGCTGGTGGAAAACACTTATGTCCCAAAAGACCCAGGAGGGGTATTTTGAGAACGCCAAGGACTTGAAAACCAAGATGCTCAGGGGTGTCTTTCCCGAAGAGGTCAAGGAGCAGTTTCAGTTGATGCTCGAGTATTTCGGCCAGTCGCCGATCATTGTCCGTTCCAGCAGTCTCCTGGAGGATGCCTTCGGGAATGCCTTCGCCGGCAAATACGAGAGTTTTTTCTGCGTCAACCAGGGAACGCCGGAGCAACGCTATGAAGCCTTTGAAGAATCCGTCCGGCTTGTCTTTGCCAGTACTATGAACGAGGATGCCCTGACCTACCGTCTCCAGCGCGGTCTCGATCAGCATGATGAGCAGATGGCTCTCCTGGTGCAGCGGGTATCAGGGGCCTACCGTAAACATTATTTCTTCCCCGAGGTAGCCGGGGTGGGACTTTCCTACAATACCTTCGTGTGGAAGCAGGGTATGGACCCCCGGGCTGGCATGCTCCGTATTGTTTTCGGTCTGGGGACGCGGGCTGTCAACCGGGTGGAAAATGATTATCCCCGTATCGTGGCCCTCGACGCCCCCCTGGTAAAGCCTCATGGGGGTATGGCGGATATACGGCGCTTCTCCCAGCATGATGTCGATGTCCTGAACCTCGAAGAAAACCGCTTCCATGCCCTTTCCCTGAACGAGGTCATCAATGAAGGGTTAGATGTGCGACTGGATCTTGTGGGCGAAAGAGATACGGAAGCTTCGGAACGTCTGCGGTCGACAGGACGACCTGCTCAGGACATCTGGATTCTCACTTTTGATGAGCTTATCGCAACGACGCCCTTCACAGAGATCATGTCCCGCATGCTCAAGACCCTGGAAGAGGTCTATCAATATCCGGTAGATATTGAATTTACGGCAAATTTTAACTCGGAAGGGCGTTTGCAGGTCAATCTGCTCCAGTGTCGGCCCTTCCAGACCAAGGGACAGAACGTCCACGTGGACATTCCGGAAAAAATCAAGAAGAATCGCATCCTTCTCCGCCAGGAAGGGAACTTCATGGGGGGCAGCGTCTCCCAGCCCCTGGCCCGAATTATCTACATCGATCCCCAGGGTTACACGAAGTTATCCCTTTCAGAGAAATACGATGTGGCCCGCCTGGTGGGGCGCCTGAACAAACTGATCGAGAACCGGGAGGAAACGCCGACTGCCCTCTTCGGTCCCGGTCGCTGGGGAACTACGACGCCGGCCATGGGCGTCCCGGTAACCTTTTCGGAAATCAACAATATCACTGCGATCGCGGAAATTTCATACAAGGATGGCAGTCTCATTCCCGACCTTTCCTTCGGGACCCATTTCTTCCAGGATCTTGTGGAAATGGACATCTTCTATATGGCCATTTATCCAGAGAGGAAGGAAGTTGTTTTTAATCGTGAATGGCTGGAGACCATCCCCAACATGCTCGCGGAGTTAATGCCACGCGACAGTCGTTACGAAGAAGTCGTTCGGGTTTATGATGTCCGTGAACGGGGGTTGCTGCTGCTGTCAGATGTGGTCAACCAGAAACTGATCTGTTATGGTAACTAATAAATGTTGCACCGTTGATAACGATTTTTCTCTTATATAACTGTTTATATAAGAGAAAATCTATCTTCATGCTATGGGCAGGCCGCATTTTTCTATTTTTTGTAGATTTCAAAAGACAATCGTGATATTGAAACACAAAATTTCAAAAGCAACTAAATAAGTTCCATCCCGTATAACTATGCTGGGGAGGAATATTAAACTAGTCGACAAAAACCTCCGTTCCTTGCAAAAGAGCGGAGGTTTTTGTCCATAGTGTATTAAGTGATGTTTCTGGGTCTCCCGTCGGCATAACACGCTATGGGACTGATTGTTAAAGATGCGTTAAAGCTTGATATAATTTATAAAATGATTCACAAGAAGTATGAAATGAGATTCTAAAGGAGGGGATAAGAGGTGGATAAGGGAAGAAGAGGGAAAGGCAATACGGAGGGATTACGGCAAGAATTGGTGACCCATTTTCGCGGCGAGCGAAATTCCTTGCGCCGGGAATGGGTGCATCAGATGACCGCCAAGAGACTGCTGGAAGGAATGACCCCGCAGGAGACGGAAGCTGAAGCCGCCACGATTTATGACACGTGTGTCGAATGTCTTGAGACCGCCCATTACGATTCAGCAGAGGCCTATGCCAAGAAAATGGCGGAACGAGGCGTCCTGCGCGGCATGACATCCGAGCAGATCCTGGGCGGCATGTTGACTCTGCGCGACGTATACGGACGCAGTCTGTTCGGTAAATACCACACGGACATGGCACGGCTTGCTGCCGCGCTGGATGTGTATGAGCCGGTTGCCAACAATATTCTTGCGGTGGTCGCCATGGCCTTTATCCGGGAACGCGAGAATGTGGTTCGCCAGCAGCAGGAGGCGATCCGAGAGCTTTCTACCCCCGTCCTGCAGGTGCGGGAGGGACTGCTTATTCTGCCGATTATCGGGTTGATCGATTCACTGCGGGCGAAGCAACTCACGGAGCAGTTGCTGCACGCTATCCGCACGAACCGAGCCAAAGCCGTGGTGATTGACATCACAGGAGTCCCCGCGGTCGATTCCAAAATCGCCAACCACCTCCTCCAGACGGTGGATGCGGCGCGGCTCATGGGTGCCAGGGTCATCGTTACGGGGCTTTCTCCCGACGTCGCCCAGGCGCTCGTATATATCGGCGTCGATCTTACGCGATTGAAGACCGTGGGCGATCTGCAGGGGGGGATAGAAGAAGCGGACAAGTTTCTGGGTTACAAGGTCGACATGGTTGGATCTACCATAGCGGCAGCGATGAAAGGATAGGACGGAGATGAGTATACCCATTCTGAGACAGGGCTCCTACCTGATTGCCTCCATCCAGTCATCCCCTTCCGATTCCGAGTGGCGGGAAATGGGCCAACAATTGGCTGAAAGAGTAGGCAAATTACGCTCACGGGGAGTGGTGGTGGATGTGACCGTCCTGGATTTGATAGATTCTTTTGCCGCCCGCACCCTTCGCGAGATCGCTCAGACCGTTAAGCTGCGCGGTGCAGAGCCCGTGATTGTCGGTATCCAGCCTGATGTTGCCTTTTCCATGGTGCAGTTGGGTTTAACACTGGGCGATATAGAAACCGAATTGGATCTGGAGGAAGGTATGGCAATGCTGGATGCCATTCTAAGAGACGGGAGAACCAATGTCTGAAGAAACACGCATACTTATCAGATCCGAATACGATATTGTAACCGCACGTCAGCAGGTCCGTGAGCTGTGCATGACGTTACATTTTTCCAGCGGTGAGCAGACACTTGTTGCTACCTGTGTCTCGGAGCTGGCGCGTAACATTGTCGAATATGCCGGGTCGGGTGAGATCATTACGGGCCTGACTCGAAATACAGATGAAGAGGGCATCGTAATCATCGCCGAAGACAAGGGGCCGGGCATCCCGAATATAGAACTGGCTATGAAGGATGGCTACTCCACAAGCAAAGGTCTGGGATTGGGACTTCCCGGCTCCAAGCGGATCATGGACGAGTTTGCGATTGTTTCAAAAACAGGCAAAGGAACAACGGTGACCGTTAAAAAATGGAAGAAACCATAAGCCCCATTATCGACTGGGGCGTAGCCACTCTTCCTCTCGCCGGGGAGGAACGGTCGGGTGATGCATGTGTGGTGAAAGCCTGGGGGAAGAAATTCCTGGTTGCTGCCATAGACGGCTTGGGCCACGGTGATCAGGCGGCATATGCCGCCGGAATTGCAACTGAGACGTTAATCAACCACACATCGGACTCTGACGATGTCGTTTCATTGGTGCGGCGATGTCACCAATCCCTTGTGAGAACCAGGGGGGTTGTTTTAAGTCTGGCGATATTCGACGCCGTAAACAATACCGTGACCTGGATGGGCATCGGCAATGTGGATGGTCTACTTCTCCGTGCCGATTCGCAAGCAAATCCGCCCTCTGAATCGTTGCTCCAACGAGGTGGCGTTGTTGGTTATCAACTGCCGTCCCTGCGTTCTTCCACTACCCATGTCGGTCGGGGAGACATCCTCATTCTTTCCACGGACGGCATTAGTAGCGGTTTTGAAAGAGAAGTGAGCACTAAAGAATCACCGCAACAAATTGCCGATAAGATTATCATTAATTATAAGAAAAAAACGGATGATGCCCTGGTCCTGGTGGCGTGCTACACCGGTGATCTACCATGAATGCTAAAGTCAGTGCATTTGAAGTGGCTTACAGGCATTCATTACTGGCATGCCTCACCGGGGTAGGTGAGGTTGCACTGCAACAAGGATACGAGTTAGGGCGCCAGGCGATGCGGGATGGTCTGGGCGTGATGGATATCGTATCAGCCCAACAGGAAGTGTTGCAAGAACTATTGGCGGGTGCTGAAACAGTGGGTGATTGTATCCGCATAGTGAAATCATCCCAAGATCTTTTCACTGAATGCCTTGCCCCGTTTGAGCTAACTCACCGTGGCTTTTTGGATATGGAATTCCTCAATAATAAGCTTGAAGCTGCCAATAAAGAACTGGAGAGTTTTAGTTATTCCGTTTCCCACGACCTCCGGGCGCCTCTGCGGGCCATTGACGGGTATTCACGGATGATCCTCAAAAGGCAGGAACGGCACTTTGATGAGGAGACCCGGCGCCAATTCCATTCGATAAGAAACAACGTCGGTATTATGGATCGTCTCATCGAGGATCTGCTCGCATTTTCCCGTTTCGGCAAACAGGGAATGTCGAAGATAAGTCTCGATATGGAAGGGATAATCAAGGATGTCTGGCAGAATCTGCTCACAATCAATCACGATCGGAATATGACATTGCGTATCGAAGAATTGCGGCCAGGGATAGGTGATCGTTCCCTCATACGAGAAGTTATCAGTAATTTGCTGGGCAACGCGGTTAAGTTTACTCGGAATCAAGATATGACCCTGATCGAGTGGGGAAGCTTTATCAAAGACAACGAGACTGTCTATTATATCCGGGATAATGGCGTCGGTTTCGATATGGAATACCACGATAAGCTCTTCGGCGTTTTTCAGCGGTTGCACAGTGTCGATCAATACGAGGGAACAGGGATCGGTTTGGCGCATGTTCAACGCATTATCCACCGCCACGGTGGTCGGGTATGGGCGGAAGGCAGGGTGGACGAGGGAGCCACCTTCTATTTTACGCTTCCCCAACAAGAAATAGATTAATCCAAGTGAAGAAATAATGTGATTACTATAAGTATTTCTTAGAAAACCTTTAAGATGTTCCATTGAATGCCCTTCCTTTGCTTTGTAAATACAGCTATAGCCCGCATGATTCCTTCCTGCCGATAGGACAACTCACACAATTCAAGAAATATCTCCGCTGATATTTTTTCTTTAGCTTAGATGGAAAAAGGACAATCCGCAGGACAATTATGTCTCATCTGCCTCGAAACAAACAAATATGTATATATTGGCAATAACAGGTTTCATGCAACTTCTTGTATATTAAAGATATTTTAATTGAAGATATAATGGCAACATAATTGCAAATGACTTGGCCGATTAATTCAAATTCTAAAGAGGAGACATGGCATGCTCAATCAGATCAATTCAGGCGACACTGCCTGGATACTGGTGTGTTGTTCATTGGTGTTATTAATGACGCCGGCCCTGGCGCTTTTTTACGGGGGAATGGTGCGCAGGAAAAACGTTCTTTCAACTTTAACCTTGAGTTATGTCTTCATGGCCCTGATTGGGGTTCAGTGGGTGCTATACGGGTACTCTCTGGCATTCGGCACTGATATCAACGGCCTTGTCGGCGGGCTGAATTATCTCGGGTTTACGGGGGTGGGGGCTCTGCCCAACGGAGACTACAGCAAGACCATTCCCCATAGTCTTTTTGCCGCTTTTCAGATGATGTTCGCGGTTATTACCCCGGCGTTGATTACAGGCGCCTTTGTGGAACGCGTTAAATTTAAGAGTTTCCTGATATTCAGTCTCCTCTGGGCGACGTTGATCTATGATCCGCTGTGTCACTGGGTTTGGGGACAGGGCGGCTGGTTAAAGCAAATGGGGGTCCTGGATTTTGCCGGAGGCACGGTCGTACATATCGCCGCCGGTTTTTCGGCCCTCGCCTTTGCATTGGTGATTGGCCCACGCAAGGGATATGGCAGAAGTCCTATGGAACCAAGCAATATTCCGTTAACCGTTCTGGGCGCTGGATTGCTATGGGTGGGCTGGTTCGGTTTCAACGCCGGTAGCGCCCTGGCAGCCAATGGCGTGGCGGTGAATGCCCTGTTGACCACCAACACTTCCGCCGCTACTGCCGGTCTGGTATGGCTGCTGCTCTCCTGGCTAGATGGCCGTCCCAGTACCTTGGGAATCGTTACGGGAATGGTAGTCGGTCTTGCGGCTGTGACCCCCGCTTCGGGTTATGTCACCCCATTGGCGGCCATGGTGATAGGGGCAGTCGCAGCGCCACTGTCCTATTATACCATGCGTTTCCGGGACAGACGGAAACTGGATGAATCGCTGGATGTCTGGGCTTGTCACGGTATTGCCAGCACTTGGGGCATGCTTGCCACCGGCCTGTTTGCCACGGTTGCCGTAAATAGCGATGGCGCCAACGGCTTGTTTTTCGGCAATCCCGGGCAGGTCGGCATCCAGCTTTTTGCCGTGATCGTCACCATTGTCTTTTGTTTCGGATCTACCTATATATTAGCCAAGCTGCTGAACTGGAGTATCGGGTTGCGAGTCACCGCTATAGAAGAGGAGGTAGGACTGGATATCAGTTCCCATGGAGAGAGATCCTATTCGTAAACCTGCATCAAAGATAATTTTTACCTTGGAGATTTGCCATGCTGAAAAAGATCGAAGCCATCATTCGAGAAGATAAGGTTAACGATGTCAAAGATGCCCTTGCCGAAATCGGCATTGTGGGATTGAATATGTTCGAGGTCCGTGGTCATGGGCGCCAGGGAGGCATCACGCTGGTAGGCCGCGCCGGCGCCTACCAGGTTAACATGCTGCCGAAAATGCAGATCAACATCGTCTTGAACGACCGCAATTTGGAAGATGCGATTGAAACCATTCTGAAATCAGCCTATACCGGAGAACCGGGCGACGGCATTATCTTCGTATATCCTGTGGAAGAGGTGATCCGTGTGCGAACCCGTGAACGTGGACAGGGTGCCATGATATATCCCGGCGATATTGATACAAAAAAGCTCAGATCAGCAGTTGACATCAATATGCCATAAGTTACCCCATGCGCCATGCTGGGAAGATATCTTTTTAATGTAAATCGTTGCCTCGCCAGTTTGTAATTTATGCATTGAGGGGTCGTCTAACGGTAGGACGACAGGTTCTGGCCCTGTAAATTGAGGTTCGATTCCTCGCCCCTCAGCCA
>Ga0172379_10004841_pt1 | contig 19397 bp, 9 predicted proteins | sample GrowelOW334metaG_FD_119756 | JGI IMG/M metagenome (GOLD analysis project Ga0172379, IMG submission 119756) | Groundwater microbial communities from an aquifer near a municipal landfill in Southern Ontario, Canada - Groundwater well OW334 metaG | ecosystem: Environmental > Aquatic > Deep...
GCGATCAGTCCGTGCTCCTGGCCGTTCTCTTTCCAGACGCCCACCACGATGCCGCCACCATAGAGTTCTCCGGTATAATGTTTAAAGTTGGCCCCGGCTGTAAGTGACTCAGCTGTTTTTGCATGCAGGGCATAGGGAACACTCAGCATCTGGCTCGTTCCCGTAATCGAATAATCGCTTCCACCGGCAGGATCAGTTTCGGTTTTTATAAAAAACGGCCCGGCAGCCCAGTTCATGCCATCAAAATGACCGGTAGTGGTGCCGGTGCCGATCTCAATGGTAATCAATCCGTTGGCATTTGTCATGGGTGCCTGGGTTTCGGTATACACCGGGTTTCCGGTTTCCGATCCCTGCAGAATGCTGATCCTCATGGCAACCTGCTGATTGGTTATCAGTTGACCGGCCGGATTGCGGATTACTGCCTGAAAACTCATCTTTTCTGGCGCCTGCGCCAACAGGCTTCCGGAAAACAAAATGGCTGTTATAATATATATTACCCTTTTCACCTTCGTCAGTTTTTTATGATTTTAAAGGATTTTACCCCCTTTTGGTTCTGAACGACTTTCAGAAAATAGGTGCCCGCCACCCGGTGGCCCATCATCAGCTCAGTTTCCTGACTCCTGATTTTCGTTGTCTCGATCAATTTGCCGTTCATGTCAAAAAGCAATGCACTCAGCTTGTTAAGATCGTCACTTTCCATACGGAGGATCAGCAGGTCGCTGACCGGATTGGGATAAACCGAGCAAGTCAGGGTAATCCCCGGAACCTCTTGGATTCCCGAGAGGACAGATATCTCATAAGGCTGCTGGATGCCCTGGGCGATACTGCCCGTGGCTGCAGAATGTGTCAGGTAAAAAACCTGTCCGACCGTATAGCACACGGTGCCCCCGCTGCCTGCAGCCTGACCGACTGTTGCCGGGTTGGCCTGCTGCGCCCTGAGTACCGGAAGGCTTACAAAAACAAGAAGCAATACGCTCAGCTTCAATTTTATATATCTCATTTCCATTCCGGAGGTTCATTTTTTCATCAGCCTGATCCTGAATTTCAGAATCCGGTTCAAACTTACAAGGTATTTCTGTTTGTTCAACTTTATCCAACCATTACTATTGCCCGACGAGCCAGTCGAGATAATTTTCCAATTGGGTGATCAGATAAAAAGGCAGATTCAACATGACAACTTCTTTACCAGAAGGAAGATTTTCCTTTTGAACCGACAGCTTACCGGAGTAAATCCGGACAGCATATGGATGAGGAGCCACCTTGACAAATTGATGAAGTGAGCGCATTTTTCCGATCAGCCCGGATTTTACCTCAATCGGGAATATCATCCCTTTGTAAGGATAAATAAAATCCACTTCGGCATCTGCATCCACTTTCGGACGAACCCAGAAATTCAACCGCTCGATGACCGACCACGTCAGAGATTTCAGCTCTTGCCCGGCAATATGTTCTGCAAACCTCCCCCGGTATACATCGCTGATATCCTGGCTGTTGAATATGACATCCTGAACCTTTGCAAAATAATTAACCATTCCTGAATCAAGTGACAGGAGTTTCGGTGACTTTCTAATATCCTCACCTACAGGCAAACAGGCATCGGTGACCGGATAAACCAATTGCAAAATCATCGCTTTTTCAAGAATCCGGAAAGCCTCGGCAACCTCCCTGGAACGGTACCCCGATTGACCGAATCCCTCAAAACGTATTCGTGTTCCGGCGTGGATAAAACTTTGCCTGATAAGGTGGCGTATGACATGAACCTGCGAGGAATTTCTGGCATATTTCTCGACATCGTCGAGGTAAGAAGCCAACAATCCATCAAAGATTTTGCCAAGCCCATGGATATCATGATTCATGCTATAATGGCTGACAATTTCAGGCATCCCACCGATCAAGGCAAACCGATTAAAAAGATTAATACTCTGATCATGTGCATAATCGGGAAAAGGTATGGCCTGAAGTGCCTCAATGGTTGTCAGATTATCCGTAGCGTGCAGAAATTCCTCAAAATTGCATGGATGTATGGCAAGATATTCCACTCTGCCAACAGGGATATTTATCGCTCGGTTCAAGAGCGTTTCCAGCAATGACCCGGCAGCAACAACAAACAGTTCAGGTAAATCTTCCCTGAGAAACCTAAGGTAATTTATTGCTTGCTGTGAGTTTTGAATTTCATCAATGAAGAGCAGTGTTCTTCCCCTTATTGGAGAGACCTTTTTGACAAACCTGATTGCGTCAATTAATTCACCTACGGTATAACCTCGTTCGAATAGATCCTTGTGGGCGGGTCTCTCAAGGTTCAAAGTTAGATATTGATCGAACTCCTTCGAGAACATTTCAATCAATGTCGTTTTCCCAACCTGGCGTGCACCTCTGATCACAAGAGGCTTATGATCCGGATTTGCAGCCCAGCTCTCAAGTTCTTTAATCGCATTCCTGTAAAACATAAACCATTGAATTTTAGAAGTATTCGGAAAATTGTTGTTGGATATAGATACAAAATTAATAGATTATTTGTATTGTTTAGATATTATTTTATATTAATTTTTGTAATAGATAGGGGGCAATAGCTAACCAGAATTATTGCGCCCCTTTATTCCTACCTTTACAAATCGTTGATCAATATTTGATTTAATTTCAGTTATGTTCCGTAAGTTCTTTATCCTGGTGTTCTTTTTTCTGGTATCTCTTCAGTCAGGTGCGGAATACAAGACCAACGTTCATTCCATATCCCGTCGCGAGGGATTGTCCAACGGAGCCGTGAACACCATCGTCAAGGATGCCGAAGGATATATCTGGTTTGGCACCTGGAACGGACTCAACCGTTACGACGGCAGTACCATCAGCACCTATCTTCCTGCCAATAATCCGGCCTCCATTCACAACCATGTCATTCGCGAGTTATATCCCTCACGATCAGGACCGGTATGGATGCTGACCAACAAGGGGATTGCCCTTTACGATAATATCCATGACCGCTTCACCTCCTTTTTTGCCAGGGAATCCGACCAGATAAATTATGAAACAGATATTGCCATTGGATTTTCAGAGGGGTTTGGTACGCTGGCTTCGGTAACCGGAAGGGGTATATTCCGTTACGACAGCACGATCCGGGATTTTGAAAAAATAGTTTTTGAAGCTGCCTCCCAAGCGTCTTCGGTCAATATCCGGAGAATTCACATGGTTGAAAAGGATGCCTACTGTTTAACGGTTACTGGTCAGTTGATGAAGATAGCCGGTGACCGCCTCGATCCCATTATGCAACTTCCTCTCACCGGGGACCTGACCTCCTCGGTTTCCGTCATGATCAGCGGCCGGCCTTGTTTACTGATTACCCGGCGTACCTCCCCGGCTATTATGGTTGATTTGGAAACCCGGAATTTTCAGCTTGTGAAGGTACCCGATGATGTGATCACTTCATTTGCCGTATCACAGGATCAATCCCGCGTTTGGGCGGGTACCGAAAAAGGGGTGGTTTATAGTTGCAACCTGCCAGGTCTGAATTTTGAGGTTTTCAACCGGCTATCTGGCGTGATTAATAACAATCCCATTGCGACCCGGATCCTTTGCATCTATGAATCCGAACCTGATATCCTGTGGATCGGCACCGACGGCAACGGCGTTTATACATTGAAACTGACTGAGTTCCCGAACAGGGTACTGTCGTCGGATCAGCTGGCCTACCCCATTGTCAGGAGCCTTTTGGTGACCCGCAGGGGCGATCTTCTCATTGGAACCAAGGGCGGAGGAATTGATATTTTCGATATCAATGGAAATCATATCCGTGGTATAACTGTAAAAAACGGTCTGAGCAACAATTCGGTGCTCTCTTTTCATGAACGGTCGGATGGCTCCATCTGGGTGGGTACGGATGGTCAGGGCGTAGATATACTTTCCCCTGATTACCGCACTATCAGGAATTTTCCGCGCGATTTCAAGAATGACAACCCGTTTGGATTCGCTTCGGTGTACCGGATTCTTGAAGACAGCGATCAGCGGCTTTACCTGGGAACCAGCGGTTACGGGGTTATCCTGGTGGATTTCGACAAAAGCCATCTTTCCTTGCCGTTGAGTTATGAACAGCTTATTCTCGATCGCGGTGTTGATGCCTCCCGGCAGAAACAGATCGTTTATGCCCTTACGGAAGAGAGGCCCGGTGTGATCTGGATCGGTACCCGTGGCGTCGGTGTTTACAGGTACAATACCATAACAAAAAGGGTGATGGCTCAGTATTCCACCCTTTCGCATCCCGATCTGATTAAAAATGATGATATCCTTTCGCTGTTCACTGAACCGGGCGGTAATATCTGGGTGGGCAGCAGCAACGGCATGTTCAGCATGGTACCGCTATCGGCCGACTCGATCCGGGTAGAAGTTTTATCCAATCAGGCCGACCTTTCCAACACCAGCATCCATACCATCCAGATCGATCATACCGGAAATTTGTGGGCAACAACCAATCTCGGGTTAACTCTTATTAATAAAGGCAAGAATAATATCAGGAGTTTTAATGCAAATGATGGACTGATCAATTTCGAATACAGCGACGGCGCCTCATTTTTCGACCGTAAGAACGGAAGGCTGTATGTTGGCGGCACCATGGGTGTGGATATCATCTTAACGGATGAGATCAGGTATTCCTCCTATTTTCCGCCACTGGGAATCAATCAGCTGCTAATTAGAAATCTTCCTGTCATATCCGGCCAGGGAAGCGTGCTGACAGGCCGCGTCAATCATCAGAAAAGCCTGATTTTAAATTACAATCAGAACTCAATCACTTTTGACGTATCCGCACTGGCCTTCTGGGGACAGGAACGCCACCGGATATCTTACCGGCTGATCAATTCCGACGATGAATGGGTCACCCGTTTGCAAAACCAGCCGGTCAGTTTTTCCAACCTGAAGCCCGGTCATTACAGGCTGGATTTAAGGGTGAGTGATGAGAACGGCAACTGGCCCGAAAAAGTCAGGGAAATGGCGATCACCATCAATCCCCCGTTCTGGCTTACCCCATGGGCCATAGGCGCATATATCCTTCTGGCCATTGGAATTCAGCTGCTGATATTTTCCTCCTACCGCCGGCGTGAAGCCAGAAAAAAGGAAACTGTTTTGCTTGAATTCCAAAAGAATAAGGAAGAAGAACTCCATCGGTATAAAATCGAATTCTTTACCCATGTGGCGCATGAATTCCGCACCCCTCTCACGCTGATCTCCTCACATATCCATACTTTACTGGAGGACAGTCGCAATACCGTTGAAAACCCGCGATTGCTGAAGATATTCAACAACAGTATCAAGCTGCAGAAACTGGTACTGGAAATCATGCAGTTCCGAAAGCTGGAAATCGGGAAGGAACCGCTGAATATCAGGATGACAAAGCCTGTTGAACTCATCCGGGAAGTGCTTTCAGATCTGGAACTCTTTGCACAACAGAGGGATATCCACTGTGAAATTATTGCATCCGATCCTGAATGCAGTTTCAAAACAGACCCGGACAAGTTTCAGCGTATCATGACCAACCTGATATCGAATGCCATCAAGTATAACAGGCAGGGGGGATATGTAAAAGCGTTGGTCCAGGGAGTGCCTTCAGCATTGACTGTGGTGATTGTAGACAATGGGGTGGGTATCCCCCCTGAGTATATTTCAAAGGTTTTTGAGCCCTTTGGCATTTCGTCGGCCCGGAAAAAGGGGAGCTTTCCGGGTTATCGCTCCACCGGTCTGGGAATTGCCGTTACCAAGGGATTGGTCGAGCTCATGAAAGGAACGATCCGGGTTGACAGCCTCGTTGACGAGGGAACACGATTTACCTGTTATTTCCCGGATGTTCATCAGTTAACCGAGACTGAGTTCATCAAGGAACCTGTTGATGAATACAATGAGTTCAGTTTCATCGATGACATCGGTTCCGTTGAGAATATGGAAATCTCCGACCCTACGTCCGACAAACCGGTCATCCTGCTGGTCGACGATGATCCCGAGATCCTGTCAGTACTTAAAGATTTTCTGCACAGCGACTATCATCTGCTTTTTGCTGAAAACGGGTTGGAAGCTTACTCGAAAATTGAAACTGCAAAACCCGACCTGATCGTATCGGATGTGATGATGCCGGTTATGGATGGAATTGAACTGTGCCGCAAGATTCGCGAAAACTTTGATACCAGTCACCTGCCTGTCATCCTTCTGGCTGCAAAAGGTGAAATGGAAGACCGGATTGCCGGTCTGAATGCCGGGGCTGACTCATACATTCCCAAACCCTTCCACCCCGATCATCTGAAAATACGGATCACCAACCTTCTGCAGGTCAGGGCCAGCATCATGAGCCATTTTGGCAATCAGGACTACAATCACTCACTGGTGAAGCAGATTCCCGATCCCTTTTTCCAGAAACTGCTGAATTTTATAGATGAAAACATAGATGATACCGGTCTTTCCTCGGAAAAGCTGTGCGACAAGCTCGCCATCAGCAAATCATCCCTGTACAATAAAACCAGGTCGGTACTCGGCACCACGCCCCACAGCCTGATTTACCAGCGGCGTTTGAGCAAAGCGGCTATCCTCCTGCAATCGACCGTCATGACGGTGAGTGAGATTATCGACCAGACAGGCTTTGCCAGCCGCACGCATTTTTACGAATTGTTCAATAAGGCTTACAACTGCTCGCCATCTGATTACCGGAATAAGCCGGTTGATCATTCCATGAACTGAATATTTTACACCCCGGTGCACAAAATCAGGAACGGGGCGGACAGCCTGTTTGAGCGATGGGTTGTAGGTTTGTTAGACAATTACAGACCATTATGGACATTGCAAAACGTCTCGGCCGGAATCCCCTCATCAGGCCGTCTGATCTCAAGCCCGGGATCGAAGGAATGGAGATCGTATGCCTGCTGAACCCGGGTGTCTTCCGGTTCGAAGGAAAAATATGGTTACTGTTGCGAGTGGCTGAACGGCCACGGCAGATTGAAGGGAAAATCAGTTTTCCGGTATATAATGCCAAAGGTGAGATAGAGATCCTGAAATTCGACAAAAACGACCCCGATCTGGATGCTTCTGATCCCAGGATCATCAACTACAAAAAAAAGGATTACCTCACCACGCTTTCTTATTTGCGATTGGTTTGCAGCGATGATGGGGTGAGTTTTACCGAACCCGCGGATCATCCGCCCCTGTTTGGCAAAGGCAATCTCGAAACTTTTGGCATTGAGGACTGCCGGGTGGCCACGATGGAAGGTGAATTCTGCCTTTCGTTTACCGAGGTTTCGGAGTTCGGGGTTGGCGTGGGGCTTATCCGCACTACCAACTGGAAGGATTTCAGGCGTGAGGGCATGATCTTCCCGCCTCATAATAAGGACTGTGCCATCTTTGAAGAAAAGATCAACGGAAAATATTTCGCCCTTCATCGTCCGAGCAGTCCGGAACTGGGAGGTAATTATATCTGGGTGGCGGAATCCCCCGATCTGATTCACTGGGGACAGCATAAGTGCATAGCCACCTCGCGGCGCGGCATGTGGGACTCTGTGCGTGTTGGAGCAGGTGCGGCTCCCATCAGGACGGATAAGGGGTGGCTTGAAATATATCACGGTGCCAATGCCGACCATCGCTATTGTCTGGGCGCCATGCTTCTCGACATTAATGATCCCTCCATCGTACTGGCCAGGGGTAATGAACCCATTATGGAACCCACCCAAATCTATGAACAAACCGGTTTTTTCGGGAATGTGGTATTCACCAATGGTCATTATATAGATGGCGATATTATCCATCTCTATTACGGAGCAAGCGACGAAGTGATCTGCGGTGCCACGCTCTCAATATCTGAGATCCTTTCTACACTTATTTAATCAGACCAAGCAGCAGATGCCAAACAAGCTAACCACGGAGTACCGGTTTTTCCTTTCGATGCCGCACAACATGCGGATACTGCTTATTACCAATATGCTGTATGCACTGGTTCTTCCGGTGGTGGAAATCTTCATGGCGGCTTATATCATGCGCTATTTTGCCGATACCAGCTACGTTGCCATTTTCCAGGTGGCCATGTATACCGGCATTATCATCACCTCGCTTACCAACGGATTTCTGTTGAAAAGCTTTAAGGTTGCACATCTTTACAGTTTCGGGATTCTGCTGAGCGGCTTGTCGATGGCAGGTATGATGTTCGTAAAGGACATCACCCTTGTGGGACTGATCATATCGGGCACACTCATCGGCGCCGCATCCGGATTCTTCTGGACCAACCGGTACCTGATGGCCCTCAACACAACAACCGATGAAAACCGGAATTACTTTTTTGGGTTGGAATCCTTTTTCTTTACCATCTCCAACATCGGTATTCCGCTGGCCATCGGCGCCCTGCTTGCATCGATAGACGGTTTTCAGTTGTTCGGTACCGGACTGACTATTTATTCGGGCTATCGTATCGTGACGATTCTGGTGTTTGCGGTCACGATCCTGGCCTGTTTCTCGCTGGCCAGGGGCAAATTTGCAAATCCGGTTCAAAAAGATTTTCTGTTTTTTCGTTTCGACAGACTCTGGAACAAGCAGATTTTACTCGCAGCACTAAAAGGCCTGGTGCAAGGATTCCTGGTAACCGCACCAGCCATGCTCATCATGAAATATGTCGGAAAAGAGGGTTCACTCGGTTTGATTCAGGGAATCAGCGGTGGATTGACCGCTATCCTGATTTACCTGCTCGGCCGTTTCGCCAAACCCAAACACCGGATATTGATCTTCTCCGTCGGGATCAGCATATTCCTCATCGGCACCCTGGTTAACGGCATCGGGCTGTCGATGATCGGGGTCATGGTCTTTGTGTTGTGCAAGGTGTTTTTCCAGCCCTTGCATGACCTGGCCTATTATCCCATTATGATGAAGGTGATCGACGTGGTATCGAAACGTGAAAGCCGAAATCAATATGCCTATATCCTGAACCATGAATTTGGTCTGTATACCGGACGGGTGCTGGGGCTGGGACTATTCATCTTTCTGGCCCTCTATGTTTCGGAAACCTTTGCGCTCCGTTACTCCCTCATTATCGTGGCGGTGATACAGATGCTGTCGATCCCCCTGGCGCGGAACATTATGAAACAATCCTATACCCCCGAAAAATGATCCGGAGAATTTTCATAATTCCTTTGGTGGTCCTGCTCGCAGGGGTATACTCCTGTGGCCCGAAAACCAGCGAACCGGTTACCCAGACCTCCCTGCCCCGCATTGACCAGATGCCCGACCTCCCTCAGCCGTTGAAAATTATCGACTGGAAGAAAAAAACCATCCTCTTTGACAGCCTGGTGTACATTTTCAATAACCAGGCCTCCTTCGGATCGCTCATCTGGCTTGATAGTTCCAGGCGGAACATTGACCAGGTCACCTTCGGACTTTATACGGTGATCGGAGACGTCAGGCAGGGTCCAAAAAATAACCATGGTGAATTCCATGAAGCACTTACCTCACTGAATTCCCTGCTTGGCGCAGGTCTGGTGGGCATTGATAAAACCAATCAGCACGGATTCAATTTCGTCAAAATGGTGCAGAATTATTTCAACTCCGATACGCGCTGGAACATAGTCATGAACAATACCAATCCTTCGGTTGCCCTGGCCGGCGGGGGTTACGGACGCGACTGGTGGTATGATGTGTATCCCAATGTATTGTATTACGGGGTAGCCGCACTTTTCCCGGAAGTTAACCATACCGGATTTATCCAGCGTTCGGTTGCTGACCAGTTTTATCGTGCTGATTCAGTGTTGAATGGCAATTACGATTATTCCTATTTTGATTATGCCCGGATGAAAGGGATTCGGAATAATATCCCCTTGCAACAGGATGCGGCAGGCGGACATGCCTGGGTATTGCTGTCGGCCTATCACAAATTCGGCGATGAGCGCTATCTCAAAGGAGCCAAAAGTGCAACAGAGGTGTTGATCAGGCAAAAAGAGAGCCGCTTTTATGAAATCCTTCTCCCGTTTGGCGCGTATACCGCTGCCCGCCTGAATGCTGAGAACGGAACACAATATGATGTGACCCGGCTCCTCAACCAGTGCTTCGACGGATGCCAGTCGAAGGCTGGCCGTTATGGCTGGGGTGTGATTGCCGAGCGATGGGGAGATTTTGACGTTTATGGTTTGCAGGGGAGTATAACCGACGGCGGCGGCTATGGATTTTTCATGAACTCGGTCGCCATGGCCTGGCCGCTCGTACCCCTGGTAAAATACGAACCGCGGTACGCCCGGGCAATCGGCAAATATATGCTGAATGCCGTCAATGCATCACGGTTGTTCTACCCCGACCAGATACCTGAAGCCAACCAGTGGTTGCCCGGTTTAAAAGATCTGACCAACGGCATTATTGGTTATGAAGGCCTCCGGAAGACCGATGACCTGAATAATCCCGCCCTGAAAGGCATTTCACCGGTTGCAATCGGTGATGGTCCGAAATGGACAGCCGGCCAGCCTGCAGAGTCGATGTTCAGCCTGTACAGCACGTCCATCGTGGGCGTGTTCGGTGCCATTGTCAACAAGACCTCCACCGAAGGCATCCTGGCCCTTAACTGCAATGCCACGGATTTTTATGCCGATAATAAATATCCGGTTTACCTGTATTACAATCCCTGGCCGGTTACTAAAACAGTTACCTATTCATCCGATACGAGCATTGATCTGTTTGATATCGTCTCAAAAAAATACCTGGCCAGGGGAGAGCACGGAAATGTTAGCCTCACGCTGCAGGCGGGCGATGCCGCCGTGGTATTTGTGCTGCCGTCAGGAACGCATCTGAAAACCGAGGGAGCACGGGTAAAGGCCGGAAATACAATTATAGCTTATAAATAACCTGAAAATGAATCAAAATATGAAACGACAGGTACTATTAATGCTGGTAATCGCATGGTCAGCAACGGCTTTCGGTCAGCGCACCATCACAGGAACGGTAACAGACTCCAAATCAGGTGAAAACATGATCGGAGTCACCATATCCATTAAAGGAACCACCTCAGGAACAACCACTGACCTCAGCGGAAATTATATACTCGTATCAGACCTTCTTACAGATAACTCGGTAATCGTGTTTTCCTATGTTGGTTACACCCCTGCTGAGGAGATCCCGGGCAGCCGAACGGTGATCGACATGAAACTCTCGCCCGCCTCCATCGCCATTGAAGAACTGGTAGTGATCGGTTACGGGTCGGTAAAAAAACGTAATGTGCTGGGCGCCGTTACCAGTGTAAGCAACCGGGAGCTCACCAAACTTCCCGTTCCGGATGTTGCCCAGGCTTTGCAGGGCCGTGCGGCAGGTGTTCAGGTAACGCAGAATACCGGTGCACCGGGTGAAGGAGTTGCCGTGCGCATCCGGGGGGCGGGTTCCATCAATTCGAGCAACGATCCGCTCTATATCGTCGACGGCATGGCTACGGTGGATGCGTTACGAATCCTTTCACCGATGGACATTGAAACCATTACCGTATTAAAAGATGCTTCAGCAGCAGCCATTTATGGTTCCCGCGCTAATAACGGGGTTGTGCTGATCACCACTAAAAAAGGAATAAAAGGGGCAACCAGGGTTACCTACCGGGGGCAAACGGGGTTCCAGAAAGCAACCCGGCTCACCAAAATGGTGAATACCACAGATTATGTAACCATTTACAATGAAGCAGCCACCAACGACAACGCACTTCTTCCCGAAAGCCTGCGCCGCAGCCTGATCACCCCTGACGATGCAGCCAGGTTCAGCAATGTGAATTATGTGAAGGAATTACTCCACACCGCCCCGATTAATTCCCACGAGCTATCCTTTTCAGGAGGAAATGAATCGACTAATTATTTGTTGTCCACCTCGCTTTTCAATCAGCAGGGTATCATAAAAGGAACCGGCTACTCCCGCGGAACGGTGAGACTGGCCGTGAATACCGAAGTGAACAAGTGGCTCAGCGCCGGCATGAGCATGCTGGCCGGACTTTCGAGCAACGATATGATCGGCAGCTCGGGTGACGGTTACGGCGGAAATGGAGGAAGCGTGATCAGATATGCCTTTTTTCGCAATCCTGCCATTCCCATTCAGTTTGCCAACGGAGCTTACGTTGACCGTCCGTCGGAATATTTCGGAAACCAGATGTTTGATTCTTTCCTGGGCGACGGGTACAATCCCATCGGAATGAGCGCTTATAATGACAATAACAGGAAAGACGACAGTTACCTTGGGAAGGCCTTCTTCACGGCAAAAATCAGCGAGAAACTGTCGTTCACCACCAACCTGGGGATGGACTACCGGAACTCCTACAGCAGGAAGTTCAGTCCCACCTGGGGCACCCTCGACCGCATCAATGCCAAAAACGGCCTGAGTGTTGCCGATGAACGTGTCGCTAACTGGACCGTGAATAATCTGCTTAACTACGAAACCACTTTTGGCGAGTCGCATACTTTTTCGGCCATGGTGGGTTTTGAAGCCATTAAGAACGGCGGAAAGGCATTATATGCCAGCGATATGGATTTCCCGGTCGAGCAGAAAGAACTGATTTACATCGGTAACGGCCTGGGTATAAAAATGAGCAGCCAGAGCGAGTATGCCTCCTCCCTGGCCTCATTTTTCGGCCGGGCCAATTATGATTACAAAGGAAAATATTACGTATCGGGAACGCTTCGTCGCGACGGTTCATCTCGCTTCACCGGTAATAATAAATGGGGTACCTTCTATTCCCTTTCGGGAGGCTGGATACTGAAACAGGAAAAATTCCTTCAGGATGTTGAATGGTTAAACAACCTGAAACTCCGTGCAGGTTATGGTGCCATCGGAAACCAGGAGATTGGTCTTTATGCGGCCAGCGACAGGATTTCCCCCTATTTCAACTATCCTTTCGGAGGGATATCAAACAGCGGTTATGCGCAGACTGCCCTCGGCAATTCAAACCTGAAATGGGAAACCAGCTATCAGTATAATGCAGGGATTGATGCCCAGCTTTGGAAAAATGCACTGACTTTTTCCGTCGATTATTTCTATAAAGTCACGGAAAACATGCTGGTTAAAGCGCCCAACCCCCCGTCGACCGGTTACGCCGAGTCGGCCTGGATCAACAGCGGATCGGTGCTGAACGCAGGTGTTGAACTGGAAGCCATCTACCGCAAGGTGAAGGCCGGCTGGAGTTACTCCATCGGTGGAAACCTCACTTTCCTGCATAATGAGGTGCTAAAGCTCGACGCACCGCTATTCGGGGGAATGATTGACACAGGCATTTATGCAACCCAAACCGAGGTCGGACAGCCGATCGGTTCCTTCTACCTGCTCGAAATGGACGGTATCTTCCAGAATGAATCCGAGATTTTGCTTTCTGCCTATCAGGGCAGCAACATCCAACCCGGCGATGTGAAATACAAGGATCAGAATGGGGACGGCCGAATCGACAATGACGACCGGGTGCATGTGGGGAGTGCAATACCCAAATTGATTGGCGGTCTCAACTTTACGGCGAATTATAAAAACTTCGACCTGAGTGTTTTCTTTCAGGGAGCCTACGGCAACAAAATCTATCTTCAGGTCAACCATGACATTGAAGGATTCTACCGGGGTTTTACCGTGACCCAGCGGTACTTTGACCAGCGCTGGACCGGTGAAGGCACTTCCGATACACAGCCAAGGGCTTCCTGGACCTCCAAGTCGAATAACGCCCGGCCATCGACGCGCTTTCTTGAAGATGGTTCCTATATGAGACTGAAGAACTTACAGCTCGGATATACCATCCCGTCTGAAACGCTCGCAAAGATTGGCTTAAAACAGCTAAGGATTTATGCTTCCGGCACCAACCTCCTGACCCTGACCAAATATTCGGGACTTGACCCGGAAATGACGGTCAGCGACAACTCGAAAGGTGAAGGAGACCGGGCCGCCGGTATCGACTGGGGAACCTATCCTTCAGCCATGACCATCATGTTTGGAATCGATATCACTTTTTAATCCTGCCAGGCCATGAAAATGAAAATAAAAAATATCAGTGCGATCCTGATGATAGGAGCATCCCTGACCATGCTGAATGCATGCAAAGATTTTCTGACTGAAGATCTTAAAGGCAGCTTTTCCTCGGCCACCTTCTATCAGAACGATAAACAGGCGGTTCAGGCTTTGAACGGGGTATACCATGCCATCACTTTCTGCACCTTCAACAATGCCATATGGGTGTTTGGGGACATAGCCTCCGATGATGCGGTAAAAGGCGGCAATCCCGGTGACCAGGCTGAGATTACCTATATCGATGAATTCACTGCCGATGCCAATAACGGGATTATCAGCAATTACTGGAGATTTGCCTACGAGGCCATTGCCCGGGCCAACAATGTGATAACCAGCGTTCCGGGGGTGCCCATGGATGAGGCGCAGAAAAACCGGATCATCGGGGAAGCCAAATTCATCAGGGCCTACACTTACTTTAACCTGGTCAATGTTTTTGGCAAGGTTCCGCTGAAACTCCTTCCGCAACTTACTTTCGAGACCATCCATGTGCCATTAAGCGAAATCGCAGACATTTATCAGCAGATTGAGCAGGACCTGACGGATGCAGCAGCTGTTTTACCGGTTTCCTATAACTCCCCGGATATCGGGCGAGTAACCCGCGGAGCGGCTTTGGCTATGTTGGGCAAAGCAAACCTTTACCAAGAAAAATGGGCGGCAGCGCTGTCCAGCTTTCAACAGGTGGATGCGCTCGGAGAGTACCAGCTATTGCCCGGTTACGGCGATATTTTCAAGCTGAAAAGCGAAAACAACCGGGAATCGATTTTCGAAATCCAGCACCTTTCCAATCAAAATCCCTTTACAGGCAGTGCACTCAACCAGTGGTTCGCTCCTCCGACCGAAGGGGGATACTATTTTGATGCCCCGACTCAAGGTCTGGTTGATGCTTTTGAAACCACCACTGACGGGAAAGTCGATCCGCGCCTGGATGTTTCCATCGGCCGTGACGGCCAACTGTGGCTGAACGGTGAAATTTTCAGCGGCTCCCTGTCACCCACCGGATTCCTTACCAAAAAGCATCAGCAGCCTCTCTCGGAAGTTTCTTCGTCACTCAAGGGCGACGGCGACTTAAATTACATCTACCTGCGTTATGCCGACGTTTTGCTGATGAAAGCGGAAGCCTTTAATGAAATAAACAATGCCGACTCGGCGAAGGCCAACCTGAACCGGGTGCGGCAGCGTGCCCGGGCCAGTTTTGACGGAACACCTCCGGAAGGTCTGCTGGCCGATGTGACCGCTTCCGACCAGAACGGGTTGCGAATCGCCATCCAAAAAGAACGCCGGGTTGAGCTGGCCCAGGAATTTCACCGGTATTTCGATCTTATGCGCTGGGGTAAAACGATTGCGGAAACCGCACTCGGCCCTGACTTTAATTACGAAACCAAGCGCTATTTCCCGATCCCTCAGGCTGAAATTGATTCAAACCAGGGAATAATCCACTGATATCCTACAAAAATTCACTTAATAAATTACCAATCTTTTAAACATTATGAAAATGAAAAACTTGATTAACATGCGCACATGGCCGATTATGCTGATCCTTTGTTCAGCAATGATCCTTGGGTCATGCAAAAAAGACCCGGTTGTTGTGGACGGAGATCACACCGCCCTCAACGCACTGATTGTACAAGCCGATGCTCTGGCCGCTGCTGCAACAACAGCTGGTTATCCGCAGGCAGCCATTGACACCTACAAGGCTAAACTGGCAACCATTAAAGCGTCTAATGCCACCGTGCTGACCGATGCCCAAATCACCAATCTGATTACCCAGCTGACCGAAGCCATGAACACCTTTAAGGCCCAGGCATACGGATTTATTGATGAGGCACTTTACCTGAACGCCGGCTGGCACTTCGATGAAGGAACCGGAACAACTGCTACTGCCTTCTCCACCGTTAAACACGTTGCAACCTTTTTCAAAGGCAATACCGTGATTATGGGTGCTGATGCCGCAATGCCAACCTGGGGAACGGGTATTAAAGGCGGAAAAGCCATTTACCTGACCGGCGGAGCTCACCTCGAAGTTCCTTACACAACCGCTTTCCTTCCTGTCAGCATTTCTATCTCCGTATGGGTTAAACCCGAGGTACTGCGTGCCGATAACTATATCGTTTCACAGAATTACTGGAACGGGTATAAACTGCAGACTCAGGACGGAGGAAAACCGTTCTTTACATTCAAGAAGGTCGACGGCGGAATCGTTGATGCTGATAATGAAACAGATAACTGTATAAAGATCAACATTTGGAATCATATCGTTGTTTCTGTTAACGCCACCACCAAGGAACTGAAATTCTATGTGAACGGAACGCTGACCAAGACCTGGACGGAATCGAACAAAGGTATCGGTCCGCTGCTCCAGACGCTCACTCCAGCTCCCCAGCCGTTTATTATCGGTGGTGTTGCCACTGATGCCGAACTTGCTGCCAACTTCATGGAATGGACCACTTCAGCCAACCTTGGGTACTTTAAAGGTGCCATCGACGAACTGAAAATTTACAATATCGCATTGGCTGATGGCCAGGTTTCAAAACTCTATGCTGACGAAAAGTAGTCATTGATTCATTGGTTTAGTTAGTATTTAAGGTTAGGGTTAGGCTCAATGATTCCTGTTTTTAAGTTAGCAGGGTGTTGAGCCTTCCCTTTTTTACCAAAATGATGAAAAGAACCAACTACCTTTAATTTTATAAGTTCTTCAATGATCCGCGCATTTTTTACATTTCTTCTTCTTCTCTTGACCCTGCAACTCTTCCCGCAGCAGGGCCAGCTGAGCATTTCGCGGATCGACAAGATGCCTGAATCGCCGGTACCGCCCCTTAACGCGTGGGATTGGAAAACAGTGGCTCAAGATTATGACCGTTTTGTCTTTAACCTGAATAATACAGGCCAATATTTACCCCTGCTGCGCCTGGGTACAACCGGACAGTTCAATTATCCCGGAAATACCGCCCTGTTTCTTGATTCCTATGTGGGCGCCGATGACCATCTCAATCAGGCAGAGGCTATCAATATCATTCCGGCCATTGTTGGAGCCACCCTGACCGGCATCGACAAGAGCAACCAGAATGGGATGAACTGGGTGGCCATGACAAAAGATTTCTTCAATCTGAAGAACGGGCAGAATGTATATCTGAACGGATATTCGACGACCTCAGGCAGCGACTGGTGGTACGATATCATGCCCAACGTATATTTTTATCAGTTAAGATCGCTCTATCGCGGAGTGGTGCCGGAATTTGAGAGTCAGTTTATCAGTGTTGCCGACCGATGGCTTGCCTGTGTCAGCCAATTGGGTGGTGGTACCACTCCCTGGAAATTGCCGGACATGAACTTCAGGGCTTTTAACCTGATCACCGGAAGACCTTTAACCACAGGCGTTCCGGAGCCGGAAGCCGCAGGCAGCATCGCCTGGCTGCTGTACAATGCATATCTCGAGACCGGTAATTCCAAGTATTTCACAGGCGCCCAGCTGGCGATGGAATTCCTGACCGGGCTCAGTTCCAACCCGTCGTACGAGCTGCAGCTTCCCTACGGTACTCTCGCTGCAGCCCGCATGAATGCAGTGGAAGCGACGGATTATCCCATCCAGAAAATGCTCGATTGGTGCTTCAACCGGGGTGACCTGAGAGGTTGGGGCGCCATTGTGGGGAATTGGGGAGGATTGGATGCCTCGGGACTGATCGGAGAAGCCAATGACAGCGGCGACGATTATGCTTTTGTGATGAACGGCTTCCAACAGGCTGCCGCTCTGGCACCTCTTCCAAAATATGATAAGCGTTATGCCCGGACTCTGGCAAAGTGGATATTGAATCTGACGAGCGCCAGCCGGTCGTTCTACCGCATTGCCATGCCCGGGGTCAACCAGGATTCCTGGGCCTGGTCGGCCGTTTATGATTCCGCCTACTGCATCCCTTACGAATCCCTTAAACAGGTCTGGCAGGGGAAATCACCCTTTGCCACCGGCGATGCCATGCGCGGGGGCTGGGCTGCTACCAACCTTTCACTCTATAGCGGGTCCAGCGTGGGATATCTTGCCGGAATAGTGCAACAAACAGATGTTCCCCAAATCCTGCAGATCGACCTAAACAGGACTGATTTTTACGGCGACGATTCCCTGCCTGCCTACCTGTATTACAACCCGGATACGGTGGAGCACAAGGTTATGGTCGACTTTCCCGGCACCTTTACCGCATACTCAGTTTATGAGGCCATCACTGAAAAAACAATATTCACTGCCGCCACAACGATCTGGTTCAGTATTCCTCCCCGGGAGGTGAGGCTGATCAGGCTGTATCCGCCGGAAGTCACACCCGAGGCCCGAAATGGCCGGCTGTATGCGGCGGATGACATCCTCGACTATCATTTTGGATACAATTATTCTGCCAGTCTCCGGATAAAAGCCCTCTCCACCGACCGCAATCCGGTGATCATCAACTCATCGTTCGATGCCTTTTGCGAGGCTGGAAATGCAAACCCGGGCGATCCGGTTCAGTATGAATGGTTTCTGAATGATGTGCCGATCGAAGGCAAAAACCTTTCTGCCGTTCAGCTTACCGCACCTGCCGCCGCTGGTGAGGCTGTCCTCAGGTGCCGCATCAGCCTGAACGGAAAGACGGCTCAGGATACCATTCATCTGAATATCGTTGACCGAATCGCCATACCTCCGGTGGTGAATGGCATTCAGGCAGCACATGCTTTTACGGTTGCCGGCGGCGATAACATTTTTACAGCCCTGACAGAACCCGTAGTCGGTGAAACCCTCGAATTTAGCTGGACCGCCTCTGCAGGCAATTTATACCAGACAGCCGGAAGTTCGGTAAGCTGGCACGCACCGGCAACTGCCGGAGTTTATTCAATCACCGTGAAGGTGACCAACCCCGACAGATTGTCCACCGCGGTATCAGCCGAAGCGCTGGTTAAAGACACCGCCCTCGCCATTCAGCCTCCGCTGATCTGGTATCCTTTTGATACAGATGACAAGAATGCGGCAGCCGACCGTTTTCATTCCACAGCCACCGGGGTTACCAAAACAGACGATGCACGGGGCTTACCCTCGCTGGCTTACCGGTTTACCGAGGGCCAGGATATCATCTATACCGCAAATGAGCCGGAACTAAATTTTACCGATGCGGTCAGTCTGAGCTGTTGGGTTAAATGCGAGCAGCTAGGATCGGAGAGGTTCATACTATCGCACGGTTCGTGGCAGCAGAGATTCAAACTGTCAATCACCCCGGAAGGCAAACTCCGGTGGACGGTGAAAACCAATACCGGCATTGCTGACCTTGATGGCTCAGTGCCCATTGAATTGAACCGTTACTATCATGTTACGGTTCTTTATACCGGATACTCCATGGAGCTTTACCTTGATGGGGTGCTGGATGCATTCAAAGCTTTCCCGGGAA
>Ga0172379_10004842_pt1 | contig 19392 bp, 23 predicted proteins | sample GrowelOW334metaG_FD_119756 | JGI IMG/M metagenome (GOLD analysis project Ga0172379, IMG submission 119756) | Groundwater microbial communities from an aquifer near a municipal landfill in Southern Ontario, Canada - Groundwater well OW334 metaG | ecosystem: Environmental > Aquatic > Deep...
GAGCAGAGGAATTTGAATTTTTTCATATCTCTTTATCTCTCTTTCTTTTCATTTTATTTTTTATTCTCCTCTTAAAAAATTCAGGTTCGGAGCAGAGGAATTTGAATTTCATTTTAATAATCTCCAATGGCAAACTGGTTGAAAATCACACGCATTTCCCATTTGATTTGCAAGTCTTTCCACTTGCACATTCACATTCTCCACATTTATTAATTAAAATTTTATTTTCACAATATTTTCCTATTGTTACTATAGAACATTCTCCCTCTGCAGTTCCGTCCGAACAAGGGGGGATATAACATTCTCCTGTTTCTGAATTGCATTCTTTTTCACTTGGGCATCCACATTTTCCACATTTATCAATTAAAGTTCCATCTTCACAATACGAAGGTTTTGTTTCTGTGCATTGTCCATAAAAGGTTCCATCAGGACATTTCTCTATTTGGAATTGCCCCTTTTCAACACAAAATATTTTAAATTTTCTGAATCCAATATGTTCAAGTGTTGAAAAAATAATTACTTCCTGTGCATAAACCTCTTCTTTTTGGGGGTATGGTAAAATGCATTCGTCTTCTCCACTGCAAATTTGTCCCATGCAATCCAAATAATCCGGAGTTCTCTGACTAATTTTTTCTTTTATATCTGCAGGAAAATTTGGGCTTCCCCATTCAATTGGTAAAATTGAATCTAAGGGACTTAAAATTTCATTTCTAAAAATATCATTAGTTTGTATTTCTCTCAAGATTGAAATTTGTGTAGTGTAGACTCTCGTTGAGAAATCTGTTTTTTCAAAATTTCCTTGGCTGACTAAGAATAAAAGAACTCCCGAGATAAGCAAAACTGCAATAAATGCTTCAACAATTTCCACCCACCCTCTCTTATTGTTATTCATTATATTTACCACACTTTTATATTTATAAATCCTGACTGAATATCTGCATTTTCATTAACATATTGAATTGGAATTTCATCTGAGAAAATGCTCGTTGTTCTTATCTCTTTTTCTTGGGGAGAAATAGAACTTCCGTCGCTTTTTATAAAACTAAACCAGAAATCATTTCCCTCTGGGATTTTAAGATATTCTTTAAGTGTTTCATACTCATTTGTGTATCTGTTTCTAAGATTAACCATGTCTGTTTCAAAAATATATTTGCTTGTTGTAACTGCACCAATAGTGTATTTTGGAGGAGTTTCTTGATTGTAGAGAGTAGTGCAACTAATTGAGCTTGTTGGTTCTCCTAATTTTGGAAACTTAGTTGAATAATATACCTTGAAAAAATCATTCTTTTCTCTTTGCATTCTATCTATTCTTAAATCTGTATCTGCATTTCCAAGAACATTATTATAAGAATTTTGTTCTTCATTTAAGCTATTTTTTACTATTACTGTTGCCCCTTTTTCTGCTATGGGCATCACATCTTGCATAAGTGTGAAAAAAAGACTTAATCTTATGCAATCTTTTGCTCCTTGGGAAGTCGAAATTGTAGCAACTGTTAAATTAGTGGAAGTATTTTTTATTATTTCCATCTCCACTGACTCTAAAATTGAATTTTTATCTTCTCCAAATTTTATCGCAGGACGGAAAACACTGTAAAGAAAAGCTATGAATGTAACGAAAATCAAAAAAGAAAGCATCATTCCTACATGGGAACCCGAGCGATTTCGCGGAAGTAAGGGCAGGGACAAGCGAGCGAGGTCGGGAGATTTCTTGTCTTCTTTTATCATATTCATATCTGCAATTTAATATTTATATTCTTATCCTCCAAAGAGAATATTTGCTACAGTGGAAATTAAAAAAGAAAGAAGAATAAGCGCAAAAGAATGTTTTATTCCTGCTTGAATATCTCCCTCAGACAATTTTCCAATAACTAATCCGCTAAAAAGTCCTTGAACCAAAAGAAGATACAAAAATGCTTGTCCTATTTCTTCAGCAGAAATTGCAGTCCCTCCTCCCCCAGCAATTCCTGCAGCTCCCAATCCCTCGAGATTTGAGATTCCTGATATCATTGGAATAATATAAAATTGCATAACTAAAACAATTACTATGAAAACAAAAAAGATAATATAACCTTGAGTGGCAAGAGTTGAAACAGATGACTTTCTTTCTTTCTTTAATTTATCAGTCATATTAACTGCTTTGGCAACTGACTCCAAAATATCTGCAATATTCCCTCCTGCTTTTTCTGCTTGCCCTATCAAAGTAATCGTTCTTGAGACTGTTTCATTATTAACATCTTTTGCGAAAGTTTGCAATGCAACTCTTAAAGGAATTCCCATAGAGATTTGATTTGCTAATTTCTCGACGTGCTTGCTTAAACTCCCAAAAGGTTTTTTCTTCAAATTAACAAGGCTCTTGCTGATTGGAGTTCCTGTTTTTACACTCTCAACCAAATTTCTTGCAAATTCTAAAAACATTTCTTCTTTTTCTTGGGAGATTCTTGTTTTCTGAATCACATCCAGAACAAAAGGAGCAATTGCAGATAAAATCCCAAACCAAATTATAAAGAAGAAAAATCGTGTATTAAAAAATAAAAATGAGATTGCAATTATTGCTAATCCTATTCCCATTCCGAACCAATGAATTTTTTTTAACTCCATTATGTAAAATTTCCTGTTTTGAATTTGTGGCAAATTTCCTGTTTGCTCATTAGGCAAAACCTCCGGTTTTTGAATCCGCAGTTTACGAGGACATTGGAAAATTTTTTATTTTTCATATTTTTATCCAGTAGATTGCTGTTTTACTTGTAAGAACATAAGGAAAAAAACATTAATCACAGAAACTGCACCTACGACGAGAAGAGTAATTGTAGAAGTGCTTAAAGAAACTCCAAGTCCGCTGATTTTCATCATCATCAGAAGAAGCATAAAAATCATTGGTGCAGCGATGACAACGCTAATGTAAATATCCATAAATGTTTCTGCTGCTTTTGTAGATTTTTCCTTATCTAATCGATATTCAAACAAAAGACTCTGTGCTCTTTTCTCAAAAAATTCATACAAACTTCCCCCTGAAGTTATAGTAGTGGACAAACCATTAAGCAATTCAGAAAGTTTTGGGCTAGAGGTATTCAATGCCAAATCTTTAAGGGCAGTAACTAAATCATATCCGTAAACATTTATTTCATTTAAGAGCTTATTAAATTCTTTTTCAAGATGGGGATATTCTTTTGTTGAAGTGATGATACTGAAAATTTTTGTTGGGTCTATCATTGAACCAGAAATTGCTGCCATATGTATGGTTGCAAAAGGCAATTCAGCATCTATTTTTCCTCCGAGAGATTTTTTTTCAAGAGCAGGATAGTTATTCATAAACAAAAAAGTTGCTATTGGAAAAATAATTAAAATCCAGAATATCTTCAGCAAACGGATTCCTAAATTTTCTGTTGCTTTTGTAATTAAAGGAAGTGTTGGACTTAGATTAAAGAAAATTAAAAATAAAGATAAGATAAAAGAAAGTATAAGTGCAATGGAAGTATTAAGAAGAATAAGTGAAACATAGGAAGTAAGAGGATAATTGAGATTTGCTTTTATTAAATCTCTTCCAACTCCCTTGAATCTTTTTTGCTTAATTAGCGACATTGATAATTTCAAAAAGATGTCTTCAGCTAACTTTACATAACTGCTCTTTTTTTTCTCGATTTTTTCAACCTTCTTTGTTTTTTTGTCTTTTTTCAATCTTTTCAAAATGCTTAAATCAATTTCAGACAATTTTTTATTTCTTTTAAAAGAAAATTTTTTCTCTTCAATGTTCACTTCTGGTTTTTTAATCTCCATATTTATTGGTTTAGCTTCTTTAAGCGGATTTATGATATTTGCCTGCACAAGATTGTCCAGAAGTCTATCATTTGTTTTTTTCAAGAAATCTTCAAGTCTTTCAATTTGGTTTTTAATCATTTTCTTTTCTTGCTCGCTTTCTGAATTTTTCATAGAATTAAATAGAAAATTAAGTTCTGATGTTATCTTCTTTTCCACAAGAATATTCTCTTTTATTTTTTCTAGGTTTTCCTCTATTGTCATCTTATTATGTTAAAAATTTCTTTCTGTATTTTTATCATCCCTTTTTTTAATGTGTTAAAATTTTCAAAATCTTTTTTTCTGTATGACTCTTCCAATTTTCTCTCGGTATCTTCAAGTGAGTGTATTAACTGATTTAAGAATAAAATTTCCTCACCTTTCATAGAATAAGAAGAATTTTCAGATTATTAAATATTTTGAATAATCATTCAACCCCAAGTGCTTTCAATACTTCCTCAGGTTTCTTGTAATATTTGATAATTAAGTTCTGAACTTCATCAAACGTTGAAATTTTCTTTTTGTATATCTGGTAAATTAATTTGGTTCTTGTTTGAAATTCTTGTGTGAGCTCTTCCATTGTTTTTCCATATCTCTTGGAGATTTTTTCAAAAACTCTGCTTCCTGATTTTTGGTAAAATTTATCTTCCATTGCATTCCAAGTAAAAGGAGTATTGATTATTGCAATCCCATTTGGGTCCACATTTACTATTTCAACAATTTCTCTTAATTTTCTTGTCTCTTCTTTATTCACAATTGCGTGAGTCATAATGCAAACGCAATCAAGAACATTTAGCAAAGTAGGGGAAAGTTCTATCGGAGGGGTTTCTAATCTTTTTATCAAGGTATCAACTGAATCTGAGTGCATTGTGCTGATTGACGAGTGTCCTGACGCCATTCCTTGGAATAAAACAGAAGCTTCTTTTCCTCTAACTTCTCCAACAATTACATAATCTGGGCTTTGTCTAAATGAACTTCTTAAAAGAGTGAATAAGCTAATTTCATTTTCTCCCCTGCTTCCTGTTGAACCTCTCACAACACTTGGGAGCCAGTTTTCTCTTGGGAGGTTTAATTCTCTAGTATCTTCAATGCTTACAACTCTTGCTTCAGGAGGAATAAAAAACGCAACAGCATTTAGCAAAGTAGTTTTTCCTGAAGCTGTCCCCCCAGTTATTAAGATATTCATTTTATATTGAACCAGTATCCATAAATATGCAAGCATTTCTGGGCTCAATGTTCTAAATGTAATTAATTCAGTAGGAGTCCAAGGAGTAGTGGTGAATTTTCTAATTGTGAATGTTGGGCCTTTTGTGGAAATATCTGCTGTGTATGTTGCATTAACTCTGCTCCCATCAGGCAAAGTTCCATCGAGGATAGGGTCTGCATAAGAAATATGCTTTCCGCATCTCTGCGCAAGTTTTTCAACAAGGCTTTCAAGTCGTTCTCCTTCTTTGAAAACAACGCTTGTTTTAATATTTCTAAAAATTCTGTGAATAATATAAATCGGGCTGTTTAATCCATTGCATTCTGCGTCTTCAACGAAATAATCTTTTAGTATTGGTTCAATCTCGTTCATTCCTAAAAAATCTCTGCATAAATAATAATAAATTTTTTTGTAGGATTCATAAGAAAGATTAATTCCCAATTCAATTGCTAAAAGTTTTAACCTATTGTCTATGTATTCCAAAAGAGCATCTTCTTTTTTTTCTATAATTCCCTCGAAATTTATTAAATCTCTTACTGCACTAGTTAATTGTTCCCTATAAGATTTTTCTTCTTCAGTTAATATCGGCTCTTCAACTTCGTAAACTAATTCATATTCGTTTTCGTTCCAATAAATATGAATAAAAGTAAATGGGGAAATAACGCAGTATCTAACATCAATTTTAGTTTTATCTTTTACCTTTTGAAGTGGAGGGATTTTCGGATGAAAATCAATCTTGACTCTTTCGTAGTTTTCTATTCCCATTTTATTCTAAGGAAAAATCCAGAATGATTTTTCCATCCCCGTTTGTCCCTTTATTTAAAATTATCAATTTATATGAAGTTGATGCTTTGCTTATTTTTTTAATAATGTCTCCTTCGCTAAATTGAATATCATAATCTTTACTATAATCTTCTGTCAATGTTACCAAATTGTATCCGCTTTTTTCTTCAGTTAAAATTACCACACTTCCATCATTGATGTTTTTTCCAGGCTCACTATAAATCGCTTGGCTTTCCATTTCAAAAACAATTTTATTATCAACTCCATTTATATTCAAGTTCCCTTTTTTAATTGTAATCTCAAGGATTCTTTGATTCCCAGTAGGACCCATTGTTAATATTGTTGAATCTATTTGTTTCATCATTGTGATAGATTGCTGAATAAGGGATTGATCTTGTGCTTCTTGTATTTTCGGCTGAGCATAGGACAAAACAAGCCCAATCATAATAAATGCAATCAGAGTATAGATGACTGTCTCTATCCAAACCTGCCCCTTTTTTTTATTCATATCTTTACAAGTAAATTTTAATTTAAATAATTATCATATCAGTCAAATTTATCTATCTGCAATCTCCTTTTTCCTTTCGATTTGACTTTCCATGCCTCTAATCTCTTTGTCATAATATTTTGACAAATCTTCATCTCCTTCAGATATCGCACTTGCTCTTTTCTGTTTGTGTTTTTCAATTTCCTCTTTAATTGATTCTATTCCTTTTTTCAGTCTTTTCTTCCTATTTGGCATTGTTTAATTTTGTATTTATGCTCTTTAATAAATCAGTTATCAGATTAAATAATTTTTCTGCTTCTTCGACTTCTATTTTTTTACTGGTTTTTTTATTATCCCTTATAGCACGATAAACCTCATAATATGTGCTGGGCTCATAAGCAAGTTTATCTCCGAGAAATTTTAAGAAGGAACCATTTGAAAATTTTTCTTTCTTCAGTAGGGTATCAATAATATAAACCCCTCTTAGCCTAAGCATTAAAGAATAGATAAGATTATTATCAATATATTTTTGTTTTTCAGATTTACTTAAATTTAATAATTTCTTATTTATGCTCATTACTCTATTGGTATCTTTGATATGCTCCTTAAGATAATTTTTATTTAATTCTTCCTTTCTAAAATCTTCCAAAAAAGAACTATTTATAATCGGTTCAGCTTCAAAAATAAAAGAATAGAATAAAATAGGATTAATTCTTCTAAAATCATCAAGTTTATTTTTTTCAATTTGAGTTAAATCAAATGGTTTTCTAACCTCTATCTCTATTTTTTTGTTAGTAATAACAATTATATCTACATCTGAGTCTTTCTCATTTTCTTTCCTTGCATAAGAACCATAAAGGTATACCCCAATTATATCTTTTAAATAAGGCTCTAAGAGATGTAAAATATCCTTTTTTGGATTTATCTCTACCTTAGCAAGACTAATTTCATATCCTTCCCAATCTTTAGGCAGAATAACATGACTACTATTGCCAATAGGAGTAGCAATTCTGCGAATTTCTCCTTTCTGTATTTGTTCTTGATTTAACATGTATATACATGTATATACTAATATATAAATATTCCTTTTCACAAATTAATTTAAATAATTAATGTAATTGCTTCTTTAAGCAAGAGATAAGCAATTTTCAATTTGTGTTAAGGTATCAGAAACTTCGCATTGTGTTCCGTCGATGACAGGAATGATTTTAATGATTTTAATCTCATCTGCAAATCCGGTTCCTAAATAACTTTTCCCAGAATTTTTATTTGGCAAAACAACTTCTGTTCCTGGGGGATAAGAAGTAAGTTCAGAACTTGATGGAGCAACCTTTGTTATTTCATAAGTCTTTGAAGTGCTATCAGAAGAAACTCCTACAATGATTTTGTCTATATCGATATCTCCAATGGATAATGCAAATCTGATATTGTAGGTTGTTGCTTCAGGAACAAATTCATAGCAAGTATATTTGTAATTTATTTTTACTTTATCATAATTCCCATAACATGCTTCATTGTTTCCAATTTGATTTTTTATTAAATTAGTTGCAAAAGCCCAAACAATTCCAACTGCAACCAAACTTAATACAATTAAGAGAAATGTTGTAACAATAGCCGACAGCCCTTTGTTATTCTTTTTATTATTAAACAGAAATTTCCTCACTATAATCTCCACTGCAAACAAAAGTTTTTTTGCCTTTGCTAGAAGTTCCAATTAAAATTGGAGAAACAATTATTGTTTCAGAATCATCTCCAACATAATTTGAAATGTCTCCAGAAAAAGTATTTCCCTGAGTTAATCCTATCTCTGGCCAAGGTTCTTGTTCTTCATCTTCCTCTTCAACAATTTCTTTTAATTCTTCTGTTTGAAAGTTTCCTCCTGTTCCTGCTTTTATATCCACACTGTATAAGGGAATATTCCCATTGTTCACAATAGTTATTATCCCATTTGAGGAATAACTCGCATCAAATCTAACATCATCGCAAACTAGTTGAATATTTTTATCAAATTTAGTAACTCCTTCTTCTATCATTCCACTAAACCATAAAAAAATTATCCCTATAATTACAATTACAAGAACAATTAATAAAACTGTAGTAACTACTGGTGAAAGCCCCTTTTTTTTCATAGACATTTTATCATCTCTTTTCATTTTAAAATCATTAGTATTTTTAATTCTTTTGTTAACTCAGCATTTTAAAGTCTCCCTAACTTTTTCGTTGCTACAACTAAGGTATCTATTCTTATTGTCTTCTTGCTGAAATCTTGTTGGAATTATTTCCACTTCAGTAAGTGTATCATATCCCAAAACATCAAATGAAGAAGTTTGAACATTGTTTGGAGAATCAGGTGTCAGCGAATTTATTGATAAATCATAGACAATTGAATTACCATGAGGGGTTCCCCCTTCAGTAATTTTAGAGAAAATATTTATTGTTGCTAATGATTCTGTATCCGGACTAGTTGAAACATGAATAAAATATCCTGCAAGACTAAACTTTCCATTATTCTGCAATTTAATAGTTAAAATCTTATTTATACAGTCATAATTTGTTTCTTTAATAAAAACAGAAGTTCCCTCTGGGCATTCCAAAGTTTCTGATGGAACATAAGTTTTCAGCCATTGATAAACAAGAATGCTCATAACTATTGAAACTGCGATGAGAAGAACATATCCAATTACAATGCTTATCCCTTTTTTATTCATAGGAAATTTATTTTTTTTAATCGCTGGTAACAACATGTCTTTCTCCCCCAATTTCCTGCCAAATTACAAAATAAAAATTCTCTCCTTTTGTTAATTTAAACTCATATTGGCTTGTTGATATAATAATGCCAACATTTTTAATTTTTCCCTCTTCGGTTAAGCCAGAATCAAATCCTCTAGTCCCTTCCTCAACAACATAAAGTTTATAATCTTCTGGACATTCATCTGATTTTAAATTAATTTCTTCATCGTCTTGAGGATTTAATATTATGCAGACTTTTTCCTGCCCTATATCTTGATATCCTAAAACATTAATCTTCGCCCTGTTCCCAAATATAAAATAAACATTTTTATCTTGTTCTTGATAATCATGATAATTCTGAATGAATTGTTCCATTAAGTCGGTTATATCTTCTGGACTTTTTGAATTATATGTCCCATAGTCAAGGACATTCTGCCCTTCAATGCCTAATTCTTGCCCTAAATCATAAAGTGTTGCGACTTCTTTTCTTTGTGTGTAATTTGAGATTGTTACTATGCTTACTATCACAACAATAATAACAACTGCTGCAATTAAAAAAAATTGCCCTCTTTTATTCCAATGAAAGAATTTTTCTAATTCTTTTTTCTTCATTTCCAAATAAATAGAAACGAGTTTATTAAGTTTTTGAAATCATATTTTTATCTTAAAGAATTTAGTTATTTCAAAAAATATCAAGACGATTGAAGACATTCCTAAAGCTAAAAATAGTTCTCCTAAAGAAATTGCCTTTAGCCCTAAAATTGCAGAGAGAGGAGTATATATTGCAATTATCTGCAATGCAACTGCAACAGATATAGAAAATAAGAGAAATTTATTGCTGAATAAACCTATTTCCCAAATATTTTTATTTTCCGAACGGCACGATAATACAACAAACATCTCACAGAAAACTGCAGTAGTAAGAGCAAGAGTTCTTGCTTTTTCCAAGTCTGCTTGATAAAATAGCAGAAATATTCCCATTGTTACTATAAATGTGACAATCCCCGCAAAGATAATGAATTTAAAGATTCCGCTTAAAATATTCCCATTATGGTTTATTGGTTTTCTTTTCATTATCCCTTCTTCTTCTTTTTCTACTCCCAATGCAAGGCTTGGAAGAGAATCTGTAATCAAATTCATCCAGAGAATTGCAAGAGGGAGAAATGGAAGGGGCATTGAAAAAATAATAGCTGCAAGAACAATAAATAATTCATCAGCATTTGCAGATATATGGGCTTTAATGGATTTTCTCATATTGTCATAAACTCTTCTTCCTTCGCGAATTGCGTGAACTATTGTATCAAAATTATCATCGAGAAGAATTATATCTGAAACATCTCTTGCGACATCTGTTCCTCTGATTCCCATTGCAATTCCGATGTGTGCTTCTTTCAATGCGAGAATGTCATTAACTCCATCGCCAGTAACAGCTACGATTTCTCCATGCTCTTTCAAAACTTTTATTATTCTTAATTTAATCTCAGGGGTTATTCTTGCAAAAATTGTTTTCTGCTCAACAGCTTTTTCAAATTCTTCATTGGATAGTTTTTCAATTTCTTTTCCTTCAATTGATTCTCCATTGAGATTAATCATTTTTGCAATTGCGTTTGCAGTTAAAACAGAATCTCCTGTAATCATTTTAATTTTTATTCCTGCATTTTTGCATTCGAGAATTGCCCCTTTCACTTCATCTCTTGGAGTATCAAGCATCCCTTGAAATCCTAAAAATATCAAGTTGCTCTCGGCAATTTCCTGATTAAATTTTGCAGGAATCTCTTTATATGCAAAACCCAATACTCTTAATGCATCAGAAGCCATTTTTTCGTAAGCTCCAAAGATTTCTTTTTTTCTTTTTTCAGTAAGATTTACAACTCTGCCATTCAGCAATTCTTTTGAACATCTATGAATTATAATGTCTGGTGCTCCTTTTGCATAACTTGTAAATTTATCTTTATCTTTCCTGATAATTGACATCATTTTTCTGCCAGAAGAAAAAGAATATTCTTTTACTCGCATTTCTTTCTCAAGTTCTATCTTTTTCACAAATCCTGATTGATATGCAGAAACAACAAGGGCTTTTTCTGTAGGGTCTCCTAAAATTTCTAATTTTTTTCCTTGAATCTCAAGCTGAGCATTGTTGCACATTATTCCTGCTCTTAGCAGTTGCATTAAGCTCAAATTTGTCTTCGGAGAAATTTTTTTCTTATCCAAATAAAAAGAGTCTTTTTCAATTTTCAAAAAATCATCATTGCAATAAATTCCAGTAACAACCATTTCTTCTTTTGTTAATGTCCCTGTCTTGTCTGTGCAAATTACTGTTGTTCTCCCAAGAGTCTCTGCTGCAGGCAATTTTCTTATTAATGCATTATATTTTTGCATTCTTCCAATTGCAAGAGCAAGAGTTATTGAAATAACTGCAGGCAATCCTTCGGGAATAACACTAACTGCTAAAGCAACTCCTGCAAGAATCATTTGGAAAATTTCCTCTCCGTTGTATATTCCAACTATAACTAAAAGAAAAGCAATAACTAAAACGACAAACGCAATTTTTTTGGAAAAAATATCCAGTTTCTTTTCCAGAGGGGTTTTTTCTTGTTTTATTTCCTGAACTTTCTCAGCTATTTTTCCAAATTCAGTTTTCATTCCCGTAGAAACAACAAGTGCTTTTGCATTTCCTCTAACTACAATTGTTCCAGCATAAAGCATATTTTCTCTGTCTGCAAGCAAAGCATCAATTGATATTTTTTCTGTGGATTTATCTTGAGGAAAACTTTCTCCTGTTAAAGCAGCCTCATTTGTTTGCAAATCATTTGAATGAAGCAATCTGCAATCTGCAGTAATCCTATCTCCCTCTGAAATAACTAAAATATCTCCTGGAACAATCTCCGAAGAGAAAACCTCTGAAATTTTCCCTTCCCTAATTACTTTAACTTTTGGAACAATAAGCTCTTTCATTTTTGAAATTATTTTTTCTGCTTTATACTGCTGGAAAAATCCAATAGCAGAATTTAAAATAATTATTACCATTATGACTCCAAAATCAACATAATGCCTTATGAAAAAAGAAAAAATTGCAGCAGCAAATAAAATAAAGATAAAAATAGATTTGAATTGCTCAAGAAAAATAAGGAAAGGATTTATCTTATGAATTTGTTTCAATTCATTTTTTCCGTATTGAACTAATCTCCCAGAAATTTCTTTTTCACTTAATCCATCTTCACCGGTTTTTAATTTTTCCAGAGCCTCTTTTTTATCTAATGAATGCCACATCTTAATATTCCAAGAGAAAAAGAGTTAATAAAATTGTTGATAATTAATTCAAACTGCAGATAAGTTCAGAATTTGGGACGTTATCTTTTATTTCTTGATAAATTATGGGCTTGTATTCGGTGATCTTGTTACGACTCATTGTTGCAAATGTTAATCTTAAAGTAAGCATTTGATCTTGAATTCTGGATTGTAGATGAAATCCCTTTAGATTCATTAAAGTACTTTTTGATAATCCCATGAAAGTAGAAGCATTAAAAATTTGAAGCCCAACTACAAAATTTTCATCATCAAAATCTAGAACTAAATCTCCTAATTCAATTGATTTTTGATATGTTCTTTCTTTAACCTTGAAGAAGAGAGTATCATTTAAAGAATCATAATCAAATTCACCAGGGGCATTTAAATCTTTATTCATTTTTAAAAAGTCTTTTTTGTTCCTTATTTAAAATATAAAATGTAACTATATAAACTTTTTTGGGAGTTAGATTAACTATCATCTTTAGCAAATTTTTCCCGTCATTAAAATTGTAAATAATAGCATAATTTCCATTTTTTTCTCTGCCAACTTCAAGGGGGGTTTCATTGAATATCATCTTCTTTAATGTTTCTTCAGTATAAACTTTTCTTTGTCTCTCTCTCTTAACCTAAAAAAAGTATGTTTTGTAGTTTCAATATAATCATATCCGTAATCTTTTACTTCCTTAATAAATTCAGAAATTTTAATTTTTTCTGCTAATTTATGTTCATCAAACATTAATCATTAAAGGGATATTATTTTTTAATTATTTGCATAAAAGAATAAATTGTTGATAAAGAGCATTGTAGATGAGAAGATAATTAATAGTTAAAATTTAAAGTGAGGTTTAACTGATAAACGATGTGAGTTTCTTACATTAACAAATTATTTCTTATCTAATAAAGCAGGGTTAGGATATTGTCTTAAATTAAAGTTTCCTTTCCCATCATCATATTTTGGGCGTGTTACTAACATCATTTTATTGATTTATTGTTTCAATAAATTTTCCATTAGTTAATGCTTTAATAAAATTAAGTTGCATTTTTACAATCTGATTTTCAATTAAATCTTCTTGCGTTAACATGATTAATTAATTCCCCTTTTGTGAATGTTCCCTGCCCTCCTATTGAAAGCTTGTAGTTTGAAAGAATCCTTGTTTAACTACTTCTTGACTTTTGCAGTGGGGCAAGTTATTTCTTTATTTTCCATATTAATATCTTTACCTAATAATGTTAATATATTATAGTATTTAAATCTTTAGTTTTTATTAACATATACCACCTAATATGTTAATATGGATAAAATTAGTTTACATAAACGTTACCTATTTTTTATAGTATTAATGATATAATGATATTTAGATACTAAGTAAGTAAGTATTAACATAAAAATAGAAAAGTATAAATACTATAAAGTAGGTTAATAAATATGAACTTCATAAATTTTAATTCAAAATCTGGAGATTTAATTAAAAGAACTGCAACATTTGGAAGAGCAATTGTAGACTTTAATTATTTTTTACCAAAAAAATTACCTGACTTAAGAGCCTTTTGTGGAGACCTTGAATTAATAGAAAAATCTAATGAAGCAAATAGAGCAATAGGAGAATTACAAGGATTAACAAAGAACTTAGGAGACTTAAATTTATTTGTAGACCCATATATAAGAAAAGAAGCAGTAGATAGTTCTGAAATTGAGGGGACGATGGTATCATTAACAGATGTATTTTTAAGTGAAGCAGGAAGTAAAAAACCAGAATTTACAAATCCTAATGTTAAAGAAGTTGTAAACTTTGTTGATGCAATAAATTATGCTCTTTCAGAATTAAAAAAAGGAAGAAAAATAAATGAGAGTTTAATTAATAATTTACACCGAATTCTTCTTCGTGAAACAAGAGGGCAAGACCATCTTGTAGGAGAATATAGAAAACAACAAAATTGGATAAAAAGAAAAGGATCAACTAAAGATATATTAGAAGCAGATTTTGTTCCCCCCTCTGAAGAAAAAGTAAAAGAGTTAATGGATTATTTATTCGGTTATATAAATCAAAGTGATGGATATATGAGATTGATTAAGGCAGGATTAATACATTATTTATTTGAGACAATTCACCCATATGAAGATGGAAATGGGAGGGTTGGAAGAACATTAATTATTTTATACTTAATACAAACGGGCGTTTTGAATGAACCAATACTTTATTTAAGTCCTTATTTAAAAAAATACAAAGAAGATTATTACAATCTGTTAATGGAAGTTAGAGAAAAAGGAGATTATAATAAATGGATAAGGTTTTATTTAGATGGAATAACCGAAGTGGCGATAAACACTTCAAAAAAAGTTAGAAGACTAATTGAGTTATATAATGATTACAAACAGAGATTAACTAAAATTCACGCAACACCAATTTCATTTGAATTGTTAGATAAATTTTTTGAAAGTCCTTATTATTTTATAACCTTACTTCAAGGAGAATTAAAAGAGAATTATCCAAAAACAAAAAGGGGAATGAACTATTTAACAAAATGTGATATAATAAGATTATATACAAAGCATAAAAGAAACAAAATTTATGTTGCCCCAGATATACTAAAAATACTTGAAGAAGACTTAATATAATTTTTTTATGATATAAAACCAATTAAGTTAACAATGTAATATCATTGTAGACCGAAGGTTTGCTCTATGCGAACAAAGTGAGTATATTGGAAGTCTGAGAGTCGTAGACTCGAAGGCTTGCTCATAAAAACCAGAAAGCTTCCTTTATTCTTCCTCAGCTCTGTTACCCGATAAGCATCTCGACAAATGTTTAGGGCTGCTTCGATCAGGACCTGACCCATTTCGCATCCGCAAGATCAAACCGGACAAAGCTTCAACGTAGGAATAAAGACTCCCTGACATTTAATCACTTGCCTTCTTGCAGTCTGCATAAAGCTCGCTTGCAAACAGCGGAGAGCTAACCCGCCAACCTGTCTACAATTATACAATAAAATAAGAATATTTAAGGGTTTTGGACAACTTTTCATTATTCGTTTATGGTGTTTAATAAAACCATATGGTGACAAAAAGATTTATATAGTAACTTAAGTTACCATTACTATGAAAAAATTTGATAAAGTTAAAATGTTAGAGCAAAATGAATCTTATGTTAAGGTTATGCAATGGTTCTTTTCTTATCCATCAATTCCAATAAGTCTAAGTGATTTAGCAAGGGAATTAAAGATATCAAAAAAAACTGCAACTATAATTGTAAATAAATTTGTAAAAGAAAATTTTCTAATAAAAGAAGAAATTGGAAGAACATGGAGAATTTCCTGTAATCAGAGTCATCTTTATAACTTTACTAAAAAAATAAGTTATAATCTTCTTTTAATCTATCAAGTTTTATATGAAACAGGAATTATTAATGAAATCTATTCTCAAGCAGGGAATATAAAAGCAATAATTTTATTTGGGAGTTATAGAAAAGGAGATGATATAGATAAAAGCGACATTGATATTGCAGTAGAAATTGCAGGAGAAGAAGAAATGAAAATTATAAATTTAGGAATAATTCCTCAATTAGGATATAGAAAAAATGTTTCTGTTAATTTGCATATTTTTTCCAGAAATAAAATAGACATTAATCTATTTTCTAATATAGCCAATGGGATAGTTCTTGAAGGGTTTTTGGAGGCACATCCATGATTGGGAGATATAAACGACCCGATAAAAAAAATGCTCTAAGCTTAATTAATGCATCAAAAAGAGACATTGAATTTACTCTTACTTTAAAGCCCGATGAAAAATCAGGAGCAATAATTATAAAAAATATTTATGAAAGTTTTAGAATGCTTGGAGATGCTCTGCTTGTTTTAAAAGGGATTGAATCACAGGACCATCTTGCTCCAATAAATGAATTATTAAAATTGGAAATAAATACTAAAAAACCCCTCGGAGCAATAGGAAATCTAAGAATTTTAAGGCATAACATAAATTATTATGGTTATTCTCCAAATATTGCTGAAGTATTAGATGTTATTTCTCTTGCCAAAGAACTTTTTCTTCCTTTATTCAAAGAGATTGATAAAAAGATAACTCAAGAATTTTAAGAATTAATTATTTCGATTACTTTTTCTCATGTTCTTGATTATTAATTGAGTAGTAAGCTTTGCTCCGAGTTTTCTCTCTTCATGTAATATTCCATTTAAAGTTTTTTTACTCTCTTTAACTTTATAATTTGCTATCTGTAAATTTATTTTTGTTCTATTAAGAGTAGGAACTAAGGATTGAATATCTTCTCCAAGTTTATAGATATTAGTCATTAATTTAACTAAAGAATTTCCTAATTGCCCAAAAGATTCCGCAAGATTGTATTTTTTCCCTTCTTCATATCTTTCAATTGTCTCATCTACTATAAGATATAATTTCTCTTTTTCTGATTCGGGGATTTCAAAAGAACCAATTTCCTTTCTCTTAAATTCTACCATTGCATAAAATTCTTCATCTGTTTCTGGATAATATCCCATATTCTTATCACACTTAAAGATTATTTAAGCATAATGTCCTTTGATTATATATTTTAAAGAGGATTATTTCTTTGCTTTTGCTATAAATATTATTATTGCAAGCAAGGCAATTAAGAAGGTTAATATTACTACCATTGGCGTTAAATTAGGTTCTATTACTGTTCCATCCTCAGTAACTCTACCTGTTAATCCCAAAAATTGTAAAATTCTTTGGAAGAAGTTTGGTTGATTCTCTTCAATTTTTGGAGCAGGGATAACAGGAACATCCATCTCTGAATTTAAATTATTTTTTGTACTTGATGAATATACTGTTCCGCCATTAGAACGATGATTATTTGACCCAGAAGTTGTAGTATCTTCTGCAATCATAAATGTTGAAAAGTGGGGAGTTGTTGCAACATATTTATATTCTGTTACTGTTTCACCAATCAAAGTTGTAGCAAGTTTTGTCCAAGTTGAAGTGGCTGTTTCCCAAACATATAAACTTACTTTGCTAGTATGTTCTACTTTTAATTTATCAATTGAAAAAGAAATTTGAGCACCAGCAGTTCCCGGTTGATTATCTACTTCTATAACCAAATATTTAAGTCCTGTTGTGTGGCTTAAAACATTTACTCCTGTTGGCTTAGCATCAGAAATTTCTATCTTTGTAACAATAGTTCCTGTTGTAAGTCCAGCAATAGAATTAATTACTCCTTTAATTCCAAAATCTGATTCAGAAGGAGTATAAACTCCATCTATTGTTGTTTTTCCTTCAACTTCATTAACAATTCCACTTAAAACAAGAGTAATTGTTTTTGTGATAGGAATTTCATCTCCAACCAATGGAGTAATTGTTATAGGAATATGATAAGTTCCATCTTGGAATGACATACTAGTAAGGTCTACACTAACATTATAATTTACTTCTTCATTATTTCTGCTTCGCATTTCTTCTAAAATTGCATTAGCAAAATCTATATTTTCTTCACTAACTTCATAACCTAATTCTTCTAAAACAGGAAGATAATCGTTAATAGAAATTGACGGAAGAATAGTTTGTTTCAATACTTTTTGAATGTTCATAGAATGAACTCCTTTTACTATTGCGTCTCCTATTTCCTTTTTGTATTCGTTTGGAATAGCACCAAATCCTTCACTATAACCCATTGTATAAGTTGTTCCCTCTTTGATAAAGTAAGAATCTCCAACTGCTGAAGGAGTTTCTTCAGGGAGATTATCTCTTGCTAAATTTGTTAATATTGAATTATCTGCATTTATATCTGCACTTGTAAAAGAAAAATCTAAATTAGAAAGGAGATTATTTAAAACGAAGACAGTAAATGAACCATCAATTAGCACATTAGAAAATCTGGGATAAGTTGAACCATTTGTTAAGTCTGTTCTTAGATTAATTCCCTCTAATAATTCTGAAATTGGAACACTATTTATCACACTTCCATCTGGTAAAGAAATATCTTGAACATCCCAAATTAAACCAGAAGTATTCATAGAAAACACATTAGTAGTTGTATCTTGTGTAATCGTCATAGTTATACTTGTAACATCATCGGACATAAAATCTTGTAAAGGTGTTGCAGTGACAATTCCTATTAGAAAAATTGCTGAAATTAAAATCAAAATCGTTTTATTCATTTTCTTACTATTTTTATCCATTTTTATCATATATAAATTTATCTTATTTTAAGGCTCTACTGCAAATTGAGGAGAAGTAAACTTAGCAGAATATTTTTCATTATTAATTGAATATTTTATTCTTGTTTCTAAAATATAATTTCCCGCTTCTGTAAGTTCTTCCCCTTTGTTTGATAAATCAATTGAAAGTCCTCCTGCCCAAGTAATGTCTCCAGTCATTTTTTCTGATTTTATATATGCATTAAGGATAGTAAACTTAACTTTATCTTCTTGATAATCTAATCCTATAACTCCCATTTCATGCAATTTGACTAAAAAATCTTCTTCGAATTTCTTTTCTAAGACAAGTGTTCCGTTGTCTTTAATGACTCTATATTCTAAACTATCTTCACTAAAATTATCTATAACTAAATCTCCTACTGTTACATTTTGAATTTTTGCAGAAAAATTAAACTTGTTTCCAATAATGTATGGGGGTTTAAATGTTATTTCTGCAATCAGTTCCCCCCTTTCCTGTATAGTCAATCCAATATTTTTTCTGTCAGGTAATCCTTTCCCATCACTGCATTGTCCATAAATTCGTGTATTACCAGAATCAACAAATGTTCTAGAAATATTGATTGGACTTGATTGTTCTAATGTTTCATCTATTATTCCATCTTCTCCAATATCAATTTCTAATTTGTATAAAATAGAATCTCCATCTTCATCTGTTCCACTAAGTTTAATATCTGTTGTTAAAGGAGTTTTACCAACTACTGGTTGACTAACTGAAAGAGAAGTTATTGGAGAATGATTTATTGGAATTGGTTCTAAAACTAAAATTTCAATATTTTTTCTTGTGAATAACCCTTTATCGTCGGTACATTGCCCATATATTCTTGTATTTCCAGAATCAACAAATGTTCTAAAAATATTGATTGGACTTGATTGTTCTAATGTTTCATCTATTATTCCATCTTCTCCA
>Ga0172379_10004843_pt1 | contig 19391 bp, 18 predicted proteins | sample GrowelOW334metaG_FD_119756 | JGI IMG/M metagenome (GOLD analysis project Ga0172379, IMG submission 119756) | Groundwater microbial communities from an aquifer near a municipal landfill in Southern Ontario, Canada - Groundwater well OW334 metaG | ecosystem: Environmental > Aquatic > Deep...
AAATATACAGTCAATTTATTAAAACCGACTATTCAATTTTTTTGGACGGAATTTTACAATTAAATGAAAAATAGTATCTTTAGCCCCAAGGGTATGGGTTTAATTTTCTCTTTGGTTATTGATGGGTAGTTGGTCAATTCATTTTCATCCATATAAAATGGAGAATCGTAGAATTAAACCGTGATTTAGAATTAGTTGTTTTCCAAAAATTGAGGGTTATGAAAAAGATTTTACTTTTCCTGTTTATTTTCGCATTCTTACATTCTATGGCTCAAGAAGCAGATGTAGCCAAATACAAAGCGATGTTTACCTTAAATTTTATTCGGAATATTGGTTGGCCCGAGGCTTCCAAAGAGGGGGATTTTGTGATAGGAGTTCTTAAAGAACCCAATGTGGCCGCAAACTTGAAGACACAAACCGTTGGAAAAAAATTTGGGTATCAGAATATTGTTATTAAGGAATTTAAAAATGTGGATGAGGTAACGGATTGTCAATTACTATTTTTTTCCAGAAGTGTTAGTTTTTCAAAAAATTCCGAAGCAATCATCCAAAAACTTGGAGGCAGTAATTCGCTTATAATTACAGAAAGCGAGGGAGCCATTAATAGTGGTTCCATGATTAACTTTGTGGTACGCGACGACAAATTAAAATTTGAAATCAGCGCGTCAAATGCTGAAAAATTCGGATTAAAATTCAGCACTTCGTTAAGCACTCTTTCAAATGCTATCGTTAAGTAAAAATGGAAACAATGTAATAATCACGGTTATCCTGTTCAAGTTAGCTTAGTTCAAAATCAACTTTTTTCCTATTGTAAATCATTTATTTGCAAAAACAAATGTGTGTACTAATACGTTAAACATTCTGTTAACTAACATTCAATTAGCAATAAATGAGAAAAGTTATTTTTGGGGCTTTAATAGTTGTATTCAGTAGCACTGTTTCAGCACAGGATGCTGAATTAGCCAAATACAAAGCCATGTTTACCTTAAATTTCATCCGGTATATTGGTTGGCCCGATGCAGCCAAAGAGGGGGATTTTGTGATTGGGGTATTGAAGGAATCGGCTCTAACCGAACAGCTCTCGATGCAAACAGTCGGCAAAAGGTTTGGTACCCAGAATATAGTAATCAAGCAATTTAAAACTGTTGAAGAGGTTACCTATTGCCAGATTCTCTATTTCTCCAAAAACTTAAACTACTCTAAAAACGCGGTTACCGTTATCCAAAAACTGAATGGTAAAAACGCGCTAATCATTACGGAAACAGAAGGTGCTACCGAAAAAGGTTCCATGATAAATTTTGTAGTCCGTGACGACAAACTCAAATTCGAAATCAGTGCCTCAAATGCCGATAAATTTGGATTAAAATTCAGTAGCTCCTTAACTGCCCTTTCAAACGCCATTGTTAAATAAGTAAAATTATGAAAATCAAAACATCAATTGCTCAACGGCTTGTATTTGGATTTGGGATTATCATTTTTGTGATCTTAGTTAATTCGATATTATCCTATCGCACCCTTTACGATACTCAAAAACTGAATAAGGACATCAGTGAGATTAACTCACCCACCGTGGCGTCTTTACAGCATTTAAAAGGATTAATTAATGAATCGAAGAACTTGATCCGGGGATGGGTTTACATTGATAAACAACCCGACACGCCAGATAAAATAAGGCTGAACAACCTTTTTGCCACCGACATGAAGGTGGAAAAAACAAAACTCAATGAACTGTCCAAAAAATGGGAGGATATTAAAGATCGGGATACGTTAGCTTATATCTTTACCCAAATTGAGTCGTTGGAATTGTTCACCCGGGGAATCATGGAGAAACTGGCCGATTTTGATTCGTACAACGATGCCATGATATTTTTTGAGGTAGAACCTATGGTGAATGAAGGGGGGGACATTATCGAGCTTTCAAAAAAGATTATTGCCGGAATTGAAGTAATTGAAACAAAATACCAGACTGAAAACCAAGACATGCTGGTCAAGATGAGGCAGACTGCTGCCAGCAATATCTGGATTCTTATCTTTTCCTCGGTCATCATGTTCTTATTGTCCTTTTCAATTGCCATTATCTTATATAATGCCATCATCAAACCATTAAAGAAAAGCACAGCGTTTGCCAAAGAAATTGGGAAGGGGGATTTATCGGCCACGGTGGACATTAAGCAGCATGATGAGATTGGTCAGTTGGCCCGTGCTTTGAGCGAAATGGCTGAACAAATCAGGGACGTTGTTAGCAACATTAGCGACAATGCCGATCGGTTGGTCGATTCCAGCCATCATGTAAAAGACAATTCGGTCATCATGTCGAAAGGTTCCGCGGATCAGGCTGCTTCGGCAGAGCAGATTTCAGCTTCCATTGAAGAAATGTTGGCCAACATTGAGCAAAGTTCCGACAATGCACAACAAACTGAAAAAATCTCGCTGGCAACTTCCAAAAATGTATCAGAAACCAACCAGCTTTCTTCCGAAGCGGTTGATGCGATGAGACAAATCACGGCAAAAATTGGATTTATCTCCGAAATTGCTTTTCAGACCAATATTCTGGCACTGAATGCAGCCGTTGAAGCGGCACGCGCCGGGGATCACGGCAAAGGATTTTCAGTGGTTGCTGCCGAAGTGAGGAAACTGGCCGAGCGTAGCAAACTGGCTGCCGACGATATCAATGTTTTGGTGCAAAAAGGGTTGAAAGTATCTACCGAGGCCGGGAACAAAGCTAAAACCCTGGTTCCCGATATTGACCGCAATACCCATTTGATTCAGGAGATTGCAGCATCAAGCTTAGAACAACGTAATGGTGCCGAGCAAATTAACCAGGCAACCCAACAGTTTAACAGCATTACCCAACAGAATGCCAATGCCGCTGAACAACTGGCCACAAGTGCCGATGAATTGTCTGCTTTGGCAAATCATTTAAAAGAATCGATCAGTTATTTCAGGTTATAAAAAAATTGGTGGAATAATACATAAAAAAGGGGATGGCTAGCAATGTCACCCCTTTTTGATTTCCAACTGTTTTTGGTTGAGTTCCTATCAACAAGTTACGGTGCTCTATTATTGAAATGAGTGTTTTACAACAATCTCACATCATCATCTGGTACGGTAAAGTCACACCGCGACCAACCAGTTCATTTTTTTTATGTTTTACTTGCAGGTATTAGGAATGAGCTCCTATTTCATGTATTTTTCAATGGTCAAACAGACTCTTTTAAAAATATCGTCAATGTCACCAACACCTTCGACTTTGGCATATTTCATCTGTTTTTTATAAAAATCCATGACAGGAATGGTTTGGTGGTGATACACTTGGATACGGTTTTCAATAATGGAGACATTCTGGTCGTCGGCTCGGCCAGATACCGCGCCACGTGACAAAAGCCTTTTTTTCAGTTCATCTTCTTCCACATCCAGCGATAGCATCAAACTAACCGAGGTGTTGAAATCAGGCAACATTTGATCTAACCATTGGGCTTGTTGCACCGTACGCGGGAAGCCATCGAAAATAAAGCCATTGGCATCTTTGTTTTTTTCAACAAACGCCTTTACCATTTGCTGAACCATTGCATCGGGCACCAATTCCCCGTTGTCGATAATCCGTTGGATCTCCTTTCCCAACTCGGAACCGGAGCGTTTTTCAGCACGCAACAAATCACCCGTGGAAAGGTGCTTCAATTGGTACTTTTCAATGATTTTATCAGACTGTGTTCCTTTTCCCGAACCAGGAGGCCCAAAAATGACTAGGTTAAACATGGCTTTTATCTTTTAAGGTATGATGGTATAAATATCTTTCAGATTTCGTCCAAACCCATCGTAATCGAGGCCATAACCAATAATAAAATCATTGGGGATTTTAAATGCCATATAATCAATAGGTATTGTCTTTTCGTATGCATCAGGTTTATATAAAAGCGTTGCTACTTTAATTTCGGCAGGTTCATAACCCTTTAGCTGTTTAATGATGCTATCCAACGTATTGCCTGTATCAATAATATCCTCGATAATCACCACGGTTTTTCCTTCAATGTTTTCATTGATGCCAATAAGCCTTTTAACATTTCCCGAGCTCGAAGTCCCTTGGTAAGAGGCCAGTTTCAGAAAGGTAATCTGGCATTCCAAATCAATGTGTTTAAACAAATCGCCGGCAAACATAAAGCACCCGTTAAGGATGCCTATAAAGATGACCTCTTTGCCTTTTAAGTCGCTATTGATTTGTTGCGCCAACCTTTGAATGGACTGCTGTATCTCCTCTGATGGAATTGAAACTTTAAACCTTTTATCAAGTACCTGAACTTCCTTTGACATAACTTTAACCTATTTCAAACAAATATAAGACTATCAATCAATTAAAAAATAAACAAGAAATAGTTTTTGGAAATAAAAGCGTGTTCTAAAAATAGTTTTTAAACATACTTTGAACCTTCCAATTTTGCAAAAAACTAACTACCAATAATTTAAATGGCTGTTATGAGTCGTGGTTTTTGGTAATTACGTGTGAAAACCTAAAGTTGTTATTTTTTAATTTAATTTGCTGCGAAAATAAACATTTCTACGTGTTTAAATGAGTGAATTAAAAAAAGAGTCAAAAAAATGAAACCAAAAGTAAGTATAATCATGGGCAGCATCTCCGATTTGCCCATTATGGAAAAGGCTGCCAGTATTTTAAACGATTTCTGTATCCCTTTTGAGATGAACGCCCTGTCGGCACACCGCACACCAGACCAGGTGGAAACTTTTGCCAAAGGAGCTGCAGAGCGGGGAATAAAGGTGATTATTGCCGGGGCCGGCATGGCGGCACATTTACCCGGTGTGATTGCAGCTTTGACCCCCATCCCTGTGATTGGGGTTCCCATCAATGCCTCACTTGAAGGGATGGATGCCGTGCTTTCCATTGTTCAAATGCCTCCCGGAATCCCAGTGGCAACTGTTGGAATTAATGGAGCCCAGAATGCCGGAATATTGGCAGCTCAAATGCTCGCCATTGGTGATACCGAAATTTTTAAAACTACGGTTACATACAAGGAAGAGTTGAAATTTAAGATTATTAAAGCAAACCAGGACCTCCAGAACATTAAATACGATTATAAAACCAATTAGTCGGGTCAAACCAATAAAAAAACCAAAGATGCCATTGAAGAATATTTTAATGGTGTCTTTCGGTTTTTCAATCATACATTCAAAACCGCTAACCTATTGCAAGAAAAGCCATGCAACAAATTCATGAGTTTATAAAAAAAACCAAACTCCCTGAGAATGGAATTATCATAAATGCTCCAAAAGAAATTGAGGGGTTATTTCTTAGTTTAGGTTATACCAACCAATTTGGAGGAACTAAAAATACCACAGCAATCATCTTTTTAAATGATTCTACATTATTGGCCCAACTTATGGAGCTTTGCTTAAAGCACACTGTTTACGATAGCCTCATTTGGATTTGTTATCCTAAAGGAACTTCAAAAGTTAAAACCGATTTAAACCGTGACATTTTGTGGAAACTGATTCAGCCTTTTGGGGTAAGGCCGGTTAGTATGGTGTCTGTTGATGTTACCTGGAGTGCCATGCGGATACGCCCGTCTGATATGGTGAAAAGCAAGTAAGCCGCTTTTTTAAAATTACTGACACCTAATCCCCGCAGTAACTATTCACGAATTGCATTCCTTTCCTATTCTATAGATGATGTTTAATAATAGAAGCCCATTACAACCGGATTCTATTTAAAATTGTAATTTTGCCCCCTCTTAGTTGATTTTACGATGTTAAAGCTGAGGTTGATAATTATTGTTTTCACTGCATTTTTTCTACAGGTTTCGGGGCAAGATGCCTTACAAAACCTCATGGTTAAATTAGAAAACTATCCCTTGATGGTTAACAAAACAGTTAAAGACTTTGGGGCCATTAAACAAGACAGCCATACCCAGTTTGTTTTTGAGCTGATTAATCTGGATGAGAAGCCCCTGATCATACACACAGTTTCCTCTTCATGTGGATGCACAACCCCTAAATGGACTAAGAAACCCGTTAGAAATGGGGAAGTAGCCAAAGTGAAAGTTATCTATGATTCTTCAAGGGCCGGAAGGTTTGATAAATCTGTTTTTGTTTATACCAATTTCAACGATCAGCCGATTCAGCTTAAAATTGAAGGAACTGTTGTAACTGAAATGAAGGAAAACAGTAAAGCCCAGAAAGGGGTTACTAAAATGGAAGTACACCTAAACCAAAACATAAATTAATTTAATTCGCATTGTTATGCCACAAATATCAATTAAAGGAACCCAGATGCCAGCTTCACCAATCCGTAAGTTGGTTCCATTTGCCGAAGAGGCAAAACGCAAAGGAAGGAAAGTGTATCATTTAAACATTGGGCAACCAGATATAAAAACCCCGGAAGTAGCACTGAATGCCGTGCGCAATATTACCGACAAGGTTATAGAATATAGCCATTCGGCAGGAAACGAATCGTACCGCCGAAAATTGGCTGGTTATTACCAAAACCTGGGTATTGATGTGCAGTTTTCAGATATTTTAATAACCACCGGCGGTTCTGAAGCATTACTTTTTGCTTTCCAGAGCACGTTAAATGCAGGAGATGAGGTAATTATCCCCGAACCTTTTTATGCCAACTACAATGCCTTTGCCGTGATGGCGGGTGTAAAACTGGTTCCGGTAACAGCCTCCATACACGATGGTTTTGCCTTGCCACCCATCGAAAAATTTGAGGAACTGATTCACGAAAAAACCAAGGGGATAATGGTTTGTAACCCCAGCAACCCCACAGGTTATTTATACAGTGAGCAGGAGCTCCGGAAGTTGGCCGATATTGCAAAGAAGCATGATCTTTACATCTATTCCGATGAGGTTTACCGGGAATTCTGTTACGATGGAAACCGTCATTTTTCGGCCATGCTTTTGGAAGACATCCAGCAAAATGTCATCATGGTCGATTCGGTATCAAAACGCTACAGCTCTTGCGGAACCCGCATTGGAGCGTTAGTCTCAAAAAACTGTGAGGTAATTTCTACCGCTTTAAAATTCGCCCAGGCCCGGTTAAGCCCCCCAAGTTTCGGTCAAATTGCAGCAGAAGCTTCTTTAGATACTCCGAAAGAATATTTTGATGAAGTATATGATGAGTATATTGCCCGTCGCGACTATACAGTTGAAGCTTTAAACAAAATGGAAGGGGTTATTTGCCCGAAACCGAAAGGAGCCTTTTACACCATTGTAAAACTTCCGATTGACGATAGCGAAAAATTCTGTCAATGGATATTGAGCGATTTTGAATACAACAACCAGACAGTGATGATGGCTCCGGCAAGTGGCTTTTACTCTACAAAGGGCAAAGGTTATAACGAAGTCCGGATTGCCTATGTATTAAAAATTGAAGATTTAAAGAAAGCGATGGAAACCTTGGAAAAAGCTTTATTGGCTTATCCGGGAAGAACATTATAAATTCTAGATATCTAAAAAAAGTCCGGCAACTTGTTCGTATTTGCCGGACTTTTTTATTTTCAGTCGGGCAAAAATTTTAATTCAATTTAATTGTAAAGATGACAATCTCCGATCGGCTTCCAATCCTCACGGGCGGCCCCCAGGAACCAAATCCCGACGAAACATAATAATGGGTGTCTCCTTTTTTCAAAAAGCCCCAATCCAGTTCATACACTTTTTGGGTGATGAAGCTAAAAGGCCAAAATTGCCCATGGTGGGTATGTCCCGACATCATCAAATCGACTCCGGTTTGTGCCACCTGATCAAATTCCACTGGTTGATGATCCAACAAAAGAATCGGCAAGCTTTTGTCTGCTCCGTTTACCAAGGTGGCAATGGGTTTCCGTTTTTCACCGGTAAACCGCATTTTGTCTTTATCCTCGCGGCCCCCGAGCAACAAAACACCATCCACATTTATGAGCGTATCGCGTAGGTAGCGGATGCCAAATTGTGAAAGGTAGTCGATGCTAACCTCAGGATGACCAATATATTCATGGTTCCCTGTAACTGCATACACACCAAGCGGAGGGTTCAATTGTTTGAAATGCCTACCCATTTCCCATTTGATGACTGGAAGGGGATTGTGATCCACCAAATCGCCTCCAAACAATACCAAGTCTGGGTTTTGCTCATTTATTTTTTTAACCATCCGTTTTACCCGACGGTTGCCAATAATAAAACCCATGTGTATGTCAGTCACCAAAGCCACTTTAATTTCTTTTTGAGCGGTTGCCTTTTTATCTATCGGCACATCTACCGGAATAATTCTGGGAATCAGTGCATTGATGTGTCCCCCGATAACTAAAATAAGCGTTACCACCGAAACACCTATAAATAGGTTTTTTCCACTTAAAAAGGATTCTGTCCAGCTGGCGGGGATAAAACCGGTAAAGTGATTCCCCAACCGGACGACATCAATAAGAAGAATCATCATAAACAGGTACCAAAGGGTTACCAGCCAAAAAGAACCTACATAGGTAACCAGCTTACCAGCTAAAAAGGGTTGGCCCCGTTCTAAAAACTGTCCCACGATAAATGTGGCAGCAAGACCCCAAAATATCCAGGGGAAAACAGTACGGAGTGCTCCTTGTGGTAAGGCCTGCAGACCTCGATTAAATACATACCAGGAACCTAACAAGAAGGTTCCAAAAAAAATGGTTAAAAAGATGATCAATGCCCAATATTTCATTCGAACGTAATTTTAAAAACTCAAATGTTGCAAACAAATTCAGGGGCTACAAAGTTTTATCGGCTAAATAGCCTTTTTTTTCGGTAAACCAAATTTCTACTTCCTGTAAGTTGTAGCACGGTTATTTTGAGGATGAAGATTTTACATTAGGTTTTCTTCACGCGGTTTAGAGAAGCCGTTCCGTTCCGAACCATCCTATTTTTCTAAATCATTAATATTTTATTCGTGGTAATTAGGAGATTAAAAATCTGTAAACTTGATTAAAAGGGACTGTAATTCCCAAAACTTGGTCAATGGGAGGTTTGCGGGAGTATCTTTCAGGTTGTGATATTCTTTACATTCAGGACCCCGTGTAAAGATGAATACGGAGGGCACTCCCGCTTTATGAAAGAAACAATGGTCGCTGTTACACGATTCGCCACCCGCTTTAATGTCGGGAAGGTAACCACCTATTTGGTTCAGGGTATTAAGTTGCGCTACAATATTAGGGTTGGCTTCTCCATTTACTACTGAAATTCCTTCGGAACCCGAACCCACCATGTCAAGGTTAATGAGTGTTTTAATTTTTGATAATGGAAATACAGGATGTTCCACATAATAGATACTTCCAAGAAGTCCTGCCTCTTCAGCCGCAAAAAAGAGGAAAGCGATACTATATTTGGGTTTATTCCCTTTCTGGGTAAAATAGTTAGCCAAAGCAAGAAGCATTGTTGTCCCACTGGCATTATCGTTGGCACCTGTAAAAAGGTTCCCTTTTCCCATCCGTCCCAAGTGGTCGTAATGTGCCGTGAATACAATAAAGGAATCAGGTATTTGGGCGCCATGAATAAATGCCAATACATTTTGAGTTTTGTGGTTTTCAATAAAATGGTTTTCAATAGCTAAGCGAATGGTTTTTGGTTGCATCAATAGCGCAGAGTCACGGATGAGCAATAAAGGGGTTGCTGCCACTTCGTGTCCGGTAGAAGCCCACCAATAAATACTTTTCTTTGGAATCACCCACCCCGACGAACGGAAAGGGTTTCCTTCTCTCCAACTGCGTTTTAGAAAGGGGGCAACCACTATTTTCCCTGTAAAATCTATTGCTTTTAAGCTATCTAACACATGGTCACTGGTGTCGCAACTTGCAGGTAGATAAACCAATCCGTAGGTTCCTTTAATTGATGGGCAATCGGGCGAGACCACGTAATCAGCAACCGCGGATAATTCAACAGAATCAAACGCGGCATTCATATCCCCGGGAAAAGTATTCATGGGAAAGCTAAATTCTTGAAAATAGCTACTGCTAAAAGGTAAAACCCCTTTTTTTTCAAGTTCCTTGCTCAGGAATTTAGCAGCTTTAGCATCGCCGTGGTTTACATAGCCCCGGCCTGCAAATTTTTCAGAACATAATTGGTTTATCACACCCCTGATGTATAGACTGTCTTGAGCCATAGAGGCGCCCGCACTTATGGCAAACGCGATTAGTAAAAATTGGATATTTTTCATGAACTTGAAATTGATACGTTAAAAATAAAAAAAATCCGTATGGAAAGCTACCATACGGATTTGGGCAATTAATCAAGCGAGCTGCTTAATTTACAAGACGCGTTAATAAGGTTGAGCCACTTAATTTGCCACTGGTATCGCGGGTTTCGCTTTTAACAGAGCCCACGCTTTCAGCAACCCATTCGGTGACTTTGAAATTTATCTTGAACATCATTTTAATGGCTACATCATATTCAATTTTGTAACAATTGAAACTCCCGGCACGGGTAACAACATCTTCGCGGCCGGTAACTTTACGGTTTAAAATATCCACGGAGGTTACCATGGGAATGGGCATCCCTTCCTGAGTGAGCGATACGGTAATGCGGCCATCAGCAAGCGATTGACCTACCTGCATCGTTGCTGGATAATCCAGGTCTGTTGCCTCAATTTTGGCATCTTTATAAGACTGGACCTGCTCTTTTGGGACAAATTGTTTCATATCCATAACAAAACGGTCGCCCTTGCACAAAAATGTATATTCCGTTGGGGGCACTTCCTCCGATTTTTTCTGTTTCGATATATTTTCTACCAAAAACTGAGTTCCCTCTGCCACATTGGTAATGGCTTTGATAGTAAGGGTATTGGTCCCGGTCTCTTTCCCCTTTTTGTCGTAACTGGTGGTTTCAATAACGGCTCCTACTTTATTGGGAACATACAAAGTACATTTTTGAGTATAACCTGTATAAACCCCGGCCATAAAAAGCATCAGAAAAGAAGCGGTTTTGTTCATTGGTGCTGTATTAAAAATTGAATGTGTCAAAAATAACATGGTTCTTAGAATAATTCATATTTTTAGCCCTTCGATGCAGATTCGACCCGATTAATTGGAGATACTGTATTTTAGAGTGAGAATTCGACGATAAAAAGGATGAAAGATTTAGAAAAGGCGGTGCAATTATTCCAAGACGGTGAGCATTCCATGGTTGCCGTAAAAAATGATAAACAATGGGTTACCAATGGGCGCGGGATTAAACCCTTGTATCAGTTGGTTACGGGTAAACCTGCATTTGCGGACGGTGCCAGCATTGCCGATAAAGTGATAGGTAAAGCGGCTGCCTTGTTGGCTGTTTATGGAGGAATAAAGGCTATTTATGCTGAATTGACCACTACCACAGCACATCAGGTTTGCGAAAGGTATGGAATTACTTTGAAATACAAAAAGAAAGTTGAGGCCATTGAAAACCGCGACAGAACCGGTTTATGCCCCATGGAACAGTTGGCCAAAGGGGAGACAGATCCTGCAAAAATGCTTGGAAAAGTGAAACAGTTTTTTGAAAACAAGGAGTAGTATAGATGCTTTTACTTGCCAAGGTTTAGTGCACAGTGGTTCTCTAAAACGCTTAATAGTAATCAGAACCCATGAAAAAAGTTTAATTTCGCAATAAAAATTTCATATTTTAAGAAAATGACTTATTACGAAAGAATTAGAGAATTAACAAAAAGTGTTCCTGCAGAATTGGTTGATTTTGAGCAACCCAGAGACCAAGCAAGGACACCAACACAAGCTTCTTCAAATTTTATTACTAACAAAGAGCAAGGAGATTGGGCTGAAAATCTTGTCACAAGAGCAATCAATGAAACTTCTAATTACTACGTAGCTGTAAAATACGGAAAATCTGATGATTTAGTTGCTGGAGAAGAAGGGTTCGACACTTTTTATCAAGACTTTCAAAATGAACTTGACACCATTGGGAAACGACCTGATTTGTTGATTTTTAATAAGGCCGATTTTGACAACAAATTAGGATTTGACATTAGCCAAGTTCCACACAACCAAATAACAGATTATGTGAAAAAAGCCATTGCTGGGATAGAAGTTCGTTCAAGTGCTTTTTTAATTGACCGTTACGAGGAAGCAATGCAAATTAGAACGGAAAAGTTTGTAAAAATAGCTTTAGAAACAAAAGATAAAATTCTTGCAGAGTATTTAGATATTTTAGAACATCCTGCCAGACAGATTTATATTGAGTTATTGAATGGAATTACAGCTAAAACTTTAACCGTAACAGATTTTAGAGTACCAAGTTGGAGTTCTTCAGAAAAACTAGTTCAAGTAAAATATCTTTTTAAACAGCTAAAAAACGCGATAAAAGAAATTCAAAAACGTGACTATCTTTCAATTACACCAAAAGTCGAAGATATTAAAGTAGTTTATAAATGGATTGAAACTTTTAATGTCCCACATTTTTACTTTCAAGTTTTCTTTGACAAAGTATATGGAATTTCATTTGAGCAAATTCTAAAAATCATTTCTGACCCAGACAATGACGGTGTAATTTTTTCGGTTGAAACCGACTCTAAAAACCAAAATAAAACAACAATAAAAATAAACTCAAAATCGGGTGTTCCAATTGCATCAAAAATTGATGAGCCGTTGCACGAAAGTGTTAGAAAAGAAATGGACAGGGGAAGGTTATTATTTTATGTAACATTCAAAGGCGGAACAGCTTATCTGGATATTGAAAAGCTAAGAACTATTTTAGGAATTAAAAACAATGATTTTTAATGATAGTTGCAAAACAACATATTATTGATAATTCAATTGAAAATGATTACACAAAGTCAATTTCATTAGTGCATCGTAAAAAATTTGCACAGTTTTTCACCCCTTTTCCTCTTGCAGATTTAATGGCAAAATGGATTTTAGGTAACAAAGATATTAAAACCGTCTTAGAGCCGGCATTTGGACTTGGTGTGTTTTCAAGGGCCATATTGAGCTACAACGAGAATGTTGAAATTAAAGGCTTTGAAGTTGATACTATTATTTTTGAAAATGCAAAAAAATATTTTGAAAATACTGGCAACCTAAATCTACTTTTGCAAGATTATATGTTCAATGATTGGAAAAACAAATACGATGGTATAATTTGTAATCCACCATATTTTAAATTCCATGACTACGACAATAAAAACATTTTAAAAGAAATTGAAACTAATTTAAAATGTAAACCGAATGGCTTTACAAACCTTTACACTTTATTTTTATTAAAATCAATCCATCAACTAAGTAACAATGGACGCTGTGCTTACATTATTCCATCAGAGTTTTTAAATTCAGACTACGGGAAATTAGTTAAAACCTATTTGATAAAAAGTAAAGTATTAAGGCACATAATTGTATTTGATTTTGAAGAAAACGTATTTGATGATGCCTTAACAACAGCATCAATTATTCTCTGTGCAAATGATAATTTAACTGATAGGGTACAATTTAGCAATATTCAGTCTTTAAAAGATTTGAGTAAAATTGATACTCTCATTGCAGAATATCCAAATCTTTCAACTACACAACAGACTTATAGTTTTTCCGAGTTAAATCCTGAAATTAAATGGAAGGCATACTATCAGAAACAAAATGGTTTGGGGTTTAAAAACATGGTGCCTTTCTCAACCTTTGCAAAAGTTGTTCGTGGTATTGCAACAGGTTCAAATGATTATTTTACTTTTAATATTTCTAAAGCAAAAGAATTTTCAATCAAAGAACAATATTTACTCCCTTGTATTTGCAGTGCCAAAGATGCAAAATCATCGTTTTTTACAATCCAAGATTTTGAAGAATTAAAACAAAACGACAAATCTGTTTTTCTTTTCAATGCGCAAACTTCAAATGATACTAATGTATTGTCTTACATTCAAAAAGGAGAAAAAGAAGAAGTAAACAAAAAGTTTTTAACTTCAAGTAGAACACCTTGGTATTCATTAGAGAATAGACAACCAGCCCCTATTTGGGTTTCTGTTTTTAATAGGGCAGGATTACGTTTCATAAGAAATGAAGCAAATATTTCAAATTTAACTTCATATCATTGCATTTATCCAAAGCAATCAAATTTGTTTTCTGAAGTAAATATTGATTTGCTGTTCGCTTATTTATTGACTGACACAGCCAAATTAATATTTGAAAACAACGGCCGGCAATATGGAAATGGACTTCAGAAGTTTGAACCCAACGATTTAAACAAGGGGATGATGCTTGACATAGGAATTCTTGATAAGCAGACACAAATGAGGATCTTAGATTTATATAAAGAATATAAAGTAAAAACCCTGGACAATCAGAATGGAGATACAATAATTGAGCAGATTGACAAAATATTCATTGAAAAATACAGTTAAAAAGTACTACGATCAAAAGGTTTTTTTTAATGTACTTGCTTTAAGGTGAAGTATTTTGCGGAGCAGGGGACTCAAACAAGAAGCATAAATGAGAGAATTTTACCTTCCGATATGTCAGCCGGGAAGGGCGCAACCTTTAAAACAGCCTTTCACCGACAACTTTTCCCCATTCACCGATTTTTATTCGGGGTGTCTTTAATCTATCCCTATTTTCGCACCGGATTTGTATCGCGGAATACGGAACCGGAATTTTACGTAAAAAACCGGTTTAATTGAAACTTTGGAAACGTTGAACGTGTTTATAGTTTTTTTATTTCATGATTGAGAAAAACCAAATAATAGAAAAGTCAACCGGATTGATGCGGAGCTTTGGTATCAAAAGCATCAGCATGGACGATATTTCCTCCAGTTTGGGAATCTCAAAAAGGACATTATATCAAGTGGTAACTGACAAAAACCAATTGATTGTTCAGATTCTGGAAAGTGAATATTTTAAAGCTAAAAACAACCTTACCAACATTTCAGAGCAATCAAACAACCCGGTAGAAGAATTGATCCGGATAAATCTTTTTATGGTGAAGTTTATACAAGCTATGAACCCTGTGGCTGTTTATGATTTGACAAAATATTATGCAGAACTATACGAGCATTGGAGGTTGGAGTTCCGCGACTTATTTATGGCAATGATACTGGCAAATATTAAAAACGGAAAGCTTGAAGGGCTGTACCGTAAAGATATTAACGAAGAGGTGATTGCCCAATTGCATGCCGAACGGATTGAAAAACTGAAAGAGGAAAATATGTTTTGGGGAGCCGAGGCTAAAAGTGCCGAAACCATTAAAGAAATGACTACCTATTACCTTCGGGGTTTGATTACAGATAAGGGTGAGCCACTATTAAACAAGTATTTACAAGAATTTTCTAACTATTTAAATGAATAACAAACCATGATTCGACTGAAACTACTATTTATTTCAATGATTTTAGTTGGGATAGGTGCCTCAGGCTCCTTTGCCCAAACTGACAGCGTTTACAGGTTGTCGCTATTGCAGGCACAAGAATTTGCCCTAACCAACAACCAATCGATCTTAAATGCCAACCTTGACGTGGAATCGGCCAAGAAAAAGGTGTGGGAAACTACTGCCATTGGGTTGCCACAGGCAAGTGCAACCATTTCTGGATCATACACTCCTAAACTTTCAGCAAGCATTGAAGATTTTTCAAGCTTAAGTTCATTAGGTTTTTGGATGTTTCATGCCGATTCTGTGTTAGGAAATATATCTGATGATCCAACACTTGGAAATATTGAGAATCCTGGAATGCCTGAACAAACAGACCCTAATGATATGAAATGGAGTTTGAATGCTACTGCCACAGTTTCGCAATTGCTTTTCAGTGGTTCTTATCTTGTGGGGTTACAATCGGCAAAGGTATATAAAAGTTTATCGGAAATGAACCGGGTAAAATCGAGGCAAGATGTGCTGGAATCAATAAAGAACAGCTATTTCAGCGTTTTGATTGCCCGCGAGAACCAATCGATTCTTGACTCCACTTACCAAAACCTGACCAAAACTTTAACCGATATTCAGGCTATCGGCAAACAGGGGTTTATTGAAGAAACCGATGTGGACCAGATGCAAATAACGGTGACAAATGTTAAAACTTCATTAGACCTGATTACCCGATTAGCGGATATTGCTGAAAAACTGTTAAAGATTCAATTGGGGCTAAACATTGATGCCCATCTTGAATTGACCGATAACATGGGTAACCTGATAAATTCAATTGCTTATGAACAGCTATTATTAGCTGACTTTGTTATTGAAAATAATATAAATTATCAAATGCTTCAATCGCAAGTAAAAGTCTCGGAATTGTTGTTAAAATTAAACAAAGCGGCCTATTTACCCGATTTAGCTGCATTTTATCAATACCAGAAAGAATTCAATGAAAATGCTTTTTCTTTTACTTCACCACACATTATTGGAGCGAGTATGAGTATCCCGATTTTCAGCAGTGGGCAACGGAATTCGAAAGTAGTTCAGGCAAAAATCGAACTGGAAAAGGCCCAAAACACCATGGAACAAGCTTCAAACGGGTTAAAACTGGAATATTACAGCAGCCGTTCGTCGTTGATAGCCGCCCGCGACAAATTTGCTTCCGAAGCAAAAAATCTGGAACTGGCAAAAAAAATCTATAACCGGGGATTAATCAAATTCCAGAACGGGGTCATTTCAAGTACCGATCTTACCACCATTCAAAATCAGTACCTAACAGTCCAATCGAATTATTATCAGGCCATTCAGGAGTTAGTGTCATCGAAAAACAGATTGGAAAAAATATTAAGTAAAAACGAGTAATTCATTCAACAAATAAAGATATAACATGAAAACACTTTTTAAAACCCTACCTATTATTATCCTGCTGGCTTCATGCGGGGCCGATAGTGACACCATCAGAAAGAAAATTGCAAGCAAACAACAAGAGGTTGTTATGTTGCAGGAAGAGATAGCCGAATTAGAGAAGCAGATAGCCGATACCACTAAAGTAGATAAAGGTACCCTGGTTAAAGTGCAGGAAATTAAACCTGTTGAATTTAAACATTATATCGAGGTTAATGGAAAGCTGGATGGCGAAGATAACGTATCGGTTTATCCAAAAGTTCAAGGGGGTTCGATTGATAAAATCCATGTTAAACTTGGGCAACGTGTTAGCAAAGGCCAGGTTATAGCTTCGGTAGATGCTGAGGCTTACCAGAAACAATACGACCAGGTTAAAACTCAATACGATTTAGCTGTAAGTGTTTACGAAAAACAAAAAACATTATGGGATCAGAATATTGGTTCGGAAGTAGCCTACTTACAGGCCAAAACCAATAAAGAAGCTGCCGAAAGCGGTTTAGCTGCAACCGAAAAAATGCTAAGCGATACGCGTATCACTTCACCTATTGACGGCACGGTTGAGGACCTCCCTATTAAAGTGGGGCAAACGGTTTCGGCTGGTTTTCCTATTGCTACGGTTATTAATTTCTCATCAATTAAAATTGTGGCCGATGTGGCTGAAGCTTATGGAACAAAAATCAATACCGGCGATTCTGTTATTGTTTATTTCCCCGACCTGGATCAGGAAATGATGGCAACCATTACCAATGCCAGCAAATACATCAGCCCGGTTAACCGTTCGTTTAAAGTTGAAGTACGCTTAAACAACAACAGCACTTCGATGAAAGCAAACATGATCGCGGTTTTAAAAATCAACGATTATAAAACTGAAAAAGCTGTAACTGTGCCAATTAATCTGATTCAGACCGATACAAAAGGAAATTATGTTTATGTTGCCGTTGATCAGGGTGAAAAACCAATTGCTAAAAAAGCTTACCTTGAGCAGGGGGCCAGCTATAAAGGCATGGTTGAAATTACACATGGCTTAAAATCTGGCGATAATATCATTACCACCGGATACCTTTCGCTGAACGAAGGTGCTTTAATCAGCTTTTAACCTAAAAAAACAACGACGATGGAAAAAAAGTTCAAAGAATTCAAGCCCACAAGCTGGGCCATCGATAATAAAACCAGTATTTATGTGCTGATTTTAATATTGGCTGTGTTTGGGATAATCAGTTATCAGAGCATCCCTAAAGAACAGTTCCCTGAAATTGTTATCCCAACAATTATTGTGAGCACCATATACCCGGGTACATCGCCTCAGGATATGGAAAATTTGGTTACCCGGCCGTTAGAGAAAAATATAAAATCAATCAGTGGGGTGAAAAAAATATCGAGCAATTCCATTCAGGATGTGTCGAGTATTGTAATAGAGTTCCAGACCGATATTGTTGTTGAAGATGCCAAACGGAAGGTAAAGGATGCAGTGGATAAAACTAAAAGCGATTTGCCAAACGACCTGCCTGCCGACCCCAATGTGATTGATATCGACCTTTCGGAGATACCTATTATGTATATCAACCTTTCAGGGAATTTCACACTGGATCAACTTAAAGTTTATGCTGATGAGGTTCAGGATCGTATTGAAAGCCTGAGCGAGATTACCCGTGTTGATATTGTAGGCGCACTTGACAAGGAAGTTCAGGTTAACCTGGATATGTACAAAATGAATGCCTATAACCTTACATTCAACGATGTCCAAATGGCCATACAATATGAGAACATGACCGTTTCGGGTGGTACCGTTAACCTGATGGGCATGACCCGTAACATCCGTGTTGTAGGCGAGTTTAAAGATATTGAAACGATAAAGAACCTGGTTATTGGTTCATCGGGCGGGGGATTGGTTTATTTAAAAGATGTGGCCGAAGTAAAAATGGGTTTTAAAGAACAGGAAAGTTTTGCCCGTTTAGATGGCCTGAACGTCATTACTTTGAACGTCATTAAAAAGAGCGGTCAAAACCTGTTGGATGCTTCTGATAAGATAAAGGAAATAATGGAAGATCTGCAACAGAATAAATTTCCCAAAGGCGTTGATGTTACCGTATCGGGTGACCAAAGCAAATATACCCGTACTACACTTATTGATTTGAACAACACCATTATTATTGGATTCTTACTGGTTACTATGGTGTTAATGTTCTTTATGGGGGTTACCAATGCCTTTTTTGTGGGCATGTCGGTTCCATTATCAATGGCTTTGGCTTACATAGTTATGCCTTGGATGGGTTTTACCATGAACATGTTGGTCATGTTCTCGTTCATTTTTGCTTTGGGTATTGTGGTTGACGATGCCATTGTGGTAATCGAAAACACCCATCGAATTTATATGAAAGGAGGTATGGACATTGTCACTGCGGCAAAATTTGCTGCCGGCGAAGTATTTGTCCCCATTTTGGCTGGTACCTTAACCACGCTGGCACCTTTCTTTCCATTAGCCTTCTGGCCGGGCGTTGTTGGTAGTTTCATGAAATTTATTCCAATTACCATTATCATCACCTTGTTTGCTTCGTTGGTTGTTGCTTACATTATAAACCCGGTATTTGCCGTTTCGTTTATGCACCGCGATGAAGATGAAGAACTTGCCACACCCCGTAAAACCATTATAAGGGTAAGTGGGGGAATGG
>Ga0172379_10004844_pt1 | contig 19390 bp, 11 predicted proteins | sample GrowelOW334metaG_FD_119756 | JGI IMG/M metagenome (GOLD analysis project Ga0172379, IMG submission 119756) | Groundwater microbial communities from an aquifer near a municipal landfill in Southern Ontario, Canada - Groundwater well OW334 metaG | ecosystem: Environmental > Aquatic > Deep...
AAAGCGGTAGTCCGTCCCCAGGGTAAGACCGCCGTTCTTAAAATCGTAGCCCCGCTGCTCCGCTGTATTTTTCTGGTCCCCCTGGACAATATTCCCTTTTACGAAGAAACCCCAGCGGGGATCTGGTTCCACGGGGATCATCCCCTGAAGATCATCGCTGTTACTGGCCAGGAGAAAGGGCTGCCGGGAACTGTTAGCGGCAAGGAAGTCCATGTTCTCCAAGCCCTGAAAACTGAATCCCTGTGCACCCGCCCGCAAATCCCCAAGACGGGATGAGGTATTGCCGGCCTGAAAGGAGGCTACCCCGGAGGTCATGTTGGTATAGGCCACACCGGCAATGGGAGACAACTGGTCAAAGGCGGCGGCCACTTGCGCATTCGTTGTCAGATTGTCGATCTTATCCAGGACTGTATCCAGGTCTCCGCTTGCCGAATTGACCAGCGGGTTCAGCATTTGAGATATGGCACGCTGATTTCCCGTCAATGAGGAAACCAAGTCGCTGGCGGCATAATCGCGTTCCGTCAGCAGATAGACCTCCGTGGCCCGATCGTACTGGGGCTTGAAAAATAACGTCGGGGAAATTTTGTTGCCGAGGAGATTGGCGAACCTCCCGGAAACACCCTCAGCCGCGGAAAGGATCGTCCCGAATACCGTCTTGTTGTGTGGAATCGAACTCCCCTGCCACAAGGTCTGCAGGGTGCCATCCAGGGTCGCGGTTCCCTGGGCCTGCAACAGGCTGTTGCTCGTGGGCGTCACGACAGCAACCGTTAAGGTGCCGCCGCTGCCCTGGGCATAATCGGCGGCCGGCGATGTTCCGAATTTTGTCAATGTCAGGGTTCCGACGCTGCCGTTCCCTGGCCTCACTGTGCCGTTGTTGTTCAGCGCTCCGATTTGCCCGGTCCCGGACAGGATCGTCCCGGCGTTGACCTGCATAGTCCCCCCCAATTTGCCGTTGCCGCCGACATTGAACTGTCCCCCAAAAAGTTCATAGACACCGGAAAACGACGAACCGTCGCCGTTCAACGTCGTGATTCCGGAACCGGTCTGTTGAAATAATCCCGATCCCGCGAGAGTGCCGTCAATAGTTGATTCAAAGCCGTCCAGGTTGAACGTGCCGTTCACCGTCAGCTTGCCTTTTAGCAGCCGCAATCCGTCGCGGACAGAAAAGGATGATCCATTAGGGATTACATACTCCACGCCATCCTTGGTTATGGAAAGGGATTCGGCATCAATCGTCCCGGTGAGGGTAGTCTCGCCTACGTTCTGGAGCTCCATCTTCCCCAGGTGAAAGAGCAGGCCGTACTGGAGCCAGGTGCCCGTATTATCTGCCGCCACGTCGACCATCTTTAAAGTCCAGGTCCCGTTTTTCTGCTCTCCCCAAAAAGCGTTCGTCAGAAAGGTCCAACCGAAATCGGCTACGTTGGCGTTGTCCTGATAAAGTTCGTTGGCGATGGTGACGCTCGTATCGTTGAAAAGACGGCTTTGCGTCCCGTCGGGAGAGATCAGATAGGCCCGGAGGTCGCCCCGGCGCGCATGGGAAAACTTGAGGTCCACCTCGACGCTTTCCAGGGGCAAGGACGGGTTGACGGTAAAGGTGACCGAACGGCCCGTAGTGGGGTCATTATCGGGAATGGCTTGATTGACGTTCGTCACAGGTATAGTCGTAGTTTGCTCTTTGGTAACATAAGCCACGTCGGCGATCTTGTTTACGAATTTGTCGGCCTGGATGAGGCCGAAACCGTAGTTGGGGTTGAAATTCCTCGGCGTCGCAGCGGCATTCGTAACCCATTCTCCGTTGCCTCCTACACCGTAATCAACCTGATTTGTAACGGTAGGCAGGGAGAGGGCGTGCTTGGCCATACGGACCGTCATCAACGGATTCGCCTCCTTGCCCAGGGCCATGATCCCCGATACCAGGGGGGCCGCGGAGGACGTCCCGCCGAAGGTGCTGGTGTAGTTGTAATTTGGAAATGTGTCTGCTGAGTCGCCGTTGGGATTCTTCGTCGGATCATAGGAGTTGTAACCGTAATTAGCATACATCCGGTCCGTGGTCGTAATAGACAGGTAACCGGAGGAGGACGAGGGGGCGGTGACAAAGACATTGGACCCGTAGCTACTGTAGCTCGCATACTTGCTGTCGCTGCCCAGGGCGGCGACGGTGATCACATAGGGCGAGGTGGTGCTGAAGTCCTTGTTGGCGTCTTCACAACTGGCCTCCTTCTTATCGTTATTCTTGTTGCGGGCGTTTCCTGCCGCAAATACATGGATCATGCCGTTATCAGAGGTCGCCTTCAAGATATCCTTGAGCCGGTCTGTTCCCTCTTCAAAGGGGGTGTTGGACCCATAACTGTGGTTTTTGATGTGAATCTCCGGTTTAGATTCAATGGCTAAAGTGGTGCTGTTGAGGCCGCTCTTCCATAGGTAGGCATTATAATAATCATCCCAGGTTATCGCCGGATCTCCAACGAACGCGTTACCAAGACGAAGACGGAGGCCGGCAATACTGGCGAATGGCGCGGCGCCAGTTCCGCCGATCGCGTTACCGCCCCGGGCGGCTGCGACTCCAGCAACGGCCGTGCCGTGATTGTCGCCGCCCTGGACCGGTCCCTGGTCCTGGGCGGCCAAGGTCGGATCCTGGCTGAAATTCTTGCTGAGTCCGGGGAGATAATTGTCTTTCAGATCCTCATGAGTCCCCTCTACACCATCATCGACGATGCCGATGACAACACCGCGGCCTGTGTAACCGAGGCCGCCGCCGATATTCCAGGCATTTTTCAGGCCGGCGTCCTGACCTTTGTTGACATCAGAAACAGGCGCCTTATTTTCCAGATGCCATTGGCCGGGAAAACCGGATGGATTATTGTATGTAAAATAGGGATCGTTTGTCTCGGTGGTTATAAACGCCGCCCCTTGGGCACGGATGAGAGGTGCGGATAATATTAGCAGGAGGAGCGATAGCGCGGTGATAAACAAGTAAAGCTTCTTCACAGTTAACCTTCCTAATTGAAGATATGACCAGATAAAATCGACGCTACATATACAACAGAAGGAGGAAAAAGGCAATCAAATGGCCTAAAATAAAGTTTCCGTCTGCACTACTCTTTCCTTGGTAAGGCTTTTCGAGGAGTGGATTTGATCTATTTACAAGGGATGAAAACAAAGGTATTATGCACCCTAACCGACAAGCATGGATACCCATAAATGAAAGAGGTGAAAGCCAATTTATTTTAACCCGCATGCATGAATATTGAGACTATCCGGATAGAGAAGAATTTGATTCTTAATCGCCACGGCTGCTGGGAGTGTATTTATGACCAAGAAAATCATTAAAAATTTTGAGATTTTGGATCGGAGACCCTGCACTGCCTTGTGCAGGATCAAGGGAGATGTTGTTCTCTTTGGTGGATTTGCCGGATACCACCAAAACATCATTGAGGAAAATCTGCCCTGGCCCCAGGTATTGGTCCACGGAGATATGAATTCCTATGAGGATCGGGCTTTAAATCCTTTCGACTTCATATTTCTTTGCAGTTTGTTTAAAGGCGGGGGTTTTGATCTTACTGACATGTCGGTGAAAAAGAAGATTGCCCTGGTCGGTACGGCGCCGGAATTAGAACGCACCCTTAAGGTAATAGAGTTAACCTTCCAAGGACCGGACAGGAATTTTTTTAAAAACGCCGGCGTTGAATCCAAGTGGCGAGACCAGTACTTAAAAGAAAAAAAGTATTTTTCCCTGAAAAATAAAAAGGGAAAGGCCATCCATCTGGGTCAAATGCTATCATGTCATGAACTTGGCAGCGCTTTGCCGAACAGATGGTCCGTGGAAAGAACAAAAAACATGTTCTTTATGATCCGTGATCTTGAAACCGGCGAATGCCAGGAACTGGATGTTTCACCAAATGAAAATGAAACGATAAAACCCGTATGGGATATCCCTCCTTATTACGGTGGATTTCCCGCTGCCCTTGCCTTTTCCCTCCAGGTGCTGGGATACGGATCGCCGTTTCAGTCAAAAGGCCCTACCACCTGCATGGTTCTCCGCCTGAATGGTCTTGCCGTATTGGTTGATTGCTGCCCTTTTTGGGATTTACTGGCCGTGAAGACAGGAGTCAGTATCGCGGAGATTGACGCGCTGATTCTTACCCATTGCCATGAAGATCATATGGGAGGCCTGCTGAAGCTCATCCGCAGGGGAAGAAAAGTTAGAATATATACTGCCAAAGATATTTTCCAGATGATGCTATTCATTTTATCGTGGCAGCTCGATTTATCGACAGATGTAATCAAACAATACTTTGACTTTCATCCCGTGGCGATAGAGAAATGGACGACTATCTCCGGAATCAACTTTTTCTTTCAATATACATCCCATCCCATACCCTGTATCGCCGTCAAGGCCCGGAAAAAACACTGTAGTGGACTGCCGGCCGAGGTTCAGATAACTTCCGATACCGTGGGTATGGCCTGTGCCCAGAATATGCTCGCCCAGGGGGTGATTTCCGACCATCGATATAACCAAATCATGAATGTTTTTAAAGGCGACGTTACGATCGCGGATGGAGGAGAGGCTGGTTTACATCCGGCGCTTCAGGACTTCATGGGGCATGACGTCAGGGCTACTTTTTTTGGCCATCGGCAAAACGAAGCGACTAATGTACCCCTTCATTTCTCTTTTGTGGAACCCTACCATCTTTTCCCCTTTGAAAATCTCAGCATCGCATCTATCATCAGCCGGGCGATAGACAGTTTTTTGAAACCATTTCCAAATATTGATGCGGGACGTTGGGCGCAAATATTGAGGGAAGCGGCTATTTACCGCCCTATAGCCACAGGGCAGTTGATTCTACAGGAAAGGATGGAAGAATCTGAATTCATGTTTATTATCGGCTTTGGTCTTTTTTCAGTAATTACCAACAATCAGGAAGTCGCCGTCCTGCATTCGGGCAACTTCTTCGGGGAAAATGTTTTTGTTTCGGGCAATAAAAAGAGGACTGCCCATGTAAAGTCGTTAACTTATGGCATCGTTATTGGGCTCAACGCTGACGTCATTAATGAATTTTTAAACGACAATCCGGAAGTGAAAAATCGTTTTTGCCACCTGGCGGAAGTGCGGGAATTGCTGAGTCGCACGATGATCTTTGGACAATTAGATGCAGTGGAAAAAACAAATCTTGCCCTATCTCTTAATAAGATTCAATTACATGCCGGAGATTACCTCATAAAAAAAGGAGAAACAGAGGACTGCGGATATGTGTTATCCCATGGTGCATTGGAGATACCCGGTACCGAAACTGTTTTTACTCCCCCAGCTTTGGTAGGCGAATTTGCCGCCGCTGGTTTTACCGAACGCCGCACCGCTGATATCAGGGCTACAGAAGATTTTACGGTAGTATATGAAATAACACGCAATGATATCAAACGTTTAATGCAATCTAATCCTGATATTGAAATAAAGCTTAAGGAACTGGCCCGCTCCCGAGGCCTCAAGATATGACGGCTTGACATTTCAAAATTCGTTGTCATCATAGCGCCACTCGATCGTATACAATAAACAGCACAGAAAAGGAGCCGGTTATGGAAGCAAAGAAGGAAACACGCCAATTCAAAACAGAAGTTCAGCAACTCATGAGCATCATCATCAACTCTCTATATTCCCACCGGGAGATATTTTTGCGGGAATTGATCTCAAATTCCTCAGATGCCATCGACAAATTGAGATTCAAAGCCCAGACTCAATCTGACATTCTGGGTACGGATACAGAGTTCAAAATCAGAATAGTTCCCAATAAAAAGAAAAGAACTCTTGAAATATCGGATAATGGGATCGGTATGACCTACGACGAGGTGGTGGAAAATATCGGCACCATCGCCAAGAGTGGAACGGCCGGTTTCCTGGAAGCGGCCACTGCTTTAAACAAACCGGATATGCTGACGCCGGAATTGATTGGCCAGTTCGGGGTCGGTTTTTACAGTGCTTTCATCGTCGCAAATCGGGTTTCCCTCATCACGAAAGCTGCCGGAAGTGACAAGGCAACAAAGTGGGAATCAACGGGAGACGGTTCATACACCGTCGAAGAGATAGACAAGGAGACCCGTGGCACAACCATCATTTTGTCACTTAAAAAAACAGGAAAGGATGAACAGGACTTTACCGATGAATGGACTATCCGCAACATCATCAAGAAACACTCCGATTTTGTGGCTTACCCCATTCTCATGGACGTTGAGAAAACAGAACCAGTCCTCGATAAAGACGGGAAACCGGATGGAAACAAGACGATAAAAGTCGTCCGGGAAGAAACGCTCAATTCCATGAAAGCAATCTGGACAAAAGATAAGAAGGACGTCTCGGAAGAGGAATACAATGAATTTTACCGCCACATCGCCCATGATTGGAATGAACCTCTTACCCACCTCCATGTAAAGCTGGAAGGGACGACAGAATACAGCGCCTTACTGTACATTCCGTCCAGACCCCCCTTCGATTTGTTCCAGAGCGAGCAGAAACACGGGATTCAACTCTACAGCAAGCGCGTCTTCATCATGGGAAACTGTAAGGAACTTATGCCTCCTTATCTTGCTTTTATCAAAGGCGTTGTTGATGCCCCTGATCTCAATTTGAACGTCAGCCGCGAAATTCTCCAACAGGATGCCCTCGTAAAGAACATCCAAAAAAACCTCGTGAAGAAGATTTTAAGTCTTTTAGGGGATCTTGATAAAAATAAGTATGAACAATTCTTCAAGGAGTTTGGTTCCATATTCAAAGCGGGCCTCTCCATGGATTACGATAATCGCGGCAAGATCGCAGATCTCCTCCGTTACAAGACAACCAAATCCGATGGCGCCTTCATCTCTCTGAAGGACTATGTCAACCGTATGCGGACGGATCAAGAGGCCATTTACTATATCACCGGAGAAAATCTTTCTGCCCTTCTCAATAGCCCTCACCTTGAACGGCTAAAGGACAAAGACTACGAGGTACTGCTCATGACAGACCCAATGGATGAATGGGTCTTGCGGGACTTGCATGAGTACGAGAAAAAAACCTTCAAAAGTGCCGAAAAGGGAGATCTCGATTTCGAGAAGATCGACGACAATAGAAAAGATGAATATCATGCCCTTTTTGATTTCATAAAAACATCTTTAGATGAGAGGGTTAAAGAGGTTAAACCGTCTACCCATCTAAAGGATTCTGTCGCCTGTCTTTCCGGCGACCCCAACGACATGAGCGCCTACATGGAAAAGGTTCTTAGAGCTACCGGCCAGGAAACGCCGCAAGTTAAGAGAGTCCTCGAACTAAACATGGATCACCCCCTCCTCGCCAAGATCAAAACGATCTACGAGAGTGATAAGGATTCTTCCGTCCTGAAGGATTACAGCGACTTATTGTTTGATATGGCGGTCATATCAGGGGGAGGCAAACTCGACAATCCATCCCGATTCAGCAAAACGATCGGTGACCTGATGGCGAAAGGTCTTGCCGAAGCTCCATTTTGATTTTCCCTCTACAGGAAAATGCCGGCATGAAGCACCTGTTATCGGTAAAACGTCGCCCTTAAAGAAAATGTCTGATTCCAACCAACTCTTCGCAAAGGGATGGGGACATGAACAAAGATTCCGCAAATATGCTTGATCATTTTCTTTCTCATCTTGAAAGCGTCTTTTCCATCAGCCTTCGCGATGCTCAGGAAATCATCAGGAATTTTCATCAGGAAATGCGCTATGGACTGGCAGGGGGGAAAAGTTCTCTCAAAATGATTCCCTCTTTTGTTGGCCGTCCAAAAGGAGCAGAAAAAGGGAAATTTCTCGCCCTCGATCTTGGTGGAACGAACATCAGGGTCCTGGCGGTGGAGCTTGATGGAAACGGAAACGCCGCGCTTGCAGCGGTCAGCAAATTTGCCATTCCCCAGGATGTGATGTCCGGGACGGACGGTAAACTCTTTGATTTTATTGCTGATTGTATTAAATTATTTTTCAAGGAAAATAATATCGGCACACAACAGGCGTATGATCTTGCCTTTACCTTCTCCTTCCCCGTTGAACAAAGTTCTATTGCCTCTGGAAAACTCATTGGATGGACAAAAGGGTTTACCGCCGGCGGCGTGGAGGGCGAAGATGTTGTGGCGTTGCTCTCGGAAGCGTTGAGGCGCAAGGGAACAGGATTTATCCATGTGGCGGCATTGGCGAATGATACGGTTGGGACGCTTGTGGCCAAAAGCTATGCTGATCCCTCCTGTGATATGGGCGTGATCCTCGGCACGGGGACAAACGCCTGCTACCCGGAAAAGATCGCCCATATCCTGAAGTGTCCGGGGCTTGGGGCTTCCGGAGAGATGATCGTCAATATGGAGTGGGGAGGCTTCAGTCAGCTCAAGACGAATATTTACGATCATCTTCTGGATCGCGCCTCTCTTAATCCCGGCAAACAGCTGTTTGAAAAGATGGTCTCGGGGATGTACTTAGGCGAGATCTCAAGACTGGTGATTGTTGAGATGATGGAGCGGGGGCTGCTTTTTAGGGGGACAAGTCTGTCCGCCTTTTCAAAGGGATATGCCCTGACCACGGAGCATCTTTCGATGACGGCCCAAGGCACTGACTTCTTTGCCGCCTTTGGTCTCAGAGATGTCACAACAGCGGATAGGCAGACCATCCAGGAAATCTGCCGCATCGTTTCGACCAGATCTGCTAAATTAGCCGGAGCGGCGATTGCCGCTGTCGTCGCCTGGATGGATGAAAAAATTGAATCGGATCATACCATTGCGATCGATGGTTCCCTCTTTGAAAAATATCCCGGATTTCAAGGTTACATGAAAGACATCCTTAACGATCTGTTCGGAGCTCGCAGTGCGAGGATAAAACTCGAACTTGCCAAGGATGGATCAGGAATTGGCGCCGCGATTATCGGCGCTGTGGCGGCTTTTGCCCGGGACGGAGGGGGTGGTTAAGTTAATGATACCTCTTACCGATTGACGGCGCAAGTCCGGCATGACATGCGGAATTATGGGAAGATTTCAGGTCTCCTCTTGCTTTTTGTTCTTTTCCCGCAACTGCCGCCAGAAATCCATCCGTTCCCCGATGGTCTTTTCATATCCCCGTTCCGTTGGCCGGTAAAAGCCGGCCTTTCTTTGAATCAGGATTTCAGGCAGATAATCCTGCTCGGCATAGGCATCCCGGTAGTCATGGCCATACTTGTAGCCCTTGCCGTAACCGATCTCCTTCATCAGCTTCGTCGGGGCGTTGCGGATATGGAGGGGCACAGGCAGGGTTCCCGTCTCACGGATCGTTTCCTTAACTTTGCCATAGGCGGCATACAGGGCGTTGCTCTTGGGGGCTGTCGCCAAGTAAACAGCCGCCTGGGCCAGGGCAAGTTCTCCCTCGGGAATACCGATGAAATGAAAAGCCTGCATAGCGTCCATAGCCACTGCCAAGGCCCGGGGGTCGGCATTTCCCACGTCCTCCGAAGCGAACCGGACCATCCGGCGGGCAATGTAGAGGGGGTCCTCCCCGGCGGCGAGCATTCGCGCCAGCCAATAGAGGGCGGCATCGGGATCGCTCCCTCGCATGCTCTTGTGAAAGGCCGAAATCAGATTATAGTGTTCTTCTCCACCTTTATCATACTGGAGGGCCTTTTTCTGGAGGGCCTTTTCAACAATTTCCCGCGTAATGAACCGCTGCCCTTCCTCCATGTCCATGACGAGAGAGGCCGCCGCCTCCAGACTGTTCATCGCCGTCCGGGCGCCACCGTCGGCAGACCAGAGGATGACCTCCACCGCCTGAGGTTCGATTTGAATATGCAAACCGCCCAGCCCCCTTTCTTCGTCCGTAATCGCCCGTGCGATCATTGCCCCTAATTCTTCTTCCGAAAACGGCTTGAGGATCATAACCCGGGAACGGGACAGGAGGGGGGAAATTATCTCAAAGGAAGGATTTTCCGTGGTGGCGCCGATAAGGGTGACGAGTCCGCTTTCAACATGGGGGAGAAAGGCGTCCTGCTGGGCCTTGTTGAAGCGGTGAATCTCATCCACGAATAAAAGGGTCTTCTGTTGATGCTCCTGCCGTTGGGCAAGGGCCTCCTCGACGACGGCCCTGATCTCCTTAACCCCTGACAGAACCGCGGAAAAACTAGTGAAATGTGATTGCGTCTCCTGGGCGATTATCCGGGCCAGGGTCGTCTTTCCCGACCCCGGGGGGCCCCAGAAAATCATGGAAAACAGGCGATCCTCCACGATAGCCCGGCGCAGGAGACTGTCCTCCCCCAACAGATGTCCCTGACCGATATACTCGTCCAGGCGCCGGGGCCGCATACGGTCCGCCAGGGGGTGGAAATCCTTATCCTGCCAAATTTTATCCTTTTTCATCCTTCAACATCTATCTATGTGCGGTCGGCTCGCCGCCGGGCCTTGGCCTTCTCGATGAGATCGAGGAGAGTCGTCATTTTATCCGGGGTTGCCTGGCGGCAGAAGGCATCCCATATCCCGGCATCGAGAGTCTCCCTCAGGAAGCTTTCCACAGGGAAGAAACTCTCCCAGCAACGGATGATCCTTGCACAGGGAAGATCTCCCGCTTCCCGACAACAGTAGGCAAAAGTCAGCTCATGTCCAAGTTTGGGGCAGCGGATTTCCATGCTGCCATAGGCATTCTTTTCGATCACGGTTTCGGAAAGCCCTCGATGGCCCGCAGCGCCCTGGCAATTTCCTCATCTGGCAATTCATAGGGAATCAATTTACCGGTAAGGTAGGCGTCGTAGGAAGCTAAATCCACCATGCCGTGGCCGCTCCAGTTGAAGAGAATGACCTTTTCCTTGCCCTCTTCCTTGGCACGCCGGGCCTCGTCCACGACGGCGGCAATGACATGGTCCGTCTCCGGGGCGGGAATGAAGCCTTCACTGCGGGCCCACATGACGCCGGCTTCAAAGGTATCGAGCTGATGATAAGCCCGGGCCTCGACAAGATTCTCCTTCACCAGGTGGCTGACAATGGGGGCCATCCCGTGATAGCGGAGCCCACCGGCATGAATGGGGGCCGGGACGTAGTCATGACCCAGAGTGTACATGGGCAGGAGGGGCGTCATTTTGGCAAGATCGCCGAAATCATAGGCAAAGGGGCCACGGGTGAGAGTAGGACAGGAAGTGGGCTCGGCGCCGACGATCTTTACTTCTTTCCCGTGGATTTTATCCCGGACATAGGGCAGAGAAATCCCGGCGAAATTACTTCCCCCGCCGGCGCAACCCATGACGACATCGGGATAGACGCCAATCTTTTCCATTTGCTTCTGAGCCTCGAGACCGATAATGGTCTGATGGAGCATGACATGATTGAGAACGCTGCCCAGGGAGTACTTGGCGTTGGGATGGGATACGGCATCTTCAATGGCCTCGCTGATGGCAATGCCAAGACTTCCCGGTGAATCGGGATGTTCGGCAAGGACATTACGGCCCGCCTCCGTAAGGTTGCTGGGGCTGGGGATACACTCGGCCCCCCACACATTCATCATCATCCGCCGGTAGGGTTTCTGTTCATAACTGACCTTGACCATAAAAACCCGGCATCCGAGGCCGAACATCTGGCAGGCCATGGACAGGGCGCTTCCCCATTGACCAGCTCCCGTTTCCGTTGAGAGATGCTTAACCCCGGCGACCTTGTTATAATAGGCTTGGGGAATGGCAGTGTTGGGTTTGTGAGACCCCGCAGGGCTGTTGCCCTCCATCTTGTAATAGATCTTCACCGGCGCATCGAGGAGCTTTTCAAAATTCCGGGCCCGGCACAGGGGCGTGGGTCGCCAGATCAGGTATTTTTCCAGAACTTCTTCGGGAATGTCAATCCAGCGCTCCGAACTAACCTCCTGCTCGATGAGGTTCATGGGAAAGATCGGCGCCAGATCCTCCGGGCCAACGGGCTTCCCCGTGGCCGGGTGAAGAGGCGGCCGCAGCGGCGTCGGCAAGTCCGCCTGGATGTTGTACCACTGTCTGGGGATTTCATGATCTTCCAACAATACCTTCATGGTTTTCATATGCATCTCTCCTTTAAAAAAATAATCGTCTAATAAAAAAGCCATGGGGTGTTCCCATGGCTTTTGATTTCCGGTTGTGTCATGGGAAGGTTCCTCCCTGCCCACAACCTGCTTAAAACAGTTAACGCGGGCAGACTTTATGAGCCTGCCACCACCAGCAAAGATTCATGTTCGTTATTTTAAGCATCTTCATATTGTTTTAAATCCAAGCTAAAGTATGGTTTGACCTATAACTGATCTTTAAAAAATGTCAAGATAAAAATGGAGATTTAAACTCTGACGGCTTCGCAAAATGCCCCAGAGGCGAAGCGCGCTCTGCCTGTGGAACGAAGGCGTACTTGCGCGTACGTCGTAGTGACGAAGGCGGAAGCGCAACGAAGCATATGGATATTTTGCGAAGCCGTCAAACGTCCCAGTTCGACATCAACCCCTTATGCCGCCGATACCATAGATTGGGAGCGATCCGATAAAGGAAACGGGAAACAGGTCCGATAAATTCCTTGACCCGCTTGTCAAACTGACAGGCCTGGATGATCATTTCCTTGATTTCCCCCCGGGTGCCCCCTTCGTTGAAAATCTTGTAGGCGGAATGAAACAGAGGGCTGTACATGTTTTTCTTTTCCAGATAACGATGGACGTTGCGGATCGTATTGGGTCCTTCCGGTGTCCCGTCGATCCTCGCCAGGACCTTCAGGTTGGTTTCAATAGGGTTGCCGCTATATAACTCGTGAAAGTATTTCCCATAGCGATAGTTTTTGCTGGCCATGGACGAAACGGTAACGTACATATCCCCTACCCCGGCCTGACTGTGAAAGGCCTGAAAACTGCCGCCCAGGAGCATAGACAGAGAGCGGATCTCCACACCGGCACGGGCAAAGATGGTGCCGGGGATGGAATCGCCAAGGTCCAGGGAATCTGTAACACCCTTGATGTTGGCCACGACATTTTTCAGGGAGCCGCAGGCCTCCACACCAATAATATCGAAATTGTAGTATGAGGTCAGCTCCCGCCGGTTGAAACGGATCAATTCCTCCCGAATGAGGTTCGCCGGCGCGCTTTTTCCCGCCACGGTTACACAGACAGGATTCCCCAGGGCGATATCGACATCGAAAAAAGGCCCGCCAATGCAGACGATCTCATATTTATACCGGAGGCTGCTCAGATTGCTGTGGATCAATTGTGACGGGGTAATGAGTTCCTTGGTGATTTCATCGGAGGTCAATCCCTTAATGGGAGAGATGAGGCAGGTGTCGCCGGATTTTCTTTCCATGAGCGGCTTGAGATAGTTTAGAAATTCCGGGAGTTTGTCCATTGTTAAGCACAGAACAATGATGTCATTGTCGTCGACGACCCGCTCGAGATCGTTAGTGGCATATACCTTCGGGGCCAGACGGGGGACGTTTTCCATTCCCCCCAGGCGTCTGGCGAGATCCTCGGTCAGGTGTTTGGGGTTGAGGTGTTCCCGGTTGATATGACGGCAGACATCGGCGTCATGATAATAGATCGTAACCCGTTTGTTGTCCCTGCCAAACTTGTAGGCAAAGGACGTTCCCATCCGTCCCGGGCCAATAATGGCGATCCTTGTGGTATCAAATTCAGCTAACATCTTCTCCAAGTTCCCGTGAAATGGCGGTGAGTATAGGGGAAAAAAAGCGGGCAGTCAAACAATATTCAGTATTATCAATCAAATTGCTTTTGACTTCTCGGGTTTAGCCGTTTATACTGCCAAGCAGAAACAAGCTCAGGAAGCAAAGAAAGGAGAAAGTGATATGCCCGAAAAGCATTTGGCCTTAATGGTCCGGAAACAGGCGAAGAAATATGGGGAGCGAACAGCCCTCCGTTATAGGGAAAACGGCCAGTGGCAGGATATTTCCTGGAAAGAGCTTGGAGAGCGGGTCCATGCCGTTGCCAAAGCCCTCCTGGAGATGGGAATCAAAACGGGAGATATGGTAGGGGTTTTCTCACAGAACTGTCCGGAATGGAGCATTGCCGATTTAGGCATTCTCAGCGTCCGCGGCGTCTCCGTTCCCATTTACGCCACCAACACGGCGAAGCAGGCGGAGTATATCGTCGATGAAGCGGAAATTACCGTCCTCTTCGTCGGGTCCAAAGACCAGTACCAGAAGGCTGCATCCATTATCAGCACGTCAAAATATCTAAAAAAAATCATCGTTTTTGACAGCAACCTTCCCCTCGCCGACGGCGATCAGGCCGTGTATTTTAAGGATTTTCTGGAGCTGGGCCGCAAGTCCACCCGTGAGCAGGAACTGGAAGAAAGACTAAAGAAAGCCGATATGAACGATCTGGCCACCCTGATTTACACCTCCGGGACTACCGGGGAGCCCAAAGGCGTCATGCTGAATCATTCGAACTTCTATTTTTCCTTTCAGGCCCACAACAAGCGCCTCGCCGTCAGCGACCAGGATATATCCATGTGCTTCCTCCCCCTGAGTCACGTTTTTGAAAGGGCATGGAACTACTTCGCCCTGGGTTCCGGCATGGTCGTGAACTACTGCGACGATACGGGCAAAATCGTCGCATACCTGCAGGAGGTCAAACCGACGATCATGTGCGCCGTTCCCCGGTTCTACGAAAAGATCTACGCCGCCGTTTACGAAAAACTGGAAAAGGCGCCGCCGTCGAAAAAGAACCTGTTCAACTGGGCCGTAGAGCTTGGCGGACAGGTTTACATGCGAGAAAAAGAGAAGAAATCTATCCCCTGGGATCTCAAACTCAAACACAAGATCGCCGTAAAACTGGTCCTTGCAAAACTGCGCGGCGTCGTGGGCGGTCGGATCCGCTTTTTCCCCTGCGCCGGAGCGCCCCTTTCCAAAGAGATCGAGGAATTTTTTCATTCCGTGGGCATCCAGATCAAATACGGTTACGGCCTGACGGAAACGACGGCGACGGTAACTTGCCATGAGGAGTATTTCTATAAACCCGGAACGGTTGGGAAAGCCATTTATGGCGTCGATGTGAAAATCGCCCCCAACGGCGAGATCCTTGTCCGGGGCGAAACGGTCATGAAAGGGTACTACAAGAAACCGGAGGCGACGGCGGAGGTTTTTGAAGATCACTGGTTCAAAACGGGCGACGTCGGCGTCCTCGAAGACGGCTACCTGACTATTACCGATCGGATCAAGGATCTGATGAAGACCTCGGGAGGCAAGTATATCGCCCCCCAGCTCATCGAGACGACGATCGGCAAGGATCATTTCGTCGAGCAGATCTCCATTATCGGCGATCAGCGCAAATACGTCGCCGCCCTCATCGTTCCTGCTTTCGACGCCCTGGAGGATTATGCCAAGGGCAAAAATATCTCCTGGACCTCCCGTGAAGACCTTATCCAACATCCGGAGATAGTTCAGTTTTATCATGATCGGATCGAACAGAACCAAAAGGAACTGGCAGGATTCGAAAAGGTCAAGAAGTTCAAGCTGATGGCCAAACAATTTACCCAGGAAGACGGCGAGATGACCCCGACGATGAAGCTCAAGCGCAAAGTCATCAACGAGAAATACCAAAGCATAATCGACAGCATGTATGGGGAATAGGCCCGGCCATGATCTACGAAGAATCGAAAATCGGCAGAGTCTTTATCATCCGCCTGGAAGACGGCGAGATCGTCCATGAAATCATCGAAACCTTTGCACGGGAACACCGGATCCGGGCGGCGGCCCTGATCATCCTGGGCGGCGCCGACGATGGCAGCACCCTGGTCGTCGGACCCCAGGAGGATCGCATCCTCCCCGTTATTCCCATGACCCATATTCTCAGGAACACCCACGAAGTAGCGGGAACAGGCACCCTCTTCCCCGATGAAGACGGCGCTCCCATTCTCCATATGCACATGGCCTGCGGCCGCCGGGAGGAGACCATCACCGGCTGCATCCGCAACGGTGTCAAGGTCTGGCGGGTCATGGAGGTAATCCTCTATGAACTCCTGGACACGCAGGCCGTCCGCCGCCAGGAGCCGCCCACGGACTTCAAGCTCCTGCAACCGTGTTAATCGGCATGACAAGCACCAGTCTCGCTAAGAAAAAAAAGAAACTCGGCAAGGAACGATTGAAGCTGGTTAACATCCAAACCCCACAGATCATTTGGGCAAACAGGAGTCAACCCGATGAAGGATAAAACCAAAACAAATCAGGTCCTGATGCAAGAACTGGCTTCTTTAAGACAGATGATTGAGGAACTGAAACAATCGGAATCGGAGTTGAAAAAGGAAAAGAAAGAGTTAAAAAAAAGTGAGGCCCGCTTCCGCAGTTACTTCGATTTGCCTTTACACGGCATTGCCATAACTTCCCCGGAGAGAGGATGGATACAGGTTAACGATCGGATCTGCTCCATCATGGGCTATTCCCGGGACGAAATCGTCCGCATGACATGGCCGGAAATGACGCACCCTGATGATATCGCCGCTGATCTCGAACAATTTAATCTTGTTCTATCCGGTCAGATTGAGCAATATAATATGGAAAAACGATTTATCCGCAAGGATGGAAAGGTCATTTGGACCAATCTCTCTGTGGGGTGTGTGCGGAAACCCGATGGCAGCGTCGATCATATGGTTGCCTTGGTTGAGGATATCACCGGTAGCAAGCAAGCAGAGGAAACTCTGAGGAATAGTGAGGAGCTCTATACCAGGCTGATTGCCGCCCTGCCGGACATCATGGTGCGTATGGATCTCAACGGACAGATTCTCTCTGTCAATGACTTTGGACTTCGCATGAGCGGCTATGCACGTGAGGATCTCATCGGACAGAACATGCTTTCCATCATTGCCCCGGAAGACCGAGAAAAGGCTGTTCGCAATACGATGCTGATGATGGAAAAAAGGCTTGGGCCGCAGGAATATCACCTGATCATGAAGGATGGCCGGAGACATCTGTTTGAAGTAAATGGGGATGTCCTTCGCAATGAAGACGGCCCCCCCTATGGTATGGTTCAGATATGTCGTGATATATCCGAGCGCAAGCGGATGGAGAAGGCGTTAACTAAGAGTGAAGAGAAATTCCGCAAGGCTTTTTATACCAGCCCTGATTCTGTGAACATCAACCGTCTAGAAGACGGCATATATATCTCGATTAATCCGGGATTTACCAGGATCACAGGATATGCGGAAGAGGATGTCATCGGAAAGACCTCCATAGAATGTAATATTTGGGACAATATCGAGGACAGACAAAGACTTGTAGCCGGATTAAAAAAAGCCGGGGAAGTCACTAACCTTGAAGCCGCTTTTCGAACAAGGGATGGTGATATCCGATATGGGTTGATGTCAGCTTCCATACTCGACCTCGATGGTGTTCCCCATATTCTCAGCATAACCCGGGACATTACGGATCGTAAGTGGGCGGAGGAGGAGCTTGAGCGGACCATCGAAAGTCTCAGGAAGGCGTTCGGCGCCACCGTTCAGGTTATGGTATCCGCTGTAGAGGCCAGAGATCCCTATACGGCCGGCCATCAGATCCGGTCTGCCAACCTTGCCCGAGCCATTGCCGTGGAGATGGAGTTACCCCAAGATAAAATCGATGGAATCCGGATGGCCGGTTCCATCCATGACATCGGGAAATTATCCATACCTGCAGAGATATTGTCTAAACCAATAAAGCTGACGGAACTCGAAATTTCCCTGATCAAGGAACATTCTCGGAATGGATACGAGATGCTGAAGGATGTGGAATCTCCCTGGCCACTGGCACAAATTGTTTACCAACACCACGAACGGATGGATGGTTCGGGCTATCCAAGAAATCTGAAAGGAGATGAGATTCTCATGGAGGCCCGCATCATGGCTGTGGCCGATGTGGTGGAATCGATGGCCTCCCATCGTCCCTATCGTCCGGCCCTGGGTATTGGAGCAGCCCTGGAGGAGATTGAAAAGAATAAAGGCACCCTTTACGACAATGCTGTTGCAGATGCCTGCCTGAGATTATTTCGGGGGAAAGGTTATCAACTTGAAGGATGATGATTTTAAACGGTAATTCAGTCAAAGTTCAATTCAACATATTATAGCTGCTACAAAAGAAGATCTCCTTCAGAAATTGGCAAGATGATTGAAGGAAATCTGTTTGACATGGATAGTTATGTATAAGAAATAAATACATTACGGCTGAGCTCATGACCAACAGCCGGTCCATGGGTACCCTTGTTTAATAACATTTACATTGACACAACAAACCATCCGCCTTTATTGTTAAACACTTTGTAAGGAGGAATATCTAATGAATCTATTGAGCAGCTTATCGAAAATGGTACTGATCCTTCTGGTCATAATCACATTAGCCGCCTGTTCCAGCAAGGAAGCACCCTTAGGTGATCAGAAGTCCGGTAAAATCTTCAACCCGGAGGTTCTCAAGGTGGCGGATGCCGGAACCAACAAGGTCAGAGGGCAGGTCTTATATGTCCCCATCTATTCCAATATCCCGGATGATAAGACGAAGAAGTTTGATTTGAGCGCCTTCATCGCGATACATAATACGGATATGAAAAACGCGATCAAGATCACAAAAGTCCTCTATTTCAATAACGACGGCGAGCTGGTGAAAGAGTTTCTTGCTGCTGAACGTTCGTTAAGACCCTTGGGAGCCACCAATTTCTTTATTCCCCAAGCGGACCAAAGTGGTACAGGGGCCAATTTTCTGGTTGAGTGGATAGCCGATATTCCTGTAAGCGAACCATTGATTGAATCTGTCATGCTCAATATTGAGGGCAACAGGGGAATATCTTTTTTGAGCACCGGGAAGGTTATTCGAGAAATCCGATAATATCATGGGGTTATAAATCTATGCCCGCCTCGTCTGAAGAATAGAGAGGCCGATAAAGATCACGGCGAACCCCGTCCGTGTATTGATCTATTTGATCAATCGGAATACCGAGATGGAGCAGTGCTTGGCGGGCAAATTCCAGGCTTGCTTCAAACTCCGGCTGGATGACAAGCGAGACGCCTAAATCGTGTAAAACCTGCATGGCTCCAATCTCTTCCGCTCTGGCGATAACGTGGATATCGGGATTCAGTTTTTTTGTCTTAGCCACAATGGTCTGGGAAATGATGAGCACCGGCGTCGTGATGACAAGCATTCTTGCTCTTCCCAATGCCGCCGCCTCCAGGATGATCTCCTTTTGTGCGTCTCCGAAAAGAACGGGAAAGCCGGACGCCTTCAGGGTATCCACTTTCAATGAATCATATTCCACGATCACGAAGGGGATTTTCATCCGGTTCAGGACATCGGCGACAGACCTGCCTACTCTTCCTCCGCCGGCAATGACAAAATGATCCTGCATATCTGTTTTGGGAAAATTGAGAGGCTCCAACACAACTGGCTTCAGCCACCGGCTCAAAAACGAGTATAATGGAGCAGTAAGTCCCGAAACAAGC
>Ga0172379_10004845_pt1 | contig 19376 bp, 8 predicted proteins | sample GrowelOW334metaG_FD_119756 | JGI IMG/M metagenome (GOLD analysis project Ga0172379, IMG submission 119756) | Groundwater microbial communities from an aquifer near a municipal landfill in Southern Ontario, Canada - Groundwater well OW334 metaG | ecosystem: Environmental > Aquatic > Deep...
TGGCTTACCGGTAAAAACGCTTGCGAGCGTTCGCACACTGAAGTGTGCGGTAATTTGCTAACTCTTGTAAATTACCGCGGACTTCAGTCCGCGAGCCAAGCTTGGCTTACCGGTAAAAACGCTTGCGAGCGTTCGCACACTGAAAACTCTTGTAAATTACCGCGGACTTTAGTCCGCGAGCCATGCCTGGCTTACCGGTAAAAACGCTTGCGAGCGTTCGCACACTGAAGTGTGCGGTAATTTGCTAACTCATGTAAATTACCGCGGACTTAGTCAAAGGCTCTCCTTTGGGGAAGTGTGCGGTAATTATCAAATTATGAAAATCGCTTGGTACGGAAAGCATTTCGGTGAAGAACCGCCGATTTGCGGAAATGAAACGCAAGGCGCGGGAACGATTTTTTTCTCCGGCTGCAATTTGCGTTGCGTGTTCTGTCAGAATTATCAGATTTCGCAACAAAATTTGGGACGAGAAGTTTCGGTTGAAGAATTGGCTGATATGATGATTGAACTGCAAAATAAAAACGCGGCGACAATCGATCTTGTGACGCCGACCATTTGGTGGCGAGAAATAAAAGAGGGGATTGCGCTCGCAAAAGAAAAAGGTTTGCGATTGCCGATTGTCTGGAACTCCAACGCGTTCGAGTCCGTGGAGATTATCAAAAAGATGACCGGTTTTGTAGATATTTATTTGCCGGATTTTAAGTACGGGGATAATGTTTGCGCGCGAAAGTATTCAGGCATTGAAAATTATGTGGAAACCGCGATCGCGGCAATTGCCGAAATGCAAAAACAAGTGGGTGATTTGGAAATTGGCGAAAATGGCGTTGCAAAAAAGGGCGTGATTATCCGTCATTTGATTTTACCTTCAAATATTGAAAGCAGTTTATCCGTCTTAAATATTATCGCCGAAAAGTTCCCGCAAATTCCGGTGAGTTTGATGCGACAATATTTTCCGTTGCATCTTGCGAGTAATTTTGAGGAAATCAATCGTAAAGTGAGTGAAGCTGAGTTTCAAGTCGTATTTGAGCGGTTGATTGAGTTAAAATTGGACAATGGTTGGGTGCAAGAAGCAGATTCGGAAGAAATTTTCGTGCCGGATTTTACAAAAGTTAATCCTTTTCAAAAATAAAAGAATAAAATTATGAAAGAATTTACACTTGAAGACGCCAAACGCATTGGCGCGATTTTGAATATCGATTGGCAGAAATTTTTGCCGGAGCAATTTATGATCGGTTTGAATGTTGAGCTCGAACATGGGACTCGAGATTCTTTTACCAATGTTACGAACGATGATGATGTGATGACCGGCAAAATCGCGCTGGCGCATTTGAATGAATTTCCGGATTATTACGAGAGGTTGGAGAAACTTGAAGAAGAGGCGAATGTGTTTTGGGGGGCGCATTAAGTTGTGGAAAACTTCATTGTGGCAATGTTCCAATTGAGGTATAATATGTGTGGAGACACAGTTGATTTGTATCAACATTTCTTTGCGTAAAATAAAAAACATTTTGTTATTCCTTTCGTTTTAATAAATTAAAATAAATAATTAAAAAAATATTTGCATCGCCAATGGCGGTGTAAATGAAAAAGAAAAATATGATGGGATTCGTTAAAAGAAGTTATCCAATCTTGTTTGCCGTTTGCAGTGTTTTGGCAATCGGCTCATTGATTGCGTATAGTATTGTGCCATCGTTGATGGTTGAGGCCTCCGCTGCCGCGGCATTCACGAATACTGGTGCCGCCACCGCAAGTGTACCGAGAGCTGATACCGATGTTTTAGTTATGGATTTAACCATACCTGATGCTTGGAATGGTGTCGCCAATACTGCGGATACTTTGTATGTGACAGGATCTGGTGCTGTCGCGTGGAATGGTGATACATTAAACGCGTTTCCCAATCTCGGCACAACCTCGGGTGTCGGTTATTATGATGCTGATTCCGGTGTTGATTTTGATGCGACAGAGCCGGTTGTCAGAGATCTTGATGCTGATAGCGTCTATACTTCAGCCGCTGATACATTGGTTGAAAGTGACGGTACTTCCACTGATGGGGCAGGTTCTGTAAATGCTGTTGCTGGTGATGCATTAATTGCCATGGGTGATGATATTGCCGATGGTGCAAATAATGATGGCGCGGCGAGTGGAGCTGTTTGTACTAATAGTCTTACCAGTCCGACTGTCGTCAGAATTGACTCGGACACAAATTGTTCCAATGGTGAAAAGAAGGAAGGTTATGTATTGAGAGATTCTGCCGCGGTTGCCGCGACAGCGACTTTAACACTGGATACTTTTGCGAATTTAGCAAATAATGAATATTTTATTTTAACAGATTCCGCTGCAGCCGGTGATGCTGTTTGTTTTTACATTGATAAAGATGATTCTCTTCTTGATGATACCGGCACCGCTGCCGCTTGTCAGGCTGCAAATGGAAAGGCCGGTGGTGTTGAGGTTAATCTTGTTGGTGATGTTACCGCAATCAATGTCGCCGAAGCTTTTGACACAGCCATTGATGGTGTTGTTGGTGAGCTTAATGTTACTTCCACTGATAATTTGGATGGTACTTTGACGCTTACGCAGGATTACAAGGGGTATTCCTGGAATATTGGAATAAACGCAGATTATTTAGCTGAGGCCGCGGGTGGTGCGTCTGCCTTAACTGCCTTCACCGGTGGTGATAATACGATCTCCAGTTGGGAGGTGAATGCCACCTGGGCGTTTCAAGATGGCGATGCCGATGCTTTTTTCGATGAAGATGAAGATATTTTTATCGAAAATGTCCAGAGTGAATTGACTTATTCTGCCGCGGCGGACACTGATGTTTATTCTCGTGGTGGTTTAACTGCGGGCAATACTTTAGTTCAGTTTGGTGCTGCTGGGTATAAATATACCGGATCCGCGCCAATAGATTCAACTGAACATATATATGGCGGTGATGTTGCATCAACCACACTTAATAAAGTGGATAAGCAAGCTGATCAGTTGATTGGTTTGGCTGTTCAAAATATCGGTACGGCTGTGGATACTACGGACATTGCCACGGTAAAGGTTTGGGCAGATGCAGGTGCTGTTGGTTATCAAGGTACAGATACCGACACTTTGCTCGGTTCGATGACTGTAAATAGTGCTGATACAAAAGAGTGGCGATTGGGCGGGTTGACTACTGCCGTTTCTGCCGGCGGTTTGAGAATTTTTGTGTCTGCTGATTTAGCGGCTCTTCCGACCAATGCTAGAACTATGCAGTTTCAAGTGCCTGTATATAGCGATGTTGGCGCGGATGGCGTTGTAACGCAAGACAATGACGAAGGTGTATATATGTCGTCGAACAATGATGGTCCGACTGATGTTGTTGTCACGAATGCGAATACTCAAACGATTGATTCTGTATTACCAACAATTTCCTCGGTAACGCCGGATGATTTATCATTGGTTGTTTCTCAGACTTCAGTTGTTACAATCGAATTTTCCGAAGCTCCGGCACAAGCTTCATTTACTTCTGCAGATTTTACGGTTGTAAATGGTTCTGTTTCCGAGCCCGTTTTTACTGATGCGGATACTGCTACGGTTACATACACGCCGACTGACGATCTTGAAGATACTTCAAATGTTCTTACTGTTGGCGCGGTTTGGACTGATCTTGCGGGGAATACCTCTGGCGGTGGCGCCGCAAGTGCCAATTATGAAATTGATACCAAGGAACCGACGGTAACCGTTGTTTTAGATGATAGCGCATTAAATATTGGCGATACGGCGGGTGTTACAATTACTTTTCATGAAGTTGTTGTGGGATTCACTAACCTTGATATAGCATTGACAAGTGGAGGGTTATCCGATGTCGCTTCTGGTGATGGTATCATTTATACCGCGACATTCACTCCGACAGATCCTATTGATGATGATACGAATGTAATTACGGTCAATAAAACCGGAGTTACTGATTCCGCCGGAAATGCAGGTGTCGGGTCTACGAGTTCAGCAAATTACGATGTTGATACCATTAGACCGGCGTTTTCATCAATTACACAATTTGGTGCTTCTGGGAGTATTTTGGAAACGAAGTTAGTTTTTAATGATACTATTTTGGACGCTACCGTAACCGCGGCAAACTTTACAATCGGTGGCACTGTTGCTGACACAAAAATGGCATTAACATCAACTAACGGAGAAGATACCAATACTGCAAATGATAATACTATCACAATTAAAGTTGCGGCTGGCGTGACAGGTTCGGAAGCAAAAGCGGTCGTTTACACGGCGGGTACATTGACAGATGCCGCCGGAAACGCCATGTTGACAGAGACTTTTGCCGCTGGCAGTGTGACCGACAAGGCCGCTCCTATAATTGTATCCGTAACACCTGTTTCCGGCACAGAAGAAGTCGAAATTACAACTTCACTTGTGTATGTATTTTCTGAACCGATGGTTACAACTTTCGTCCATGGAACAGAATTTTCAGTATTGCCTGTTGTTGCAGGCTGGGCGGCGGCTTGGAGTAATTCAAATAAAACAGTAACTTTAAGTCATTCAGGGCTTGTTACTGACACAACATATACAGTTACAACTACCGAAGGAAATGTTGACGCTTCCGGCGGTTCGGTTACCGCTTTAACAAGCGCGGGTGATTGGTCGTTCAGAACACGTCGCGGTACTCCTGCTGGCGGTGGCGGTTCTGGTGGTAGCAGTGTTGCCCCGACCGTAACTTTTGCAGTCAATAGTGGTGCGACCGAAACTACCAACAATACTGTTTCATTAAGTTTAAGTTATACGGATGCGGCGGAAATGTTGATAGGCAATGATTCAAACTTTGTCGGAAGCGCCTGGGAGCCGATCGCTTCGTCGAAGACTTGGACATTACCGGCAGGCTTGGGCGCAAAGACAATTTATGTCGCTGTTAGAAATTCCAGCCAATTGGCATCATCAGTTGTCAGTCATTCGGTTAGCGTAGTTGAAAAAGTGGTCGAGCCGACGATCGATGTCGTCGCGTCCACTGTAACCGCGGATAAGCCATCGGTTTTGGCTGATGGATTGGAAAAAGTTACGGCAAGCGTATTGGTAAAGTTAAGTACCGGAGCAGTTGTAGCTGGCAAAACGGTTGTTTTGGATTCAAGCCGAAAAGTCGAAGATAAACTAGTCGCAGTCAATGCTGTTACAGACGCCGATGGAATCGCCAAATTCGAAGTTACTTCCGAATATGAAGGCGTTTCCACTTTGATGGCGACAGTTGATGGCTATGCGATTACCAAGACGGTTGCAATTCAGTTTACAAAGCCGGCGGCTACGGAAGAAGAAAAAATTAATCTTGTGGAAGTGAATGTCGGTGATTTAATCAAGAGTTCCGCTGTTAGTAGTGCGGTTTATTACTATGGCGCTGATGGCAAGAGACATTCATTTTCCAATTCGACAATATATTACAGTTATTTCACTGATTTTTCTTCGGTAAAGGAGGTTCCAGCTGTTCAATTGGCAGGTATCGGACTTGGTGCAAACGCCAAAGTCAGACCGGGCACATGGATGATCAAGATTCAATCAGATCCGAAGGTTTACGCGGTTACTCCAGCTGGAATTTTGCGCTGGGTGAAGACTGAGCAAATAGCCAATGATCTTTATGGATCGACTTGGAATAAAAAGATTATTGACATTGATTCAAGTTTCTTTGAAGATTATACTATCGGAGATGCAATTGAAACATCCAGTCATCCGAGCGCGTCACTCATTCAATATGAGGGTGATACGACATCTTATTACATTGTAAATGGGGTCAAGCGAAAGATTGCGGATACAGCCGTGTTTAATGCAAATAGATTCCAGAATCGATTTAAACAAGTTGTGTCGACGACACTCTCTTACGCTAACGGATCGGATATTACTGGCAAGGAGGATGTGATAGCGGAAGTTATTTACTAGTTACAGTTAAAGCTCGCGGGTTACTCCGCGGGCTTTTTTTATACACAGAAATTCGGAATAATCGTTTGGCTGATTGTTAATAAAAAGATATAATGAACATATTATTATGAAATCGTTATTTTAATATTGTTGAAGTTTATAAATAAAATAAATAATTAATGGATTCGTATTGTCGATAGCGATACGAATAAAAAAGAAAAATATGATTGGATTCGTTAAAACACGCTATCCGGCCATTCTTACCGTATGTTTGGTTTTTGCGGTATGTATTGTGGCTGTGTATAGCGCGCTTCCGTCAATGATGGCTCGTGCATCGCTCACCGCCGCATTTACCAATACTGGTGCTGCTGCGGATACTGTGATTGGGAGTGAGACAAATATTAAGGTAATGAATGTTTTAATTCCGGATGCGTGGAATGGTGTTGCGTATACTGCGGACACATTATATGTTGCGGGGGATACTGCTTATTGGCAGGGTGATACTTTGAATGCGTTTCCAGCGCTTGGGACTACTTCCGGTGTCGGTTTTGTAGACTCGGATGCTGGTGTTGATTTTGATGCGACTGAGGCGGTTGTCCGAGATTTGGATGCAGATAGTGTATATACTGTGAACGCTGATATTACATATATTGAGGGCACCGATGCGCCGGTTGCCGGACAGACGCTGTATAATGTTGTTGCGGGTGACAATGTTTGTTCAAACTCTCACGATTTAGCAGCTGTGATTAACCCAAATCCTTGTGTTTACATAGATAATGAAGGCGTTTGCGGCGCCGGAACCGAAGATACTCATATTTTAGGCGCGGCCGATTGTGATGATGCCGGCGATGTTTTGATTGTGACCGGTGATAATTGGGCGACTACGGACGATGCGCCTGATGCGGCCACGACCGATTATATAAAGGAAATAGTTGCTGAGGAATTTACTTATTCCGCGGCGGCAGATACTGATGTGTATTCTACGGGAGTCGCTCCCGGCGCGGCGCTGATTAATTTTCCGGCTGATTGCGATGGTGCCGGCGCAGGGGCGCAAGCTTGTTTATACACGGGGCTTACTCCAATTACTTCGGATGAAGCTATTTATATTGACGATGGCACAGCCGGAGGCGCCGCGCCAAATGCGGTTGTCGACAAACGCGCCGATCGATTAGTCGGTATTGGTGTTAGGAATACCGGCACTGCTGTTGATATTATAGATCTTTCCGCTATTAAGGTTTGGGCTGATGATGGTGATGGCACATTTGAACCGGCAGGCGATGATGCGCCGGCTTTGGGGACAATGACCGTGCGAAGTACAGATACAAAAGAATGGCGGCTTGGAGGGTTGACGACGGCTGTTGGCAATGGAGGTCAACGAATTTTCATCTCAGCAGACTTTGCGGCCGCACCGACAAACGCGCGAACTGCGATTTTCAGTATTCCGACTTATAATGACATAGGTGCCAATGGTATTGCGACTTCTGATGGTGATGTCGGTGTTTTTATGGCATCAAATAATGACGGGCCATCCGACTCCGCTATCACAAATGCTGCAACGCAGACAATTGATTCAACTCCGCCAACTGTTACGATTTCGCTTGCGGACACGGCACTTTCTGTTGGGGAAACAACTACTGTGACAATAACTTTCAGCGAAGCTGTTTCGGGATTTGCCAATGCTGATATTACAACTATTAATAATGGTACGATGTCAGCGGTTGCTTCTGCTGATGGAAATATTACATTCACGAGCACATTTACTCCGACCGTAGAAATTGATGATGCGACTAATGTTATTACTATTAATAAAGCGTTATTAACGGATGTTCCGGGTAATGCCGGTGTGGGAACGACAAGTTCTGCCAATTATACTGTTTATACTTTATCCAGAAATTACGGTTCAAGTGCACCAGCTCCGACAGTTACTTTTAATATCAACAATAGTGCGGCAGAAACAAATAGCACTGCGGTTACTTTGAATATCAACGCGGTCAATGCAACCGAAATGGTAATTGGCAATGACGCAAATTTCGCCGGATCTGTTTGGGAACCTGTTGTCGCGACAAAAGCATGGACGCTTCCGGCCGGTTTGGGAAATAAGACGGTTTATGTAAATGTCCGCAATGTTGCACAAACATTGGGCACAGTTGTTTCCAATACAATCAAACTTGTTGATGCCACTGTTGTTCCTGTGGTTGATGTGAATACTTCAACAGTAGTTACTGATAAAGCATCCGCGTTGTCAGACGGTGTTGCAAAGATAACAGCGACAGTTACTGCAAAATTAAACAATGGCGCGGTTGCAGCCGGCAAGACAGTTGTGCTCACATCCAGTCGAACGGTTGAAGACAAAGTGGTTGCGATCAATGCGACGACTGATGCTAATGGTATTGCCAAGTTTGAAGTAACTTCTGCATTTGAAGGTGTTTCAACTTTAATGGCATCGATTGGCGGTGTGGCTCTGTCAAAAACCGCTTCCGTTCAATTTACCAAAATCGCCGTTGCTCCGGATGAACAAGTTGATCTTGTTGATTTGAGTGTTGGCGATTTGATAAAATGTTCTGATAATGGTTCCGCGGTTTATTATTACGGTGCGGACGGAAAAAGACATTCATTTGCCACTTCGACAATATATTACAGTTATTACACTGATTTTTCCGGTGTTAAGGAAATTTCCGCTGTGCAAATGGCGGGTATCGGTCTTGGTGCAAATGCCAAAGTCAGACCGGGCACATGGATGATTAAGATTCAATCTGATCCGAAAGTTTACGCGGTTACACCTGCCGGCATTTTGCGATGGGTCAAGACTGAGCAGATTGCCAAGGCTTTATACGGCACCACTTGGAATAAAAAAATCATTGACATCGATGCCGGATTCTTCCAAGATTATGCGATCGGAGATGCGATTGAAACATCCAGTCATCCGAGTGCGTCATTGATTCAATATGACGGCGGTTCTGTTGCGTATTACATTTCCAATGGACAAAAGCGCAAAGTCGCTGATACCACGGCGTTCAATGCAAATAGATTTCAAAATAAATTCAAGCAAGTCGTTTCCACTGCTCTAACTTATACCGATGGTTCGGATATTACAGAGAAGGAATCTGCGATTTCGGAAGTTGTTTACTAGTCGACAATCAAAAATCCGCGGGTATAGCCCCGCGGATTTTTTTATGCACAGAAAATGACGAACATCGTTTGGATGAATGCAAATAAAATTGTATAATGATTTTATATCTTGTCTCGAAAAGATAATTTTTAATTTATAACTTATAAAAGACATATGCCCCAAGTAATCAAAAAGCGTTTTCCTTTGGTACTTTCACTTGTTGCGATTTCTGCCATTGTTTGCATGGTCGGATATTCAGTTTATCCCAGTTTGACTGCCGAGGCGTCTACCGCGGCGAATATTACCGTGAATAATGTTGCGGCCGCTGATTTTGCGCAGGGAGAAAATGAAAAACTGGTTTTGGATATTACGCTGCCCGATGCTTGGAACGGGCTTGATCCTGATAATGTTTATACAACAGGCACGGATACTCTTGTGGATGCAGATGGTTCCAGCACCGTTGGTGTTGGTGATATTAATGTTGTTTCGGGAAGTTCAATCACTTCGATGGGTAATGATATCGCCGCCGGTGCATTGGCGGTTTGTACTGACAGTCTAGCTTCACCGACCATAGTTAGAATTGATACTGATGGGGATTGTGCGGATGGTACGGCTGGTACTTATGTATTGGGTGCGGGCGCCGCGACGGTTGAGGTGACTAGTGCTTGGTCTTTCCATGACGTTAGTTTTAGTGGCACTTATGATGACGGTGAAGATATTCTTATTGATTTTACGGCGGCTACCGTAAAAGTTAAAAACGGTTCCGGCGACTTTTGGAATGGTGGTTCTTTGCAAATGATTATGGGTTTATTTGCGGCCGGTTCTGTGGGATATAAGGATGATGGGACTACCGGTTTTCAAGGTACTGAAACAGTTGTTAAAGATTTAGATGGTGACCAAGTTTATACGGCTTTAGCTGATACATTAATTGATGGCGATGGTTCGTCGACTACCGCTGCCGGATCAGCTGATGCTAGTGCTGGGGCGACATTGACCGTTATGGGTGATGATATTGCAGATGGCGTTGCAATTTGTACAAATAGTTTATTATCTCCAACATCGGTTAGAATCGATACTGACGGAAATTGTGCGGACGGGTCTGCCGGTACATATATTTTAGGTGCTGCGGCCGCCACAGTCGAAGTTGATTCGACATGGGTTTTTGCAGATGCTGATTCAAGTACTCATTATGATGACGGCGAAGACATTTTTATTGAAAGTGTGGCAAGTGAGTTGACATATTCAGCGACCGCAGATACTGATCTTTATAGTGGTGGCGGGCTTTCCGCCGGTGACGCGTTGACCGCGTTTCCAATGGATTGCAATGGTGATGCGGCAGGGACACTCTCTTGTAAATCTGCTAGTGATCCTGGCGTATTCGACAGTACAACAGATATTTATATTGCTGACGGTGGTGCGACTATCAAACGTCGTGACGACCAATTAATCGGTATTGGTATAAAAAATGACGGAACTGCCGTGGATACTACGGATATTGAGGCTATACATTTTTGGATGGATCAGGGAGTCGCCGGTTTTCAGGGTACTGGCACAGATATGGATTTGGGTGCGATGACAGTTAGCAGTGTTAATACAAAAGAGTGGCGTTTGGGCGGATTAACCAGTTCTATTATCAATGGCGGTCGCAGATTTTTTGTGACCGTTGATATTGCTGCCGGTGCGACTGTTGATCGAACTTTAAAGTTCACTGTTCCGCTACAAGTTGATACCAGTGCAAATGGCATTGTTTCTGAAGATGGTGATGTCGGTGTTTTTGTTTCTTCCACTAATGACGGTCCGAGTGACGGTGATGCCACGAATACAAATACTCAAACAATTATCGCGGGAGGTGTGCCTTCGACTCCGACGGTGGCAAATATTACCACGACAAAGGCAGACAATGCCGGAGGTGCCGGTGTTGCCAATGCCACGGATGTTATTACGGTAACTTGGGATGCGGCGACTGATGGTTACACGGATGTTGTTTCTGGGAAAGCGAATTTTGCTGATTTTGGCGCTGAGGCTTTGGTGAATTTACGAGATGATGGTGCTGGTTGCGATGGCACCGGTATTGATGATATTTGGTGCGCGAGTTATACCGTTGTGGCCGGTCCTGTCTTTGTGGATGACACTGATAATGATGTGGTTTTAACACAGGTTACAAATGACGGCGCGCTTGTCGCTGATGATGTTACTGATGATACTCAGATTAGTGTTGATAATATAGCCCCAGATATTACGGGAAATGGCACATTGACGATTTCCACGCCGGCCAATGGCGTGGCTGATGTGGCGGCATTGAATGATGGTGCGACAAATCAAGACAAAGTGACAACGACTGTTGTTACTTTAACCGCCGCAGACACTGATACGATGACAATCGATTTGACAGCGTTGACCGGACAAGCGGCTTTAAGTCTTGGGACTGAGTCTACTGTCGTTCTGCCGGGTGTGCTCGATAGTGATACGCAGACTTTTACAATAACCGTGACTGATAATGCGGGAAACACGGATACAATCGCATCAGATGAAATTAAAGTTGATAATGTGGCACCGGTCATCACTGTTCCCGGCACAATTGCGATTACAACTGAAGTTGTTGACGATGATGTCGTGGCTATCGGCGATACGGTTACTCCGGGCGCGGCCACATTGAATATTTTAGACGGCAGTACGCAAACCGTAAATTTAACGACATTGACCGGACAAGCGGCTCTGGCCACCGGTTCTGCATCTGTTGCGGCCATTTCTGGTACATTAGATGCTGCCACTCAGTTTGTTTATACGGTTACCGATAACGGTGGAAATATTACGACAGGCAATTCAGTTGCACTTAGTGTGGATAATCAACCGCCGACCGTTACCGCCGCGAAAATAACTACAACCGGTGCGACAGGTACAGATAGTATTTTTAAAAATGCGGATGTTGCTGTTCCTACTTGGAATAATACCGCTGGAGGCGATAACAATTCTGATGTTGTTTCGGTTTCGTTTGATGCGTCTCATTTCAGATCCGTTGATGTGGCTCTGGCCGGTGTGAACGCCGCGAGTACTTGGACGGCGACATTAACGGGCGCTTTGGATTCTCAAGATGATATAAATAATAATGTTTCTGTTACCGTTACTGACAATGCGGGCAATGTAACAACGACGGAGGATACCGGTAATTATGTGATTGATTCGATTGTGCCGGTTTTTGGCACAGAGGTTGGACCGTTGCAAGCATTAAAGCAAGATGGCGCCAATCCGAATAGTGTTGTAAATTCTTGGTATTATTACAACGATGCGTCTGCTGATCAGATGCGAATGGTAATTTGGAATACCTTGGAATCAGATGGACTCGCACTGTCTGGCGTTCGTGTTTGTATCAAATCATTGGTTACGGATACGCCGGCCGCGACTTGTTCTGCGGAAGATTTTACAAATGCGGCGTATTACACCACCGCATCAGCCGACACTGCTACGACAAAAACATTGAATTATAATCTTGGTTCTTTGGAAACATGGCCAACCGAGGTTGGTGGTTATAGCGTAAATTTTAGATTGGAAGATAATGCCGGTAATTTCGCCTACACTTCCGGCGCGTCACAAACATTTGTTGCAGTTTTAAATGTCGATCCGAAAACACTCGATGCGACATTAAATAACGCCTCCACAACTGATTGGAAGACAATCACAGATTTTACGAATATTACCGGTAGCGGAGATTGCCCGGGTGCGGATTGCTTGGTTTTTAATGCGCAGGGTGTTGGAGGCGATGTAGCCAGAATCATTTTTACCGGTACAATAAATTTGACCGCATCAGCGACAATTACAGCGTTGCAATCTTTTGCCACGCATGTTACCGCCACAGGCTCCACTGTTAGGATTAATAGCACGGCGCTCGCGGCTTTGGATACCAGTGCGACGGTAATGATGAAAATGACAACAGCAGTTCGTCCAGGTTTGCATGCGCAAGACAATACAGGTACTCATTTGGCATATATTCCCAATAATCAAGTGGCTGCGGTAGATTTGGGTGCATACGGAACCATCTCAAATTTTGTGTGGGATGGTGATGGAAAGACACTGACTTATGATGTGTCCGGTTTTTCCGAATATGATGCAGATAATACTCCTCCGGAAATATCAGCGGTTAGAGAATTTGATCTCGATAATGATGGTAGTATCGATGAAACAATGTTGACCTTTACCGAGGCGATAGATGATTCCACTGTTACTGCTGCAAATTTTACTATCGGTGGTACTGCTGCCAATACAATAATGGCTGCAAATTCAACTAATGGCGTTGATACAAACACTGCCGATGATAGTGTTATTACCATTAAAGTTGCCTTGGGTGTCAGCGGTACTGGCAAAAAAGCCATTGTATACACCGCGGGAACATTGACTGATTTGTACAACAACGCCTTGGCGACAGTCACATTCGCCGCTGATGGGGTTACGGATAGTGCGGAGCCAATTATCACTTCTGCTACATACAGAGATCCGGATACCGATGGTGTTGTAAATATGATGTATGTTGAAATGTCAGAAGTTGTTCAATGGAACGGTAGTGATAAAAATCAATTTAATGTTACGGCAAATGATTTGACCGGATTTTCCGGCACTGGTAATGATTGGGGCGGCAATAATACCGCGACCGTTATAATCAATGATTTTGATAATGCAACAACAGATTTGACCGGCGTCGGTGCTGCTGGGACTCAGCCAACGATTGTGTATACGCGTAGTGCGACACCGGCAAATAGAATAAAAGATGCCACAGGAAATGATTTGAGAAATTATAGCGCCAGTCTTGGTGATGCGGCGGCACCAATTGTTTTGAGTGTGTCACCATTATCCGGTGCGTTGAATGTTGAGAGTAATACTTCGGTTGTATACAATTTTTCAGAGCCAATGACAGAAACCATGGTTCATGCAACTCAATTTACTTGTTCGCCAAATCCGGCTGGCTGGGCGGCCGTTTGGTCAAATAGCGGAAAACGCGTGACCTTGGCGCACACTGATTTTGACAGTGAAGTTGTTTATACTGTGACCACTTCCCATGGTAGTATTGAAGCTGACAGCGGCACTGCTACCGGATTGACCGCTTATGCGGAATGGTCGTTTACTTCCATTTCGTATGGCAGGCATGGAGGTTCTGGCGGTGGCAGTTCAGGCACACCTCTTGTTACTTTTTCTATCAATTCCGGCGCCGTGGAAACTGTTTCGAGTTCGGTTAATTTAAATATTTCTGCTACAAACGCAACTGAAATGTTGATTGGCAATGATACGAATTTCGTCGGTTCTCAGTGGGAAACATTTAGCGCTACAAAAGTTTGGACATTACCTGGTGGTTTGGGCGACAAAACCATTTATGTCGCAGTGCGAGATGCCAGTCAAAATTCTTCAACAACATATTCAAGGACGATAAAAGTAGTTGAAAAAACAAGCGAAACGACAATCGATGTCAACGCGTCTACATTGAAAATAGACAAATCCATCGCAAAATCAGATGGTTTGGAAAAAGTGACTGCTACCGTTGCCGTAAAATTAAATACCGGTGTGGTTGCCAGTGGCAAGACAGTGACATTGAGTTCCAGTCGCATTATTGAAGATAAGATAACCGCAATAAATGCGTTGACTGATTCTTCCGGACTCGCGGTGTTTGAAATTTCTTCAACAGTTGCCGGTGTCTCGACATTATTGGCCACAGTCGATGGTTATTCAATTGTTGAAACCGCGGCAATGCAATTTGTCGCTCCGTCGACGACCGATGAAGCTTCCGACGATGTGGAATTGATCGCTGTCAATGTCGGTGATTTGATCAAGAGTTCATCGGTTAGCAGTGCGGTATATTATTACGGAGCTGACGGCAAGCGTCATGCGTTCGCCACCATTACAATTTTCAATACCTATTACACGGATTTTTCCGATGTTAAAGAGATTTCCGCGGCGCAAATGGCAGGTATCGGACTTGGTTCAAACGCAAAAGTCAGACCGGGCACTTGGATGGTAAAGATTCAGTCGGATCCGAAAGTTTACGCGGTTACTCCATCAGGCATCTTGCGCTGGGTCAAGACTGAGGATATTGCAAAAGATTTATATGGCGCGACTTGGAATAAGAAAATTATCGATATTGAAGCGGGCTTTTTCCAGGATTATGTCATTGGCGAGCCGATTGAGACTTCCAGTCACCCGAGTGCGTCATTAATTCAATACGAAAATGATTCGACGGCGTATTACATTATCAACAGTGTCAAACGTAAAATTATGGATACGGCCGTGTTCAATGCGAACAGGTTTCAAAATCGGTTTAAACAGGTTATTTCCATTTTATTGACATACATTGACGGCTCAGATATTACTGGCAAAGAAGATTCGATTTCAGAGGTTGTGTACTAACGAAAAAATCAAAAGTGCGCTTTCTGAAAAAAAAGCGCACTTTTTTTGTCCGGCTTGACCAAAAGCTAAATTTTTTGTATTCTATTATTTGTATTTTAACTCTTATTTTATGGAAATTCGAAATATCGCCATTATCGCTCATGTGGACCATGGCAAGACAAAGCTGACTGACTCGATCATGCGGTTTTGCGGTGCGGTAAAAGATGAAAATATCAGCATGGATATGAACGCTCTCGAAATGGAGCGCGGTATTACGATTTACTCGAAAAATGCGTCGGTTTTTTACAAAGATACAAAAATCAATATTGTGGACACTCCGGGCCATGTGGATTTCGGTTCTGAGGTTGAACGCGTCTTGCGTTCGATTGACTCCGTATTGCTCGTGGTTGACGCGCAAGAAGGTCCAATGCCTCAGACAAAGTTTGTATTGAAAAAGTCTTTGGAGCTCGGTTTAAAGCCGATTGTCGTAATAAATAAAATTGACAAGCCTGCGGCCCGACCAAAGGAATCTTTGGAAAAAGTTTACGAACTATTTTTGGATTTGGGTGCGAATGATGAACAGCTCGGATTTGAAGTCGTTTATGCTATTGGCAGAGAGGGGATTGCCAAGCGTACTTTATCCGAAGAGTCCACTGATTTGAGTCCGCTTTTGGATACGATTTTGGAGATTGTCAGTCCGGCGCAAACAAGTACCGGTGGTGATTTTCTTTTTCAACCATTCAATCTCGGATATGATAATTATTTGGGGCGTTTGGCGGTTGGGAGAATTTACGAAGGCATTATGAAGTCGGGCAAATGTACGGTGAAGACTGCGGAAGGCGAAATTCGAAATGCGAATATCACAAAGATAATGACTTTTGAGGGATTTGAACGCAAAGAAGTCTCGGAAGCTGTGGCCGGTGATATTGTCATGATTGCCGGTATTCCCGATATCTATATTGGAGAAACTGTGTGCGCCAATGAAAATCAATCGCCATTGCCTGCGATCAAAATCGATGAGCCGACAATTTCCATGAATTTTTTAGTGAATAATTCTTCGTTTGCCGGTCGAGAAGGCAAGTTTGTGACCACGCGCCAAATCAAAGAAAGATTGGAAAAAGAATTGGAAGTTAATGTCGGTTTGAAAATTGATTTTTCAAAAGTTGATTCTTATGAAGTTTTCGGCCGAGGTGAAATGCACCTTGCCATATTATTGGAAAATATGCGTCGCGAAGGTTTTGAACTCCAAGTTTCTCAACCGCGAGTTATTATCAAAGAAATTGACGGCGTGAGAAATGAACCGTTTGAAGAATTGACCATTGATGTGCCTGATGAATATACCGGAAATATCATTGAAACCATTGCCAAACGCAAAGGCATGATGGTGGAAATGCGACCTGAACACGGACAAACCAGAATGGTTTTCGAAATCCCGACCCGCGGACTTTTGGGATATCGTGGCCAGTTTATTATGGATACTCGAGGCGAGGGAATTATTTGTTCTCGATTTATCGGCTTCAAACCTCATGTCGGTGACATTGAACGAAAAGAATTCGGATCCATGATTTCCATGGCAACCGGCAAGACCGCGTCATATTCGTTGGAAAATTTGCAACATCGAGGCACTCTATATGTCGGCCCGGGCGTGGAAGTTTATGAGGGCATGGTTGTTGGCAATGTAGCGAACGGACGCGATATGACGGTTAATGCCATCAAGGGAAAACATTTAACCAACATGCGCGCTGCCGCCGCTGATGCCACGATTATTTTGACTCCGCCTTATGAGCTTTCGATTGAACGCGGTTTGGAAATCATGAATGAAGATGAGTATTTGGAGATAACTCCAAAGAGCATCAGATTGAGAAAACAATATTTGACAGAAACCGATCGCGTGAAAAACAGACGAGATTAATTGATAGGAAAACCGCCGTCTTGGCGGTTTTTTGATTTGCGTCTGGCGTTCTGGTAAAATATATATGTGATAAAAAAATATGAAAACAAATAATTATATTGTAATTGTTTTTTGTGTTGCGGTTATGTTGCTCGGAGCGGGTTGCATTAATTTTAATGAAGATACGACAAGGCCGATTAATCTCAATCCAACCAACGAATCAACTGTTTATCCCTCAATCGAACATCGTTATTTAGCATCGCCGAAAAATTCCGGAAAAGTATTGCTGACAATCAAGACAACCGAAACAAAACCAACCACCGCGGAAATAGTCTATGGTATTGAAAGAATTACGCATCGCTTTGAAGGTGTATGGGAAAATTCTTCAATTACATTGGAAGAGTTAAATGCGGAAGGTAAAAAAGTTAGTACATTGAAAGGCGAATTGGATTCCGCACATATTTTAAGTGCGATTTGGAAAGATGAACTCACTCAAAAAGAAAAAAGTTTTGAGTTCAAGGAAATCTACACTGATGCGCCGGGTGCGTCTGATTTTACCGGCCATTATGAATTCGGTGAAAATTATATTGATTCATTGTTGCTCGATCCCGGCAAAGTGAAAATTCAAGGATATGCGGAGTGGATTGGTGAAAATAAAAATATTCATTACGGCGATTTCGCGGAAATCGCGACGATTGAGGAAAATGTAATCACAATTTCTCGAAAAGATGGGTGTGTGTTGTCGGTTACTTATGCGCCGACCAGTATTACCGTGCAAGATAACAAAAAGTGCGGTGGTTCAAATGTGTCATTCGATGGCGAATATATAAAAAGATCGGAAAATGTCCTTGATTGGACTTTATTTTCAATTGATCAGTAATTTTTGGGGACAAAACAAAAAACCCCGGTTGCCCAGGGCTTCTTGAATAATTCGAATAACGAAATTTTAGTTCAACTGAAATTATCTTTATTCTCGATTATTTCTTCGTGCTTGATGGCAGTCTCTGCAATAAAGCGGAGAAACGCCGTTTGGCATGAATGGGAGTTCAGTGATAGCTGCTCCGCATTCGGAACATTGCCAGTTGCCTGAGTACATTTGTCGTTGCGGTCTGTTCATAGATCCACCAGTACGATTTGGTCGTCTGGCGCTATGGCAAGATCTGCAATACAAAGGTTGATCAGACTTTGGTTCGAACGGCAATTCTGTAATCGCCGCACCGCACTCTGAGCAAACCCAGTTGCCAGAGAACATTTGTCTACCACCATCTTGATTTTGATACACCATTGTGATCGCCACGTTTTTTCTAACTTGAGTTCAAAGATAATTACATTTGATCTAAGCCGAAATAAACGAATTAATTATTACAAAAGCATTATAGCAAAAAAAAATAAAAAAGTCAATGCTTTTGGCTAAAATAAGTAAACTATGGCAAAAATTAACAAGGTTTTGTGGTTGGTTTTATCTTTGTTTATCTGCTATTTGGCAGGCGCAGCGGGGTCAGTATTTACGAACAAGTCGGTTCTGACCTGGTTTGCGGGGTTGGAAAAACCGTTATTTATGCCGCCAAGTTGGGCATTTGGCGTCGCTTGGACACTGATTTTCACTTTATTGGGCATTTCTTTGTGGTTGGTATTGATTTCCAAAGAAAAATTCAGATTGAAACAATCGGCATTTGTTGTTTTTGGTTGCCAGTGGATATTCAATGTGGCTTGGTCAATTATCTTTTTTGGGATGCAACGACCTTTGTTCGCGCTTTTTGATATGGCGTTGCTCTTTGTCTCCGTTGTCGCGACCGCAATGTATTTCAAACCGTTTTCAAAATCAGCGGCCTGGTTATTCATTCCGTATATACTTTGGTTGTGCGCGGCCGCATATCTTAATATTTCTATTTATTTATTGAATTATTAGTCTGAAAGAGTTGATTCTTTTGAAAAATTATGAAAAAATAGCATTGATAATATGAATGCGCTAAAAGATTTCTTCATGGAACCATTGCTCTGGTGGATTGAATGGCTGGCCGGTGGCGAAGCCTATGATTTGGTTTTTCGCATACTCGGTTCAATCGCGTTTGTCGCTTGTATCGTGCTTTCAATTTTAATTTGGATATATAAATTATAAAAATATGGAAA
>Ga0172379_10004846_pt1 | contig 19374 bp, 22 predicted proteins | sample GrowelOW334metaG_FD_119756 | JGI IMG/M metagenome (GOLD analysis project Ga0172379, IMG submission 119756) | Groundwater microbial communities from an aquifer near a municipal landfill in Southern Ontario, Canada - Groundwater well OW334 metaG | ecosystem: Environmental > Aquatic > Deep...
CAATCTTCAATTGAGGGGGTTTCCCCATTCGGAAATCTGCGGGTCAAAGGTTGCTTGCCACCTTACCGCAGCTTATCGCAGGCTGCTACGTCCTTCATCGTCTTCTTATGTCAAGGCATCCGCCATACACTCTTAATGAGATTTTCCCACGCTTTTATATTTAAAGCTACAAAAAGCGTGTCATATTCTTTTACAGCTTGAAGGGTCTCAACCTTCAATAGAATACTTTTATCTTAATTGAACATTATTATTTGATGTCTTTACTCTAACATATGTTGTTAAGGGACTCGGGGCGCAAAAAAACCGCTTTAGCAGCGGTCCTAAGTAATCGCAAAATAGCTGATCAATTAGAATCGCTGTTTAATATGATAAACATAAAGTTTTTGCATATTTTTCTAGGTTTTTATAGCCCTGTTAAAACTGATACCAATTATAGCTGTTTTAAAAAATATGTCAAGGGGAAAACGAAAACAAAAAAACAGCCTTATTTTAGCTGTTTTTTAAACATTTTTTAGTTTCTTTTTAAGCCCGATTTAATCGCTCAAAAGTCCGGGGTCACCCAATTGGCCCATAGCCACTTCCTTGGTAATTACGTTGTCTTTGTATAATTGTTTAACATGCTTATCCATGGTTATCATCCCTGAAGCACCACCGGTTTCAATCACGCTCTTTATCTGGGCTACTTTGCCCTCTCTAATTAAATTGGCAATCGCCGAATTATTCAATAAAATTTCGCGCGCAGCTACTCGGCCACCGCCAACCTTATTTAGTAAACGCTGGGAAATAATCGCCGACAACACAAATGATAATTGCGACTTAATTTGATTCTGTTGATAGGGTGGAAAAATATCAATAATTCTATCAACGGTCTGCGCGGCGCTATAAGTATGCAAAGTTGCTAAAACTAAATGGCCGGTTTCCGCCAAAGTAATTGCCGTAGAAATTGTTTCCAGGTCGCGCATTTCGCCAATCATAATCACGTTCGGGTCTTGGCGTAAAGCGTGCTTCAAGCCGCTGGAAAAACTAATCATATCGCTTCCCAATTGTCTTTGGGAAATAATACTCATTTTCGGTTTAAAAATATATTCAATCGGATCTTCTAAAGTAATGATGTTAACGCTGGTATTGGCATTGATATGATTAATCATCGCCGCTAAGGTTGTTGATTTTCCGCAACCGGTCGGACCGGTAACCAAAATTAATCCCTGTTGCAAATTAAGCATCTTCTCAACAATTGGCGGCAATCCTAATTCATCTAAAGACGGTTCTTGCTCTTTGATAATACGTGCCGCTAAACAAACATTATTTTTTTCAAAAGAGAAATTAACGCGATAACGATATTCCTCAACTTGATAAGCTAAATCTAAATCACGCTTATCCATGAATCTCCTCTTTTGTTCCTTAGTTAAAACTACGTCCATCACGTTTTCCATTTCAACAGTATCAAGTATCGGAAAGTGGCCTTCGGGAAAAATATCGTTGACATTGAACAACTCGCCATCAATACGCAAAATCGGTTCTTGACCGACAATCATATGGATATCGGACGCTTCTTTTTCCGCCGCGATTTTAAATAAGTTTTTAACTTCCATAGAAAAACTAATTAAATTATTTTACCAAGCCATTTTTTTAAGTCCCTGAGAAGCAGCGGCTACTTGAGCTTCCTGTTTAGAAGAGCCTTCGCCGGTAGTGACTAGTTCCTCTTCTAAATATAAACCGACTGTAAAAACTTTAGCATGATCCGGGCCGACTTCATCTAAAATCTGATAATGCGGCGTTACCCCGCGCAACTCCTGAGCCTTTTCTTGAAAACGAGATTTTGGATCCAGATATAAACGATTTTCTAAAATACCATCAAGCTTACAAACGATATGTTTTAAAATAAATTCTTTGGCCACTTCTATTCCTTGGTCCAAATAAGTGGCGCCAATAATGGCCTCAATCGCATTCGCTAAAATAAACTGTCGCGACTTTTTATTTTTATCTTTGGCTTCGCCCTTCGAAAGATAGAGGGCGTCTTCAATGTTTAATTCTTGCGCAATTTCATACAACATCTTTGCGTTAACTAATGAGGCGCGCCAATTAGTTAAATCACCTTCCGGAACATCCTTAAAATTCAAAAATAAATATTCAGTGACCACAATCTCCAAAACCGCGTCACCTAAAAATTCCAAGCGTTCATTATGGCCGACTTTAAAATCCGGATGCTCATTAATGTAAGAACGATGGACCATGGCCTGACGGATAAGATCTTCATTCTTAAAACTAATGCCGAGATTATTTTGTAATTTTGTTAAACTGTTAGCGACCATAAACCAAAAGATTATTTTTCAACCCCGAGCTCTTCGGAAGTTTTTAATTCCCCTGAAGCCTCTGGCGCTTTGGCAGCCTCCGCTTCTTTGGCGGCTTCGGCTTCTTCTTTATTATCGCGCTTTTGAATTTCCGGCTCATCGCCATAAAGCGCTCCTAAAACACCATTCACAAATTTTCCGGAAGAATCGCCCCCGAAGCTTTTAGCAATTTCAATTGATTCGTTAATCGCGACCCGAGGTGGAATCGGAGTATAGCTTAATTCATAGATGCCGAGGCGCAAAATATTCCGATCGACAGCGGTGATTTGATCAAGCGGCCACTCGGTCGCATATTTAATAATATGTTTATCAATCTCATCCAGATGATCAACCACGCCGGCCACCAGCCCACGCACAAAACCCCCATCATCAAAGTTGGGGGCAAAGTTAGCAAAGTTATCTTCAATTAGACTTTCCAGTCCGTCATTTTTACGTCCATTAAAATCCCAGGCGAACAAGGTTTGCAGAGCAATAGTTCTAGCGAGGTGACGATTAGACATAAATTATTTTTTCTTGACCGTCTTGGTCTTCGGTTTAGTAACTTCTTTACTTTTGTAAGTGCCGCAGAAAGCGCAAGCGGTATGAGGCTTTCTCATCTCGCCGCATTTCGGACATTTAGTAAGACTTACTTTCTTAAGAGCCAAATGAGCGCGACCGGTATGGGTCTTGCTATGGGTCTTCTTTTTCTTAGGATTAGCCATATAAATTTTTAATTATTACAATTTTAGTATAACGTAAAGCTATGATTAGTCAATAAAGAAACCGAAAAATTAAACATTCGCCGGTTTTGGACCGACAATTTTATCAAACTCGTCTTTTTCTAAAGTTTCTTTTTCTAAAAGAGCTACCACAATCGCTTCCAGCTCCAGTTTCTTGTCGCGAATAATTTTTTCTGCTTTATCAAAACCCTGTTTAATAAAGCCGCTAATTTCTTCATCAATTTTTTCAGCAACCTTTTCGCTATAATCGCGCTGTTCATGAATTTCGCGTCCCAAGAAAATCATTTCTTCTTTCTGGCCGTAAGTACGCGGGCCAAGATGGTCGCTCATGCCATAATCAGTTACCAAGCTGCGCGCTAAAGAAGTCGCGCGGCGTAAATCAGAGGTAGCTCCAGTTGTGACTTCGGAAAAGATTTCTTTTTCCACTGTGTGCCCAGCCAACAAAACCGCAATCTCGGAAATAAATTCCGACTTGGCGTGCATATGTCTATCTTCAAGCGGCACTTTAAGCGTATAGCCACCAGCGGAACCGCGAGAAATGATGGAAATTTTTTGCACCGGATCAGCATCCGGCAAGAAATGTGCCACGAGCGCATGCCCGGCTTCATGATAAGCGGTAATCTTTTTTTCTTTATCGGTAATAACTCGGCTCTTACGTTCCGGACCAATCATCACCTTTTCAATCGCTTCAAATAAATCTTCATTTACAATCTCCTTCTTCCCTTGGCGCGCCGCTAAAATTGCGGCTTCATTTAAAATATTAGCTAAATCAGCTCCCGAAAAACCGGAAGTTCGTTCGGCAATTTTTTTCAATTCCACATTAGCGCCCAAAGGTTTCTTGCGGGCATGAACCAACAAAATATCTTCACGGTCTTTTAAGTCCGGTAAATCAATCATCACGCGTCTGTCAAAACGTCCCGGGCGCAGTAAGGCTGGGTCTAGAACATCGGGGCGATTAGTCGCAGCAATTACAATAATATTTTGTGTTGGCTCAAAACCATCCATCTCCACTAAAATTTGATTTAAGGTCTGTTCCCTTTCATCATGGCTGCCTCCCAAACCAGAACCGCGACGGCGGCCAACAGCATCAATTTCATCAATAAAAACAATGCACGGCGCGCTCTTCTTGGCTTTTTCAAATAAAGAGCGAACGCGCGAAGCACCGACGCCGACAAACATTTCTACAAACTCTGAACCTGACATATGAAAGAAAGGTACTTGCGCTTCTCCGGCGACAGAACGTGCTAATAAAGTTTTGCCGGTTCCTGGAGAGCCTAACAGTAAAACGCCACGCGGAATTTTCGCGCCCAGTTCGTGGAATTTTTTTGGAAAGCGTAAAAATTCTACAATCTCTTTTAATTCTTCTTTGGCCTCTTTAGCGCCGGCCACGTCTTTAAAAGTTGTGCGATTTTTATCATCCGGTTTAAAATCTTTAGCCGTTGATTGACCGAAGCTCATAGCGCGAGAATTAGAACCCTGAACACCGCGCATCATAAAGAAAAAGAAAGCGCCGATAATAAGTAATGGTAATAAAAACGGCAGAATATTAACTAGAAAATAATCCCAACCACTTTCATCTTTTATGGAAATTTTGATGCCAGCCAATTTCGTAGGATCAACTCCCAGATTGCTTAACAATGTGGTCAGTGATTCCGTCGGTTCTTTTCTAGTTACTTCCTGCTTGCCGTCTTTTAGAGTCGCTGTAATTTTATCACCGCTGACAATAATTTCCGAAACATTAGCTTGATTAATTCCGCTAACTAAAGTTTCAATGCCCACAGTTTCACTGTTAACCGAATTATCGGAAAAAGCACTAAAAATAGCAGCGATTATAAAGAAAATCGCTAAAAAAAGTAAAAAATTTCTTATTAGTTTTTTCATGTGTTTAGTCTTAAATGATTATCTCTATTATAGGTGGAAACCGGCCGTTTGGCAAACCTCACTCTTAATAAAAATTCCCCGAAGAGCGAGGAATTTTTATTTTATCTAAACTTGAGAAGTTATTATTCAGCTTTAGCTGCTTTCTTCTTGGCAACTTTTTTTTCTTTAGTCTTTTTCTCTTCTGCCTTTTCCTCGCCTTCAGCTACTTCTTCCTTTTCAGACTCATCTTCTTTTTCTTCCTTATCAGCCTTCTTAGATTTTTTACCATCGGCTAATTTTAAACCTAAGCGATGCTCAGATGGAGAAACGCTAACGATTTCGAAATCGCGCACTTCATCGCTCTTAAAGAGCTCGGTAATTTTTTCCTTCACGCCTAAATTTAATTGACTGATATGAGCTAAGCCATGGATTTCTTCATCCAACTTAACAAACAAACCAAAAGGATTAACTTTCAAAATTGTACCAGGAACAACTTGGCCGGCTTTGTACTTAGCGCTCGCTTCCAACCATGGATCCTTTAATAATTTCTTAGCACTCAAGAAAACTTTGGCGCCATCAATAGAAATAATTTCTGCCTTAATTTCATCATTAACTTTATACATCTCGCTTGGAGAATCAATTCTCTGCCAAGCTAATTCAGAAATATGGATTAGGCCTTCAATGCCTTCCCCAAAAGAAACAAAGACACCGAAGTTAGTAATGGCGGTAATTTTACCAGCAACTTCCATGCCCACGCTATATTTATCAAGGGCTGGTTTCTGTCTCTTATTCCAAACATCTTTTTCGCTGAAAATAATTTTATTTTCTTCTTCATTTAAAGTCATAACGGTGACTTCAAATTCTTGACCGACAAAAGATTTTAATTTTTCTAAAATTCGGCTCTTATCGCCGCCGGAAATACGCGGATAGTTTTCTGGAGCTAATTGTGAAACCGGCAAGAAGCCATCAATTTGACAATAACGGCTTAACAAACCACCTTTATTAGCGTCCACAATTTTAACCTTAACCGTATTCTTGTCTTTAAGCGCTTGGCGTAAATTGTTCCAAGCTTTTTCTTGACCGACTAAGCGAAAAGAAAGTTCTAATTCGCCATTTTCATTTTCTTCATCAACTACAGCGGCTTCAACTTCATCACCCGGCTTAAGTTCGGAATATTCTGGAACTTCATTATAAAGTTCCGGACCGCGAACAACACCCATTAAAACACCGGCCACGTCTAATTTAACTTCGGCCTTAGAAGCGGTGATAACAGTTGCTTTGATAATATCACCCGCTTGTGGGATTCTAATATCATCTTTTTCTAATAATTTACCAAAATCAGCGTCTTGGTCTAAATTTTTGTCTTCCATATTTATAAAGCCAACTTTTTTCATTTTTATTTAATGCCAACAAAAAAAGCGTGCTTAACCCCATCGAAATGGAGCTCTTCAGTCGCCTGATATAGGGCTTGCTAGCCGCTATCTGAAGATGTTTATTAAAGGCGAATATTTATTTGTACTAGTAGTTTAGGGGATTTATTGGGTTTTGTCAAGAAAAAAGCCATCTTTGGGGGATGGCTCTTTGAATAACTTTTTTTGGGATTTAGATAGTAATCCAAATATGAATTACCGTTCCGGCAATAAACAGCGCTATCGGTATTAAATACCATTTGTTTTTCTCTTCTTGCATAAAAGATATGCAATAACCGGCGCAGAAAGCGCATAAAACAAATGTCCCATAGGCGGAATAACGTACAGTGTGCTGGTCAGTTGCCCGGTAACAAATTACAGCGCCAATAACGGCTAAAATTACACAAACCCAGAACGTGTAATCGTTGTCTTTGACTTTCTTTTTCATTTTTTATCTGATTTTAGGATGAAATTCCAATGAACTAAAATAAGTATAGCATAAATGATAAGAAATGTCAATATTAATCCAACGATTTAAAATAATCACAATGCCCTTCCGGAGAAATTTCCCCGTTTTCAGCCAATAATTCTTCAAAGGTTTTTTCATTAGAAGTTACACAAACATATTTTCCGTCTTGTCCATAAAAACTAGCGCAATGCTGACATTGAGTGGCCTCATTGCCCCATTCATTTACATATTCACTATCCAAACTGCGTTCTGACATATAATTATAATTAATTTTCTTAAAATAATTATATCATTTAATATTACGGGTGCAAGCGGCTCTAAAATCATCCGGGCCCAAGAAAAAAGCGCCAAGTTTCCCTGACGCTTTCTAGATGTAAAAATCTTTTCATTTTTTTTCATGAGTTCTAACAATCTCCGGTGCCCGAAGATTAACTTCAATTTTTTCCACATTAGCGAAAAAATGTCCGAAAATAAGGTCAGGCTTAAACCATTTTTGTTCCAATTCTTTAAGGTTTAACTTTTTTTGTTGCCAAGCAATAATATCATCGCGAATAAGTTCGTGGCGGTCATGCAAAAATTTAACCAAAATTTTTTCCAGTGACTTATTAAAGTGGAAGCAATTTTTGTTTTTCCAAACGCTACCGCGCGCCTTAATCATTTCTTCCAAGTCATCCGCCTGAAAACTGCCGTTGAAAATAAATTTAGTTTTTAAAACTAAAAAAGCTAACAGCCTCCCATTAATTGGAAAAATGACGTGCAATTCTAATTCTCGCTCCCGACTATTATCGGTCATATCCCAATATTCCGGAAAGATAATTTCCGCATACGGTAATTTACCCCAAAGCGGTTGGCGATAGATTATGGCGGCCTCCTGAAGACCATCCGGCTTTATTAAAACTATCCGTCTTTTCATATTATAGAAATAGGTCATAAAAAAGAATGGCACCACAATATTCAAGGCCGTGACAAAAAGCAGGATGTAAAATCCCCAAGTTTTCAAATCGTTCATTAAGAACTGCTGAAAATCAGGAACATTCTTAAATAGCACGATTAAAATCAGGGCGAGCAAAAAAACTGGCAGAAGAATTAGCCACAGAGCGGCGATTATCGGATTTTCGGCCACCAAAATAAAATACTTTTTGAAGAGTTTTTTCATGATACTGTTTTTATGAAGGTTAATACTAATTAATTCCTTATTTGTTAAAGAGTAGATTTAACATTTTAGGTTAACACAAACATTAAAGTAGGTCAATAAAAGCCAAATAAAAAGGCTCGTTAATCGGTGAAGATAACGAGCCTAAATATCTATGTCCAAGTGGACAAATGTTTTAGAGAACGGCAGCAGCTCTGTTAAGTGGGAACATCTGAACCGTTGGGTTCGTTTTTATCATTCTTTGAACCGCGGTCAGATTCAATTCCATTTTTTTCACATTCGTGAAGAGGTTAGGAATTTTAACCATTTGGAGAACCCCATTTTCTAATAACTTTAAGTTTAGTTGCCCCAGATGATAATCAGTGAGCAAAAACTTAATTGAGTGGTGATTGCGCCGGCAATCAGTGATGAGGAAATCCTGTAAACAATCGATGAATTCAAATCTTTTTTGATTTGGAAACTTTTCTTTTTGCAAAGCAATTAATTTCTCTAAATCGTGAGCCTTGAACTCGCCGAAAACTTCGGCCTTAAGATCAAATTGCAACAGGAAAATTTCCTGTGACGAAATAGCCAAGCCAATCAACAAAGAAGTTTGGTGTTGTCCAATGATGTGAGTCACATCCCAATCGTCCGGAAAAATAATTTCCGCATAAGGAATTTTTTTAAAAACCGGTCGATTGTAGATTCTAACTTTTCCGCCATAATACAACAGCGGAATACGATGCTTATTTCTGGAAAACCAGGTAACAAACAGCTTGGTAGCTGCCAAATGAGCAATGCCTAAAAGGGCAATAGCCCAAAAGAAGTATTTGGCGATTTTGGTCGCCAGCAGGTAATCCTGAAAAATTGCGGAGATGGCCATCATGATGATGGCGAAGAAGAAAACAGCTATCGTGGCCGACAGCAAAGGTTGTTCAACTACGATTAACGAAGCAAGTCTCAATTTCAGATTTGTTTTCATGATTGCTAGTTTTTAATTTATATTCGATGAATTGTAAAATTTACCTGGAGCATACAGATGAACTTAACAATTAATCCAATCCTATTGTTAAAGGGCAACTTTATAATAATTCTAACATAAACTATTTTTTTAGCAAAAATATTTAGGTTATATTACTAAAAAGAATCTTATAATTATACCACGATATAATTGATTTGTCAATAAAGCACTGAGGTGGCCAGTTTTGCGTTACATATTGACAAAAATAGATTAAAGTGCTAAAATAATCTATTGTTATTTAAAAATCAAAGTAAATTAACCGCTCGCAAGAGCATAAAAATTGGAGGTAATTATGTCATTTTTTGCTATGGCTGTTCTTCTGGGCTGGCTGGGAGCTGGACCGGTGTTTATTGATCCTAACATTCAAAAAGGGAAAACAAAAGTTTTAACCCTTTTTACGTTAGCAACCGTTTACACGTTCATCGGTTGGCTCATTCTTTGGTCGGCTCTTCCGTCTCTGGCTTGGCCATTATTCGGATTATTCGGCGGACTGGTAATTATTTGGTGGATTATCACCTGCGTAGTTGGTATAATCATCAACTCATCCGTTTCCGATGACCCAGGATGGTCTCATGGTTGGTGGTTTCCGATTGGAGCCATAATAATTATTATTGTCACCCTAATTGGTAGCTCCAGTATTTTCCGAGCCCGCGACTATGCTGCTTTAATCGGCCAAATAGACGCGAAAACTCAGAAACATTGGTCTCAAGACGTTCAACCGTTGGACCCAACCCACATTCGTTTAGTTCCGCCAGAATTAGCAATTTCTCTGGCAAAGACTGCTCTGACCGATGGCGGAACCGCTATTGGTAGTCAATTCCCTTTGGATTCGGCCCGCATGACCATCCAAAAAGTAAATGGCGACTATTGGTATTTAGTGCCTCTTGATTTTGACGGCTTCCGTATCTGGACCAGCTCCAAACATCAGGGTGCTCCTGGATACATCAAGGTATCGGCCACTGATCCTTATTTGAAACCAACTTTAGTGTTGGGAAAAAGTCTGGTCTATACCCCAAATGCTTGTTTCGATAAAAACTTGCAAAGACATCTTTATCAGAAATATAAAGATAAGGTTTTAAAAGACCTTGCTTTTGAGGAAGATGAAAATGGAAATGTTTACTGGGTAGCGAGCGTATGTCGACCGACTATTGCTTATGGTGGTTTAATTGTAGAAGGGGTTGTCCTCTGTGACCCAAAAACCGGAGAGATGACATTCATCTCTAAAGATGATGTCGCACAAAATCCTAAGTATGCCTGGATTGATCGCGCTCTTCCACAGAAGTTAGTAGAAAAATATATTGACGACTGGGGAACCTATAAAGATGGTTGGTGGAATGCCGTTTGGAGCAAAAAAAACCTATTGGAAGGAGAAACTCCTACTATCAACTATGCGAGCGATGAAGCCTGCGTATTTGTAACACCAATTACTTCCACTAATGGTCAAGATCAAACAATGACCGGTTTAATGTACACTGATTCGCGAACAGGTAAAGCTACCTACTACACCATTTCCGGTGGAGCAACCGAAGAAGCTGTTATTCAGGCGGTGAACAATAACACCGGTTACAAAAACTGGCACGGCAGTGAACAAATTGTTTACGAAAATGTTTACGGAAAACTTTCCGCGCTCGTTCCAGTTCTCGGGAAAAACGGTAATTACCAGGGGTTGGCAATTGTGGAAAATGAAAACAAACGTTGCGCTGTTGGATTAACGCCTCAAGAAGCTCTGATAGAGTTCCAAAAAATGATTATGAATTCTGGAGGTGAAATCACCACGGAAAATGCTAAAAACATTTTGGAATTTACCGGAAAATTACAAAGAATCGGCTGGGAAATTTCTGGCACGGGAAAGCAATACTATTTATTCTTTGATAATTTCTCCAACTCCTTTATTGTGTCCAACGCTCTGCAATCCGAATTGTCGCTAACTGAAAAAGGTGATGAAATTTATATCAAATACATCTCCTCTGGGCAAGCAGCTGTTCCAATTATGTTTTTTAAGAATATTACCTTGAATCTCAAGGCTTCGGAAAACGAACAAAAAGTTATCGGTGATATGACTGAAAAACAAAACTCTATCCGCGAAAAAGCGGATGTTAAGGACTTCAAAGAAGAACTTAAAACGATGAGTGACGATGAAATTAAGGCGCTCATGAAAAATAAAAAATAAAACAAAACAAAACAAACCAAGAATCAAAAGACGGAACCTGAAAAATTCCGTCTTTTTTCATAATTTAAATCTTATTGACACTACCTGCTATAAGTTTTAAGATAAACGGTTAAATAAACGCACCTTAAAATAAATTGTTATGGAACTAGAAGGATTACATGAATGCCGGCTAGTAATTAGCCGCGTCCCCGAATTACTGATTGCCGCTCTAGAAGCGACAATTCTCTCCTGGCTGGAATATAGCAGCGAACTGAATGCAGTTAATATCCAATTATTAACCGTTGACGACTATCAAAAACTGGAACATCCCTATCGTGGCGCGCACCCTTTTCTCTACTGCTATCCAGAGCGAGACAACAGCCAAGCGCCAACAAGCGGCTTTCATGAGCCACAACCGCTTTTTGAAAACCGTAATTATAAACAGCTCGGCAGTGATTATAAAAAACTCGTCTTGATGAACAAGCTAAAAAGCCTGATTAACAACCATGATTTTATGGCCAAACAAGCGGAAAAACATGAAGGCTTCTATGGCCAAATTGTGCCGGCTCTACAACCGGGAGAAAGGTTAGTAAAGACTTTTGTGCTTGAATTTAGCGACGATTACGAAAAGCCGTTCCTCAGCATTTCCTTTGCTAAAAACCCCACCAGAAATCGATGGGACTAAAAAAAGAAAGACGGAACCTAAAAAATTCCGTCTTTTTTCTTATCTTTTTTTACTATCAAAATTCTAATCAAGCTTACACTTAACCAACAAGGACCGGTGATCAGAAATATATTTTCCTAAAACTGCCTTGGAGGCTTTAAGCCCGCGAACGAAAAACCAATCTAATTTTAAGTGAAAAATCTCCCAGCGAATACTGAAAGCCGACCAAGTTGTCCGCGCAATATCGGTCACATCCTTAAAGCCGCCCTCGTTAATTATTTTTATAAACGAATAGCGCTCATCTTTTAAATAATCTTCACTTCCTATCAGCAAGCTAGAAGCCGGAACATCATGAAACCAATGGACAAATTGACGTCCGAAACCGACCGTCGGCACAACGGTATTAAAATCACCACAAATAATTGTGGGGCCGGAGAATTTTTTAGAATCAGCGAGAATAAATTTTAAAGCCGCCGCTCTTTCTTTGGGGCCAAGGCCATGAATTTCAAAATGACAGTTATAAACTCGCAAAACTTTATCACCAATTTTTAAATTTGCCCAAATAACTTCGCCAGAGATTCTGTCTAAAAATGAAGGGCAATTAATCTGACCGCTTTTAATAATTTTAAACTTACTTAAAATAACATTAATGCCATCTTTATCCTCCGGCGAAAAAACATAATTATATTTATGCATCTCTTTAAAATAATTGAACTCGTCAATAATCGTTTCCCCTTCTTGCAAACAAACAATATCAGCGTTTATTTTTTCAAGCGCCGGTTTTACTTTTTTGAAAAGCGTATGAGTATAATATTTTTTACCTTGGATATTCCAATCCAGAACCGAAAAATTCATTTAGTTATATAAGCTATTTTTTCTTAGAAATTGCGTAAGCCTGTTTAATTAATTTTATGCTATCAACCCCATTATAAAATTTTATTTTTTTAATATCTTTAATATTTACCCACTGTGCCGCGGACATATAGGCTTTCTCGTGGGTATCAAAATGTTTGGTGGAAATTTGGCCTTTCGGACTTTTACAAAAATAATAAATTAAAATCCCGTGCAAACTTTTATGGCTTTCAACGCTGATAAAAAAGTTTTCAGCGACTGTAATCAGTTTACCGGGCGTAACTTGCAAACCGGTTTCCTCCCAAAACTCTCTTTTTAAAGCGTCTAACATTAATTCCCCTTTTTTAATGCCGCCGCCAGGGAAATCATAGCCGTCCCATTGTCGGCTCAGAAGAATCTGGTCACCCTTAAAAAGTAGACCATAAATTGAGGGGCGAAAAATTAATTCCTCAGCCTTAACTTTAAATAATTTCTTATTAATATCTTCGCAAGTGACTGATTTGGTTTTCATAAAATTAATATCTTTTAACAACTGTACGCATACCGGTAAGCCCGCCGTGTAAAGTATCCCCGGTCATTAAGACGCAAGTTAATTGGACAAAAATAATATTAATAAAAAATAAATCGAACGGAAACCAAATATGAAATAACAGCGTCGAAAAACTTATGGTATATAAAATATTATAGAAGAAATAGCGCCAAGAAGAAACATTATCATTCCAATAGGAACTTACCGCTAGCATCCCAAAATCTCTCTTATTTTTGGTAAAAATAAATAAAGTTTCGTAAATAAAAAATATGATAATCAGCGATAATTTAAAATAAAAATCAAACCCTAAAAAATAAAAAATTGGAAAGCTAATAATGGCAACCGAAATAGCGTTTACTAAAGAGGCTAAAAACTTTTGGTAGGCAACGGTTGTTCTAAAAAATATTAAATGATAGAGCCTATTCAAACTGGCAATATTTTTAAAACCATTTTTCATATATAAACATTATAGCACTAAAAAATACAAAAAAAGCCCCCGTATCTTCACAAGGGCTTTTTCAAAAGGACATAATAGTTAGTTTATTCTTCCATCGCGGCTTTCAAATCGTCCCAATCTCTTTTGGGATCAGTGCTCAAATGTTTAGCAGCAACTAATTCCGCAACTGCCGGGTCTTCCTGCTCATACTGGTCAGAGGGCACAGAGATGCCGGCGATTATTGGTAATCCGTTCCATTCTTCGGTGTACTTTTTGGAGCGATTAGCAACGCAAGCAATACCAACAACCACTACGTCAACGGCATTAATGCCATTAATTGCTTTCTGGGTTGTGGCGAAATTGTTGCATAAGTCCTCAAATATAATTGCAAACTCACCAATTTTAACGGCTCCAGCATTTCGGCGCATAACCAGATTAGATTGTTCTTTGCTAGTTGCGGTTTTAAGGGCGGTTACTTCTTTTTCCAGGCGCAACCCAGGGATACCCAATAAGCGCCCGACTTCCTGGGCAATCTTAGTTCCACCTTCAGGAACACCAATCAGACAATCAACTTTGTGGCCCCAGATGGCTTCAAAAGCGCGGATTTTTTCCGCCATTAATTTGGCAAAATATTCAAGGCGCTGAGGAGAATCTTCAATTACGGCCAAGTTAAAGTAAACATCGCCCACGAAATTCTTTTTACCTGTCGGTGAATCATATTGGCCGCTATAAGTAACCAGCGGCCCCATAAATTTTCCGTCAGGAGTTTTACGTGATTGGTAATGGCCCTCAAGGTTAATGAGGGTTTCTAAAGGCTGGCCTTTGATAAGACTGAGTGCGTCGGAGCGTAAAGCTTCGGCAATCGAAAGTTTGCGACTTTCAGCGGCAGAGATGCCTTTTTCGGGGTTGCCTTTAAAAAGTTGACCTCCAAGAATCAAACCATCAGCCCCGGCATCCAAAGCGTTTTTAATACCATCAATGCGATCGGGTGATTGCTGACCGGCCTCCATCCAATAATCGCGAATTCCGGGAGTATTAATTTCGATGTACTCTGGCAAATTTTGCTTCAAAAGTTTTAATTCTTTAGGCGAGCAAATAACAGCATCAAACAAATCTTTGCCGAATTCCAATAAATTGGTGGCATCGTTAAAGATTGCCAACTCCGGAACCATCCCCCGACGCATCCGACATTCATCGCGGCCGGTATCCGTTAAAACGGAAACCATGGCAATTTTAACCCCTTTAGGAACTAAGGACCTTACTTCCCGAAAAGCTTTTAAAGAAGCAACGACAGACATTGTCACCAGGTCGCCCGGACGCATGAACATAACATATTTCATCAAAATATTTTTGTCCGTGCCGTTCGTATCCTGGAACTTAAGATCCCAAAAGATATTGATATCTGGATATTGGCTAACAACTTTAGCCAGTGTGCCATTCTCGCCTTTCATCCCTTCAAGATGTAAGGCGTCATTAAACTTGAAATAGCTGATATAATCAACAATCTCCCTCGGTTCAGCAAAAGCTTCAGCAATACTATCTAAAATTGCTTGGGCGCTTTTAACCCCATCAAAACCCATAATAAACGGTTTTCTTTTCATGATCTGAAAATTTTGGTTAATATTAATAATAAACTAATTTTAAAGAACTCTTTACTTTTCCAGCTATTTAAACATAAACCGCCAAAAAAGTAAATAGTTTATTATGAGAGAGTTTTAATGATATCCTTTACCTGTTTATCGAGAGAATTAATTTCTAAATTACTGCTAATAGCCTCTTGATAAGCCTGAGAAAATTCACGATTATCGTTAGGGCTTAAAAGATTTTGTAATTTAGTCGCTAGAGCATTAATGTTTTCAGTTGAAATATTTTCTGCTTCGGATTCTTCATCTAGTAAAGCGATTACCTCCAATAAAGCTCGTAACCATTTAAAATCTTCATGACTTAGAACTAAATTAAAATAAGCGTTATTGTCTAAAATCGGGCCGTTCTTGGCTTCATACCGCGCCCGCTCTGAATCTAATAAAGCTTTATGCAGTTTTAATAACAAATTAACTAATGTTTGAATTTTTGTTTTCATATTATTAAACTGCTACAAAACTTCTACGCCCAACTTTTTTAATTCTTTGGCGAGTGTAAATAAAGGCAATCCTAAAGAGCCCATGAAGTCGCCCTCAATTCTTTTTATTAAAACGGCGCCTAATTCCTGAATGGCGAAAGCCCCGGCCTTATCCATGGGTTCGCCGGAAGCGACATAATTATTTATTTCCTGGGAACTTAATTTTTTAATATAAACTTTCGTGACATCGGTAATACTAACTTTTTTAGCACGAGCAATATCAATAATAGTCATCCCGGTTAAAATGTCCACGCGCTTACCGCTTAAGCTGGCTAACATTTTTTTGGCCTCAGCTTCACTCTTTGGCTTGCCGAGTAATTTATTATTTAAAACCACAAAGGTATCGGCGCCAATGATAATTCCAGTTTTATGATTCTTGGCAACGGACATTGCTTTCCCGCTTGATAAAACTTTTGCTAATTTTAAAGGCGGCATTTTTAAAGTCATATCCTCTTCATAATCTGGGGCTTCAGTAACAAACGGCAATCTCAACTTACCGAACAGCTCTTTACGGCGCGGCGAAGTAGAGGCGAGAATTATTTTTTTGGTTGTTTTTTTCATATATTTTTATTATACGTTACTAATTTGACAGAATCCAGCCCTTACTTCTATAATAAGGCCAGTTCTTAAAACCGTGCATTATGAAAAAAAAGCTTATTCTACAGGTTGGCGACGGTGCAATAGTCACTGTGAGCCACATTATGCAAAAACCTTATGGCTTAGTAGTTGTAGGGGCAGTAACTGAAGGAGAAATCCATAAAGGAAATCCTGTTAATATCCCGGCTGAAGGTAAAGAGCCTTTGCCGGATGAAATTACCAGAATTGAATTCTTCGGTGATGAAATTGAAAAGGCCGCTCTCGGCTTAGAAGTTGGCATTTGTCTAAAAACAACTTCTAAAGAGTCCCTGTTAGAGCATTTGGGGAACTAGCAAATCAGCTGTTTTTCAAAAAAGCATCGCTTCTCAGTGATGCTTTTTTAAATAAATTACTAATTTTTCCCTTTTAAAACCGTCTTTTTAGCAAAAAAAAAGGCCTTGTCAACACAAGGCCTCACCCGGAATTTCTGTAAAATTTTGTTGCTACTTATAGTAGCTCTGCACGACTGACTCGCATACTTTTGTTTTTTTTTGGTTTATTACTTTAGAACTATCTATACTATAGCACAAACATAAATGTTTGTCAATAGCTTTATCCCCAGTTAAGCAATGAGGGGCCGGCAACCATTTCGTACAAAACGAACTCTGGTTGCACCGTTTTTTCATTAGCCATTAACCCAGTAATCTGGGCCAGTATCATCATAAACTGATCAGCGCCGCTTTTATTGACGCTATAGCCCGTAATGATGGCCTTGTTGTCGTTAGCGCCCTCAAACTTTAGGACATTACCGGCGCCGCGGCCAACTGAAAATAACATCATACTGCCGGTAAAATAAATGGTCACCAAATCTCCGGCCTGGATATTGGTTCGCTCACCCGTTTTTAAGTGCATGTTAAGTTCTCCTTTATTTTAAGATTAAAAAGTAACAATTTTTTGTTTAGTTCCACGAAAGTAAAAAATTACTGAACATAAGTAATTTAATACAAACAAGGAAATCATTACATACCAAAATATTCTTGGTTGATCAGAGAAAGCCCCGGTGGCTTTAAGAATAGAAACGCTAATTATCGCAAAAATTAATTCTCCAATAAAAGCTGACATTAGCACGTGAAATCTGGTTATCCCATATCGCTTCTTGTCCCGTGGACTGTTAAAGCCCCAAACGTAAGCGAACAAGCTCGGTAAAAAAATCGGGATGATGCTAGCAGCTATAAATAGGACCGATAAACCAATGACCAATAATCTAATTATTCCTTGATCGAATGGTCTTTCCATTTGTTTCACCCATTTTGTTGGGCGACAAGGATTGGTAAAAATGGTCCAAGGTTTCAACCAAACAGGATGACTCGGCAAATGCGCCGTACCAAAACTAATTGCTTGAGCACCAAGAGCTTTGACGGCAAAAATGTCTTCATAGTGCATAACGCTAGAAGCGATAACTGGAATTAATTCCTGAGCATATATGGCTCTTGCGGCCTGCCAATTCAATTTCTGAATCGGCTCACCGGAAACGCCACCACCACCGCCACCAACTTTTTTTTCTAAGCGCCATAAAGGACTTCTTTTGCCGGGAAAAACTTTCTCCCAAGGAACGCTGTTAAAACTAATTGCTTCAATTGTCCCCTGAAGCTCACGGGCAATAGTTAGATAATCTTGGGTAGCCGAAAGTTTTATGATTAAGGGATGACGAGAAATCTTTTTAATTTTCTGCGCCCCCTGAATAATCATTTGTGCTTCCTGAAACTTGTCTCCGGAATTAGGGCAAGAAACATTAATTTCTACAGCCACTAACGGAAAGTCGTTCATTCTTTTAGCCATATAGACTAAATCTTCCGTTGTTCCAAAAATAGAACCAATAACTTTGATTCTTTCAAAATCAATTTTTGGTGCAACCTGTTCGCACCACCAATCAATTCCCTTGTTGCTAAGTCCGACCTTATTAACCGCGCCACCAGGAATAAGGCGGACACAAGTCCAAGGCTTCCACCAACGCAGATTTCCCTTACGCGGATGACGCGTTAAAGTTTTAATAACGTTAGTGAATAATTCCGGCTTGATAAGACCAAGCCAAACTAAGAGTCTTTCCCAGGGCCAACCTTTAAGGCGAAAGCCTAAAGAGCCGCTGGCCGTAACATACTCAAACTCATAACCATTACTTAATTTAATCATGTCTATTTCTCCTTTTTATTTAGTGTTGTTAATGTTCGATTTATTCAACTGCTTAAATTATCATTTTTGATGGGTTTTTGTCAAGAAATATTAAACAAATAAAAAGGGACGGAATTTGCTTCCGCCCCCCCCTAACTATTATTTAGCAATGACTAAACGAATGTTATCCATAAAATCCTCATCTTCTTCAGTCTGACCAGAAGCCAAGAACTCAGATATCTCCGCTTTTCCATTTTTAATACAACCATTCAGAGAAAAGGAGTTAACTCCTTTAATCGGTAAGATGGCGCGACGCAGAGCGGTATAAAGATAATTAAAGAAATTTACACCCCGCCTTTCATCAAATAGAAAAACACAACTCCGAATTTTATCCCGCAAGATGGAATCAAAACCGGTCCAAGCAACAAAACTATTATTTACTTGGATGGTTAACATGAGTCCATCAACCAGAAAATCAAAGGCTAATTGATTTCCTTTTTGCGACAGTTGGATCAGTCCCATGGCTAATTGATTTCTAATTCCCTTTTCTTTATTACTGGGAGCGGCATACAGAACATAAAGACTGGTCTTGTATTTTTTAATAAACGTCCGAAATTCCGCTGTTCCTTTATAAAATTTAATATTCTTGGGAATATTTTGGTGAGTAAATCGAGAAATCCATTTATCCCCCAACAAAGAAACAACATTCGGCCAGTCATTTTTAAAAACAGTATCAATCTGTTTAATCAGCGAGCCACTTTTGCGAGTAATCCAAGCCGGATTAAAAACAATCGGGTCTTCTTTTTCCAGTAAAGCGCGCAGGCAAGAAATAATTTTATTTTTATCACCCAAATAAGATTGGGGGTTACGATAAGAAAACTTCTTAGTGCCCAGGCGATCAAAAATAAATTGCCAATCA
>Ga0172379_10004847_pt1 | contig 19371 bp, 22 predicted proteins | sample GrowelOW334metaG_FD_119756 | JGI IMG/M metagenome (GOLD analysis project Ga0172379, IMG submission 119756) | Groundwater microbial communities from an aquifer near a municipal landfill in Southern Ontario, Canada - Groundwater well OW334 metaG | ecosystem: Environmental > Aquatic > Deep...
ACTGGATAGACGGTGTTTTCCTGGACATTATTGTCTTTGCAGGGCGGCCGGCGCACGGGTGGGCTTAATAAGTGGGGAATCCGGACCGCCGAAAACTGGGGAGTCTTAGACCGCCGCCTTCAATTAAGACATGCAAAAGAGAATTATTTTTGAATATCATATTTTACCACGCCGATAAATAATCTTTGAATTTAGAAAACTACACCCCCGATCTCTTAAACTCCTGACTTCATCCTTTACCCCCATGATCACGGCGGTCCGCCACGAACACATCGCACCCTTAAGCCATTTAGGGTCTTAATGCTGTGATAAATCATACCAGCCGAGTTGAAATCCACATACAACGCGCCGGTAGAAAAACTAACACGCACTGTTGAGGACCAATAACCGGAAACTGTGTTGGGGAAAGCATTACCGTCTATGTAAGGGGCGGCGGAGGCGCCGTAATTGACTATACTATGCAACTCCTTAAGATTCGGCAGTCTCCAATCCGAATAACCCGCATACACGGAATTTTCACAACTTGTCAGGGCAGTGGTCCAATTGGCAGTACCGCCGTTATTACTTCCCGTGCTAACCCACATCAAACCTGTCAGATCGTCCACGGTCACAGATGATCCCGCCACCGGCACATACATCGTATACCTCAGCCTGGCGGCGCTCGACGCATACTCCGCATCCTGACCGGGGAACCCGGTCACGGGGCAAGCCGACTGCACTGTTGCGTTATAGCAAACCGCCTGCCCTGTGTCGGGAAAGCCGCAGTTCGCGAAGCTGTGCGTGGAAACATCAGCCGCCGACTCCGGAACGGCGGCGCAGATCGACAGAAAGACAATGAGTATATATTTCTTTAAAAGCCCCATATACGCGACCCCCCAAATAAAATGTCGTAAAACGACATTTTATCCGGATAAAAGTATACCAATAGTACGCTTTTTTTGCAAATACCGTTGGAGCGTGGCGCTCCAACGGTAAAGGTTATAGAATTTCAGGATGAAAACCGAAGGCTACCGCGCCAATATCGGCAGAAAAGTGCGGCAGGAACGCTTGAACCTGGGCTGGTCGCAGGAAGAACTGGCTGAAAAGATAGAGGTTCATCCGTCCTTTGTCGGGCAGATAGAGCGCGGGCTTAAAACGGCGAGTTTCGACACTTTGGACAAACTCGCGGCGGTATTCGGCGTTAAAACCACGGATTTTCTGGAACCCCTCGCAAAAGCGGCGGCGCCGGCCAAACCCATAGGCTATGAACGCAAGATCTCAGAGCTTGTAAAAGGCCTCTCCCTGCGGGAACAGACCGAGATTTACAAAACTATCCGCTATCTCCTCCGCCGCAAACGAACCCTCGGCAAAAGGTAGCCGCTGCCGCTACCTTTTACCCCGCATTCTGCTAACAGCTAAATGCAAATTACTGTGATTTTTCGGGATCTATTCCTTTAGACGCAGGCTGAGCCTCTCTTGTGGAGAAGGCAACAAACCAATTGTCTTCGGTAATATCATTTATCGTTAAGCGCCAGACATACCTTCGCCCCGGCTCAAGCGGAATAGGCGTAATATTAAATGCAAGCGGCACATCCATGGGAGAACCGGCGATCAAACCAGGGGGCCGCCCGACTTCAAAACATGCTTTTAAAACCAGCGGAGAATCCCCAACAGCTGTGGGAACCAAAACCGGACGGCAATCAGAATCCAACAACTCTAATCTTAGATCATGCTTCCGATTTGTTTCAGTCCAGGGAACTTCAATTTTTATCGCAATTGCAGACGGGCCTGGTTTGGGCCCAATTATAGACCATCCCCCGCCCATAATATAGAGTTTACCTTTCACGGCTTGCGCAAAATCAGCAAGCATCATGGTCACCTTCATTTTGTTGGCGCCGAACTTTTCCTTGCCGGCTTCCGGTTTATGTTTTTTAGTTCTCATAATATTATCCTTTAGCATATCGCATTATATTGCCCCTGAACCACCGACACATTGGCATAAGACGGCTCTTCCGCAAAAGTGATCACGGCCGGAGTTGAAAAATCCAACTCTGGGGGGGTTACGAGTGCCTCTTCTGATGCAGAATCGAAAGAAGTCCTGACAATTTCTTCGATTTTCTGCGCGATAGAATACTCGTGTTCTTTAGGGGCAAGCACCGGGATCAACTTCATCCCCAAAACCTCCGCAATGCGCGCGATTCGCGAAAAAGAAGCCGACATGATCCCTCCAGCCTTTAAGTCACGCGAAACATTACTTTTACTGGTATGTGTCGCCCTCGCCAAGTCCGCATATGACCAACCCTTGTGCTCCATAGTCAAAAGGATCTGGGCCTCTAGTTTAAATACATCGTAGGCTGTATAGTGGTATTTCCTATATTCAGGATCATCCATTTTCCGCTCTAACAAACTCCTGGTTTTATTGTCGTGCATAATATGTCCCCTCTTTGTTCCTTTGCAAGTAGTCCGCTTTGCATTTAATGGCATATTTCAGACGCTGTAAACCGATTTTAGTCATTTTTTGGGAATTTTTATGATACGCATTGGTCACGATAATGACGGGTCCTGCCGGAGTAAAGGTAAAAAAGCGCTCACTGTGTGGTTTAAATGCGTATATTTTATTGTCATCATCCTCGATCCTATACATAGCCGTCGGCAACATCTGCCCATAGGGACGGTCACAGAAATGCCTGATCATAAAATCCAGCCGAGCCTGGACACTGCCTATTAATCCGAGATAGTACTCGTACGCAGGCATGCGGCCGTCAATAGTGTAATACCACTCCGCTTGAAAATGTTGACCTTTGTATATTAAATACTCATCAGGAATTGTATATCGATACACAAATCCCCCCCCACCTCGCTAATAGGTTATCATATATGATAACACTTGTCAAGTGCTTATTTTTAATTATTTTTAATTGCTTATTTTAATATGGGCTTGCATTTGCCATTAAACACCTATTCAATCTTCATCTCACAGGCATAGTATTTGCGGGAAGGCTCTTTTAAAGCCCATAGGATCCTGGCGGCTTTGCGCTTTCCTATACCGTAAACTGCGGCGATCTCGGCCTCCGGGGCTTCGGCAAGGGCGCGCACGCCCTGGAATTTTGCCATTAATTTTAAAGCCAGTTTAAAACCGACGCCGGGAATTTCGGCCACCAGTCTGATCCGCGCCTCTTTAATTGAAGAAACGGCCTTCGCCCGGTGCCGGTGAAACAGCCTTGGCGCGGAAAAAAATCGTTTATGCCTGGACTCTTTTTCTCCGAGCTCGGCCAGCAGGGCGGCGGTCCCCTCCGGATCTTTGGTAAACACGACCGGCATATTCCATGACACCAGCACGGAAAGAAATGCCGTCCGCAGCGATTTAGGCCGGATCTGAGAAAAATACCATTTCTCGCCTTCTATCACCAGCAGAACCGCTTGCGCGGCGTACTTCATCCTTTTTAACTGGTCGAACAGCCGCCCCGAGTAAAGCGACTGCGCGAAATCGGCGGCGGTTTTCCTCTCCACAAGCACCCGCCCGCACACCAGGTAATCCCCGGTTTCCAAAGGCGTGTTTATCACCTCCGCGCCCAATCCCGCCAATAGCCCAGGCACGCCTGAGACCCTCTCCGAGGAATCCGCGCGGATCGCCACCCCGGGCGGGCAAAGCCGGGCGGCTTTGGAGGCTTCAAACTCCGCCCCGAACAAAGAATCCTGCACGCCATCCATGCAAAAAGTCTACCACCCCGCCCCGACAGCGTCCTGTCGTCCGAAATTACAAAGAATTCTTTAATACCCACAATCTAAAAAACGGATCGGAAAAGGCATACCCGCCGCTTTCCTTTTCCAATATTCCTTTTTTGATCAGGAGATTAAGGGCCACTTGCACGGTCGGAGCCGGACCAAGTTTATTCCGTTCTATCACCTCATGGGAATACAGTTTCTCACCCGACTTCCGAGAAACCACCTGCAGGATCTTTCTCTGTTTAAGCGGGATATTCTCAAGCATTCCAATATAAAGGGGCGCCTGCGTATCGGCTATATGCGAGGCGGTCTCCGCCACAAGTTTTTCCGAAAGACCCGAGCCCTCACGGCATTTATTCCACAGAAAACTACAAAGATACTGCACATAATACGGAATTGAATCGGCCGCTGAAAGAATCCTTTGAAAGGCGGTCTCCTCAACCGTCACACCTATAACCGCAAATCGCTCCGTGATGAAGGCCTTTAGATCTTTCTCCGGTATTTTACCCAGGAATAACACGCGCCCCAACTTATAGAACGCCCTGTCCTTGTCATTTACCATATCCGATATAAGATGCTGCTTCGAACCGGAAAAGATATATGAAACATTATGATGCCTCTGAAAAACCGACCGCATTAATTTCTCAAGCGGCTCTCCGCCGAGCGCGGACACCTCCTGAAATTCGTCAAACGCTATTACAAGCCGCTTGCCGCGTCTTTTGGCTATCTTTTCAGCGGCGTCAAACAACTCCGCGAGCGCCGCCGCCTGTTCGTTTTGGGATTTACCGATATCAAGCGCGGCGGAAAGCCGGCCATCCTGCTCCACCGTGATCTTAGGCCTCAAAAGCGGGACTATTTCCCGCGCCAACCTGGCCACCGTTTCCAGTTTGGTCTCGGATTTAAGCAATACTTCCTCCGCAAAAAGCGCCGCCAATTGCTCCAGTGAAGCCGCGCGGTAAAGATCTATATAGGCCGTCATAAATCCTTTATTCTTAAGACGCTCCAACATATTTATTATAAGGGATGTTTTTCCAAACCTGCGTGGAGAGATAAGAAATATCCGTTCGCCGGATTCCAGGCCGCGCGTAATATCAGCCAGTTCGTCTTTCCTTCCCACAAACGCTTTCCCCACAGCTATCTCACCATAAATAAACGGATTATTCATAACGCCCTCCTATTATGTGTTAATACATAATGTATTTATACATAATTATATGCAAAATTTCCACTCAAGCTGCGGTTCTCCGGCGAGTTCAACTGGCGACGGGACCTTTGGCGGCCTGGATACGCGCATGAATCAAGTATTATGTCACCGGAATAATATACCGGACCATAAAACACCTGCTCCGCCAGAACCGCCGGCTTGGGGAATAAAAAAGGCCGCCGACTTTTTTGCGTACGATCCTCCATGTTAGGAAACAAACCTTTTGGAAAGTCCTGTCTGGGCCTTTCGGTCCTTACGCAGCGCAATCAAATCTTGTAGGATGTATCTGTGGAAGACAAAATCCAATCAGATCCGGCCACGAAAGGCGATATAGCGGAACTGAACACTAAGGTTTCAGAACTGGACATCAAAGTCTCAGCACTGGATACCAAAGTTTCAGAACTGGACATCAAAGTCTCGGCATTGGATACCAAAGTTTCGGAACTGGACATCAAAGTCTCGGCATTGGATACTAAAGTTTCAGAACTGGACATCAAAGTCTCGGCACTGGATACCAAAGTTTCAGAACTGGACATCAAAGTCTCGGCACTGGATTCCAAGGTTTCAGAACTTACGGAAACGGTTACCCGTATAGCTATTGACGGCGCAAAAACCCAGGCCGCTGTTCACAGGATCCAAGACGACATGGCGACGAAAGTGTCCACTAAGGATGACATCAACCGCGTGATGAGCGCCATAGATGCCTTTGCCGCGGAAGCCTTATCCTACCGCAATCGAGATATAGTACGCGGCGATACGGTTATGACTCACGAAGAAAAACTAAAAGATCATGAGAACCGCCTGGTTCTTCTTGAAACCGCCAAATAATAAAATATTTTAACGAAAAAGGCGGCCTCCGACTTTTTCCCCGTCAAAACAGCGTCAACCCGTTATTTTGAGATGTATTGAAGACCTTCTTTGGCGCTGTCCAGGCCCGGGAGGCCCCAGATGTCGAGGGAACCGACATCCTTGAAAAATTCTTTTTTGCCGGCGGTCCCCACGCTCCGCCATTGCGGGCCCACCGTCTTGACCTGCCTGAGAGAGCTGCGGAGCAGCGCTTCGCGCAGATTTTCATCCAGATTCCTCTTAAAGTCGTCCACCAGGGGGGACAGGGAAAGCCTGAGGTGTTTCTTGTATTCCGGCTTTTCACCGCCGGCCGTCATGGCCGTGCCGCCGCCCGCGGCAAACGAACCGCCGACTTTTTCTTTGGCGATAAAAACGCGCCAGGGGTTAGCGGCGAAGCCGTAATATCTGACCCTGGTATTTTCAGTTATATCCCAGTTCCTTAACGCCGCGATACCGTCGGAAAGGGTTTTAAGCCCGGGCTTAAGATGGGCGAGGTCCGAAAAATCCCAGCGAATGGAATAGTCCAGGCCGACGCGGGCGTCGCGGCTGTCCCTGGTGAGGTTAAGCATCAGCGGACTTTCCTCCTTTGCCGGCTGAACGGACATAGTTGAAAATTTCACTTCGGTCTGGGCATGGACCCGGGACGCAAAGGAAAAAAACAAGGCCAAAGGCAGGGAACGGATAAAATATTTTCGCAGCCCCGGTGTTTTTTGCCTCATCCTTCAGCCTTTTAAAATCCTTCTTTGGTATACCGCTCCAGCAGCTCTTTAGCCAGCCCGCCCCGCGGATTTAAACGCACGGCTTCATCCAGGGCGGCCTTGAACTCTTTTTCAAGTCCGGCCTTATTCTTCGGTCCGCCCCGTCGGCCGGTCCGGCCGGGAAAAGCGCCGGGCGGGCCTTTTTCTATGGCGTTGACGGCCAAAATGACCGCGGCCCTGACGGCGTAAGTGTCGGAGAGAAATTTATCCCTGGCCATGAACGGCATCCATGCCGGGCTTTTAAGGACCGCCTTGATCACGGCCCCGGACCCGGAGTAGGCCCTGTCGAGGAGCTGTTTGCCTGCCTTCACGCCGCCGGCCGCCAAAGCCATGCCTGCGCCCTCCTGAAAATCGACCTCCGCCAGCTGCTTGGCGGCGTCTATAAAACCCGGATAATTCTGCATCGCGCTCTGGTAAAACGCGCGGGCGCCGGAATAATCTTTTTTTACAAGGGCGTTGTTGCCGCGCACCGTCAGGCCGACCGCCTTAAAGAACGCCGGCTCCAGGTCCAGCTTGGATACCGTCGCATAAACGCGCTCGGCTTCGACCCTGCTCCCGGCCAGGTCGGCCAGCGCCACTTCGGCGGCGGAAAGAAGCGGCTGCGGCGCTTTACGCCGCAGACCCGGGTCGGCGGAATCCATATTAGCGAGAAGCGCCTGCAACTCTTCAGCGCGGCGGCGCACGCGCGCGTATTCGCGGGCTTTTTCTATGAGGAGGTCGGGATCTTTATTCAGGCTGAGATACCCCTCCTCTTCCACCCACGGAACTATGGAAGCGTAGCATAAGGCCAGGCCAAGGGAAGCCTCATAAGGACGGCGATTTTCCGCGGATGAAGCGAGGCGGCCCTCCAGGTTCGAGGCAAGTCCGTTCAGGGAATAGAGGTCGCCGCGCGCCGACAAGGCCGTTATGAGCGCGGCATAGGCCTGCCAATTGGCCGGAGACGCGCGGAGCACCCGCTTAAGTATGGTTATTTCCAGGTCGGGACCTTTGGAAAAGCCGATTTTGCCGGCTCTGGCGGTCAATTGTTCCAGGACCTCCAGCGCGCGGAGAGAGGAAGGGGCGTATTCTAGGCTGCGGGCCAGGTCGGAGTATGCTTTCTCCATCTCCGGCTGGGAAAGGTTTTGGGCGGCAAGCGTCTTGCGCGTTTTGGAAAGATAATAGCCGGAGGCTTTGTCCTTCACCACTGCGCACCCGGAGAAGATCACGGCCGCGGCCAGGACCGCGGCCAGTTTTAATATTTTCATAACCGCCCTTCCGACCGGACCTTTGCGCAAGCGGTTTCTGCAACCTTACAACAACAATACCGCAGAAAATCCTTACTACGCCCGATCATCTGATGTTTCCAGGGACAGCGTGCCGCGGAACCTGCCGCCGCGGTTATTTGCTCCAGTCGAGAATGATCTTGCCGGAGTTGCCCGAGGACATGATCTCGAACCCTTCTTTGAACCGCGCCACTGGAAACCTGTGGGTGATGATGGGCTTGATATTCAGTCCGCTGGTGAGCATGGAGCACATCTTATACCAGGTCTCGAACATCTCGCGGCCGTAGATGCCTTTCAGGAACAGCGCCTTGAAGATCACCTGGTTCCAGGGGATGGTGGTATTGGGGGGCAGGATGCCCAGCAGGGCGATCTTCGCGCCCATCTTTACGGCGGGGATCATGTCGTTGAAGGCCTGGGCGTTGCCCGACATTTCAAGCCCGACATCGAAGCCTTCGGTCATCTTTAGGCGGTGCATGACCTCGCTGAGTTTTTCCTTGCGCGCGTCCACCACGGAGGTTATGCCTAGTTTGCGGGCCAACTCCATGCGGTATTCGTTCACATCGGTTATCACCACATGGCGCGCGCCCACATGCCGGGCGATGGCGGCGGCCATGATGCCTATGGGACCGGCGCCGGTTATCAGCACATCCTCGCCTATCAGGTCGAAAGAAAGAGCGGTATGCACCGCGTTGCCTAGCGGGTCCAGAATGGAAGCCTCGTCGTCGCTTACGCCTTCTGGGATCGGAAAAACATTTTCCGCCGGAAGGGCCAGGTATTCGGCGAAGCAGCCGGGGAGGTTCACTCCTATGCCCCTGGTGTTGATGCAAAGGTGCCTGTGGCCGGCGCGGCAGTTGCGGCAATGCCCGCAGACTATGTGGCCTTCTCCTGAAACGCGCTCGCCCGCGGAAAGGCCCTGCACGCTTTTGCCGAGTTCGACTATCTCCCCCACAAATTCATGTCCCACATGCATGGGCACCGGGATGGTCTTCTGGGCCCAGTCGTCCCACTGGTAGATGTGGATATCGGTGCCGCAGATGGCGGTCTGCTTGATCCGGATCAGGACTTCGTCGTCCTTGATCGCGGGTTTCGGAACCTCTTCGAGCCAAAGGCCTTTTTCCGGGTGTTTTTTAACAAGCGCTTTCATAAGAACGCCTCCTTTAAATCCGCCGTTTTTTACATTATACTACATCGAATAAAGTGTTGCGGCACGGCCGCCGCCGTCAAAAACAGCTTGTGTGCGAAACCGGTAAATTATTACCATCTTTATCTGCCGCCGCCGCTTGAACCTGTGCGCTGAGCTACGGAGAACTGTCATGAAACTGCGTAAACTTTTAAATTCCGCGCTGGTTATCTCGGTTCTTTACATGGCCGCGCCTGTTTGCCGCGCCGGTGAAGCCGTCATGAGGAACATTGAAGGCTTCAGCAAGGAAGCGAACGCGCAGCTCGGCGCTTTTTTAGCCGCGACACGGAATGAAAAGGGAAGAAAAGTAGCCGTTTTCGACGGGGACGGCACGGTGATCGGGCAGGTTCCCCATTATCTCGCGGATGAATGCCTTTACGGCTACGCCAAAAAACATCCGGAAAGGAAACCGGAACTGATCGATGAAATGCGCGGGCAATCCAATGTTTCCCTGCCCTATGTGCAGAACCGGGTCCGGTATTTCGCTGGAGAAAGCGCTCAGTTCCTGCGCGGCCTGGGCAAAGAATGCTTTGCCGCCGCTTACTCCAAAAAAATATTCCAGCCTATGCGCCGCCTTATCGACCTGCTGAAGGAGAACGGTTTTGAGATCTGGGTGGTAAGCGCGTCTCCCGAGGCCATGTATCAGCAGTTTTTAAGCGAGGCTTTCAAGATCCCCGTCACCAACATCATAGGCGTAAGATCGGTCATCCGCCAGGGAATAATTACGGATGAAATAATACCGCCGGTCCCGCAGGATAAAGGGAAAAAAGAGGCGGTCGAAACATTCATACAGGAAACGCCTTTGCTGGCGGCGGGCAACAGCCGGGGCGACAGGGAAATGATAGAATTCAGCCGCGGGCTGCGCATCATGGTGAATCCCGACGAGCACATCGAGGCGGGCGAAAAAGAGAGCGTCGCCGATTACGCCAAAAGGAACGACTGGCTTACCGTGCGGATGAACGACATCCCGGAGAAGGATTTCCCGGCCGTTTCCTCCAACGATTACGGCATAAGATTGAACAAAGCCTGGGCATGGTAAAAATTTCCGCGGGGGGAATTTTTACCGGATCATAACCAGCATCATCTTGAATTTTTTAACCGCTTTCAGGGCGTGAGGCCGGTTGGCGGGCATTATTATGAGCTCTCCGGCTTTCACTTTGCGGGGCTTGCCTGAAATTGTGATCTCGGCCTCGCCATCCAGAATCTCGACCAGCGCGTCGAAAGGGGCGGTATGTTCGCTCAACCCCTGCCCTTTGTCGAAGGAAAAAATGGTGACGCTGCTTGTCTTTTTTTCTATTATGGTGCGGCTGACGACCGCGTCTTTATCGTAGGCCGCCAGGTCCTTCGCCTTCATAGCTTTGCCCGGCAGCCCGCCCTTCTGTTCTTTTTTCATATCATTTCCTTATCCGTTTTCCATCTGCCATTCCCGCGGCCGGCAGCCATCTTGCCGCAGGGTACTCCGTCCTTTAGGACGGAGTATGGTAAAAATTTCGGCCGCAAAAATTTTTAATTCAGGGTTTGCCTGAACCTGTTATAGGCCAGCCCCGCCGCGAAAAAAGCCATAAGGACCAGCGCGCCGAGGTTGGTCCAGAAAACATGGACATCCCCGCCTTTCAGCATGATGTTCCGCAGCAGGCGCACGAAATACATAAGCGGGTCCATATAGGCGGCGGCTATGACCGCTTTGGGCATATTTTCCACCGGGTACATCACGCCGCTCATTAAAATGGCCGGAAAAAGGAACATGAACCCGCCCAGCATGGCCTGCTGCTGGTTCTTTGAGACCGTGGAAATAAAAGTGCCGATACTGACGGTGTTGACCACAAAAGCGAGCGACGCGAGCGCGAGCTGCCAGAGCGGCCCGCGCACCGGCACGCCGAAAATAAGGTAGCCGGCCAGCACCACCAGCGCCGCGTCGGCCAGGCCCAGGATGAGATAGGGGATGGTTTTGCCCAGCAGCACTTCGGTGTTGGAAAGCGGGGCTGAGACTATGGTTTCGAAAGTGCCCATTTCCCGTTCCCGGGTGAGCGACATGGCCGTGAGTATTATGGTGATAAGACAGACCAGCATCCCCATAACGCCCGGCACCAGGAACACAGAGGATTCCATAGCGGGGTTGTAGAGCACCCGGACATCAAATTTCAGCGCCGGCAAAACCCGCGCGCCGTATTCCCGCTCCGAGGCGTCCGCCACGATGCTTTTAGCGTACGCCTCCACCGCCCTGGCTTTAGTGGCGTTGGAAGCGTCCACCAGCAGCTGCATTTTTCCATTACCCCGTTCGGCGGAGCGCACAAGCCCCTCGGCCGGGGAGATCAGCGCCGCGTCCGCCCTGCCCGAGGCGATAAGTTCAAACGGGTCCTCTCCGGGCGCGTGAGCCGCACGGGTGAACCAGCCGGAAGCGTAAAAACCCTCCGTAACGCGCCCGAACATGGCGTCGCCGGGCCGTGAAAAAACCGCGAGCTTGATGTTCTTTATCTCGGTGGAAAGAGCCAGGCCGAACACCGTCATCTGTATTACGGGCGCGCCGAAGAGCAGCGCGCGCATCCGGACATCGCGCAGCGTCTGCGTAAGTTCCTTCCGGATAAATGCCTTCAGTGTAGGATTCATAAGGTTTATCAAATGCCGTAGAACGATCTTCTATCGCCTATTCCAGGTCCGTTTTGAAATTTTTTATGGCCAGGGCGAGCATTACCGCGCTTAAAAATCCCAGCGCCAGAAAAGGCACGGCCAGTTCCCCGAGATCCGCCCCTTTCAGCGTTATTCCCCGCGCCGCCGCCATGAACCATCTCGGCGGCAGCAGCATGGTAAGATATTGAAAAAATCCCGGCATACTCTCCACGGGGAAAATAAAGCCCGACAGCAGCATGGAGGGCAGGAGGCCGCTGATCATGGAAAACTGCATGGCCACCTGCTGCTGGCGCGTCAGCACGGAGATCAGCAGCCCCTGGGAAAGCGCGGCCGTTACAAAAAGCAGGCAGGCGGCCAGATAAAGCAGGTGGCTGCCCGCAAAAGGCACGCCGAAAACCAGCCTGGAGACCAGATAAACAAAGCACACCCCCGCCAGCACCAGCGCCCCGTAAGGGGCCAGCTTGCCGGCGATTATCTCAAGCGGCCGCACGGGGGTGGAAAGCAAAAGTTCCATCGAGCCGTTCTCCCATTCCCGGGCCACGGTCAGGGCCGTGAGCAGAATGGCCAGCAGGCCTATTATTATCGCGGCCAGACCCGGCACTATGAACCAGCGGCTGTTCAGCTCGGGATTATAAAGCAGGCGGGTCTCGACCGAGACGCGATCTGCTCCGCTTGACAATAGCTTCGCAGGATCACGATCTGCTTCACTTAATAATAGCTCCACGGGATCAGGATCTGCTGCGCTTAATGACAGCTTAGAGGGCTCAGGATCCGCTCCGCTTGACGACTGATTCCCGTGGGCGCGCCCGGCCAGCCGCAGTTGGGCGGCGCGCTGGATCCCGGGCAGATAGCCTATGATCGCCGCCGCTTTGGAATTATCGCTGCCGTCCAGCACGAACTGCGCCTCCGCAAAACCGCCGCCTTTTATTTTTTTTGAAAAATCCGGAGCTATGAAAAGCGCCGCGGAGACCCTGTTGGAATCCAGCATCTCCACCGGTCCGACGGGACCAGGCTCCACGAGGCGGAAATAACCCGAAGCCGTGAAGATTTCTTTGAGACGCCTCGCGGCGGGCCCGTTGTCCCGGTCCGAAACGGCAAGTTTTATATCCCTGACCTCAAAATCCATGGCATAGCCGAAAAAAGCGACCAGCATCACAGGCAGGCCCAGGGCCAGCGCCAGCGTGAACGGATCGCGCAGGATATGCATGACTTCCTTGCGCGCTACGGCATAAACCCTGTGAAGATCAAAGTTCATCTTTCCGTTCCTTCCACCAGCCTGATAAAAACATCTTCCAATGAGGGTTTTATGAACACGGCCGAGGCAAAGGGCGGCAGCGCGGACAGCGCGGCCTCCAGGGAGGCCCTGTCCGAGAAAGCCGCGTGCCAGCGCATACCGTGCGGGGACAGCTCCAGCAGCCCGGCCGCTTTTTCCAGCCCTGAAAGGAAGGCGCGCGCTTCTACTCCTTTAAAATCCAGTTCGGCCATCGGGCCGGGGAAGGCGGCGCGCTTTAATTCTTCCGGCGAGTCCAGCGCTATCAGGCGGCCCGCGCTCATCAGGGCTATGCGGCCGCACTGCTCGGCCTCATCCATGTAATGGGTAGTCACCAGCACGGTCTTGCCAAGGCCGGTTATTCTGCGTATCAGCGCCCAGAACCTGGCGCGGGACTCCGGCGATACGCCGGAGGTGGGCTCGTCGAGGAAAACTATCTCGGGGTCATGCAGCATGGCTACGGCCAGCGCCAGTTCCTGCTTCAGGCCGCCGGGCAGCGACGAAACTTTGGAGGAAAGCGGTTTGTTAAAGGCCGTGAGCTCAAAAAGTTCTTTACGCCGTTTTTTTGCGTAGGCCGGCTCAAGTTTGCGCAGCCCGGCCGCGAAATCCAGGTTCTCTCCCACCGTCAGGTCGTTGTAAAGCGTGAACTTCTGGGACATATAACCCACGATCCTTTTTATGCCCTTCCCGCCGTCGCCGAAATCCAGCCCGCCCACCAGCGCCGAACCGGAAGTCGGCAGCAGCAGGCCGCAAAGCATGCGGATGGTGGTGGTTTTTCCCGCCCCGTTGGCCCCGAGAAAGCCGAAGATCTCCCCGCGGTTCACCGAGAACGAAATATCGTCCACGGCGGTAAAATCGCCGAATTTTATCGAGAGGCCTTTCACCTCCAGGGCCGCGAAAGCGTTCATCGCCCCCCTCCCTGTTTTATAAAGAACTCCTCAAAATTCCGGACGCCGGCGTTCTTCAGCACCGCCCTCGGCTCGCCGGAAACCAGAAGCCTTCCCGAATCCAGCAGGTGCACCCGGGCGCAGCGCTCGGCTTCGTCCATGTAAGCGGTGGAAACTATTATCAGGACCTTTTCGGCCGCAAGGCCGTAAAGCAGCTCCCAGAATTCCCTGCGGCTTATCGGGTCGACGCCGTTGGTGGGTTCGTCGAGCAGGAGCGCCGAGGGTGACTGGAGCAGGGCGCACATAAGGCCCAGCTTCTTGTACATGCCGCCTGAAAGCCGGCCTGCGCGGCGCTCCCTGAACTTTTCCAGCCTGGTTATAGCGAGCAGTTCCGCCGAGCGCAGGGCATAGACCGCGGGGTCAAGGCGGTAAAGGTCCCTGAAAAATTCCAGATGTTCGTTTATGGAAAGGTCGGGGTAGAGGCTGGCCTGCTGCGGCATATAAGCAAGGCTCGGACGCAATTCGCCGAAAGGGACCTGGAGGCCGTCTTTGTAATAACCGACGCCCCCGGCCGAAGGCCTGAGCAGCCCGGCCAGCAGGCGCATCGTGGTGGTCTTGCCTGCCCCGTCGGAGCCTATGAGCCCGTGCAGCAGTCCGGCCGAAAAGTCAAAGGAAACGCCGTCCAGCGCGGTTGTCCCGCCGAAAGATTTCTCCAGGTTATCGGTCCGTATTGAAAAATTCCGCATACATAATTTATTCCGGGAGCTTCACTTCCACGGTCATTCCGGGTTTGAGAATTTCATCGGGGTTCGGAAAACCGACCTTGACGGCGAAGACCAGACGGGTGCGTTCTTTGCGCGTCTGAACATTCTTGGGCGTGAATTCGGCCTCCGGATAGATCACCGAGATGCGGCCCGGGAATTCCTTGTCTCCGGCCTCCGGCAAAAAGCCTTTGACTTCCATGCCAGTGCGCAGCTTGGCCAGCAAATCGTGCGGCACATAGATATAAGCCCAGACCTCGGAGAGGTCCGCCACCGTGGCCAGCCTGGCGCCGGGGGCCACAAGTTCCCCCTTTTCCCTGTAGGCGTAAAGCAGCCGCCCCGACACCGGCGAGATTACGGAACACCATCGGACCTTCAACGCGGAGTCGTCGCGTTTGTATTTAAGGCGGTCGTAAGTTTCCCTGGAAACCGAGCCGCCGTTATACAGTTCCTCGGCCCGGTTAAAATCCTCCCGGGCTATGCCGGCGGCAAGCCTAAGATCATCGCAGTCTATGGAGGTTATCACGGACCCTTTTTTAACCGCTTCCCCCTCCCTGGCGCCGTAGGACTCTATCACTCCGGAGATCCGGGAGGAGAGGTCGGTTTCGGTGGCCTCAATGGTCCCGCTGTAACGGAAATCCCGGTCGTTCCTCACTTTCAGGAATATTAGAGATCCAAGAACCGCCAGGATAACCAATGGTATTATTTTCTTTTTCATGATCTTTCTCCGGTCAGGCTGTCCAGCAGGGCCAGTTTTAAAAGTATTTCCGCTTTCGTTTCGGCGGCCGCGGTCCTGGCCTGCAATTCCTTGAAATTGGCGCTTTCAACTTCCAGCCAGGTGCCGGAGCCGAACTTATACGCCTCATAGGCCAGCTTCGCGGCCTCAGCGGCGGAAGCCAGCGCCTCAAGATTTATCGACTCTTCTGCCAGGAGCGCCTTATAGGCGTCCGAAGTCTTCTTAAAGTCCCTTTCAGCGGCCAGCGCCGCCTCGTCCCTTTTTTCCAGGGCGGACGCCGCGTTGAGAGCGCTCTCTTTTTCCTTCTCAGAGAAGAGCCCGCTCTCGAACAGCGGCAGGCTCAGGGAAAGCGAGGCTGAATTCTGGACGAAAGAATACAGGTTGGGCCCGTTAGGATAATCCAGGGAACTGCGCGCCCCGAGGATGAGGCGCGGGGATCTTTCGGCCTTATGCGCCCCGGCCTGCGCTCGATACGCCCGCTCCGCTTCGTTAAAGGCTTTCACCGCCGGCGGTTCCGGTTCGAACCCAAAATGCGCCGCGTGCCCCAGGCGCGCCAGGATGGCTTCATAGGGCTCCGCGTTTACCATTATCGAAGCGGGTTCGGCCCCGCCGTAATCCAGGCCGGACATGCGGGAATCCATAGGCATTCCGGCGTCGCCCGGCAGCTCAAGCCCGGCGGCAAAGCTGAAGTCGCGCAGCGCGCCTGAAAGGCCGGCCCTGGCTCTCAGCAGGTCCCTTTTGCGGGCCAGCGTCTCCTGTCCGGCGCGGAGCACATCCAGACGGCTGCGGGCGCCCGCCCTGGCCCCGAGCGAAATATCTTTAAACTGGCTCAGCGAAAGCCGGAGGGCCTCGCCTACAATGTAGACCCGTTCAAGCGCCAGCTGCAGCTGAAAATATGCGGTGCGGGCTCTAAGGATAACCTGGCGCCTGGAGTTCTCGGCTTCCGCCTGGCGGGCGGCGGCCGTCCTGACAGCGGCCAGGCGGCCGGAACTCAGCACCCCGCCGTCGAAAAGCGTCCATGCAGCCGTCGGGCCGATGGAATAGTTCCAGTTGTCGCCCAGCGGCCTGGCGCCGCCCAGGGCTGCCGGCATCGTTATCTCCGGCACCACCTCGTTGTAGCGCAGGCCGCCCTCCAGGCTCAGGCGCGGATAAAGCAGGCTGCCGGAAGCCGCCGCGGCCGCGCGGGCCGCCTCCGCCGAGAACTTCGCGCTTTTATACTGATTGGAAGCCGCCAGGGCGCTTTCTTCGGCGGACTTAAGCGTGACGCTGAATTCGCCCGCGCGGACCGCGCCCGAAAACGCCAGCAGGAACAACATAGATCTCATAGGCCTATTCCCCTTACGGCTATTTCAGCCCTGCCAGTGATCCCGGCGTCCGAGAACATTTCTTCGCGCAGGTCCGCCAGGCTCCGGTCCAGAAGTTTTTTAACCCCGTTCCTTTCCAGAACGCCGCCCATCAGCACAGGGAAGATCATAACCGACACCAGGGCGGAAATAACGAACGGAACGGAACGGTCTTTGACGGCGCTTTGCGGGCGGCATTCTTCCGCCAATGCCGCGATCTCTCTTATATGTTCCGTGAAATTACCGCTTATAAAAACGAACGCCTCCTCATTCCCGTACGCCAGATCGGCGAAAAGCATCGGCGCGGCTTTGCGCACGCCCCGCGCGAATCGACCCACTTCCACAAGCGCGTTCTTAAGCCGGGCGCGCGGAGAACCGCCCACGGAAACCCCCGCCTTGAAATTTAGCATAAATTCGGCATAGATTTCCTTAAGAATAGCCTTTAAAAATTCGTCCTTTGAACCGAAATAGTAATGGAACATGCCGGTATTCACCCCGGCAAGACGGCAGGCCCCGCGCACGCTAAGGCCCGTTATGCCCCCTTCCTGCAGCAGTTTTCTGCCAGCGGATTTAAGTTTAAGGTCCGTCCCCGAAGGCGGTCTGGCCATACTCCCTCCATTGTTATACGCTTGCATAATTATACATCCGTATAATAGTTCTGTCAATCCCCCCCAGCAATCCTAAAGGCTCCTGCTGCCTTTTATATCTAAAAGGTAGACGCTACCTTTTGCAGGTAGTAAAAAATGTTTATTTGATAAGGGTTTTTGCAAATCTGCCGGTAAAAGGCAGGTGCTACCTTTATGCACAATAAACGACGGCAGGATCGCGAACCGACGATCCTGCCGTCACCTTTTGCCTGGATTTGATTAAAAAAATTCGCGGCGAAAATTTTTACCTTATTTTTCAACCATCAGAGTGTACCCTTTAAGCTCCTTCGTATCACCTCCGGCAGGCAATTCCAGGGAATATTTCATAATCAGACATGGTTTCAACGAATACATGTCTTTTTTTATCTGGACTTTAGCCACAGCTTCAGAATATTGGAAATGCCGCAATTCCACGACGCCGGAGCCTGTAGCAGGTTTATTCACATATTCCCTTGAAGAACCCGACTCGGTCTCGTAATATTCCGCGCCGGGGCTATCCGGGCGAAGCATCACTGTCACCTCGACCGAATCAACATAGGCACCGCCGGATATTTGTTTTCTTATCTGCAATCTGCCAGGCTGACCGGCCAAGTCAAGATCGTAGCTTACGACCAAACTGCCTGCGCCTAAACTGAGGGTATCCGGACTATACCCCGTGGTATTTACCAGCCCAGGCCACGAAACATCCGAGCCGTTCTCGAACATCTCCTCTAACGCTTCAGCCCCCGGAGCTTTCACGACAGCTGCTGCAGCAGTGTCCGGCGAGCCGGCATTGCCGGCTAGAGCCCAGGTCCCACCGGTTAAGGATAGCATCGCAGCCATCAGTATCATTGTTTTCATTGTTTCGTCTCCTATAAGTTTTCTCAATCTCTACCGCCGGCGGGCCGCCCATCTTCGTCAGCCTCCGATATTTCTTGCGACTGTTAGAGTTTAAAGCAAACTTCAGGTCCAGCCAAGGGCCCAAAGGAAACATTGAACGGTCTTTATACCTATCATTTACCTGGGCACAAGGACTCTGATCACCTGGGCCTTCGGGCTCAGGACTTGCCGTGGTAATTAAGGTATATTGTTCATTATGGGAACAATGGAATTCGCACTTATGAGCGCGGGGGCGCTGTTCGCTATTATCAATCCTCTGGCGGCTATCCCCACTTTTTTCGCGATGACCCCCTCCAACACCGAGGCCGAACGGCTTAGAATGGCTCGCACGGCCTCCATCACCGCGACCGGAGTGCTTATCCTGTTCGCTCTCACGGGCAACAGGCTTTTCGGCATTTTCGGCATAACGATAGCGGCTTTTCAGATGGCCGGGGGCCTTGTCCTGCTGCTGGTTTCGCTGGACAGCCTGCGCGCCAAGCGGTCGGAAGTGCAGGAAACCGAGGAAGAAAAACAGGAAGGCATCCAGAAGGACGACATTTCCATAACGCCGCTGGCGATACCTATGCTCTCCGGCCCAGGCGCTATAACCACGGCCGTCCTGCTCCAGTCCAAGACCAAGACCGTTCTCCAGGACGCCACGCTTTACCTGCTGTTCATATTGATGGGTTTCGTCTGCTATTTTTCTTTCCGCTTCTGCATTAAAAAAGCTAAAAAGATCAACCCTATAGCCATGAACATAACCACCAGGCTAATGGGATTGATCCTCGCCGCCACCGCGATGCAGTTCATGCTTGACGGCGTCAAAAAAACTTTTTTTGCCGCCACTTTTCCGTAAAAATGAAATGTTGTAAAGCCTCGGCTTGACAAGGGGTTGACACCCAAATCCTCGGATAAACCGAGGATTTGGGAATAGCGGCATCTTTTCCACAATCTTTTCACAAACCACTTTAAATTTGTCGGCTTGAAGGCGCACAAAATGTACATTTTGCGTGTGGGAAGCTGTTTTCGTGAAAGTTACCCATACCATCCACAGGGAGGGTTGTGCCGCAGCGAACCAAAGCAGGATCTAACCGCAGGATAGCGCCGGATTCAGAACTGCCCAGCGCGCTTATTCAAAAACGTCAAAAAAAGGATACGTTTCGCCCAGCTTGATTACAACACGGCGTGCATGCCGGGCCACTACCGCCGCCTGACATATCAACCGAAAGCGCAGATTTTTTATCCCAAAACTTTTCCATCCGCCCGGCAACGCCCTGTTTTTCAAG
>Ga0172379_10004848_pt1 | contig 19369 bp, 27 predicted proteins | sample GrowelOW334metaG_FD_119756 | JGI IMG/M metagenome (GOLD analysis project Ga0172379, IMG submission 119756) | Groundwater microbial communities from an aquifer near a municipal landfill in Southern Ontario, Canada - Groundwater well OW334 metaG | ecosystem: Environmental > Aquatic > Deep...
CTCGTCATACCATGTGCATGCTTCATCGTATATATTATCTGTATTTCCATTTCTGATTGCTTCTTGAATAAGGTTAAGGTTTTCATCGAGACTGTCTCTATAATCGACATAAGACAAATCGTAGTGTTTATCTAGTTTGTCTATAAAGAATTGTAAAGTTCTCATTGTTTATTTATTAGTTGATATGGTAAACATTGCGAATGGCATTTCTCCTGTGATTTGTTTGGCTAAGCAGTATATAATGTTCTCTGTTCCTCTATTGTCATAATCTGAATAGTTTCCTTTCTTAATTGCTTCTTCTGGAGTCTTATATCCTTTTGTTATCGTTGCATGTGATTGGCAATTCCATCCGGTATAATTACAGCCTCCTTCAGCAAATGCAAACTTACCATCCTTCATCTTGAGTATCCAATACCAGTTATTACTATCGTTCTCTCCACATATCTCAGCCACGATTACATCAATGTTATCTAGTTCTGTTTCTAATCCATTGTTCTGGAATGCGTATTTGATGTCATCTGTGTCATATGCTGATTTGTCGTTATCAAACTTAGAATCTCTCATTTTAGGGTATTGTGGTATGATTTCTTTTGTCTTTTCTAACTCTATGATAAAGTGGCCATTGTCACTATTGTCTCCATCGTTCTCATCTATGCCTAGATAATAATTAGAGTCTACTCTATCCATATCTTTTGTTAAGTCTCTAATGAAATCAACCATAACAGTTCCCGGCTCTAATCTTTCTATTGGCATACATTCTTTATCTCCAACTTCTTTCTTGAGAGTCTCTACATAATCTTCTGCTTGGGTCTTGAGATCTTCTCCATCCCAATGTGAGAATAAGACAGGGCTTTGATTTTCACCATTCTTAAATTGAATTGATATTCTATTTCCCATATATTTACTATTGATTAAATGCTAATAATGTGGTATCTTCTAGGCACTTATCGTTAACTATGTTTGAGTCTGTGCCTAGAATGGCTCTGTGAGCTTCTAGGATGCTCTAGGACGCGTTTAAATAGACTTAATGAGTCTACCTAGCTGTTGCAGATTCTACAGTCTTCATTGCACATATATATACCTGTTTCGATCTCTTCTATTGTCATTTCTGTTGTATTTATATGATTGTAATATCCATCTTCGTTGATTAGCATATTTCCATGATTATCACATAAATGAACATCATCTTCGTGGTTTCCATTACAGAGAAAGAAACTAGCTTCATCATTACATTCAGAGATGCTACATCGAACTGGAATATGGCATGAGTTCTTATATAATTTATCTTTAAGTTCTTGATGTATTATCATATGTTTATTTATTATATTTTTATTAATCTATTGGTTTCCAACCTTCTCCTATTTCTCTATCCCATGCTTCTTTTGATATCCTTTCACTTTCTACTTCTTCTCCATCTTGAGTATCTACTGCGTGTTGTATCTCTTTAAAACTTATCTCTGCATATACACAAGTAAGGCCAACAACATTGGTTAAACTAAAGCATATAAAATCATTATCGCATTTTGAGTTATCTACATAGAACCCTTTCTTTTGTAATTGTTCTATGAAGTAATCGCGCATCTCTTTAAATGTTTTCATTTTGTTTTTAGTGTAAATCTATGTCCAGGTTTCTCTATTACTTCTTTAATGTCGACCTCATCCTCAGTTATTAATGGTTGAATTATATGGAATCCATGGCTTAGTATATTGCAATCGCTTATGTCTTCATCTTCCGGATCTTCATTTAAAGAGAAATCAGGAGTAATATCAAATTCTATAAATCTACTGTTATTATCAAGGATAGAATCTACGTTATCATCTATATTTTGCATGATTGTTCTTCTTTAGTTATTAATGCTTCTGCTTCATATATATTTTTAGCATATCCTAATTGAATATATAAGTTTCTTAATTCTTGTCTTGCTTGTAAATCCATTATAGCTTCTGGATTTCCTGTCATTCCTTGATCGCTCATATTATTTATTATTATTTTCTGCGTCTATTAATCCAGATTTAAAACCATATGCTATGCCATAAGAAAACCAAGAGAGCAACAAAGCACTAATAAATCCTAAGACAAATAACTGTATCATATCTAATATTATTTCTATCATATATTTTAATCATTAATTATTAATTCTCCTAATGCTTCGTTAATCTTTAAATCTAAATCTGATTCTGTTTCAGCTCTAACAAAGCTTGCTCCAAGTAAACCATGTTTCGACCAAGCTAATTCAGCTTCTGCTTTAGATATAACACAGAAGTTCTTTGGCATAACAGCGTAAAAGTATTTATGATTGCCTATAATGTCTACATATTTGCTAACATATTTGTTGTGGGATATAAGCATAATTAAAGAGTTAATTATTAATCTCTTAAGCAATCAATTTCTTCTTTTGCAGTTAAATAAGAATCATAAGTATTTTCATAAATCTCTAATAGTACTTTAAGTGATTCTTTTGTTACAGATAAACAGAGTTTAATCTCTTCTTTCGCTTCAGAGTTTAAGTTATCGTTATTAAGCACAGATATTCTGTCTATGCTTCTAAAGATATTTGAGGCTAATAATATAGAGTTTTCATCTATGTAATAATCTTTTATTTCATTATCCATTTTGATTCGATTATAGCTATTAATATAATTGTGAATGACGTGCCAATAAAGAAACCAAGAGTAACCCCTATAATAAACGTTAATGTATTCATATGTTTATTTGAATGTATCTAAGCTAATAACATTAATACCTCTTAAGCTAAAATCTATTGGTCTATCTGTGGGTTTCTTTAATCTCTTCCATGTTAGTTTATAAACCATCATAGCAGTTTGACTTTTCTTTTTTCTGTCAGCGTATTCAGGAATGGAAGCATAATCTACTCTATCTATTTTTGTAATCAGGATTGCTTCTCTAGCCATAATAGGACATATATGACTAATCATCCAAGATTCTATTTGGCTTCTAGTTGCTCCTTTAGTTAATCCAGCATATTCATAATCACGTGGTTTGTTTGATTTGCCACTTCCTTCTCTTCCTCTTTGTAATGTAATGAAGAGTTCTCCTTTTTGTCTCATTATAGACACAGAAGCTCTTAAATCATTATTAACATAAAAGCCACATTGATAAGAAGCACAATAATCAAGCCATATTGTCCCGAATCTTTTTTCTTCGGGTAATTGGTCTCCTACTGATTTGCAATAGTCTATAAAGGAAATACAACGAGTATCTGGAGCTCTAAGTAGTTTAGCTTTTCTTTTATCGCTATCTATGCACATATGGTTTATTTCTCTGAGTTTTGGATTCTCTTTAATTTGTCCGTAGTGTTCACCATTACCATAGAATTCGAAGAAGGATTGAGATTTAATAATAGAAGGTAATACGAAGTAATCTCTAATCTTTCTTTTGTTTTCTCCACAGTATTTTATATGTTTATTAGCCATGTTATTTGTTTAAAGCTAATAAATAATCAGAGTTCTTGATCATTGAGATTATATTGTAATGAGAGAGAAGAGGATTGTATTTAGATAGAGTTCTATTATTATTATCTTCTTTGATTGCCATTCTGTAGTGAAAACAATCGGGACAGTTATCAATATTGGAGATATGTAGAGGACAGGTATTAGGAACAATGAATTCGGCTTTGAATGCAGGGGAAAATAAATGAGGAAAGTTTCTACTAATTATAGATTTATTCTTATTCATTTGATTATAGTTATATCCTCCCATATATATGCTATATGTTGCTAGGCTTTGTTTGGGCCGGAGGATTATGTTATTAAATTTTGGCTATTAGGCTATCTTAGCTGGTCTAGGAATAGCACAGAAGTTATATCCTACTGGGGCTGGAGCTTCTTTCTGAACGATTCTGTTTATAATATCCTTAGTAGCCATAAAGTATGTTCTGTAACCTGTGGCTTCATCTCTAGCGGCGATAACTTTAGACTTTCCAAACATGTATTCGGAAATGTTCTTGTTTCCATTACTATCTGGAATATTGAATCTAGTAGCTTTCATCCAAGGTGTTTTGTTCTGACCAACGATTGCAGTGTTACACTCGTATGCAATACCTACAACTGAGAACTCGTCATTGTGCTTGGTGACATGATTAACATAGAAGTTCACATCTTTTTTAGTGTAAACCATCTTTCCTGTTGATTTGTCGCACAATGTTATAGAAACGATATTATTGACTTTATTCATTGAATTATTATTTAATTGATTTATTAATTATGGATAAATCTGTGATTGTTCGGCAACCACTATTATCCTTACACTCTACACTCATCACTATACACAGTGCATACGCTTAATGAAGCTTCGCTTACCTGTGTTCGACCTAACTAATAACACTAATATAGTTTATATATAGCAACCACTGTACACTGTCTTCTGTCACAGGGAACAAAGCCTACTGTAGACAGGACACAGTGTACAGCAACTATAAACAACTACAAATATATAGTTTATAAGTGGACTTGAGACGGGGGGGGAGTTGTCTGTTTCGGAGTCCCAAAGTTTTTAAGATACTATAGGTAGCGAACCCACGTCGCTCGCCGACCACTTTCAAACTATGTCCCACAGTTCACTGTAAACTAAGCCCCCCCCGGTCTACTGTTCTACGTTAACGTGCCACCTAAAAAAATCCCCCGCAAAAATTCACAGTTAAGGGGGATACTTTACACTTATGCTATAATGTATGTATTATAAAGTAATATTAAAACATATGAAGATTGTACCCGTAGCAGATAGAGTATTAATAAGGCCGATTAATGAGGAAGAGACAACAAAGAGCGGTATGCTCCTGTCTCCAGTGCAAGATAGGATGGGCAACGTGAGAGGAACTATTGTTGCAATAGGTGAAGGCACTGAAGGTTCTAGGAAGCCCGAGGAGTTGAAAGTGGGGTCAGAAGTCATTTACATACAGTGTAGTGCCACAGAGCTCAAGGTAGAGGGTCACAGGGGCATTGTAGATGTGCACGAGGATGGAGAAACGTTGCATGTGTTAAGGTTCAACGATATCGTGGTATTCTTACATGATAACGAGGCCGAAGAAGCTTTGGATAAAGAGTTAGATGAGATGATCAATGGATAACGAAGTTCCACTTAAGAATTGTAAATATTGTAATAAGGATATTAAAGCAAGAAACTTTTGCAACGAACAATGCAGGAATAACTTTGTGTCGGAGATAATGATAGAGAAAGCCAAGAAAATTAAGGGGACTATTGGGAATAAATATTATCGAAAAGAACATGGCAAACAAAAAGAAGATAATAGCATTAAATAAAAATGACTTACTACAAATTATATCGACTCATGCAAATTACATTAGCCCTGATATTGTTCGGGATGTTTATTATGGTTTGGTTAGGGTTATAGGATTAGAGCTTAGGGATAAGGGAGCCATTGAGTTGCCGGATCTTGGATATTTGGTACTCCACACACATAAAGCAAGGAGGGCATTAAACGTGAGTAATGGATTATTAGAAATGCTTCCTGAGAAAAGTACTATTAAATTTAAACCATGTCACGATTTAAAGAAGCACTTTCATTTACTGGGGGACAAAAGCTAGTCTTATGGTATTATTAAGTATTATAATAACTAAAAACCAATGGCTGCACCCATAGATCAAAACAAATTAAATACCCTGATTAAGCAGAGGGATACTTTAGAGTCCGACCAAGGGGGGATGGAATATATGGGAGGTGGGCTTCAGTCTGGGGATGTTAAAAGAACCGCACAGTTAAAGAATATTACTGATACCATCGACAAGATGAAGAGTCAACAGCAGTCTGAGAAGTGGTATGGAAGTACTGCCGAAGATACGGGGGAAGGGGCAAAGCAGAACTTAACACCATTCACCAGACTCATCAACACAGTTAACACTCCGCTTTATGGAGTTGTTGGTGGTATTAAGGGTGCTTTGGGAATGAATAACGGAAAGGGCATATTGGAAAGCGCATGGGAGAATGCTGATTGGACAAAAGGTGGAGAGAGACAGACAGCGGGAGATGTAATGAGAGAAGCTGGCTTGCCTAATGTATTAGCAGCACCGGCAGGCTTTATGGCTGACGTTGCACTGGACCCCGTTACATGGGCCACTATGGGATTGAGTGCATTGGTTCCTAGAGTCGGAGTTGGATTTGCTAAAGCTGCTATTAAGGAAGGTAGCGTTATTGCAGGATTAAGCGCTGCCAAATCGGGGGCGCTTAGTAGGATGGGCCAACTAGGTCTAACAGCATTGGATTATACTAAATATATCCCCGGATTAAAAGGAGGGTTAGTTGACGAGGCTACTGGAGCCGTTAAGGGGGGATTAAGACTAGCCGGTTCTGACTGGGCAAAGGAATTAAGTTCTAATGTAGTGGAGGAATACGGCAAATATAATAAGCTGTTGGGAAGAGATCCACTTGCCGAGATGGGTAAGGGTCTTGCTGGACAAGGGTTTAGAACAGGAGATATAGTTAGGGGGGCAATAGAAGATTACGTTCCTTATGGAAAGGATATAACAAGAGTCTTGGAATATAGTCCTGAGAAGTTCGCGGATATGTCTGACTACTATAATTCTATTCCAGGATTACAAAATACTATAGAAACATCAATATCAATGGCTGACGATGTGGAGGGAGAGGCTCATCTTATAGACTTCTTGGTAGATAATAAAGATAAGGTTGTAAGTAGTGGATTGGTTAAGGAACTCCCTACATCTGCTAAACCTTTTGCTCAGGGAATTAAGGATTCTCTATTAGGATATGTTAAAGATGCAGATACGATTGCCAACGGAACAGTTGGTGCTATCTTGGATGTGGAACAGAGAGGTAAGTCTATGCTAGATGTTACACATGAAACAATGCAATCAATGGCTTCAGATTTGAGAGAGGCTCAGAAACTAAAGGAGGGGATGACCGGAGTTCATTGGTATGACAAGTTGTCTTCCAAGACTTCTAATTTTATAAAAGATAAATTGACTTTCGGTAATCAGGTTAGATCCGACATGAAAGCTGACGTTCTCAAAGCGTTAGAAGATTCTAAGTTATCAGGAACTTTATCAGCAGATGAACTCACCAAGGTTGATATAGATATTACAAATCTAAAGAAGTGGAAAGGGGAAGCAGAGGAGCTTACAAAATTTAAGGCCACCCCGGTAGAAGGAAGATCAGAAGCAGATATCGCTAAGTTTACAGAAATGACTAGCGGTAAGACTCCTACAGAAAAGATACTTTCATTTGAAAAGAAATACAGACAAGGGAATATGACAACCGGAGAGAAATTTATAAGAAGTATGGACTTCTTCACAGATATGTTTAAGTTAGTTCAGGTTGGAACAAGTCCCGCCGCTATGATGAATGCTATCGTAGGAAACCCAGCAATGATGATGGCCGCTGGTATAGAAATGAGACCAGAACTTTTGACTAAAGTCTATGAAGCGTTTAATCTTTCCAGAGGTAAAGGAGGACCGGATGTTGTATGGAAACTTTTCCTTTCTAATGAAGATTTCCTTAGATCATTTGCAGCAAAGGATAGTAAACTACAAATGGCAACAGGTCAATCAGTAGAGGGACTCTTAAAGGATTTCGTTCTTAATAGTTCTCTTGCTCAAGCCAAGAAGGCTGGATTACTTTCAGCCGTAGATGATAACGAGATAAGAGAAGCCTATTACGCGATGAAGGATGATCTAAAAGAATTGGCTAGAAAATATCAAACAGGACAGATCTCTAGAGCTGGAACTCCATTAGGAGAAGATGTTGCAAGAAGAGTCGCCGGAACAGTAGAGACATCTGCACTTTCAGAAGTAACAAGTAAAGCATTTAACAAAGGGGAAGCACTGAATATGTTCAATAGCCCCACCGGTTTTATACCTAACGAAATTTCAAGTAACGATAGTTATTTGAGAGATGTTAAAGACTATTTTAAAAACCAAGCAGCAAGTGGAAGTAAACTCCATAAGGTGATGAACTTTGGGATAAACGGATTGTCTGGGATCTTCGAAGGTATAGATCAGACTTACAAACTAGGACTTGCCCTTCACTTAACAAACAACGGACTTACAGAAGCAGAGATGAGAGTAGCTTCAAAGACTTACCCTAAGATATTAGAAGCAGTCACAGGAACCGTAGACAAACTAGGAGGAACCCGTTACAAGATTGGATGGAACAAAGCGATAGACTTTTCAAACGAAGTCTTTATGAATTATGCCGCGATGCCACCGGCCGTTAAGCTCCTAAGAAGTATTCCTATCATTGGCTCTCCATTCGTTTCATTCTCTTATGCGATGCTTCCTAAATTTGGAAAGGCAGTTGTTCACAACCCAGCTTTCTTTAACAAAGTAGATTTCGCTATAAAGGAATTCTCCGGTCAGAAAGATGCGGTAGAAAGAGAGGCCCTAAAAAGTAAGTACGCCTCGATGTTCAACTCTCCCGGTATGGTTAAACTCCCAGATATTCCTTTCTTCAAAAGTTACCCAATGTACTTAAACATCATGAACTGGAATCCATTTATGTCTATGTCTATTCTCGGAGATACACAGAGAAGATACTCTGATGATGCAATCGGACAGGTAGCCGGAATGATAGACCAACTCGGTATAATGCAGAATCCAGTAGGACAGTTGTTAAAAGATGTTATAATTCTTCCAGCAATAATGGGACAAGAATACGAAAACCAAAACAGATTCGGACAGAGAGTTTATCCAGAAGGATCTACTGCTTTCGAAAAAGCAGGATACGTTGCTAAAGATATGGCAGGTTCATTTCTTCCTAAACCTTTGAGTATGCTTGCAGCTCCATTTATTCCAGAATCAATTAGCCCTGACTTATTACCAGATCAACTTGGTGGTTTGGTTGGAGCTATTAGAGGACAAAGCAAGAAGGGAGTTATTAAAAAGGACGATGCGCCAATAGGATTAGCCGCTCGTGAGTACATGAAAGGATTCGGTACTCAGGTTTATCCTTTAGACGAATCTTTCGCAAGACAATCAGCTAAAAAATAAAAACAATGATAAACTTTGATCAAAACGAAGGGGATTTGTCACAGGAGGAAATGTCTGCAAATCTAGATACAGCGATGGCTGGAGTAGAATCTAGTTACAGAAAGTTTAATTCCACCCAACTGATGGCGAAGAATAAAGCAGACGCAGATAAGAAGAAAGTTATAAACAATATATTTGACACGATGGAATCTCTCGGAGTAGATCCTTCAGACCAAAAAGAACTTTCTACCTTCTTGGAGAAATCAAAAGAGACACACCCTGAAATGGTTGCGATAATAGAACAATCATTGAATGAACTTCTAAAAGAACAAGGACAAACAGAACAGGAACCACAACCCACCGAACCACTTTCACCACCAGTGGATCCTAGCACACAACCAACACCAGATATGTCGCAGATGTTGGGGTAGCGCAGAAAAGTAGGCAGTAATATTAAATATAATGAAAAAATATAATAAAACATTTGAAGATTATTTTTCAGCGGAGAGATCGCTTAAATATTGTGATTCCACAAAGATAGAGATTTCGGGGTATGAAAGCCTTTCAGAATTCACGAATTTCTTTGGGAAGTTCCTAATCAAGACGAACGAGGAACTTTGGATGATGACAGTAAAACTGGTTTGGCTATTTAATAAGTTTACATATAGAGGAAAGAAGAGAAAAAAGCTTCACGCCAACGGTCACATTATTGACCGTGCTTTTAGTTTATATATGAGACAGTATGTCGGCTTCGATACGAGGTGTATAACGAGATCTCCCTTCTTCTATAGATTCCAATCTTACTTTAAAGATTTCTTTCTGGAATTTGACGATAACAATCCTTTCACTAATCCAGAACTATATGAGATGCCTTTTAAGAATGTCCCAATAGATATTCTATCTGTTGTCTTTATGTTGCCTGAAAGATTAGATCTTTTGGCGACAATAAATCTAGCTGGTCTTCCTTATAATCAAGCGATGGACTGGTTATTAAACTGGTCATTATGTGAGAACGAGTCATTAGGGGTAGTAGCTTATCAGTTCATGCTGGTTCCATCGACTCCAGTATATATAAGATTTAATAAAAAACAATGGAAGAAACGAAACTTAAACCAGTAACCTTTGTCAGTGGAAGATACCAACATAACGCGCAGAATACTACACAGCAGATAATGCTTTTGAATGCGTTGAAGATAACACAGGATCCCAAGAAGCTCAGAGAGATGATCGGAGTTAGAACAGTAGCAGATGTGTTCAGAACTCTCGATAAGATTGCGATGAGAAAGGAATACCATAGAGCACTCGATAAACAGGGAATCTCTTTCGATTATGTTGTAGAGAAACTGAAGGCTGAAATAGATCACGGTTTTAAATCGGCAGATAAACTAAAAGCTATCGGAATGTTAATGAAGTCTATCGGTATTGATAAGTATGAGGAATCTAGTGTGGGAGGAGGTAGTTGGGAAGATGCTTTGATCAAGGCAAGCGAAACTAATACTCTCCCACAAAACAGAGAGTCAGAAACTATCGCCGATTACGAAGTAAAGGTTCCGGAACTCCCCGCCTCGATGAAAGACATCAAGGATAAGGAGAAGAGATCGGGCCAAAGTTTATATGAATAATTATTTTGATTATGCCAAGTGGAATCTTTATTAGAACAGAGGAACATAAAATGAATATAAGTAAAGCCCTTTCGGGAAGAAAACTTTCAGCTATTCATTGTGCTCGAATGGGTTTAACAAAGATTGGGAATAAAAATATGTTGGGTAAAAAAAGATCTCAAGAGACTAAAGACAAAATAAGAGTCGGTCATTTAGGATTAAAACAGACAAAAGAACATAGGAGAAAGATAGCAGAAACAAATAAAAGAAATGGATTTAAAGGTCCAATGTTCGGAAAAAAACATAGTGTTGAGATAAGAGAAAAAATGAGTAGAGATAGAATGGGTTGTAAAGGAAGTAATTGGAAAGGGGGGATAATGATATTTAAAAAAAGTATAAGAAATTCTGCTAAATATAAAGAGTGGATGAAGAAGGTATACGAGAGGGATTTATGGACGTGTAAAGAATGTGGAAAAATAGGAGGAGAACTTAATGCTCATCATATAAAATCATTTTCTCTGATATTAGTTGAAAATCAAATAAAATCTTTAGAAGATTCTTACTCCTGTTCAGAACTCTGGGAGATAGACAACGGAAGAACACTTTGTGTTGCTTGCCACAAAAAAACAGATAGTTATAAAAATAAAAAATGATAACACCATTAGAACAAACAAAGGATGCTAAATATTATTTAGAGACGTTCGCGAAAATTCAAGGAAAAACGCCTGGATTGTTGCCTTTTATTTTGAATGAGGCTCAAAAAGACTTGTTTAATGCACTTAAAAAGTTTCCTCGTGTAATCATATTAAAAGCTCGTCAAATTGGGTTTTCCACTGCCGTCACTGGATACTTTTATCATAAGACAATTACAACCCCCGGCACCAACACGGCAATTATTGGTTACAACTCAGACCTTACATCGGAACTTTTGGATAAGGTTAAGACTTTCTATTCTTCTGCGCCCCCGGAGATGAGACCAACGATTCAGTACAACTCCAAATATGAGATTTCTTTCCCCAAGATTCATTCCAAGATTATAGTTTTACCTTCTACAGAGAACGTGGGAAGAGGATATACTCTCCACAATGTATTAGCGACAGAGTTATCGGCATGGGAAAAGGCAGATGAGAAAATGATGACACTAGAAGCTTCCGTTCCTATCAAGGGACAGATTGTTATTGAGTCTACTCCTAGAGGTCAGGGTAACCTGTATCACAGAATGTGGATGTCTGATAACGATTATTGCAAAAAGGAGTACGGGTGGTGGTGGTTATATACACAAGCAGAGATAGATATTATAAAAAGAAGAATGAATGATCCTCGCAAGTTCGCGCAGGAGTACGATCTTACCTTCTTGGCCTCTGGTAGAATGGTGTTCGATCCAGACGTGATAGACAGAATGAGGAATCATCAACTTAAGGTTGGGGATGCTCTATTCGATAAAGATGGATTGACCACTTTCGTTACAGAAAGTAAGGGGTTGAGGATGTATAGACAGCCGGAAGCGGGCCATATTTATGTTATAGGGGCAGATGTGGCTGAGGGAGTTACAGGAGGAGACTATTCCGTTGCTGTTATCATCGACAGAAACTCCGGAGAGGAGGTTGGATTCTTCAGGGGACACATTGCCCCGGACAAATTTGCGGAGAGATTGAACGAATGGGGTAGATTTTATAACAATGCCCTTATGGTAGTAGAGATAAACAACCATGGATTGACGACTGTTACTTGTTTAAAACAGCTTATGTACCCGGCCATGTACTTTAGGCCTAGTAAATTCGAGGTTATGGGTAGTCCTTATAGCGAAAAACTTGGATGGAAGACAACAAAAATGACAAGGCCTTTACTTATTGACGACCTGGCGACAGCGTTAAGGGATGAAGACCTTCTTTTCCACTCAAAAGAGATTATAGATGAATTAACTGTCTTTGTCTATAATAATAATAATGATTGCGAAGCGCAACCGGGATTTCATGACGACACCGTAATGGCCTGTGGTATCGGATACCAAGGATTTAAAATTCTGTATGATAAACCCATGACTCAAATACACGAGAAGGAAAGCTCACATGTGTTTTTTGGGTAAAAAAGTAGTCTTATGCTATAATTTAGAGATAAATTTACATAAAAATGCCAAAAGGAGTCTATAAACATAATAAATTATCCGAAATTCACAAGAAAAACATCGGAATAGGTGGAACTGGACTAAAAAGGTCTGGTATTGCTTTGTTAAACATTAGCAATTCTAACAAAAAACCGTGGACGGAGGAAAGAAGACAAAAAATGATTGAATCAAAGACAGGAAAGAACAATCCGATGTTTGGTAAACACTTATCCGAGGAAACAAAAAGGAAAAAGAGAGAAAAGATGCTTGCTCATCCTAATCGCAAATTTAAAGATACTGGTATTGAAATAAAAATAGAGGAAGAATTAAAAAAGAGAGGATTTGTTTTAGATATAGATTATTTTAAACAGATTCCTCTGTGTAAGATAGCTCTTGTCGACTTTTATTTACCTTTCTACAGAATAGTAATACAAGCCGATGGTTGTTATTGGCATAATTGTCCTTTGTGCAAAGAGGAAAAGTGTAACACAAAAAGAGATAGTGACAAAGATAATAAACAAGATGCTATACTAACCTTTAACGGTTTTAATGTCTATAGATTTTGGGAACATGATATAAATAAATCGGTAGAAGATTGCATTAATAATATTAATCTTTTAAATTAAAATGGCAAACGAAGGAAGACAGTTTAACGTATATAATGCGGCTGATATGGGAGGAGATTTCGAAGTTCAGTTAATGAACACATTTTTTTTGCAAATGGTAGACGCTAGGACATATTTTCTTTATAATATAAAACCAAGACTAGATAGGGCATACAAACTTTACGTAGGGTACGTTGGCGACCGCCAAATGCAAATAAAAAAGTGGCAGTCAAATGTGTTCGTACCTTATACACAAGCTGTCTGTGAAACCCTTATGCCGAGAGTTCTAGACGCAAGGCCAGAATTTACGGTCCAAGGTAGAACACAAGACGACCAACTTAAGGCAGAGAAGCAACAGCAATTAGGAGATTATACATGGGAGATCGCAGGAATGGACGCGACGACAGAAACTCTTATTAGATCAACCCTTATCTATGGTACAGGATTCTTGCAGGTTAGTTGGAAAAAGGATGTTAGAAAACTAAAGTTTCTTAAAACAAAGGACCTTCTAAATAAGAAATATAAATACGAAACAAGAGAGAAAGTATTTTATGATGCTCCTTTTTGCGAATGGGTAGACAACTACAATTTGTGGTATGACTGGCATAATATTGCAAGAAAAAGTAAACAGTATTGGTTTAAGAGATACGTTTTAACAGCTCCGGAAATAAGAAGAAGATATCCCATGGCTGATGAGAAGAGACTAAAACTCGCTTTCAATAGCGCGGGCGGGGACCTCAATGATTACGCAAACGTGCGCGCGAACGTAAAGACTCACCACGAACTTATAACTAAAGGTGCTGGTGCTTTATACGGCCCACTTAGAAATCAGGGGGGAGACAGATATAACACCTTCGGAGATCCAGAATTAATAATGTACGAAGTGTTCGAATGGTGGAGACCTTTCGATGATGCTTATTCAGTGCACGTTGGAGGTTCATATGTTCCTATTTTAAAGGACGCTGTCATGCCAATCCCATATGATTTCAAAGAAGCACCGTTTATTGACTTTACATATTTGAAATTACCTAACGAGTTCGAAGGTCTAGGTCTTCCAATGATTTTGGAGAATCCACAGATTATGTTGAACATGATTAAGAACCAAAGATTAGATGCAGCTACACTTTCAATTCACAAGATGTGGATTGTTAACCCATTGGCCAACATTAACAAAGATGAATTAGTAACAAGACCATTCGGAATCATTTATTCAACAGATCCTAATGGAGTTAGAGAGGTTCAATTCAGTGATGTAAAATCTAGTGCTTATCAGGAAGAAGATTTACTTAAGAGTGATATGCGTTACTCTTCCGGTATTGATGATTTCTCTATGGGTACAGGAGGTGGATCAAGTTCTGCCACAGAGGTAAGACACTTAAGAGAATCAACGCTAGAAAGAGTAAGATTATTCGTAAACCACCTTGGTGACGGATACTCAGATGTTATGAGATACTGGATGGATATGTCTAGACAATTCTTTACAAAGACACAGATAATTAGAATTCTCGGAGACGACGGAGCTTTACAGTTCCCATTGATTGAGAAGGATGACTTGTGTGGAAGTTTCGATTATAGATCAACTGTACTTCCATCTATCGCAGGACAGAATGATATTAAGAAGAAACAAGATATGGATCTATTCCAGCTTTTGATTACACTTCCATTCGTAGACCAGAGAAAACTTACATCAAAAGTTTTGCAAGATTGGTCATGGAGTTTGGATTCTATCGCTAAGGGTGCAGAAGAACAAACAGTAGAGCCAGAACTTGGACCAGATGGACAACCTATAGACCCTAACGCAATGCCAGTAGATCCTAATGCCGCACCTATGGGACCAGATGGGCAACCTATTGATCCAGCAGTGCTTCAACAAATGATGGCTAATTCTCCACAACCAACGCAAACACCTCCAGCTACAACAGCTATTCCTCCGGGGATCGCATCTTCAGCTCTTTCAAAATTAAGAGCACTTGGAGAACAAACACCTCAAGCACAGGGACCTTCCCCATTCGCAGCCGCAGGTATTCCAGTTAACCTTTTAAAGAAATCACCAACTCCTCCAACAGTACAAGGAGTAGGAGGACCAGGCACTGGTAAAGGAGGACCGGGGAAGACAACGAATACAAGAGGGATGAATAGAGTAGTCGGTGGAAAGGTAAACACAAATATTTCTAATGGTAATTCCAATCCAACAGCGGCTCTAATGAACCGAACCTTCAATATTCAGCGTTAATTAAAAGAATTTATTAATAAGTAAAAAACAATGGCAACAAAAGAACAGCAGTTAAAAAATCTAGAGAACGAAGTAAGTAAGAAGTACGATGTGAAGGGGTTGAAAGCTAAAAAAGAATCTTTACAAAAAGATCATACAATTCCTAAAATGATGGGTGGAGTTGCAAATAGCGTAAAAAAAGCAGTTAACCCAATGAAATTTTCCTCATTATCAGGAGGTAGATCTAATGAGAGTTTTCCAAGATATGGAGCTGTAGGGAATACACAAACAACGACACCTCAAACATCAGCAAAAAGAGGAATATTAGATAAAGCAATCAGCGGAGCAAAGAAAATAGGAAAAGGTATTTCAAAATTTGCCAGTGGACAGATAGATAGCGTACTTGACAGAGCCGAAGCAGGAGCCCAGGCAAAGAGAGATGAAATAAGAAAGAATCATGTTCCGGAAAGCATGATGGAAGATTACGATAAAGGCATATCAGAACCATTACCAGATATGTCTGTCGGAGGTGCTATAAAAAAAGCTAAAGATAAACTTTTCGGGAACAAAGCAACAACAACAAAACCAACTAAATAGTAGTTATTAAAAGTAATATAAAATAAAATGAAAAAGAATAGAAAAATAGAAGAGAAGTGTGCTAAGGGTTATTATGAAAAAGATGTCTATGCCTTGATGGAAGATATGAAAGACGGAGAGATGATTCAACTCATTAAAGAACTAGAGGACACAAGATATTGGATAGCAATGTCTAAATATACAATGGAAAGAGTTATAGTCGCCCAGAACAGTTTAAATGTTCTAGACCCTATAAAGAATGGAGTAGACATAGCTCGCGCACAAGGTATATTGAGTGGTTTGATGGATCTCCATAACATGGTTAAAGCCACAAAGGAAACCATTAAACAACAGGAGAAGAAAGTTAATGACAAGAATGATAGTACCCCAGATATTAAATATCCAGACGGTGAAGATTATAAGGGAGGAAATTACGGAGGATATTAGAAACTCATGTTATAATTGTAAACATAATAATTAGTTTTTAGATAAGATGGCGAATTGGATACAAGGAGCAATAAAGAAACCTGGAAGCCTGACGGCTCAAGCAAAAGCCGCAGGCAAGTCGATTTCCGAGTTTTGCGCAGGAGATAATTTGTCTACCAAGACGAAGAAGAGGTGCGCTCTTGCAAAAACATTAAAAGCATTTAATAAATAAAGACGATGGCAAAAACAAAAAAGGATATAGTAAAGGAGAATGTTAAAAAGTCGATGGATGAATCCAACGAGAAAGAAACAGCGAAACACGAGAAAGGTGAGTCTAAGGAATTCCAAAAAGGAGAAGATGAGGAAGAATCTGAAGATAAGTCTGATGGAGAAGGTGGAAAGAAGAAGTTCCTACCTTTCAAGAAATTCAAGAACCTAAAAAAATAAGATGAAGAAGAATTTTTCTACAGAAGAATCAAAAGAAACAATAAAAAAGATCGGCGCGAAATTAAGCAAGCGAGGTCAAAATGAATTTAAGAAAGGTTTAAAAGTCGAATTAGAGCATGGGACAGAGGGACCGAAAGCAGGTTTAAATACCAATGTAACTAATGATGATCCTATAAAAACAGGAAAGATTGCATTAGCTCATCTTAAAGAAGCCCCTGGTTATTATACAGCTCTTGATAAGATGGAGAAAAATGAAAAGAGAAAGAAAGAATTAAAAGCCATAATTAAGAAACATATATAACATGAAAGCACAAGCATTTAAAATGCCACCTATGCCCAAGAAACAAACAGACATTAATACACATAAAACGATGGTAGAATCAATGGCAAATGGAGGTAAACCAGTATCATTTTCAGGAGCAAGAGATACATCAACAGCAGCAAAAGAAGGAAGATTGATTGTAGATGCAGGAATGAAAACAAAGAAAAAAGCGATTGCAAAAGCTGCAATCAAGAACTTATGTTAGAATAGAGGCAGGTACATTGACAATCTTTAAAAAATAGTTTAAATGAAATGGAAAAAATAGAATTTAATTCAGAACTTTTTAAGTCTCTTAAAGAATCTAAAACGATAGAAGATAAAGTCGATCTAGTCTCTATAGCAAAGAAACTTTCTGAGAAGAATAAAGAGAAGGTTAAGAAAATAAAATAAATTAGTTGTGCACAGGTAATTTACAAACAAGTTTAATTATGAATATAAAATGAATCCAAACAGTCTAGGGTCCGTCTTCACGGGTAGCCCTGAAGCAGCAGGATCCGTCGTTAAGGCGGGAAGTCCACAAATTGATCAGGAACAATTTCAAAACCTGGAAAAAGCATTTGGAAAGCAAGGTCAAGAATTGGGTGAATATAGGCAATTTTTTGCTGATGTTTCTCCCCTCTTGGATAAACTAGACAAAAGCCCAGAATTAGTTCAAGCAATCATTGATGGTAAGGTTGACGCTGCCCTAGCAAAAGCTGCTATGGAAGGTAAGATCTCCTTTGGTGATGCTCAAGTCGTTACTCAAGCTAATACTGAAGTCAAGAAAGAATTGGGTAAGAAAGCCTACAACGAATCTACACCAGAAGAACTTTCAAGTCTCGTTGAAGGAAAAGTAGCCGCTCTAAAAACGGAAATGATGAGTAAAATGAAAGAAGACGAAGATCTTAGGAGTTTCGATTCCAAGGTTAAAGACTTTATTAATAATACTCCTGATTTCGCAGATTACTCAAAGGAAATCAATACATGGTTAGACAACCACGATATCTCAGATATTGAAGTTGCATACTACGCCGTGAAAGGACAAATTTCAGAAAGAGCAGCAAAGCAGAAAGCATTAGAAGAGCAAGGCGAATATGCCAAGGATTTAGCTCTTAATGCTGGAGGGGGAAGTCCTCGAACAACTTATTCAGGAGAAGCTGGTTCTGCATTGGTAGATCAACTGATTGCTGGTAGGTCAAATCCTAACGTATTCTAGTTTATATTCTTGACTAGAAAAATAAATGAAAACTAATAAGTCAAATTAAAAATTAGTTTTAACAATAAACATTAATAATATGCCTAATACATATCCATACTACACAGAGCCAACACACGTCAAAGGTTCCGCCCTCGGGGGAATCACGATGGCTGCTGCAAACGCTGCTAGAGATACAGCGACAGCATCAAGTGAAGGAAGACTGATAGTAGACGCAGTAGATAAGATTTTCTTACTAGAACCTAACAAGCACCCACTTGTAACATTACTTTCCAACGTTGGAAAAGTTTGGGACGGTAAAGCTTGGAAAGGAGCTGGAATGCTCAAAAGAGCGACAGGAAATCCAGAGTTTAAGTCTTTCGAAGACTTTTACGGAGGAAGATACGCTAAGAACGTAGCAGTTGTAGGAACAGGCGCAGATAACGTTGACGTAACAGGAGCAGGTTCATCTTCAGCATACATTTTCACAGTAGGTGATCTTGTAAAAAATGCTAGAACAGGTGAAAACTTCTTAGTTGCTACAATCGCTTCCGCAACAAGAATCACAGTAGTAGCCGCTGGTAGAGGTTTTGGTACAACCGCAGCCGCAGCCATGGCCGCAGGTGATAGTTTGTTCATAATTGGTAACGTAAACGAGGAAAACGGTGGTGCAAGAAACGTAAACGCCACACAGTCAACTCCGGTTACTAACTACACTCAGATCTTTAAAACGACAATTGCCGTTTCAAATACTGAGAAAGAAGCAAATCTTTACGGTGGTAAGGACTTGCCATACCAAAGAGCAAAGAAAGGTACAGAACATGCTCTCGATATCGAACGCGCATTCTGGTGGGGTCAGAAGAAATCTGATTCAGCTGGAACACAAGGACATCCAAGGAGATCAACAGGAGGAGTTCTAGAATTTTTGGAGGCTGGAAAC
>Ga0172379_10004849_pt1 | contig 19369 bp, 16 predicted proteins | sample GrowelOW334metaG_FD_119756 | JGI IMG/M metagenome (GOLD analysis project Ga0172379, IMG submission 119756) | Groundwater microbial communities from an aquifer near a municipal landfill in Southern Ontario, Canada - Groundwater well OW334 metaG | ecosystem: Environmental > Aquatic > Deep...
GTTCGAATCCCTCCCGGCCCACCATGCCGAGATAGCTCAGTGGTAGAGCAGCTGTTTTGTAAACAGCAGGTCGGAGGTTCGAATCCTCTTCTCGGCTCCACGGGTCATCAAATGCTTCAGGTTGTGTGTCTGCAAAAATTGCATCCACTCCACCTTCCGCATTCGTGCCCCTCTCCCCAAAAACCGCTGCGCGATTTTTGGGGGCCCCATTACTCATTGCAAATCCGTGCTCGTCCCGCATTCGCGGGACTGCGCTCCTGATTTGCTTGGTAGAAATATCATATTATTTAATTATTCTTATTTATAAAACACCGATGTCACAAGATAATCTAATAAAAATGGAATGTACTGAATGCAAGCGCATCAATTATCATTCCAAAAAGAACAAGAAAACTCTTAAGGAAAGACTTGAGATTAAGAAGCATTGCAAATGGTGCAAAAAACACACTGTCCATAAAGAAACAAAATAAATAATTGGGGGTGTAGTTTCCCGCTTATAGCGGGACCCCGCTTGCCTCGGCGAAGCTGGGCCGTAGGCGGTGGTAATGGTAAAATTACAATCCCGTTGATATACATTAATAAGAGTGTATTATTATAAATATTGGGGGTGTAGTTCAATGGTAGAATGTAGGTCTCCAAAACCTGAGACGAGGGTTCGATACCTTCCACCCCCGCCACGGTGTTGTTAAAAGGCACCGGTTCAAAAATACTGTTGATTTAATAAATAATAAGTTGACATGAATAAATATAAGGGTATTAATTATATTAATTTGTGGACGATAGCATCAGTTTTTGTCGCCTTGATTTCGGCGATTTTTTATTTTGCTGATTTTGCCATGGCGGCCGTAAATCCAGAAACGGAAATAAGTGTGGCCACTCTCCCTGTTAGTATCTGTGTTACTGATAGTAATATATTGGATGAGCAATTATCAGTTTTAGCTTTTTGTGATGATATGGACGGAGACGGTCGTGGTGAATATCCTAATAGTGGCATAATCAATGGTTGCTTATATGATGGTAATGATTGTGATGATGCTAACCCGGAAATCTGGAGAATATTAGTTGGTTTTCCGGATAGGGATAGTGACAGTCACTATTCTTCAACCGAACTCTTGACTAATATTTGTTCCGGCGAAGATTTACCTACCGGGTATTCAGCAGAAATTGGAGATGACTGCAACGACTATGACGGTTCTGCCTGGTATAGTATGATCGGTTATTCCGAACTGGATGGTGACGGCTTTTCTACTAATATCTCTTCGGAGCTTTGTACCAATGGTAGTTTACCGGTGAGTTATGTTTCGGAACCTGGTCAGGATTGTAATGATACTAAGGAATTCTATAATTCTATAAATGGTGAATACTGTTCGGTTTATAACTCATTTTTGCTCAATCCGCTGAATTATTTTGCTCAAGACTTTGCCATTTATTATGATAGCGCGGCTAATTATTTACATAGTTATTACATAAGGTTCCCTGAAATTGGTTGTGCATTTTGGCAAACTTGTGCCGCTAATTCAATGGATTTCGGTCACCAAAACGCATCAGGAAATAACCTGAATAGTTGGAGTAGTGCAACTGGAATTCTGAATATAGCCAGTAGCGGTGGTTGGGATAATCAGCATGTCTGGGCCCCCTCGGTTGTTTACAATGATCAGGATAATAAGTATTACATGTTTTATACCGGAGTGACTGATGCTCTCCCATACCCGGCACAGCATAAGGAAAGAATCGGTATAGCGACATCGTCAGATTTGAATACTTGGACCAGATACCCGATCAATAATTGCGATGGTTCAACTGGTGATGGTTGTGTTTGGGACTGTAATTTGAGTTGGACGGCCTGGGGCGAAGTAGGCGACTGGTACCATCAATGCAGAGACCCTTTTGTATTTGAAGATGATGGATATTACTATATGGTTTATTCAACAGTGACAACGCCGTTTACAGGTCAGATGGTTATCGGTTTGGCTAAATCAAGCAATCTAATTGATTGGACGGATTTGGGTCCGATAAGCGTGACCGGCGGCAGAGGCAAGGCTGAATCGGCACATATTTTCAAAAAAAACGAATATTACTATTTGTTTTGGACTTCCGGCCCAGACCAAACTGTTGATTCAGTTAAATATAGTTATACGGTAGATCTTGAGTCCGGGATTTGGTCAGCGCCAAGAAACATTGATCGTGCCGATCCATATATGTATGCCACTGAAATATTGCACATCAGTGACAATTTTGACGTTATTGCTTATGTCTCAACGGGTAATATTTATTTCAAGCGGGTGGACATAGATGAAGATCACGACGTAAACATAGGAAAAATCTCTCCCTTAAGCTGTGATTATATTAATCCTACTAATGTTTATCCGGGTGCTCCGGAATTAACAAATAATTTAGATGATGATTGTGATTGGCAGATTGATGAAAAGCATTGTGTTGATAATGATTTAGATGGTTATGGATCAGATTGTACGTTAGGTCCAGATTGTAATGATACTTTGAGTTCTGTAAATCCTGGCGCCAGAGAATTATGTATCACTCTGTATGATGACGATTGTGATGGATTTGTAAATGAATATTGTAGTTTAAAGCAGAAGGTTCCAATGATATATGAACCACCGGTAATTCTCTAGAATACGCAAATATTTTAAAATTCTAATTACTTCTTAAGGAATATTAATACTTCCTTGATTTTGGCTTTCTGGGTAGTTTAATGCAAATCAAACCCGGTTTTTTAGTATGTGGTTAATGGTGTATAATAGGTATATTAAGGAAGTGACAGATTAATTAATAACCGTTTTACGATGAAATTATCACAAATATCTCCAACTAAATTTTTTCAAAGATCAATAAAAAAGTCGGATCATGCGGAAGGGGTTTTAATCGCACATCCGCATGAAGAAACGACTCAAACTAAAGTTGAGCTAATCTCGTATAATACCGAAAAATATTTTCAAGAATACGTTGAGGATTTGGAAAAACTTGATACATCTATCAAAGATAAATACTGTAATTGGATTAACGTAACCGGACTGCGCGATGTGCAGAAAATAAACAAGATCGGCCAGGAATTTGAACTAAATCATCTTCTGATTCAGGATGTTTTGCATACCCGTCAGCGCCCGAAATATGAATTGAATGATGAAACAATATTTATTGTAGTAAAAATGTTTATTCTTGACTCCAGAAAAGAGATTCATGCTGAGCAGGTCAGTTTTGTATTTAAAAATGAATTGGTGGCAACATTTCAGGAGACAGAAGGCGATGTTTTTGGCTTTATTAGAGGTAACATAAAAGACGGCGGAAAAAGAATCAGATCAATGGGTTGTGATTATCTCATATATGAATTATTGGATGCGATTGTTGACAATTATTTCACAGTTTTGGAGGAATTAGGAAACAGAATTGAAATTATTGAAGAGGAGTTGCTGTCAAATCCGACATCTGAAACTTTGCACAAACTGAATAAAATTAAGCAGGATTCAATGTTGCTTCGCAGGTCGCTCTGGCCGCTCCGTGATGTGGTTAACCGCTTTGAACGCGAGGAAACATCTTTGGTAAAAAATACTACCCGCCCGTATATCCGGGATATTTATGATCATACTATCCAAGCAATTGAAGCAATTGAGTCCTATCGTGATGTATTGTCCGGCATGGTTGATATATATTTATCAAGCATTAGTAATCGGATGAACGCGATCATGAAAGTGCTGACGGTCATTTCCACCATATTTATCCCCCTAACATTTTTAGTCGGTGTTTATGGCATGAATTTCCGTAATTTGCCTGAGCTCAATTGGCATTACGGCTACCATGGAGTGTGGGTTGTCATAATCATTACTGCTGTATCCATGATTGCATATTTCAAAAGAAAAAAATGGTTTTAATAAATTATAATTAATATTTGTATACATGCACTCAAATATGAAAGTAACAATTTCAGTTGTCGTGGTGATTATAATAAGCGGATTAGCTTGGATATTTCTTGCCAATGATGCGAAAGAAGCATTACAAATAAATGACACAATTAAAAATACCAATAATGTTCAGTCGGTAAGTACAAATACCGAAGTGGAAATGCTTTATCAATTTACCGGATTGCTTGCTGATGTCAGCGGGGGAACGGGTTTTGGAGAGGCAAAAGCAAATTTTGAGAATGGTGAATATAGTTTATTGGCGACCTTTGAAAATCTTCCTGATCCAGAAGAAACTAGTTATTATGAGGGGTGGATTGTTGTTAATGCACCTCAAAACTTTATTAGTACAGGTAAAGCGATTAAGGCCAATGGTTTATATCAGATAATATTCAGCTCGGATCAGGATCTGACGGATCATGATTATTTTATATTGACTTTGGAACCCGCTGACGGTGACCCGGCTCCCGCGATTCATATAATGGAAGGGCAGTTGAGCAGTTAGTGTTAGATTGTTGCATATATATGATATCATTTATCAGTAGGTAATAGGATTAATTATTAAAACAAAGTATCCTATGAAGCACAAATTTCTTATCTCAATCGGGGTAATTAGTTTTTTTGGGTTGTTATTATTCGTTCAACAGGTCAATGCTGCTGAACAGTTTGTCACTAATATTTATACGGACGAAACAACAAGTGATTCAATTAGATTATGTTGGACAATTGCAGATGTTGTTGAAGATTTAGATCTATCATATCCTCAATTTCAAACTAGTCATGGTGATTCATTGTCAGATGATTATGTTGTTATAATTTCATTGGGGGGAGAGGAAAAAATTTCTGATACAAAATATTGCAGAGATATGATAGGACTTAGTGAGGGAACAGATTATCAGTTTTGGATCAAATATAAGGGGTCTAATCTATCTGGTTATCTTGATTATGTTGCTTCATTAAATAGAGTAGAAAGCGTGGTTTATAATTCAAGCACTGTTAATACGACTGCCAGATTTACCTCGGTGGATAAAACCTATGTGATGCCCGGTGAAACCATAAGACTATACGGAACTGGCCTTGGTAGTGGCCCGGATGATCTGACCGGCCAGATCGCCCGACTCGGTCCGGATGAATATACTGCGTCAAAACTCGACTCCGGATATCAATTTGAAATAACTGAGTGGACAAATAGATATATTGAATTCACCGTTCCGGAATATGATAGCGACATGGATATCAGCGATGGGAAACTGTATGTTGACAGCTTAATTGTGACTGAAGATCATTATAATTCCGACATTTCTATTAAATTAGTTACAGATGAAACAGATGTTGACCGTGCGATTGAGTCCGGGTATCAGGGCGGTGAATACCGTTATCTCTTAAACGCTTCCCGTTACCGATATAACATAAGAAGAACCGTGGGAACACTTTCTCAGGAACGGCATCAGATGGAATGGGTCGGGGATTATTTAACCAGTATCGGGAAGGGGATTGACGCAACATGGTCGCTAGTTCTAGCATACGGCAGGGTTTATGGCGGATACTCCGAAGAAGAAATACAGAAAGAAATCAAATTCGGTCCGGGTTGTATCCATGCAGTAATTCCTCAGCCGGCCTGGAGTCAAACAAATGACTACAATGAGTGTATGAGCCATGCATTGTAGGGCTTATCAGTGATTTTCATAAAAACCCCTCAAATACGAGGGGTTTTTGATTGGACGTTGTTCGGACAAAACAGTATAATATAAAAAGGAATAAGCAATATGCATAATATTAATAAGGAAGAATACAGAGAGATTAGCGCTAAAAAGGTTTTTTTTGCGCTTTTTATATTCTTATTAATTGGTGGAGCGGTCGGTTTTGGTATTTCTTATTTTTTTGTAAATAAAGCAGATGGTTCTAAAGAAGTCAGGCAAGGCGGATATCAATTTATCAGCCCCCTGTTGGAATGTGAATCGGATGATAAATTAGCCGATCGGGAAATTATTTCGTTAGAAAGTATTGTAACTGAGATGACTGCAAATCAATTAAAAAAAGATTCTATTAATGATATCGCTGTCTATTATCGGGACTTGAACAATGGTCCATGGTATGGTGTCAATCAGGATGCGCTTTTTGCTCCCGCCAGCCTTTTGAAAGTTCCGATGATGATCGCACTTTATAAAAAAGCAGAAACCGATCCTTCGTTCCTTTCGTTAATACTGGTTCCCGAGGGTTCAGAAAATGGTGAAACTGTTGAAGCGCTGATTGAAAAGATGATTATTGATTCAGAAAACTATGCCTTTGATTTATTATCCAATGTAGTTGACTTTGATGAAATACGTCTTATGCACGATGTTTTGGATATTCCGTTTTCACAGGTTGATTCAACGGATAATTATATTACCGTCAGAAAGTACTCTTCATTATTCAGAGTGCTTTACAATGCTTCATATCTGAACAGAGAATATTCTGAAAAAGCCCTCTCTCTTTTAGCTAGAGCAAATTATGATTCAGGGATTGCCAACAATCTTCCCAAGGATTTGGTTATTGCTAATAAGTTTGGTATCAGATCGGAAAATGATGATAAAGACCAACAACTGCACGATTGCGGAATTATATATTATCCAAATCATCCGTATTTGCTTTGCGTCATGACAAAGGGTAATGATGTGAATGAAATGGAAAAAGTAATACAGGATATTTCAAAATCAGTTTTTGACGAAATCAATACCCGCTATCAAAAATTTTGATTTTAATATTAAGTTAAATTTTTGAATATTAAAAAAAGCAGTATACAACAGCGACAAATAATATGCGCAGAAATAAGATAATTCTAAGCAAAGCCAAGCTTTATGCAAAACTACCACAAAACCAGGTAGAGTGTACTGCCTGTGCACACTATTGTCGGATTGTTGACGGTAGGACGGGGATTTGCGGTGTACGCATGAATTATCAGGGTGATCTATATCTGATGGTTTATGGCAAGGCCTCCGCAGTACATGTTGATCCGGTTGAAAAAAAACCACTGTTTCATTTTCTGCCCGGGACGGAAATATTTTCCATAGGAACGGTCGGGTGTAATTTTGCCTGTGATTTCTGCCAAAATTGGGATCTCTCACAGTCGGCAAAAGAGGTCCAGAAAAAAATAAAAGACAAAGATGAGAGAATGCTGCGTTTAGGCAAGCTGGTTGATTACGGACAGGATTTACCACCGCATAAAATCGTGGAATATTGTTTAAAGCATAAAATCCCATCAATTGCCTATACGTATAATGAGCCTGTCATTTTTTTTGAATATCTTTACGACACTGCCAAGTTGGCTCACGGAGAGGGAATTAAAAATGTGTTTGTATCCAACGGTTACGAATCAGAGGAGGCAATGAAGAAGATCCGTCCTTATCTGGATGCGATGAATATTGACTTGAAATCTTTTAATGATGATTTTTACAGAAAGACATGTAAAGCGCATTTGGACCCGGTACTAAGAACCATCAAACGCGCGCATGATATGGGTATTTGGCTTGAAATAACCACGTTAATAATCCCCGGAGAAAATGATTCGGATGAAGAGCTTACACAAATCGCAAAGTTTATCGCTGACGTGGGAGCGTCAATTCCCTGGCATGTAACGGCTTTTACGCCGAATTACAAAATGGATCAGAAACCGCCGACGCCACTGGATTCATTGATGCGCGCTTACCAAGCCGGGAAAAGCGCGGGATTAAAATATGTTTATACCGGTAATGTGGCAGATAGCGAACATCAGAGTACGTATTGTCCGAAATGCAGTCATGTAAACATTACCAGAGACTGGCACTCGGTGACGAAGATGGAAATTACTCAGGGCAAATGCCCCGAATGCGGTTATAATATTGAAGGAATTTGGCAATAGAAATATGGAAAAATATACTCACGAAGAAAAAAAGTTTTTGCTTAAACTTGCCCGAAACTCCATTGAATTCTATTTCGTAAAGCATGAAAAGCTGGTTGTTAATGAGTCCACGGTAATTTCAGAAAATTTAATGAGAAAGCGGGCGGCATTTGTCACGCTTACTCAAAATGGTGTTTTGCGCGGTTGTATCGGCAGTCTGGAGCCGGAATTGCCACTGTATAAGGAGATCATTGATAAAGCATATGCCGCGGCGTTTCGTGATTTGAGATTTCCAGCGCTTGCGGAGGATGAATTACGGAATACGCTGATTGATATTTCAATTCTTACCGTTCCGCAGCCGCTTTTTCATAATGACTATCAGGATCTGTTGGCTAAAATAAATTTAGGTAAAGATGGAATTGTTCTGAAAAAGAACGGTTTCAGTGCAACTTTTTTACCTAGCGTCTGGAAAGAAATCAACGACAAAGAGGAGTTTCTTTCTAGTTTGTGCCATAAGGCCGGCTTGCCGATTGATGCGTGGAAAAATAATGCCGAGGTTCTTACATATCGGACGGTTGAGTTTTCCGAATAATACCCAATAAGTATAATTGACGAAAGTTGCTAAAAACATTAGAATATAGGAGCAAATAATTCTAAACAATTAAGGGTTTTTGATTTATATGGCCAAAAAATCGTTAAAAACCAATGATAAAACAAGAATAATACCAAAGCATATCGGTATTATTATGGATGGTAACCGGAGGTGGGCAAAGAAAAAAGGTTTACCTACATTTGCGGGGCACAAAAAGGGGTATGATATTGCAATGAAGGTGGGGGAATGGTGTCTTGACCGGGGAGTGAGTATTCTTACAATTTATGCATTTTCTACTGAGAATTGGAATCGCTCAAAAAAAGAAGTAACATATTTGATGCGCCTCCTTAAACATGCTCTTTCAAATGAGACAAAAAGCTTACATGCCAAAGGAATACAAATCAGAGTGATTGGAATTGAAAAAGGACTTTCTTCAGAGATTAAGAGGGCGATCAGTAAAGCAGAAAATCTGACAAAGAAAAATAAACGTGGTATTCTGAATATCGCGTTAAACTACGGCGGTAGGTCGGAAATTACAGAAGCGGTAAAAAAGATTGTAAAACAAAAAGTAAAGCCAATTCAGATTACAGAAGATCTAGTTAGTAAAAATTTATTCTCATCGGACCTGCCTGATCCGGATTTAATTATCAGAACATCAGGTGAGTATCGGCTTTCTGGATTTCTGACTTGGCAATCCGCATACAGTGAATTAATGTTTATAGACAAGACATGGCCGGAATTTACAGAAAAGGATGTTGATCATGCAATTGAAGAATACAGTCGGCGCAACAGGAGGTTTGGAGGAAATTAAAATTTCTATCGGGGTGTGGCGCAGTTGGTAGCGCGCATCGTTCGGGACGATGAGGTCGTGGGTTCAAGTCCCGCCACCCCGACCAATTTAGACATTTCAAATTTTCAGTGGTTATAATGGGTTTCAGCCCGAGGCTGACCCGCCTTGGGCGGGCAAGTCCCGCCACCCCGACCACGGGTCAATAAATGCTTCAGGTTACGTGTATGCAAGTAAATTGCATACACTCCACCTTCCGCATTTTTGCCCCTCTCCCCAAAAATGCTTTCAGCATTTTCGGGGACCCCATAAAGCCGAGAACAACTCGGTTTTTTGTTTGCATGCTGGTTGTTTTTGGTTGCGGGTCTGTGCCCCTTTCCTCGCAAATCCGTGCTCTCCTTCGCCTTTGCTCAGGATGCGCTCCTGATTTACTCGGTAATTTTCAATATTTACTGCTCTTCCAAAAATGCTTTCAGCATTTTCGGGGGCCTGATAAAACCGAGTTTCACTCGGTTTTTTTGTTTCTAGCACGTGCGGGTCTGTGCCCTTTTTTAGTGACATTTGCGGGATGGGGGATTAACATATCCACATAAAACACGGGTTTTTTTATTATCATAATTCTGCTACAATACTGATAAGGGTCATTAATCAGAAATAATGCTATGAATCAGGAAAAATGGGATAGTTTAATCGTGTATGCCAAGGAGGAGTTTGATGTTGAGGAGCACGCAACGGAAGAAATAATGGATGGTTTAGGTTCTGTAGAGCGGATTATATTTAACGGACCGCTTGGCAAGATTAAATTGGAAAGAGAAAAAAAGCCTCTGGTTACCGGTCGTAAAGTACTGGCATCAAAACGGATCGGATCAGGTGTATCGGAAGAGTTAGAATTTTCAGATACCGAAACTGTGGATACAATATTTGCATATAAATGGAATAAAGGCACGGATGATTGGGAAGAGATGAATGCTGATCAATTTTCAAATATCAATAATTAAGCTATAAAAATATGTTTGAACTAAAAGGGGAATCAAGTCAGGTAAGGTCAGGAATATTAATGGGTTTATTAGAATCACTATATGTAATTACCATAGCGCTGATTATGAATAATATGAGTATAATGATGGTTAATGTAGCAGAGATTTTCGCCGCGGGTCTTATGTTAATGCTATTAGTATTTAGCGCTTCTGTATCCGGCGTCCTTGTTTTTGGATTACCGATCTATCTTTTTGTCCAAAGCAGAGTAAAGGACGCGATCCGGGTAATGGTTACGACATTTCTGACACTACTCGGAGTATTCTTTATTATTTTACTGTTTGCCGGCATCTATGTCAGTCAATAATAATATCAATCATCATTTGCCGTTACAATTCAATCAGGTTGTTGCCGATAAATTTGAGCAGAAGGCTCAAATTTTCTTTGCGGATGAAAAGAAAAAATTCCGCGGACTTGCATATCACAAGGCAGCGAAAGCAATCAGGGCGTTGGACCGTTCACTTTTAGACATTTATGCTAGTGGGTGGTTGGTGGGTATTCAGAAAATTGACGGAATCGGAAACCGGATTGCGCATGAAATTGAAACGGAGATTAAGAAAAACAAAAAAAGAAGCACCGCCTCTTTATAGTTTCGTAAAAAATTTACACAACAGAATTCAACAGAAAAGATAGTCCAATCCCAACTAATACTCCGACCATTACTTCAAACGGGGTATGACCGACGCGTTCCTCCAAGGCAGGAACCTTTTTATTTATTTGATTCAAATCATTGATTGCCTCTCCCTGTTTGCCGATTATTCTTCGGAGACCTACGGAATCCCTTAAAACGATTACAGACATAACGCATGCAATACCGAATTCTACCGTGTTAACGCCTAGGACAATTCCGACCATTGTACATAATGAAGCGACTAATGCCCCATGACCGGAAGGCATCCCGCCGTAGTTCAAAATATTTTTCCAACGGAATTTACCCCGAAAGGTATCCGGGATTGTTTTTGAGAATTGCACCACCAAGGCTATGCTTAGCGGAATGAGGATAATCTTTATAAAATTCATAATATGTATTATAGCAAGAATTATGCTAAAACAACAAATCTTTGTATATTAATGAAGACATAATAAACAATACGGCTAGTGTGATTATTGTTACGAGGATAATATTAAGATTGCTGCCTGTTTCCCACCCGCACTCATCTGTTTACATTATAACCGGATGCGTGCCGATATTTTGAATAAAGTGGAATCTCATAAACAACATTAATGATGCCAGGAGAATCACCAGAAGGCTTGGGATGATGGTTCCGGCGTGCTGAATTCTGATTTTTACAATCGTATTGATTAAAAGGGAGATTGACACCAGGACTAACACTATCCAGAATATGATATTGGAGTATTTATTGAGGAAGCTTAAGAAGTCTTTTGTTTCTTCAGAGTCATTGGCTGCGACTACAAATGGCGTAACGTCCGTATCCGCTGGCTCAATAGACAGATTCGTGTTTGTCGTTGCCACAAAATTCGGCTGGATTACTGTATTATTAGTATTCTGATTCACAGGAGCCGCGGTGTTTGTGTTCAGGTTAATATTGATGTTTTTGTTTACCGGAGCCGCGGTGTTTGTATTTACAGCAGCCGGTTTGGTAACTGTTATAGGTAACTTGAAATAACTGCCGTTAATCCAGGTAATGTTTTCCGCAACCAGTTGGAAAGATTCTTCATATGTTCCCGCGGTACTCGGTGCCGTCAGTTTGAAGGAAAATCTTGCGATGCCGTTCGGTGCCATATTGTCGGAAATTTTTGTCGGTCGGTATTTTGTAAGCCAGGTGGAATTGGCAAACTGACTTTCCTTGCCGGCAGGATCAGTAACGTTCAGTGCAATAAAATTACTGCCGGAAGCAAGCCATATGGTGTTGCCGGTATTTTTAACATCAACCCAATAATCAATCGTTTCATCAGGTTTAATATTCAAAGAGTCACTCATCTTACTGACAATTTCCCCGGTATATACGGGCGCAGGAACTGGTTTCGTGGTATTGGTATTGGTAATAGCTGTGTTTACATTCGGGGTGGTGGGGACAGGTTCCGGTGTCGGTGTAGGCACCGGCTCTGCGACCGCCACTTTTGGATTACCGAACATTTCAACTAAAATAGTTGTATCTTTACCATTAATCTTTCCGGATACTATTGAAACACCGATCTCTGAAAATTTATCATTGAGTATATTATTTCTATGGGTGGCGGAAGCCATTAACGCATTATGCACCGCTTCTGCGGAATTAAAATCCATCGCCAGGTTTTCACCGGCCGTTGTGTACTGGTATCCGGCACCCAGAACCCAATTCCAAAACCGGGCTCCGGAAGGACTCTCGTGGCTGAAATAGTTGTTCTTAACCATATCTTGCGCTTTTTGATAAGCGGCGATATTCAGTTTTTCTGATACCTTCAAATCGCTCAGACCGCTTGCTTCGCGCGAACTGTTGGTCAGGTTAATGATGTTTGTTGAGGATGCGCTGGAAAAGTAAGCCGGAGAAGGGAAGGAGGCATACATAAAACCGGTTACTGCAAGTTTAGTAATGATCAGTACAATACTGTAGAATCTTAAAGCACCCGGTCTGATAATATATGGTCTATGGCCGTTGTCTTCGTGAGGAATAAAATAAGTTTTTGCGGTACGTAAAGATACGGCCGACTGGTAAGTTAACCGGTTTTTTGCCTTACTTGCAAAATCTTTAATTAAGTTACTCATTATACTTGGCTTAATTGAAACAATATTTTATTTGAGTTTATTCTTTACTTTTTTGATAACATCTTTTATCTGCCAGTCTGACTTTACCAGGTAGTCACGGACATTCAGATTTACTGCGGCACTGGTGTTATTCCAATCACTGAGATTGGAAAGAATAATCACTTGCACAGTTTTACCCCAGGCATTTTCTCTTAAATTTTCCAGAACAGTAATACCATCCATTTTCGGTAATATAATATCCAACAGGATCAGATCCGGATGCTTTTTCAGCGCTAGTTTTAAACCGTCTTCTCCATTCTCTGCTTCAAGTACTTCAAACCCCTCTGTTTGGAGTTTTGCCGATAGGGCGTTTAAAAGCGGTTCCTCGTCTTCAATAACTAATATCTTCTTTTTGGTCATATATTTTGAGGTTATTTATTAGCGTACTTTAATATTACGTTAATTTCATTAAACAATCAACATTACCATATAATAAAATATTTGTCAAGCCCCACCCCCACACTTCTAGAAGTGTGGGGGTGGGAGTTGTGTCTAAAACCAAAACAGCCCCGCGGATGCGGGACTGTTGGAATTTTACTGAGATTAGATCAGCTCGCTGATGACAACCAGTCTTTTCTGTGAAGTAAACAGGGGGGTGCAGGTAAACAGGGTAAGAATCGGATCGTTAGTGGCGTTAATCACTTCCACCTGATCCGGGGTCACCACTTTGGTTTCAATTACCCGGTAAAAGTACTCCTTACCTTCCCAAACGACGGCTATTTTATCACCCTTCTCAAGTTTGTCCAGTAAATAGAAGGTTGTGTTGTTCGGCGGACGAAAACGGAACCGATGTCCGGTAATTACTGTATTACCTCCTTTGTCGGGAGTAGAGGTCTGTGGCATGCGCCACGCGCCCCTGAGCAGTGCCTGATCGTTTTCGCCTTCAACAACCTTGGCATTTACTCCTATTTTGGGAATAATCAGGCGATTGCCGGAATAATCTTCACTGGCTTGTTTGTCCGCTGACAGCGGTAGTCCGGAAATCAGTTCTTTGGAATCATCAATAACCTGAGGGTTTATTTTTGGCGGGAAGAGTAAGAACCGGACAGAGGGGATAAAGGGATAAGCTAATATGATTACCCCAACCCCAATCGCAATGAATGCACCAATTCTTACCGCTTTCTTGCGAGAGTTTGGATTGCGCTTATTTGTTTTCCAATTGATCTCCCGGAATTTTTTCGCTGTATTGTCCATAAGCCAATGATGAGTGTGACTATTCCAATTAGGTAGTACAAATAATCAACTGCGGAGGTTCCGGTATCAGGCAATTCTGCGCCTAATACGGAAATTAACCTAACTTCCACGTCTGCTTTTGCTGATTTATCAGCAGCATTATCTGCTCCCACTGTCGCTACGTTTTCGTAGATTCCGGCAGTTATATTACTTGTTACTTTTACCGCATAAGTTATTGTTTTTGTGGCATTTGGCGCCATATTGCCCAGGTTCCACACTTTAACTACATCATCAGTTCCGTCATAAACGAGTCCTTCAGGTAGTCTGTCGGTCAGTATAACATTGATTGCCTCGCCATCGCCAACGTTTTTTACAATTATTGTGTAAGAGATTACGTCACCGGGATTGGCGAATTCAACGTTTACTTCTTTGGTAATTTCCAGTTCCGGCGTGGTTTCGCCTTTGACGTCAGGAATCCTGACTTCCAAAGTGGCGTCGTCTGATACTTCGTCATGATTGTCAGCTTTGGCAGTCGCGGTGTTTACGTAATTACCCTTCACGGTGTCTTTACCGACCACTGCGTCATAAGTCGTGGTTACGGATTTACCCGGCTCAATATCACCAAGCGAGAAGGTTTTGGTTGTTCCGCCTTCCGGATAGGTTAAGCCTTTTGGTAGGACATCGGTCATCACTACATTAACAGCTGTTGCGTCACCGACATTGGAAACAACGACGGTATATTTAACAGTGTCTTCAGGATTTGCAAAAGCAACATTAACATCTTTAGTAATCGTCAGGATCGGTTTCTTTTCTTCTACCGGAGGAATTACAGTTTTAGCGTCGTCTTCTTTAGGTCCAGTCTGATCGGAATAGATGGTAGCAATGTTAATGATATCAACATTGGCCGGAGTGGTATCTTTGATTGTTGCGGTATAAGTAACACTACCGGTACCACCAACGGCTAAGTCGCCGATAATCCACTTTAACTCGCTGCCATTATCGGTTGCTCCACCAGTGTTTGATATTGACAGATATTGTTCCGGGTAGTTGTCTACAATATAGACATTGGTCAGATCAACCTCGCCGGTGTTTGCGTAGGTTAACTTATACTCTACAAATCCGCCAGGAACCAGATTATGATTGGTAATTTCTTTAACGAGTGAGATATCAGGTGTTTTGACCGGATTTCTCAAGTTGCCGAAATCATTATCAGTTGATACTTTTCCGGAAGTAATAACAATCGGTCCATATACACCCCCATTGCTTTCCGGGAATGTTTGTGTCCAGCCATCCTGTTGAACTTCAGATACATTGTATGCGCCTGCTTGTAAACCGGTGAATTGATAGTAACCGCTTTCATCAGTTGTCTTTGTTATGACAGGATTTTCTGTCATGGTCTGTGGAGTTTCGCCAACTACATTCTTGAAACAGTTGAGGTCGTAGTTATTTACGACTGCATCATTGTTTAAATCAACCAATGTGTTGCCTAAATCGTATTTCTGAGCGAATAGGCTTACGTCTGAAAGGTTGATTACGGAATCAGACACCAAATCATAGTCAGCAAATACTTCGGAACAGCTGGACGTGAGTTGAATGGTCCAATTTTCAAGTCCCGGTTCGCCGGTGTCTCGGACATGATTACCATTGGCATCGTCAAATTTTGCTCCGGAAATTTCGCCATAAGCAGTATTGCCGAAGTTATAGGACATTGCATCATTGTCGGCGTTTGGTCCGAGATAAATGTAATGACAGCCATTGTTTTCAGACGGGTAGGTCTGGTACCAGCCTTCATTTTGCGCTTCACATACCTGGTAGATTCCCGGCAATAAATTGGTAAATTCATAGTGGCCGAGATCTTCTTCATCATCTGAAGTGATAGTTGAATTCAGAGGAGTACCTTCAACCGTATTCAGATTAATTGTCCAACCGGATTTGCCCGGTTCATTCTGATCCCATTCTCCGTTGTCGTTCAGATCGTTCCATTTGTATCCGTTAATATCATAGTGATCAACCGTGTTGTGGAATTCGCAAACCGCTTGCTGGCCGGCAATGACTTCAACATTATCACAGGTTGAAGATACCTGATGGTAACCGGGGATTGTGCTTTCTGAAGCAGTATAGAATCCTTCCGGCATTTGGGTAAAGACCACATAGTTTTCACCATCAGCAGGGGACTGCGTTCCGTGTTCAGCAATTGTGAAATCCCACATATCGGGAGTGGCATCTCCCTCGTCTACATATTTTATTACTTTCAGTGATCCGTAGCATTCGTTGAAGACGGTTGTCTCAACCTGATTGCTCCAGAAATATCCCGTCTCATTACTCCACATTTTTGCTTTGTTCGGGATGACAGTTTCACCGCATTCCAGATCATCGGTGATTGTTGCCTGGAAGGTGATTACGCCCGATTCGCCAGGAATTACTTCATGCGCGTTGGCCAGCGGATTAACCCCGTCAAATTCCTCAAATAGAGATATTCCGTCGCCATTACCGTTGTATTCATTACCGGTCAGCGTATCATCAACATAGGTTAATTGATTATCCAGATCATCGTATATTTTCACGCCACCGCCAGTGCAGTCTGCGTCGCCGGTGTTTTCATAATTCAGAGTATAAGTTACAACATCGCCTGGTAATGCGTTTTCTTTATCAACAGATTTGGTGAAATTCATTTTACAGAAAGTGTCCTTGGTATTGTGAAATTCGCAAACGGCCTGTTCGCCCGGGTTCACCTGCACATTGTTGCAGTTTGAAGATACCTGATGGTAACCGGGGATTGTGCTTTCAATTGCTGAGTATAGTCCCTCAGGAAGGCCGGTGAAGATAACGTAGTTTTCACCATCAACCGGGGATTGGGTTCCCTGTCCCTGGACTGTAAACTCCCACATATCAGGTTCCGCTTCACCGAAATCAACATACTTGATCACCTTCAAAGACCCGTAGCATTCTTTGTAAATGGTTGTGTTTACTTCATTACTCCAAATGTCGCCGGTCTCATTGCTCCAGATTCTGTATTTGTTAGGAATAATATTTTCACCGCATTCCAAATCTTCCGTGACAACAGCCTGGAACTTTACATACCCGGACTCTTCCGGGCTTACCACATGGGCATTGGCCACCGGGCTGGTTCCGTTGAAATTACCTTCAAAGGTTATGTCATGATCGGTATTATCCTGTGAATGAATGCCGTTGTAGGTCAGCCGGTCGTCCAGGTTGTCAAAAAGTTGTACACCACCACCGGTGCAGTCAGCTGTTCCGACATTTTTGTAAGATAGGGTATATTCCAGCGTGTCGCCCGGATTTGCTTCAGTCTTGTTGACTGATTTTGTAATTTCCAATTTGCATTCACCTGGAATTTCAACGTTACCGAACCACACGTTTGTGGGATATGCAATTGTATTTTTTGTAACGTTAACATTCTTTGTAATCGGGTCGGTACCCGGATCAGTGTTTCTCCATCCGTCTTTCTGTGTTTCTGTCACTTGGTATGTGCCAACCGGCAGGTTCTCAATGACCAGCCAATCGCCGTCTTCTCCGGTATTACCGTCAGCAATGAATTGACCGTTTTGAGTGACGTCAAAATGCCAACCGGTCATATACGGTTCATTTGTCTGTTTAACACCGTCACTATTTAAGTCGTTATATTTCTTGATTCTAAGATTACCTGTTTCCTCTTGTACCTCAATATTCCCGAAATGTAAGGTTGCGGTGTTATCTTTTGTAACTACCGCAGATTGGGTCAGGGGTGTGGTGTTTGTCCAACCGGCCTGAAGGGTTTCAGTTACCTGGTAGGTTCCAACTGCCATATCATACAGAAAAAGCACGCCTTCACTGTTCGTAGCGCCTTCGGTACTATATGCGCCATTGGTGATTGTAAAGTGCCAATTTGACAGTAAAGTCTCATTCGCATCGCGAATACCGTCTTCATCCAGATCCAGAAACTTTTTGATCAGAATAGTTCCGGTATCTTCGCATTTTTCACCGACTGTACAGATAGTTTTATCTGCTGTGGCTTCAACCGTCGGTTTTGCAACTGTTTCTTCTGCAACAACTGCCGTTTCAGGAGTCTTTTCAGCAGCTAAAGCTGTATTCGGGGTGAAAAATACCCCCACTGAGGACATATTAAAGATTAGGGCAATTAGGGCAACAATATGGAACGATTTATAGGTCATCTTCCATACCGCTTTCTTCTTGGGTAATAGATTAATTTTCATTGTATTTTTGTAAATTATTTGTTAATTATCCCCTGAGCCAGTCGAAGGGTATATTGTCCTTTGACTCATCTATCGTTCGCTCAGGAACTATTCTTGTTTTTCTTGTTTCTAGTCCCTATCATGAGGGATTGTTTATAAAATAATGTGCGAATATGCTCGGTTTTTCATGAATACAAAAAACCAACAACAAGTTACAAATTCGCTAAGTGTAGCGATTTTTAAAGGTTTATGCTTCTAGTACTCTTTTATTTTGGTTTTTTTATAACCTTTTGTTGGTTTTCTATTCCCCTCCAAACATAGCATTTCTGCCGTGTTCTTCCTCCGTGATAATGTGCAACGCCTAAAGAACTATTTATAGCTCCTACATCTTACAGTTTATGATATTTTTGTCAATAAGCTAGACCATATTTCACCTAAGTTTGGCAAGTCAATTAATTGATTGGGTAAATCAAAACACCCCCATACCCATTAATGGGCGTGGGGGTGTTTAAAGTCCTAAGAGACTATCCTACTTGGAGTGGTGCGATAGCTTCTTTTCTCTGGTAGAAAACCAGATTCCGGAGATTACCAGCATTACCCCGCCAATATACAGGAGATAATCACGGGCGGTGGTACCGGTATCAACCAGTTCGCCCAAGACCGATACGGCGCGTACTTCTACTGTAGCAGAAGCACCGGCATCGTCGGAGTTATCAGCCGTGGCCAATGCCACGTTTTCGTACATTCCGGCCGTGGCGTTAGCGTTTACCGTTGCCTTATAGGTAATGGTTTCGGCTGCGCCGACGGCAATTGTGCTGAAATCCCACACTTTTACGACATCAGTTGTGCCTTCAAATACGAATCCTTCCGGTAATTGGTCGGTTAGAACGACGTTTTGGGCGTCTTCAGTGCCGTTATTGGTTAGAGTCAGCGTGTATTCCACTGTTCCGGCCGGGTTGGTATATTCAACATCGGCGGTCTTGATCAGTGCTAGTTCGGCTTTGGTGGTTTCACCCAGAACAATCGGGGCTTCTACGTCCACAATCGCGGAGTCCGATATATCATCATGATTA
>Ga0172379_10004850_pt1 | contig 19368 bp, 25 predicted proteins | sample GrowelOW334metaG_FD_119756 | JGI IMG/M metagenome (GOLD analysis project Ga0172379, IMG submission 119756) | Groundwater microbial communities from an aquifer near a municipal landfill in Southern Ontario, Canada - Groundwater well OW334 metaG | ecosystem: Environmental > Aquatic > Deep...
CGAGATTCGAACTCGGAACAACTGGGTAAGAGCCAGGTGTGATCGCCGTTTCACCATGGACCCATGCGAGGCCCCTCATCGGGGCCCCGTTTCGTCACTGCTATTCCCGATGTCAAAGAACCTCGTCGCCGACTGTGGCTCGCCGCTCCGACCCCTAGGGTACGCCCGACAAGATACTGCAGAGCCCTTGGACGGATTCGAACCGTCACCTTCCGCTTACGAGGCGGATGCTCGACCAGATGAGCTACGAGGGCTTGTTCAGGCGGTCTCGGTGCTGCCCCGAGTGAGTCAGGTTTTGGAGGCCCGACTGCGTGCTGACGCCCCGCCTATTTTTCTCCTGACCTAGCGGCCTGCGCTTCCTGACCTCCAAATGCGAAGAGGGCCGGGTGTTTCCACCCGGCCCTCGAAGTTGTTCCCTTACGGGAATTCTCCTAGGGGCCGGGTGGCGTGCTGGGGTTCTGACCTACCGGGCAAAGTTCGCGCTTCGCATAGGCGGCCAACCCCAGAACTGACGGGGTGATGGACCAGCAATGGAAGCTCGGTTTCATGGTTCGTATCCTAGGGCCGTAGGACGCCGATGTCAAGCCTCGACGACGCCGAGAACGTCTTCCTCGCGGATGATGAGGTGGTCCTCGCCCTCGATCTTGATCTCGGTCCCGGAGTACTTGCTGATGATGACCGTGCTCCCGGCCTTGATGTCGAGCGGGCGCACGGTGCCGTCCTCCAGCACCTTGCCGTTCCCGACCGCGACCACCTTGCACTCCAAGGGCTTCTCCTTGGCCATGTCGGGGATGAAGAGCCCGCCCTTGGTCTTGTCCTGCTCGGCGATGCGCTTGATGATGAGACGGTCCTGCAGCGGGCGAATGTTCACGGTGGTTCTCCTTGCAACGAGGTGCCTTAGAGTAGCCACCAGCTAGGCGCTGGCAACCCGCTCCGTGGGGTGGTCGATGAGCACGCCCCTGTGGACAGGACACTCCCACTCGTCGTGCCAGATCTGCGACGGCGGCACACCGTCCAGCTCGTCGCAGAGCTGCAGCGGGCGGCCGCAACCTGGCTCCTGGCAAGTGGGCCTGATGTACTTGGGCCGCCCATCGGGCCGGGGCTGGTCCGGGCCCAGGGGGCGGTGCATCTCGACGACCTGGCGGATTGCGACGTTCACCCGCCTGTTGTACCGCAGCGAACAGTCGCTGTCTACTTGGGCGTGACAGGCGCCGCCCGCTTCTTCTCGGCCACGAGCTTCGAGAGCAAGAGGCAGTAGTTGATCACGTCGGTAATGCGGCCCTCGATGGGCTCGCTCTCGCTCTGCCCGCCGGTCTTGATGTAGCTGAACACCGCCGCGACGTGCTTGTGAAGGTAAACCCCGAGCACTTGCTCGGGCGAAATGCCGAAGAACTCGGCCCCGGTGCGGAAGTTCGCGAGCCGGTCCTTGGACCCGACCGTGTAGTCGGCCCCTTTTGCGCCCAGCACGCGGAAGCACTCGGTCAGCGTCGCGTCGAAGTCTTTGTCGCCCGTCATGCTTTCTTCTCCTTGCACACGAGGCACAACGTCACGCGCCGGCCCGTTCGCTTCTTCTCTTCGACGCACTTGCACGCGATGCAGCCCTCGGCCTCGGGGCCGTGTGCCAGGTGGACCTTCTGACAGAGGGCAAATGGGTGCAGGGGCATCATCGGTGTGCTTCCCATTCGGCAAGCTCCGCTGCGCGACGCGCGGCGATGGTCTGGTCCAGCATGTCCAGCGCGGTCCAGGCGCAGGCGCGGCAAAGCCGGACCATGTGCGAGCCGCCCAGCCCGTTATTAGCGCCCACGGCGACGTAGGGTTTTGCCGGCTTGCTGCACTCGTCGCAGTTGAACGGCTCGTTGGGCATGGTGACGACGTGCATGGCTAGAACCCGAAAGCCTTCTTGTAGTACATGAACTCGGCGATGGACGCGCGAATGTCGTCCAGGGCGAGGTGCTTCTTCACCTTCGGGAACGGCTCAACGCCCCAGACCTGGGCCGCGCGCCGGATCGAAGACACGTCGAGCAGCGCGACGTCATCCTCGCGGTACTGCATCGCCCTGTCGGCCCTCGGCATCCATTGATTGAGGAACTGCCGGTCGAAGCCGATGTTGTTCCCGGCGAGGATGGGCTTGTCCGTGCCGATGAACGCGAGCAGATCCTCCTCCACGTCAAGCAGTTCGCGCGTCTCATCTCTCCGCACCCGAGCGAGAAGTCCGTTCTCGGTGTGCATCAGTGCCACGACCGGGGGCATCCGCCGCAAGGTGAATTCGTCGCACGCCACCACCCACTCCCGGCTCTCGGTGATGCTTCCGACGTCATCTGTTCGCGCCGCCGCGACCATCAGGACCTTGTCAGTCACGGGGCTCAGTCCGGTCGTCTCCAAGTCTAACCACAAGAGCCTTTTCATGGCGCCTCCCGAAAGACGTATTCGTTCTTCTCGTTGTCGTACTCCATGCCGAGGTCGAGCAGAAGGTCTTTCGTCGCGCCGCTCCAGTCGGGGAAGCTGACGTCATCACCAAAGCTGAACTCGTGCGCGCCCGCCCAGAGCTTCAAGAGCGCGACCCTGAACTCGGCGACGGTCACTTGGCTACCCTTTCGATGTCGTCCAGCGCTGCCTTCATGCTCTGGTACCCGGTGGTGAGCTGCGTGCGCAAGAACTGCTTCCGCTTCCCCTTGCCCTGGTTCACGCCGAGGATGGCCCGGCCCTTCATCCATTCGAGGAGCCGGAGCAGCTCTCGGACTTCCTCGCGGCCGACGTCGTCGCTCACCGGCCACGCCTCGCGGCGATGACCTTCGCGAAGTCCGGCAAGACGAGCGCAAGCACGAAGCTCACGTCCTGGCGGTACTCGGGGTCTATGTTTTCGAGCGTGGCCGCGTGCAGGCAGGGAGCGTCCGCGCCCGGCGGGCCGAAGAGCGGCGCCTCGATGACAAGCGCGACCAAGTCCACGGTCCTGACCATCCTGGCGAAGGGGCTCCCGGGCTGGAGCGGATCCATGTTCAACGACGCGAAGATGCGTGTATCGAGGTCCTTCTCCAACGACTTGACGTCAGGGCCGAGGAGCGCCTTCAACGGACTGGGAATGTCACCCGTCAGGTACTCGTGTTTGTCGTGGTTCATGGCGTAGCACACGCCCTCGGGCGGGTACCCGGCCTTGAGCCAGATGAGCGCGCAGAGCATCTCGTGGTGGAGCACAGTCCATCCGGTGTCACCGAAGCCGCCCCAGCGCCTAGTTCGCCCGGTGTGGACCACCAAGTCGAGGATGTTTGGCTCTCCGCTCGTGAGCGGGGCCACGCTGCCGGACCAGGTTTGCATCAGTCCCTCCGAGTGGTGATGTACACGACGGCGACGATGCCGACGACGCCGATGAGTGACATGCAGATGAGAACAAGGTCCCCGGTCATAAGTTCTCCGTGTAACTAAACAGCGCGGTCTGCGCCTCGTCCTTGGTCGTGAAGGGCCCGACCCGCTGCCAGCACTCGTCCCAGAAGTACCAGCCGGGCTCGCGCACGGTGCCGTCACATTCGGTCTCTCGGGCCGCGAGGTAGTGCAGGATGTCGCCCACGGTCTTGTCCTCTTCCTTGAACCCGTCGGTCACGCGCCCTCCCGGTTCAGCGACCGCGCAGGGTCGAACCCGTTCGGGTACCGGGCCTTGCGCTTCTCCACGTTCAGCACGGCGATCTCCTCCAGCGTGGAGCCCACGAGGGCCGCACCATAGGAGAGGTACCAGAGCACGTCGCCCAGCTCCTTGCGGAACTTCGCCTTGTCGAGCGGATGATCGTGAAAGGCGAACTTCTTCACCAGGTCAGCAACCTCACCCGCTTCGCCGGCCGCACCGAGCGCGGCCAAGCACAAGGCCTCCTTCTCGCTCAGCTCGCTCCGCGTCGTGCGTAGCACATCGGCCTGATATTCATCGAACGTCATCGCATCTCCTTGGTGTACTGCGTCCCACCGTCGGCCAGGATCTTCACCGACGTGAACACGAGCTTGCCCGCGTCAGGTTGCCCTGCGTCCGGCTGCCCCGCGTCGCGCACCGGCTCCATCTGCATCGCCGAGTACGTCTCCACCGGCTTCGTCGCGCAAAGCAGCAAGTTCGCGTCCTTCGCGAACACGAGTGCATCCTCGGCCGAGTAAAACACCGGACCCGCCGCGCTCATCTCGTCCTTGACGAGCAGCATCCGCGTGTACATCGGGTGGTCCGTCACGCCGGCCTGGATGAAGACGTAGCACGGCGGCATCGGGTGGCAGCCGGCGAGGATGAGCGATGCGACGACCAGGAAACGCATAGAACCTCCAATGACGGTGTCAGGGGATTGAACCCTGTACCCCGGCCACATCTCCGGCCACCGCTCAGCCGCGAAGCGTCGCGGCTACGCCACCACACCCAGGTGGGCCAGGTGGGGGCGCGGCCCCCGGCGCGGGTTGTTCAGAGAAGGCCCCGACCACTCAGCGGCGGCGTTCCTCTGGGCCTCCGCATCCAGCGAACAGCGCCAGAGCGGCGCGCCGCTCTCGGTCAACTACCCCGGGTTGCCCGGGGGTCGTTCCCCCGAGCTGTCGCCCCCATCCATCTTCGGGAGGGGCTTGCTCTGGTTGTCCGGCGGCAGCACGATGGCGGCCTTGCGCGACTGCTTGTCTGGCGGCAGCACGATGCTGGGGATGGCCGGCTGCGGGAGCTGGCTCGCCAACGCCATGGCGACGGCCTTCTTCCAGCTGGAGCCCGCGCCGATGCACACGGGCTTGACCTTGGGCGCGACGATGAACACGCGGTACTGCACCTTCTTCTCGGCCTTCGGGACGTGCTCGACGTGCCCGTAGGGGCCGTACGCCGCCGCGATGGCCTTCTTGGCCTGGGCGAAGTTCACGCCTGGGCCTCGGGCGCGTCCGCAGCCTCGCGCTGGGCCTCCACGGGCGAAATCCCCGCGTCGGCGGCCGGCACCTTCTCAGGCACCGAGAATGCCTTGAGCACCACCCCGAGCCGGTCGCCCGTGAGCACCCAGACGAGCGCTAGGCGCGCGTCCTCGTTCAGGCGGCCGGTGGCGACCAGGTCAGCGATCTCCTTCCTGGAGGGCGGCTGGCGCCCGCTGGCGGCCTTCACGGCCCGGACCGTGACCTTGCCCTTCTTCTTGCCCTTGGTCGCGGACTTGGCCACCAGGGCCTCCAGGGCCTTCCCTTGCTTCTCGCGCTCCAGCTTCGCGAGCTGCGCGGCGGCCGAGAGCGAGAGTACTCCGTCGTTCACGGCCTTGCGCGCGGCGGCGATCAGGTCGAAGAGGCAGAGGAGCTGCTTGATGCCCTGGACCGAGGTCCCGAACACCACGGCCGCCTGGGCCTCGGACCGGCCCATGGCGAGGTACCGCTTCGCCTTCTCGGCCTTGGCCATGGGCGAGTCGTCCTGCCGGCACTCGTTAGCGAGCACCTTGATGCCGTAGAGGTCCTCCTCCGAGCCCTTCTCGATGATGGCCTTGATGAGGATGGGCTCCTTGCTCTGGGCCTTGAGCCTGGTGTTGGCCACCTTGGCATTCTTGACGCGCTGCAGCCCGTCCACGACCAGCGTGTTCGGCCCGTCCTTGCAGACGAGAATGGGCTCCTTCACGCCGAAGGCCATGATGGACTGCACCATGCCCTCGTCGATGGGCAGGTCCACCCTGGGGTCGTACAGGAAGTGCTTCGGGTCCGTGATGAGCGTCAGCTCCTCGGGCTTGAGGAGGAAGAACTGCCCGCGAGGGCCAGCGAACGCTTGGCCTCCCATTACGGCACCGCTGGGGCTAAAGGGAGCGGAAGCTGCTTGTCCTCGACCTTGGGAGTCTGGCTGCGCCGGGCGACCATCATGTTGCCCATCTGCCACGCAGCGTCGCAGATGTCCTCGTACGAGTCCTTCTCCTCGGCCTTGGCGATGAGCGCGTTCAACGCGCTGGACGCGAACAGCGCCGCGTGGTCAACCGCGAGCACGGTCTGCTTCGCGCTCGGCTTCACGACGTCGTCGAGTTCGACACGCTTCGACGCCTTCTTCACGATTGCTTTCTTGGCCATGTTCCCCTCAGAGATACTTCGCGAGAGCCGCCTCGACGATCGAGGTCAGCGTGGTCTTGGTCTTCTTCGCCTTCGCCTTCAAGCGCTTCACGAGCGCGAGACTGATGCGGAAGGACATCGGCTTGTCTTTGGTGATTTCCATGAACCCTCTCGGTGCTTCGTTGAGCCCCCCTTTTACGCGGACGTAATACCCATGTCAAGCGCTACTTTCCACCCGCCATCAGCTCGTCGTACCTGAACTTCTTCCCGAGCGCTTCCTGCACGGACACGGTCTTGGAGTCGAAGCCGTAGAACACCTGGTTGTAGAGAAACACCGCCGCCGGCACCCGGATGGCGCCCGAGACGAACGCGATGCCGTGGTCGGTGATGCGCCACCAGCCGGCACGGTCTGAACCGTCTTCGCGCTTCACGGGCTTGGGCTCGATGAAGCCCCAGAAGATGAGCTTGGACCAGTCGCCGCCGCGAGTCGTCGGGCCGACGATCTGCTCGGATAGGAGCGTGGGGACGTGTTGCCAGCCGCGCCCGGCGCGATGAATGGCAACCAATGCCTGGATCATGCTCGCCTGAAGCGCTCGGCGGTAAATTTTTGTCCATTGCCCGCAGCACGGGCACAATGACCCCTCGCGGATATGGCCAAACACAGCCGTCCGTGCGTTGTAGAGCGAATCCACGCTAGACCCCGCCCCTGATTAACGCCTGGCGCTTGAGCCCCGTTGCGCTCATCTTCGCACGAGTCGCAGCGCTGTACGTGCGCGCCTTGGCGATCACGCTCAGCTTCGCGCGAGTCTCCGCACTGCATGTATGACCTTTGCTCCTAGCGCCGATCTTCGCGCAGTGTTCCGCGCTGAGCTTACGGCCCTTGTGCGCGGCACTGATCTTAGCGCGGTGCTCGGCGCTGAGAGGGCGCCCGGAGTGTGATGCGATCAAGCGCAACCGATGTTCCGCGCTCAGTGGAACGCCCTTACAAGCAACGCTCATCTTCGCCAACGATTCTGCGCTGTGCTTGTGCCCCGTATGCGACACCGCCATCTTCGCACGCGTTGCCGCGCTGACCACACGACTCAGCGCAATCGCGCGCATCTTGGCGCAAAACTCAGGTCCAAACTTTCGCCCGGTGTTGGCTGCGCTAATCTTCGCGCGAGTCTCCGCACTGATGACCGTCCCCTTCTTCGCTGCGCTGAGATGCGCACTGAACTCCGGGCCGAACTTGTACCCGGTGCGAGCAACCCGGAGCTTCTCCCGGTGCTCTACACTGAACGTGCGCCCGGTCAATGCTGCGCTGATGTTCGCACAATGTTCAGCGCTGTACTTCGTCCCCGTCCGAGCAGCGCTCATGTTCGCCACCGCCTCGGGACTAGCCTTACGCCCTAGGGCTTTCGTCCGTATCCTGGCACGCGTCTCCTCGCTGAGGTTAAACCCGCGACGCCCCCCACCACCGTCTGTGGCGTTGGTGAGCTTCCACCCGAGCGCCCGCCCATGGGCGACCCAGAAAGCTTCCCGCGAATCAAGCTCAGCAGCCGAACCTATTTCTTCAAGCACCCGAATGCCGGGTGCTGCGCCGGACAGCTTCACCTTCGCAATCCACCGATACAGATACAGATGTCCTTGCGCTTTCGCTGAGTACGGACAGAAGTGGTGCTTCGGTCTTCGTAGCCCGCTGCTGCTCTGCCCGATGTATCGGACCTGGTCCGTGCTTGGGTCCACTAAAGCGTACACGAGCCACCTGGAGACACTTGGCTTGACCATGCCGATAACCGTATCACGCCGGTCTGACATTGCCAGGAGGCAGGGCGTCAATCACGTCCTGGACTGACCGCGCGACGATGAACAAGCCCCCGTGGCGCGTCAGCTCCTCGCCCCAGGCCTTCTGCGCGGGCGAGAGACGACCGCCTTCTTCTCGTTTCACTTCGATACCTACCAGTCGCCCGTTCGGCGGGAGGACTGCGAGAAGGTCGGGCATTCCTTTGGTGCCGGCGCGAATGAAGCTACCCGGTCGGGGAGAGAAGACGCCGGAGTTGTTCCGCCAAAACCAGATGCCGCGCATGCCCAGATAGCCCATGATGCCGGCGGATACTTCTCCTTCTCGACGGCCGGTCACTTGGCCAACCCGTATGACTGCGCGAACCCGCCCTCAGCCGACACAGGCATCCCCCGCGCCCAGTCCGGCGCCTTCTTCATGGCCGAGACCACGACGTCGTGTGTGAACTGCGCCTTCTCCTTCGGCACGACGTAGACGAGTTCGTCGTGCGCGAAGAGCTGCGGCAGGAGGCCGTGCTGGCCACGGACCATCATCATCTGCTCGACCACGATGTCGCGGCAGAACGCCTGTATGACGTTCTCCGTGAGTTTCCCACCAAAAAGATGGGCGCGTTGCCGATAGTCCCCGAGGTACGAAAACGCTCCGTCGTCCTCTTCCAGACCAGGGTACCGGAGCAGCCGACCGCTCGGGAGCCGGATGGCGTGACGCTCGGTGTGAAACACACCCCCAGGCCCAAAATCGAATTCCTCTTCCTCCATCATGGCCTCCAGCACGCCGTTCATGGTCTCCCACAGCTCGACGATCTTGGAGTTCTCCTGGCGGTACAGCTTCACGACATGCTCTGCGACAGCACAGTGGATGGCACGCTCTGGTAACGGCAACCGACTGGGCATGTCCTCGACGCGGGCCATCTTCTTGGCATCGCGCTTGAACGCGGCGACGTCCACGCCAATCTCTCTGGCTTCTTTCTCTGTGAACACCATGGGATCGTTGCCCATGGGCCCGGCCGCCAAAACCATGGCGAACTTCGTGGCTCCCATTTGGAATCCGAGGCCCAAAACGCTCACCTTGCCTAGGGAGCGCTCCAGCACATCCTTCTTCGTAACACGGCGCCCGAATACCGTAGAGGCGAAGCGCGAATAGATGTCCTTGCCCTCGGCAAACTCCTGCACGAGAGGCGCATCTTCAGCAAACCACGCGGTACCACGAGCTTCAACGGCCGCCGAGTCAACAACGACCACAGCCTGCCCGACCGGTGCCTCTATCGCCTTGCGGAGTGCTCCACTTCGTATGTGCTTCTCAGTCGGAGCCTCTCCCTCTTTCGGCCTCAAAACCCGGGAGAAGTTCTGCCAGTTCATCTTCCCGGCGCCGCCATGCCGTCCGGTGTGGGCCGCATAGCAGTTCAGCTGCACGGGTAGGGGACGGCCGCCTCTGCCCATCTTTAGCATGCGGACCGTGCGCGACTCATTGATCGTCGATTTCACTCCAACACGCGCCTCAGCCACCAGCCGAACGTCGTCGTTCTCGTGCTCCAAGAGGTCCTGCATGCCGGGATCGTTCTTCGCGAAGGCCCAGGTCATAACCGGCTCGCCGGCCAGCTTCGTCTTCGCGACCGAGATCTTCCGAGGCGGTACTACACCGAGCGCGAGGAGAAGGCGCGAGAATTTTTCGTTTGACATCAGCACCGGCTTTACCTTGGCGGCAATGTCCTCGTCATTCGCGCCCTCGGGCAAACCGGCGATGGCCCGCATCAGGTCGATCTTCCGCTTGCGTTCGTAGACCAGGTACTCTTCAAGAAACGGCTCGTTGAGGACGAACCTCGGGGACACGAACATCCTGATAGTGGCGTCCACGAGCCAAAACTCCAGCTCGGGGAAACCGTCGGCGAGAAGCGGGAGCAGCGTCTTGCATAAGTTCACGTCCTGCTTGCAGTAGTCGCCGTACCTGAGCCACTCCTCCTGGGTAAAGTCCTTCCGGTACTTTCCCAATGTGTTCTTGGTTTCGTTTCCCTTCACGCCAATGCCGTAGTGCGCTGCTAGCTTGCCCAGGCCGTTCCCGATCGACGTCCCGTGCTTCGCGCGGGCCATGCTCAAGGTATCCACCCAAGCGCCGGGGTCGATGCCGTACTGGTGCGCCATGATGAAGCCGTCAAAGGGCGTGTTGTGCGCGACGACGGTGCATTTCGACCAGTCCAGACCGCGCGCGAACTGCCTGAACTCGTGCTCCTCCAGCCACTCAGCGGGCTCGTCATCTACCTGAACACCAACACCGATGACGGCAAACAGCTCGGACCGAACGTAGCTCTCGGTCGTGAGCTTCTGCAACGTGAAGTCCTTCGACCAGAAAGTTTCGAAGTCCACGTACAGCATATGCTCCGGTTCGAAGCGCAGGAGGTCTAGAGGATTCATCGGACGTGCCTCCAACCTGCGCCACGCTGCACCACCGAGATGAGAACTTGGCTAACCCCATACCGTGCTGCGGTGTCCACTTGCCGCTCTTTGCCCCTCAGCGCCCGGATCTCTAGCACCTCAAGCTCTGTGAGCTTAGCATTAGCATGCCCCGAGCCACGCGGTCGCGACTCAGGCCGCGTCCTGGACCCGTTCCGATCGCCAGACGCGTGCATCTCGGGATGCAAGCGGTACGCGTGTTCGTCCCCCGCCAGATGAAGCCCGCGTCCCTTCGCCTCCATGTCACGCATGTTGTCAGTGTGTGACCCGAGAAATATGTGCTTCCCGACTGGCCGCACGCAACGACGCGTATCACAGTGGTGGCACGCGCACGTCCCATGAAATCCGGTCCCTTTTGGGATTGGACCATGCCAGAGCGTCCACGACAACCGACTTGCCCTCCACGATTTTCGCTCGCGCCTGAGAATTCCATACCCACAGCACAGTGCCCCGGTCCACAACCAGCAACCCGTGGGGCTGACCTCGATACGGTGCGCGAATACCGCAATCCACGCCTCGGGCGCTCCAGCTGCTCTGAAGCACGTTTCCGGCGAGCTTTGGTCCAGTGGATTCATGCACCCTCTCGTTGAAACCCGCCACGAGTCATCCCCCGTGGCGGGACCAGTCCGCTTTCCAGCTACGCCGCCGACTTCGCCGCGTCCGCCGCCTTGGCTACGTCGTCGAGCCACTTGCAGACGGCCACCTTCTCCGGCTCGGTCTGCGGCAGGTGCGTCCAGTCCTGTACGACGATCTCCTTGCCCTTCTTGGACGTCACGATGCGCCGAGTCTCCATCGCGATGACCATGCCGCGCGCGGGGAACTTCCGGTCCTTCGCCGCGAGGCTGTTGCCCTTCTCGTCGAGGTCGCAGATCTCGGACAGCGTGTCGGTGTACTCCTTCATCCCGTCCTCGTCCGTCTCCTCGGGCTCGGGCACGCCGAAGAGCGTGCAGATGAACTTCTTCACGTTGCCGTCACCGGGGTGGTCCTCGACGCAGGTCTCCTGCATCCAGTCGATGGTCTCGCCGATGGCGTTCGGCTCGACGTCCATGGCCTTGTCGGCCAGCGGGCTCCAGACCGAGATCTTCGTCGAGGACATCACCACCAGCCGCGCGAAGAAGTAGACCTTCCCCCCGCGCTTGTCCTCCAGGGTGCATTCCTTCACCGCCAGCTTGTACCGCCCGTCGCGGAACCGCTTGCCGCCGCTGAAGGACTTCGCCTTTGCCATCTTCGCGAGCCGTTCGGCCCTCGTCATTGCCTGTGCCATGTTCTCGTCCTCGTTCTCGTCCCCGGAGGAAATCCCCAGGGTTCTACTTTCCCTTTCGGGAATGCCTGTCGGCCTTCATCGCCTTGTGCGCCGCAATCGCCGCCTCGCCCGTCACCCAGGTCGCGCACATCAACTTCTGTGCGGAACCCGTCGTCTGCTGCACGTACTCAGCCCTGGACCTAGCCTTATCAAGAGCGTCTGACATCTCGCTCGTATGCCCGTAGTATTCGGACACGACCTCATCCTCGACCTGCCCCGGACGATGCGTCCGGCCCACGGCCTGCTCGATGAGCCCGTTGTCGGCGGGCGGGGCGACGAAGAGGTTCCGCCAGAACGCGTGCTGGAGGTTCAAGCCCTCGGACCGAGCCCGGATCGAGCAGATGATGCTCCGCTTCCCGTCCTCCTTGAGGATGTCGATGCTGGCTTGGTCACCGCCACCATAGTACCGGAAGCCGGAGAGCTTCGAGATCATCTCGCCCACAGCCGGGTGCTCTACCCAGACGATGCCCGGCTTCTCCTTCGCCCACTCCGTCGCGTCCTTCATCAGGTAGTCGCTGACCCAAACCACCTCGGACTCGTGGACCACCGTGTCTTTCGCGTCGCGCCACGCCGGCCAGCAGTACGAGTTCCAGAGCGGCCTGGACTCGGCTCCCGCGCAGTCGTCGGCATGCGGCTCCTTGGCCTTGCGGTGGCACTCAGGGCACCCGCCGTCGTACCAGCGAATCGCTGCCTTGATGCAGAGTAACGGCGAGTCCAGGTGTGGCGCAGGGTGCTTCAGCTTCTCGCGCAAGTCCCGGTTGAACTCCTGCCGGCGCGCGAACCAGTGCGCACGCACCGACAAGGGCTCATTCTTGGGAAAGCGCCAGCGCATGTACATGCCCTGTGCAAGCTCTCGGGCGCATGCTTGCACACGCAAGATGTCGGGCAGCTCCTCGTCGTCAGGACGTCTCCACCCGCCCATCTCCGGCGCCCGGCGCAAGTTGCGCAGATGCTGCGTGACCTCGTCGGGTATGGGCGGGGCCTTGCGCTCGTAGAAGACCAAGCTCGTACCCAACTCGGACCCGCCAGAAGCCACGACACCTGGTGTGTCCACGAGCCGCCTACGGTAGCCCGAGCGCACGTTCTCGCCCGGCAAGCAGAGCTTAGACAGCTCACCGGGCTCGAAGTGGTACTCACTCGGGTCCAAGGCCATGGACCACTTCTCGACCTCGGAGGACTCGTGTGGCGCGGGCGAGCCCAGGTCGAGTGCGATCTGCAAAAGATGGGCGTAGTCTTTTATACTTTTTGTGGTGATGGTGCCGGACCAGCCGCAGAACCTGGTGTCGGGGTGCGTCTCGAAGTAATTGATGAATCTCGAACCCCGCGCGGACATGTATGACTTCAACCGGTGGCACTCGTCCGCGAGGATCAAGTCCGGGTTCAACTGGTTCAGCAGCACCGTGCTCTTCGGGCTCGACAACTCCGAGTACGCGACGACGTGTAACACGGGGCGACCGTCGCGGTGCATGTTCTTGTGCCCCGACCCCCCCAGCGTCGGCAAGTTCCAGTGCTTGTCGTAGAAGTCCCAGTCGCGGAGCAAGAGCTGGGCACGGAGCGACGGCGGAACCAGCAGCACGGCGCACTTGCAGTTGGGCATCACCATGGGCGCGAGCAGGCCCAAGATGGTTTTCCCGCCGCCCACCGAGACGGGAGCGAGCAGCCCGTTGCACTGCACCATCTCCGCGAGCGCCCAGGCCTGGATGCCGCGCAGGCACTGCGTGCCCTCGGGCTTCCTCAAGTACGCGGTCATACCAGCCGCGAGAATAGCCAGGTTCGGCTTCACCCGACGTGGGAGCGCCATGATGCGCTCCAAGTCAGCGCTCCACTCGACCGAGCCCTTGGACATGCGCTCGCGAATCGAACGCCGCGTGGGGCGCTCGACCGCGACCAGCTGGAGGGGTTGCCTCGGGGGCCGGTCTGGAGATGGGGCGAAGAAGCTCATGGGTTCCTGGGCTGCCGCATGAGCGGCAGCCCGCCGGGGTCGAGGACTACCGCACGCCCCGCGTCGCCGCGACGCACAGCGGGATGAGCGCCTCAGCGACTGCCGCCGCAACCTCGTTGCCGTTGGTGAACACCAGGTACCTGCCAGGCGGCGGGGGGTTGATGCGCACGGTTTCGCCAATGATGGCCTTCCACTTCCCGAAGGCCAGCGGGTCATCGTTGCTCTGGCTGACGCGCGGGTCGATGGTGCCGAAGCTCTTATTGACCTCGGCGACGCGCTCGGCCACGTACGGATCGAGCATGGTCAAGCCGTTGATCGTGGTCGGCATGCTGTTGATGTACAGGTGGATGCCTTCGACGGCCTCGCCGGCCGCCGCCTCGCCAGCCTTCTTCCGCCCGCGCTTCGTCGTCGTGGTGGTCGAGGCGCCGGCCTCGGCCAGAGCCGCATTCACCGCTGCCGTGGCCGTGGTGGCCTGCGCGGGGAGCGCGCCAGGGATGACGATGTCGCCCGGGTTCTTCAAGATGGGCGCTCCGCTGCCCGTGGGACCGAACGAGAACCGCCCGTCCGTGCGGCAGATGAAGATGGTGTTCACGCCGTCCACCACGTACGGCTGGCCCTGGATGGCGTTGCAGGCGTAGAAGTCGGGCAGGGTGACCGGGCCCGTTGGACCGACCACAGTCTGGGGCGGGGGCTGAGCCCCGCCGCCCGGCTGAGCGGCCGTGCTGGCTCCAGGAGGCGCGGGAATGTTGCCCGGGGGCAACGGAATGCCGGCCGGCGCAGCCGACGCAGCGGGAGTGGAAGCCGGGGTGTTGGCCCCGGTGGCGATCGTCTTCTTGATAAAGCTCATGCGCATCCTCGTGATTGCATTCACATGGGAAAAACAGCGGTCTTTGAAGGGACACCCTCTCCCGAATGACTGACACGCTGAATCCTTCATTCCAGCGTTCGGGCACTTCGGTACGTCTGCTACCTTCTCGATCCGGGCAACCTGGCCCATCTCGACGATCAGCTGCTCTATCTGCTCAGCGCGGCGCTGTACTACCGCAACCGGCACCAAGATGGAAGACTTCCGCGCCATGGGCGCGCCATCGGTCAGCAAGTACAAGTGCGAGAGTCTGATGAAGCTCAACCCCGCGTACTTGCGACGCACGTACTCCCCGTACAGCGGCATCTGTGTGACTTCGATCAGCTGCTCGGGAGTCTTCGCGCGACTCATGCTGCTAGTGGTCTTGTGGTCATGCACCTCGATGGTGCCGACCGGGTCTGCCAGAAGCTCTCCGACCGAGTTGATGTATGACCCGCGCATGTTCAAGAGGTCGATCGACCCCACGATGCTGACGCCCGCCAGCGTGTACCCGCCAGGGATTATCCCATCGACCGTGACTTTGCCCTCGTCGATCGGTACTTCCACACCGAGGTCAGGTCCCGGCACCGGCAAAAAGCGCTTGCCTGGGCGGGCAATCTTGCCGAGCGCATCCGTTGTCGTAGCGAGGTAGTGCTCTAGCTGGTCGTGAATGTCCAGCCCCAGATCGAGCGCCTTTCCCTTCGGCTCTTTCTCGCCCCCGACGTAGCGCCGCCACCAACGCGTGTGGCAGCCTCCGTACTCGCCGTGGTTGAACGCCGCAATGGCCGACGCGCTCGTATAGCGCAGCGCGCGTGTGCTGGGGTCCACTGCCGGTCCGTAGTTCCTGTCTCGGCTCATATGAGGTCGTTCGGGCCAGAGTCGAGGCCCCCGACGTCGTCAGAGTACAACCCACTAGCTTCCAAATACTCGGCCAGCATTCGAAGCACCTTCGGATTGTCCTGCGCGTGTCCGAGAGCACTGTTGCATCCCGGGCACAACAAACCTCTCACGGCGCCAGACCCATGGTGATGGTCAACTCGGGCATCACTGGCCCGAAGAGGGTCGGAACAACCAGCGCAGCACCCGTTCTGTGCCTCGTACATCTGTGCCCAATCTTCCGGGCTGATCCCGTAGATCTTGCGCAGCTTGTACTCGGCATGCCAACGACGCTTACGTGCGACGTACGTAGCCGCCCACGCAATTCCCGCTTCGCTCTTCTTCCACTTGGCGTTGATGCGCTTATCGCACGCGATGCACCGGGCACGAGTTCGACCAGGGCCCATCGCGTAGAACTTAGTCTTCGCCTTCACCCTCGTACACGCAGGACACCGCTTACGCCCAGGCCGATCAACTAGATGTCTTCCCATACTCTGCACCCTCTCACACCGGTCTGACATCCACTTCCGACGCTGCCTACTTCACCAGCTTGGGCACTGCATGCACGTTGCCCTTGCCCTTGCCCGCCTCGCGCTTGGGCGCCAGCATCAGCTCCTCGGGCGTCAGGTAGTAGTACTCCGAGCCCCCGGGCACGCGGCGCTGCTTCTTGTCGAACCCCAGTGACTTCAACGCGATGCCGATGGCTCGCTGCTGGCTCTCGAACTTGTCCACCTGCAGTTCGAGCGCCTCCTTGGCCATCATCCGCACCGTCACTTCCTCGGGTCTGTCCTCGCGAGCGATGTCCAGGAACCAGGCCCGGATGAGGTCCGTGTAGCCGCTGCGCAGGCGCTGGTTGTTGCTCGACTCCGAGACCTCGTTCTCCGTCATCGAGAGCCACCAGCGGTGGTCCGCGCAGCGTATGTCCTCAGTCGCGCTCTCGGTGTTGCTCGCGGCCGCCTGGCACTTGGGGCACGTCAGCCCGGCCTTGTAGTAGTGGACCGCCTCGGCCCAGAGCTGGCCCCGGTCCTTCTCCACCTTGGGAACCTTGAACCCCTTGCACTTCACCACCCACGACCGCCGGTTGCCCGTGGGGTCGAGCAAGTACTTGTCGTCGTTCGTCGAGCCGACGTACACGCAGCGCCGAGGGAACGCTTCCACTTCGCGGGCGTACGGCGGACGAAACTCGTCGTAGCGCGTGCTGAAAAACGCCTTCTGGGCCTCGACGTCGCTCGCGCGCAGGGCCGACAGCTCGGCCAGCTCGACGATCCACTTCTTGGCCGCGAGCATCTTGCCGTCCTTCTCGGCGATGCTGATGGGCGAGTCGGTGAACCACTCCTCGTTCACCGCGAGCGCGCGGATGAACGTGCTCTTCTTCACCCCCTGCTCACCTTCCATCATCAAGATGGTGTCCATCTTGCAGCCGGGCTCCAGCGCGCGTGCGACGGCGGCGATGAGCCAGCGCCGGCCGATGCGACGAACGTGCTCGGAGATGTCGTTGCCGGCCGGGTCTGTCATCTCGGCACCGCAGTACGTCTCCAGGAAGGTGTCGATGCGCTTGACGCCGTCCCACTTCAGGCTCTCCAAGTACTTCTTGAGCGGGTCGAACGCGTTGGCCTTCGCGGTGTGGAAAATGGCATCCTGGATCTCGTGCTTCTTCAAGAGCAGCCTCCATTCAGGTGACTTCTGAAACCAGTAGTGAACGCCCGAGGTAGTCGTCGATTCGCCGCGCTCGTAGTCCTCCAACGGGCCGCCGACGAACAACACCTTCTTCGTGACCAAATTGAAGCGGATGACGTTTCTCCACTCCGGGGAGAAGCGAAGCACGGTGTTGGCATTCGACTCGGCCCCGACCAGGCCGCTCTCTTCCCCGTCTTTGTTCTTGCTGCGGAGTAGCTCGCCTTCCCATCCGGCGAACTCATCTACGTCAGATTCCTCACCGGGGTCCTCACCGGGGTCCTCGTCCAGGTCCTCGTCGGGTACCGGGCCTGGCTCTGTGCTCGCTGCAGGACTGGCCCGCTCGCCCCCGGCTCGCGCGCTCCGCGCGTTCATCTTCTCGCGCCACTGCTTGCTCGCGTTCGAGCGCGCGTTCTTGCGCTCCTCGCGCTCCTTCTTCTGCTCCTTAGCCGCAGCGCGACCGTTCTCCCAGCCGCGAACGACTTTGGCGAAGCGACCCTCGATACCATCCTTCTCGGGCGACGGGTCATCGTCGTCATACACCGGCAGCTTCTTCACCGACAGGTCAACCAAGTGGAGCAGGACGTCTCTGTCGGCGATGGACGGGAAGTTCCGGCCAAGAATGAAGCCGATGCGGTTGCACGAGTGGTCGCGCTGGCCCTTCTCCTCGGGCTTGACTAAGGCCTCGCACGCGAGCACGCGGCGGACAAGCTCCTTCTTGGAGATGGGCTCGCCCTCGTCCTCGGGGCGCCTCCGGGGGTTGTACGCGCGCAAGGACTTGCAGATGGCCTCGATGTCTACGGGACCGGGCGGCAAGCTGGGCGACGACGCAGGTGCATCGAATGCGGTCGTGACGTGGGCAGATGTTCTCGGCGCGGCCTTGAGCAGCTCGTCCAAGTCGATGAGCGCGCCGTCCTGGCGATTGGCAATCAGCTCATCGTCCTTGATGCGCTTCGGCGCGGAGGGGAAGAAGTAGATGCCCGAGAGGTCCTTTCGGGTCGGGTCGGCACCGGCCTTGGTGCCATCGGGCCGCTTCCACTCCAGCTTGTACTTCTCGATGAAGGCCCGGCGCACCTTCTTGTGCTCGGCCGGCTTCAACGGCCTGGGATAGGGCAACGCGACGCGGAAGCAGATGTCCTCTTCTGGCGGGCGCGCGGGCGTCTTCCCGTCCTCACTTGCAGAAATGCCGTGACGATGCGAGTGCGTGCTGTGCGCGACCAGCTCCAGGCCTTCGAGCCGGTCGGATACGCCCTCAGACTCCTTCTGCGTGAGGTGGTCGAAGTCGAGCATCAGGAACGAGACGAACTCGATATTCTCGTCCGCCCGCTCAGTTCCCTCGCGTGGCACCCCGGGCGAGATGGCCATGCCGAACTTCGCCTTGCACTTCTTGCCGCCGGGGCAGGGGTCGCAGGTCGTGCGCTCGTGGTCCATCAGCGCGGCCGCGAGGTCCTCCCACTTCTCCGTGAACCGTGTGGGCTCGGGGTCCAGCTCGTTCTGGTAAGTGACGTACTCGATGGGCAGCGCATCGTGACCCATGCGTCCCCTCAAAGAGGCTACGCCCCCCGCCGCAGGCTGTGGCGAGCCGCGACGGGGGGTGCGCACAAGGCGCGGAAAAGGGTGGATGTCTGGGCGCCACGCCCCAAAGTTGGACGGCGCTTGTACGCCCGGCCGGTGAGCACGTCAAGCACTTCTTGCGCGACACGATGCGAGCGATGCCGAAGCGTCGGGAGCGTGATACGGCAGGTGCAAGGCTAGCAGCTTTGTTCAGTGGTCGGTCGCGATGCTACAGCAGTCGGCGAGAGCCGCTGTACTTTGTAACTAGACCGTGCGCCAACACTTTCAGGAATAGGGCTGCCAGTCCCTTCTGCCAGTCCCTGTCAGTGGGTACTGTCAGCCTCTATAGAAGTGTTTGATCAATAAGGGGTTACAGAGTACAGGGAGTACTACCACTAACAATTTCGGGTACTTAGGTCAAAAAAGCGTAATTTGACGTACTTTGATGCCTCTAGATCGCCCTCATTTTTTGCCAGTCTGCGTCTGCACCGCTCTGCCAGCCCTGCCACCCCCCTAAAACAGCCGTTTTGGGGGACTGGCAGCGAGGCCAGTCTGAGTACGCATGACGGTCTAACGACGTGAAAAGGCCCGAGACCTTTCGGCCCCGGGCCCATTCTTGTTCAGTGGTCTGCTCGGCGTCCGCCGTGCTCGGCCAGCTACTTGTTGATGGGCGGAACCGCCGTGCCGGTGGTGGGCTGCGCGGCGGCCGCGCCGGCCTCGATCGCGGCCTTGGTCAGCGTGGTCGTCTTGTATTTTGTGCCTAAGATGAACGTCGCGATCGTCAGCGCGAGGCCGACGATCTCGGTGGTGTTCAGCTCCACACCGAGCTTCTTCGAGAGGATGACGAAGAGCGGGCTCAGGACGACGAGCCACAAGGATTTGTCGAGGTAGAACTTGGTCGCGATCGGGGGGACAGCGAGGTCGGTGCCAGGAGAGACAGGTTCA
>Ga0172379_10004851_pt1 | contig 19366 bp, 21 predicted proteins | sample GrowelOW334metaG_FD_119756 | JGI IMG/M metagenome (GOLD analysis project Ga0172379, IMG submission 119756) | Groundwater microbial communities from an aquifer near a municipal landfill in Southern Ontario, Canada - Groundwater well OW334 metaG | ecosystem: Environmental > Aquatic > Deep...
ACATTTTAAGGCAAGCCTGCCGAACACCATACGCAGGGTCGCCCTCCCCCTCGCCATTTTCATCGCGATTGCCACCTCGTACGCCTTGGCGCTCTCGGTGGCGCTTCGCTGAGGCATTGAAAATGATGACGCTCTCCCGCTCGCGGCCATATTTTTCCATGCGCTCTTGCGCGTAGAAACAGAGTATTGTATTCTGCCGCGAAGGAATTGGAAGCTCATGAAAGCATGCATCGTGGGAATAGGAGCCATAGGCGGCCTCATCGGATTCGGGCTGACGAAAGCCGGCTGCGAGGTATCGGCGCTAGCGCGGGGCGCGACGCTCGCGGCGCTAAAAGAAAAGGGCCTGCGATTCACCAACGGCGGCCCCGTGGAGTCGGCGCGGCTCCGCGTTTCGGATGATCCGCGCGACCTGGGCGTCCAGGATTTGGTGGTGATCGCCGTGAAAGCCCCGGCCTTAGCCGAGGCGGCCGCTAGCGTCGCGCCTCTCATCGGCCCCGAAACCATCGTGTTGCCCGCCATGAACGGCGTGCCCTGGTGGTTTTTCCAGGACTTCGGCGGGCGGCTCGCCGGGACGGCCCTCGCGTCGGTGGATCCCGAAGGAGCCATCGCCTCGGCCCTTCCCGCGCCGAACATCATCGGTTGTGTCGTGCACCTCGGGGCCTCCTGTCCCGAGCCGGGCTTCGTGAAGTCCCTTCCGTTGCGGACGCTCATCCTGGGCGAACCCTCGGGCGCCATGACCGAGCGCCTGGCCTCGCTTGGCGCCACCTTGGAGAAGGCGGGCTTCGAGCCCCGGCTCAGCGACTCGATCCAGCGCGACATCTGGTATAAGTTGTGGGGCAACATGACGATGAATCCCCTCTCCGCCCTTACGGGCGCGACGATGGATCGCATTCTCGCGGATCCCCTCGTGAACCATCTCTGCCGGGAAGTGATGGCCGAAGCCAAGCGCATCGGCGCGAAAATCGGCTGCCCGATCGAACAGAGCATCGACGATCGAATCGAGGTGACAAAGAAGCTTGGAGCCTTCAAAACCTCCATGCTCCAGGATATCGAAGCCCGCCGCCCGGTTGAGCTGGATGCCCTCCTTGGCTCGGTGGTGGAAATCGGCGCCCTTGTCGGAGAGAAAACACCTCACATCGATATCGTTTTGGGGCTGGCGCGGCTTCAGGCTCGCACCCTCGGCCTCTATCCGCGGGAATAAGCCTGAAGACCCGGCCCGCGAGTCAACAAAAAGGGAGATAACGATGGCGATAGCCCGTAAAATGAAAAAGTTCGTGGATGGCGGGGCGATGATAAAGAAGATGTTCGAGGAAGGAGCCCGCCTCAAGGCCATCCATGGGGCCGACAAGGTCTTCGACTTCAGCATAGGCAATCCCAACGTCCCCCCTCCCGAGCTGTTCAAATCCGCCTTGAGGGCGGTGGTGGAAGCCGATGAGCCGGGCCTGCACTCCTACATGCCGAACGCCGGGCTTCCCGAGACCAGAAAGGCCATCGCCGCCCGCCTCGCCGCCGATCAGGGCGTGCCTGTCGAATCAAAGCACATCGTCGTCACCTGCGGCGCCGCGGGCGGACTGAACATCGTATGCAAGGCCCTCCTCGAGCCCGGGGATGAAGTTCTGGTGAGCTCTCCCTATTTCGTCGAATACGGATTCATCGCCGACAATCACGGCGGAACGCTGAAAACCGTTCCCACCCTGGAGGATTTCAGTCTCGACATCGAAGGCCTCGAAGCCGCGATGGGGCCGAGGACAAAGATCGTTCTCGTGAATTCCCCCAACAACCCCACGGGGCGAATCTATTCCGCCGACGCGCTGGCGCGGCTCGGCGCCGCCATGGAACGCCGCAGCGCCGCCCTGGGCCACGCGATCTACCTCGTCTCCGACGAACCCTACCGCAAGCTCGCCTATGATGGAGCCTTTGTCCCAAGCCCCCTCGCCAGCTATCCCAATTCCATCCTCGTCACCTCATACTCGAAAGAACTTTCCCTTCCCGGCGAGCGCATAGGCTTCGTCGCCGTCAATCCCCAGGCCGATGACCTTGCCAATCTCCTTGAAGCCCTGGCCCTGGCGAATCGGATTCTCGGCTTTGTCAACGCGCCCAGCCTCATGCAAAAGGTGATCGCCGCGCTCATCGCCGGCGAGGATCCCGCGAATGGCAAGCCTGCCTGCGTCGACGTCTCCATATACCAGCGCAAGCGCGACAAGCTGACCGCCGGACTCGCCGCCGCCGGCTACGAATTCCACCTGCCCGAGGGAGCCTTCTATCTGTTCCCCAAAATTCCCGGCGACGACGACGCGGCATTTCTCGATCTTCTCAAGGAAGAGAACATTCTCGTCGTGCCCGGATCGGGTTTCGGAACGCCCGGCTATTTCCGGATCGCCTACTGCGTGGATGACGCGGTGATCGAGGGCGCCTTGCCGGGTTTCGCGCGAGCCTTAGGAAGGATGAACGCATCGAAAGGCTGATTGTCATATTCGCGTTTCTCGCGCTATAGTAGCGCAACGGCGGTCGTAGTCCACCCGCCTGAACAAAACAGGAGGCCCTCCCATGCATAGGGATGACTCATCGTTCTCGAAGCTTTTCATCGTCCTTTTCGGTCTTTTCATCACCTGTCTCCTCATCTCCAACGTCATCGCGGGGAAACTCATTTCGATCGCCGGCATCGTGCTCCCTTCAGCCGTTATCCTCTTCCCGATCACCTACATCCTGGGCGACGTCTTCACCGAGGTGTACGGATTCAGGAAAACCCGCCTCGTCATTTGGGGAGGCTTCGCCGCGAACCTTATCATGTCGCTGGTATTCATCGCCGCCATTGCCCTGCCCTCGCCTTCCTTCTTCGCCGACTCGGCGGCGTACGCGAAAGTGCTCGGCATGACGCCGCGGATCGTCTTCGCCTCCCTCGTGGCGTATTGGGCCGGGGAGTTCGCGAATTCGATCGTTCTCTCCCTCCTTAAAAAAATGACGAGGGGAAAACACCTTTGGATGCGGACGATCGGTTCGACCATAGCGGGCCAGGCCTTGGACACCGCGCTCTTCATCGCGATCGGCTTCTTCGGCGACGTCCCTCTCCCCGTCCTCTTCCAGATGATGATCGCCCAGTACCTGTTCAAGGTAAGCTATGAAGTCGTCTTTACCCCCCTCACCTATCTGATCGTGGGGAAAATAAAAAAGATCGAGAAGATCGACACCTTCGACAAGGGCGTCGCTTATAACCCTTTCAAAGTAGGAGAACGATGATGGCTGAATATGAATTCAAGGCCCTTGGCAAGAAGGCCACCGAACCGTCCAGGACCCTCGAGCTGTTTCCCACGCCCGCCCATGTCAGGAACGTAGTGCTCGAAAGCGATGAGGTGACGAGCCTTTGCCCCGTCACCGGCCAGCCGGACTGGGAAACCGTCCGCATCGAGTTCGAGCCGGGACCTTACTGCATCGAAAGCAAGAGCCTGAAGCTGTACCTGTGGTCGTTCAGGGAAGAGGGCGCATTCTGCGAGGCTCTCTCGGCGAAAATCGCGGCTGACGTCTACGAAGCCTGCAAGCCAGCATGGGTGAAGGTGACCATCACGCAAAAACCGCGCGGCGGCATCACCATCACCTCGGAATCGGTTCTTCCCGACGAAGTCGCGCGATAAATAAAGGGGGCGGCGCCGCATGGCGCCGCCCCCTCGCTCAGCCTTGCGCTATGCGCTTCTTATTTGCCTATCGCCGTGGGATATTTATCCGCGTAGCTGGCGACATTGCCTACCGTCTGCGCGTTGAGGATCGCGCGCACGATGGCCCGAGCGAGGGCATCGGCCGCCGCGCTTCCGATCTTGTTCACGTTAGCTGAGGTATTCCCCCATACCGCCTGCTGCTTCAGCGTATCCAGATCCAGCAGCCCCGTGCCGAGCACGAAAACCGTGTCGCCATCGAACATGGTGTGCGAAGGCCTGATGGCGCGGGCCATCCCGTCGTGGGCCATCTCGGCGATCTTCTGGGCCTGGGCTTTGGTGAGCTTCACGTTGGTGGCGATGCAGGCGATCGTGGTGTTCTTGACCGCTTCCATCTCGGCCACCGAGAAGGGAGCGCCGATCGCGGGAGCCGCAACGAAGGGAGCCTTCAGGTTGCCGAATTCCCCATTAACCTCGAGATATTTGGCATAGAGCTCGCCCGTCGCCGGGTTGACGGCTGAGCCGCCGGCATTCACCGCCACGATAGCGCCGACGATGACGCCGCTGCCCAAATCCACGCTCGCCGTGCCGAGGCCGCCCTTGAGGCCACCGGCGATCGCGCCGGCGCCAGCGCCATAGTTGCCCATCTGGATCGGGCCAGCCGAGGCGTTGAGGCAAGCCTTCCATCCGAAGGTATCATCAGGCCTGTCGTTGAAAGCGCGCCCAAATCGTCCAGGGTCGAATAAAACTGCCGAAGGAACGATGGGAACGACATTGCCGCCGCCGACGTCCCAACCGCGACCCTTCGATTCGAGCCAGAGCATGACGCCATTCGCGGCGGCGAGGCCATAGGCGCTTCCGCCCGTCAGGACGACCGCGTCGACTTTATCCACCATATTCGTCGGCCTGAGCAGATCGGTTTCCCTGCTGCCGGGGGCCGAGCCGCGCACATCCACGCCGCCCACGGCGCCTTTCGGAGCCAGGATCACGGTGGTTCCCGTGAAGTTGCGCTCGTAGCTTCCGACTTCGATGCCCGGCACATCCGTGATCGCGTTCAATGGCCCGGTCGCTACGACGGGGACGACCGGCTTCGCGGGGACAATTGCCGTCTGCGCGCAGACACCGGCGACGAGCGTCGCCGCGATGATGGCGGCGACCAGCAGAATTTTCCTACCCATGAGGACCTCCTGTAAAGCGTTCGATTGCATACTATGCCGAATAACGTTCGGCCATGCGTTTTGCCTACAAATCAGTCTGAGATAGAAGTATGGTGCTGTCAAGAAAGATCCTTACCGGAAGACTCCATTTTTAGCGATATCGCCCTCGCGTCGAAATGCCGGCGAATCGTGAGCCTTTAGCATCGATAATCGGGCAAGCTTCTTTTTTTCCAGAAACCGTGTCGTGGTCGCGAGCGTACTAGGTATAGATGCCTCCATGGCCCGGATATCAAGGACGGCCGGGATGGCAAAAATCAGGAGGTTTTCAGAATGCGAAAAAGCATAGTGATTCTCATGGCATTTCTCTTTGTTTCGCTCTGCGCCGCGAGCGCGCAGGTGATCAGTTTCGGGCTCGGGGACGCGGCGCTCGAAACGAGCCTCAATAGCATTGGGGCAAGCGCGAAAATGGATGCCGCGGGATTCCAGGCAGAGATTTCTCTCACCTGGGGACAGACGGCGGCGAGCGTGCAAATGGCGATGAGCCAAGGCTTGCAGCCCGCTGAAGTGTATTTTGCCGCCGCCTTGGCGAAAATCTCCGGCAAGCCTTTAACGATGGTGGTCGAGCTCTACAAGAAGAACAGCAACAAGGGATGGGGCGCCCTTGCCAAGGAACTCGGAATCAAGCCAGGTTCGCCCGAATTCAAGGCTTTGAAGGACAAAGCCTCAGCCTCCTCCGATAAATTAACGAAGAATAAAAAATAGCGCCTTGCGGCGGCTTCTGGGCCGCGGTAGCATGAACCCATGTCCCCTCTCGAAGAACTGCTTCGCGCCGATGCCGCCGCAAAACCGATAAAGCCGCCAATCAGGGAAGCGATGCCGATAAGGATTGACCCGACAGGAGCCCATGAAGCCGTGCTCCTCCTACATGGTTTCAGTGGCTATCCGGGGGAGCTAACTCCTCTGGCCGAAGGGCTTGCCTCAGCCGGATACGCGGTTCGCGCGCCGCGATTTCCAGGGCATGGCACCTGTCGGCGGGATTTTATGCAAACAAAAGCTGAGGATTGGACAAGAAGCGCCTATGATGCCTACCTCGATGCGCGCTCCGATTATGGAACGGTGCATGTCGCCGGGCACTCCATGGGAGGGCTGCTCGCTTCCGCCGTCGCTATCAGCTTCGACGCGCCGCGACTGATCCTTCTCGCCCCCGCTTTTGAGTTGGCGATAAAGGGCATGGGCCTTACGCCTTTTATCGCGCCCTTTAAAAGCGCGATCGCGATGAATCGCCCGATTTCCGCCGCCGATTCGGCCTATCCCGCCAGGTCGGCTCTCCAGCCAGACTATTGGGCCGATGTCCTGATTAGGCCCGCCGCCCAACTGGAACGATTGCGGAAAGCCTGCCGAAAAAATATCAAGCGTCTGAAATCGCGAACGCTGCTGATACTCGGTAAGGCCGATAGAACTGTTTCCCCGAAAGTCGTTCACTATCTCCGCAAAGCGGCGCCCGGCATGGCATCCTTTGATTCCCATGTAATTCCTGGCGCCGACCATGTCTTTATCTTCAATGAACATTCTTCGACTATGCTCCAGCTGGTCTTGGAATGGATGACGATATCTCTCTAAAAAGCACGGTATGCATATTGACATTCATGCCTTACAAGGTATGGAATGAACCGGCTGAAACGGAGTCAGCGGCCGCGCGCCGGCGCGCTGAAACATCATTCGCGCCGCTAATTTTGCCTGACAGGAGCGTGATACTATGATCGGATCAACCGAACTCATCATCATCGTTGTTGTGATTCTTGTGCTCTTCGGCGCCAGCGCCATCCCTAAATTCGCCCGATCCCTGGGCGAGGCGAAAAAAGAGTTCACGAAGGCCATGAAAGATGGCGAAAGCGCGCCAGCCGATTCAGCCGGAACCGACAGCAACAAGAAAGACAGCAAGTCCTGAGCGTGCCGGATTCCTTGATGAAGCGAGAGGATAAGAATCCCGACAAGGTGATGCCGCTTCTCGACCACGTTCGGGAGTTGCGCAACCTGATCCTCATCTCACTGGCTGGCTTCCTCGCGGGAGCGGTTCTTTCCTTCGTAATTTCCGATAAGATCGTAAGCCTCTTCACGAGGCAATTCGCTTCCGTCACCAGCGCGGTCGAGAGCAAACTCGTGGTCACGACCATCATCGAAGGTTTCTCAGCCCAGATAAAGGTGGCCGCCTATGCGGGGCTGATCATCTCCTTGCCGCTCCATATATTTAATATACTCCGCTATATCTTTCCCATCCTGACGAAGCGACAGCGCCGCACTATACTTTTGTTCCTGCTCGCGAGCCTCTCGCTTATCGCCTTCGGCGCCTATCTCGCCTATTTCAGGATCGTGCCGCTTGCCATCGGTTTCTTGACGAACCCCTACTTCGTGCCCAAGGGCGTCGGTTACCTGCTCAATTACCAGACGAACATATTCTATGTTTTCTCCTTTATCCTCTGGTCGGTTGTCGCGCTTCAGCTGCCCCTCGTCATGGAGCTTCTCCTGATGATGGGAATTTTGAAGCGCAAAGCCGTGTTTAAAGCCAGCAGATACGTCATCGTCGCTATCTTCGTGCTCGCCGCGATAATCACTCCCCCCGACTTCATAAGCCAATTGGGAGTGGCTATACCGCTCACCGTCCTTTATTTCCTGGCCTTGCTCATCGCGAAGATTTTCAAGTTTGGAGAATCCTGATGTTCGGTATAGGTTTTTCGGAACTGGCCATTATCGCCCTTGTGCTCATCGTGATGATCCGCCCGAATGACATGCCCGCCTTTTTCAGGAAGATGGGTCGGCTGTACGGGCAGATCAAGAGCGCTTACAAGGAAGTAGCGGCCGTGAAGGATGAGTTTCTGAAGGAGATGGATGTCGCCGCGGCGGTCCAGGATTCAGCGGCCACTGCCGCGAATCCCGCTCAAGCCGAAGCTTCCTCCGCGGAGCCTGCCCCTGCCGCGCCAGCGGAACCCGATTCCGCATCAGCCGGAACCGATTCAGGGGCATCGGACGCGGCGCCGAACCTACCCGATTCTCTCCCCTCCGACCCCATCGACTGAGCGCCTATCCACTACGTCCCATAAAGAGAGGCGGCGGGATCGATCGATCCCGCCGCCTCTCTTTATTCATCGCTTTTCGAGGAACTCTATTCGTTGTGGCACTGGTTGCAGTTCACGAGGGTTTCGGCATGATGGCAGGAATAGCAGTATTGAACATTCGGGGTCCGGAGGCTTTCCGCCGGATTGTAGGGTATCGCGTGCACATCGTGACATTCGGTGCAGTCGACAATGGTTTTCGAATCGTGCGGTATATAGACATGGGGATTGGCTTTCTCGTCCCAATCGGTGACGTAATCCTTGGTGCGCTCAGCCAGTTTCTCAAAGGGGCCATGGCACTTGAGGCAATAAGCCGCGTCCTTCGGCCCTTCGTCGGTAGAGGCGCCCGAGACAGCCTCAGTAGCCGTCGCGTCCCCGCTGGACTCTGTCGAGGAAGTAGCCGCGCTTGTGGCATCGGAAGCCTGGGTTCCTTCGGTGGTAGCCTGAACGAGGACCATGGGCAGATTCCCCTTCGCGGCGGAATCGGAAACTTTCAAACTCTGCGCTGCGCCGCCATAGGCGGCCGCATTGGCAGGCCTCGCTGAGGCGGCGCCAAACAGAAGAACGCCTATGCATACCGCCGCGACAACTACGATTTTGCGCGCGGTTCGCGTATTCAATGACATGTATCGCTCCAGAAATGCAAAATGTCGGCGGCCAACTCTGGCCGCCTCGTATCCACGTCATGCGGGGAAGGAAGGCTCTTGCCCTCCTCCCCCGCGGACGAGCGTTGCGGTTTTGAAATCAGACGGAAGGCTCTTTGACTACGGCGCCGCCCGCGATATATCCCTGAGTGAGACAGCGCCCAAGTCCGTGCTGGCTGCATCCGGCTGCCGATTCTCCGCCGCAATAAAGGCCGGGAATGACATCGCCGTCCAGAGTCAGAACCTGGCAGTCCATGTTGATTCTCAAGGCCGCATAGGTATCGTGGACCGTAATCGTAGCCCAAGCGGCGTAGAAGGGACCGGCTTCGATCTTATACAGGGGCTTCGGCTTTCCGAAGGCTTCATCGACGCCCAGATCCACGGCTTTGTTGTACTCGGCCACGGTCGCCTCGAGGTTCGCAGCGGGCATCTTCACTTTCTGGTAGGGGCATGCCTCGATCTTTGCGGCAAGTTCCGCTAGGGTCGGTGCGCTGAAGAAATAATCCGGGTGAACCGAGACGCCATCAATGACCCATTTCTCGCGCTTCACAGCTTCGGAATCAAAAATCGCCCACTGGGGGCCGGCGGCGTAGTCGGGAGCAGTCGAGCCCTCATTCATGGCCAAGGCTGCATCGGGGTAATTCATCGGGTTAAATTTCACGCGTTCGGGATTGCGCCAATCCCCATGGACATAGGGCTTGAGGAAGCCTTCCGTGGTCCCGTTCGGATAGCCGTCTTCCATCTCGTTGTAGAAGCGTTTGCCAACTTGGTTTACTATGATCGCGTCCTGCCAATTGCGGATGTTGAGGCCGGTTGCCTTCACTTTCGGGAAGAGGGGGGATTCTTTTTTCCAGCCGATATAGTTGGTTCTGGTGCCAATGATCGGCCGCTTGCGAAGAGCTCCATTCCTGTCCAAGGTCTGGTTCGCGGTTCCCCAGAGCGTGGCGCCAATAGCCAGGGCGGCAAGTTCGCCGCTAGCGTCCTGAGGCGAATACTCGTCGGCGGCGAGCGGCATTTCCTCGGTGAGGCGAGGATCGAACATCCTGCGGAAATTCACGTTGCCCGTGCTGCCACCGGTACCGATCACGACGGCTTTCTTGGCTCTCACGCTGACCTTGGCGTAGGAAAGATCGATGTTGCCATCGTTTCTGAAGCTCGGAAGCGGGGTGAGGCTGCCGGGAAGTATTGTCGGGGTATAGCTAGCTTCTATGCCCACGACACGGCCATCGCTTACCCGCTCACGGAAAATCGTATTCATGTGATAATTGAGAAGGAACTTAACGCCAGCTTTCCTGGCGGTGTTCTCAAGGGCTCGCATGAGAGCGGTGCCGCCCGCTCCGGCGGGGCTTTCTGCGCTTTGGCCCTTGGTCCAGACCGTGTGGCATTCGCGCTTGGCCGAAATGCCGATCGCGTGGCCGCCTGAATTGTCGGGGGCTTTATCCTGGAAGGGGACGCCGCAGGCGAGAAGGAATTCGAAAGTCTTGGCTTCATTGTCGGCAAGGGCGCGCTGCACCGCCCTGTCGTTATAGCGATATTCCGGCATGCCGCTGACTTCGATGACGGACCAGTCGGTGAGATCCTTGAAAAGGGTTTCGGGATCATCCGCGATGCCATACTTCTTCTGGAAGCTTGTTCCGCCACCAAGAGGCACATTGCCTCCCGAGACGATCGCGTGGCCGCCAACATCGTAGTTGCTGTCGACGACGATGACGGATGCCCCAGCCTGCGCCGCCCTGATCGCGGCGGGAAGGCCTACGGCGCCAGCGCCGAGAATGACGACATCAGCCTCAAGATCCCATTTTTTGGGCAGATTGGCGGGTGCCGGTTTGACGGGCTTGGCTTCGGCCGCGCCAGTGTCAGCCGCGAGCGGCTGTACAAGCGTGCTTCCCGCGACGACAGCGACGCCCGTACCGACAAGCTTCACGAATTCCTTCCGGCTGATTCCGGCTTTTTCCTTCTCTTGCATGTGCTTTCCTCCAGCTAGATCCAACGATATTTGGCTTTATGATGCCATTCATGGCATCTATCAGTGCATTCAAAAGCGCTCAACGCAATTGTTGACTACAATAGTCCCGATAAGGCTATATCGATAAATTCTGATTGTCAATTATAAAAATCGATAAAAATTTAATTATCGATATATTCTTGATACCTAATCCTACGTTCGTGCCATTAAACGACCAAAATTTTGACAAGATGCTTCCGCGGTGGCCTTGTGCTTCAGTTTTCTCTCGTCCAGCATTGACATGCCCTGGAAGCCAGGGCACCCTGAAGTCCTACCCATGGAGGCGCATCATGAAGCATCCAGGCATTTTGTTTATCTTCTGCCTCTCGATTCTCTCGATAAGTTGCGCAAGCGCCCCGCCTTCGGCTCCTCCTCCGGCCTCGACGGCGGCTCTTCCCGCGAAAGCCGATATTTGGCCAAAAATCTACAATGACGAAACCTACCTGACGACGTTCGCCTCAACGTGGTCAGAGGATGAAGCGGTTGGCGTCATCAGGAATCTGCAGAATTCCATGGTTGATTTCAGCGCGAATTTGCCTTTGTCCGAGCTGAATGTCGATCCTTACGGGATGCGGGCCCGCTGGTCCTGGATCGAGAATGGATCGTTCCAGAAGAGCGCGGGGTTTATCGTACCCTTCGACCAGGTCTCGTCCATGCTTCTCGAGCGCTATCCCGCCATCGACAAGGTTTTTAAATGGGGCCTTCTCATCTATATTGCCGGGACAAGTCCCGTTTCCGTCCGTACGCCGACAAGGGAAGCCGCGGAACGCCTCGGCAAGGCAGTCCTCGTCCTCGCGAAGGCGAGGAACGCGAAGGTGAGCGTCCCAAACGTTCGGTTCGGCGCTGCCCTGGGACCCTTGAGCGATGCCCAAGCCCAGGCCGCGGGCATCCTTCAGACAGGTGGCATCATCATAAATTGGATTTTCAAGGAAAGCCCCGCCGAGAAAGCAGGCTTCTCGCCACAGGACATCATAACCGGCATCGCCGGGAAGCCGGTGCAGAAAGGCGATGATCTTTTCTCGGCGATCGATGCCGCCGCGGCCTCGGGCGCCAAAGAGATCAAAGTCTCGGGCATACGGCGAAGCTATCGGGCGGAAGGGAAAACCTTCGTAGAAATCTTCGTGCCGCTCACCTTCACCCTGACCATCGATCAGACGGGAGAGGCAAAATGAAAGCAAAGCGCTACCTACTCTCAGTGGCAATGGGTTCCATTTTTCTTCTCGCCGCATTCGCGCAGGGAGCCGACCCCAAGACCGTGACGCCAGCCTGGATCATGGAAAAGCAATTCGAACAGCAGCAGCAAGCGGGGCAGCCAGCCGCAGCCGGCGATGCCTCCAAAGCCACCAAGGCCTTCAATGTCTTCTTCATCGGCTATGACTATCCCACCCTCTCCGGCCCGCTCGCCGATGACCTGGCAAGCTGGGGCGGCCCCATAAATTTCAGTCTAGGGATGGAATCGAGCATGGGATCGGGCTCATCGATGCTGACAGGCCTCGAGGTCGAGCTCTTCGTCACCATAAATGACGCGGGATCGCGCTTTCTCATGCATGACATGGCCATGATTGGCTATTCGTTCAACCTAGCCCCGTTCAGGTTCAACCTGGGCGGCCGCGTCGGCCTCTCGATGCTCGATGTCATGGGCCCTGTATCATATACCGGACTCGGATTAGTCTTTGGCCCCGAAGCCTCACTGTATTTCGCTATCGATCCCAGCTTTTGGCTTTGGATCAGGGGGCGCTATTCCATGGCCTCGTATATCAGCATGGACAGCGGCTCGACGATCAGCGCGGGCAATGACTCACTCAACTGCCTCAGTCTCGAGGCGGGGCTGGCTTTCAAACTCTAGGAGAAAAGGCGGGCGCTCCAATGAAAAAATCGGCCAGGCGCTGGATTCTCATCGTTATCTTCACCCTTTTCGTCCTTTCCCTCTGCCTCATCGTTTTTTACCCAAAGGGAAAAAAGGAGTCTCCCCCCTCCGGCTATACCTTTATCAGGGATGAAACGATGGCCGCGCTTTACCTGCCTTCCTTCGATTGCCCGCCCGAATACGGACCGATTCTTGCGGTTTACTATCGCGCGGCAAAAGACGAGTCAGGCAAGATCCATATCGCTTATCATCCGCTTTGGGCCCGAGAGCGAAACGACACGAAGTCTTGGGGAGCTTTCCTGAGCAGATGGCTGTACACAGGCGGGCTCTCGCTCCAGCGAGCGATGTTCGGGCAAGGCGATATCGAAACAATCGGTTTAACGATCGACCCCACTGACGGGACAATCGTCGGCATCGATTACGAAACCGCTGCTGACTACGACCCCCGAAATTTCAGCGTCAAACACCTCAGCGTTATAAAAACGGGACGCTTCAAGGCCCCGTTGCGGTTCAGCGTCGTAAGCTGGAACCACCTCTTCAGGCTCGAGGAAGAAGCCCCCGCTTCGCTCGATGCGCCCGCTTTCCCCCTTCCCCTCGCCTATTTTACGCCTGAACTCTGGTCTAAATATGCCATCTGGAAGAATCCGGAAACCCTTCTGCGCAAAGACAGGGCGCATTTCGACTGGGAGAGGGGAGTCGCCCCATAGCCAAGCGGCTTCGCTTTTAAAGGAAAGGCCGCTCTCAGGAGCCCTGCTGGAGTTCCTCATAGGCCTTGTATCGCCCCGCTTTAGCGGATTCGACGAGGAGGCCGGCGCGGCAGAGGCAATACAATAGCTTGCGCGCCCTACGAGCAGCGATGCCAAGCGCTTCGCCGAGCGCCGCCGAAGTCCATGGCGATGCCAGACTCTCGGGGATGAGGGCAAGCCATTGCGCCCGGGTTCGGAAATCGCGGGACGCGATGACCTCGACTAGTTCCTTGTCGACCGTCCTGTCGCCCTTGCGCCACCAGGATCCAGAGCCATCCCTGATTTTCGTCTCAAGGCTGCGAATCAAAAGTATCTCGATAATGATATTGGGCGCCGCGATGAGTTCGGGCGCGCGCGCAAGCTCGTCGAAAAGCTCGTAGACGTCGCCTCGCTTAGGACTCTTGCGGACCGAGAGAAGTTCGTTCGTCAAAGGATCGAGTCGGCGCAACTCGCGGCTTGTCGATACGGGATAGACAACCCGCACCCGATAGCCCTTTTCGGCGAGGGCGAGAGCCTTTCGCTTAAGCTGGCCGAGATGTCCCGTTTGCACCTCGACGAGTTCGCCATCCGCTCGCACAAGATCGATGACCTTGCCCTCGATCAAGGCCTCAAGGCGATCCCCTGGCTTCGCGAGGTACTTCTTAAGCTGGGCATGAAGGCTATATTCGGAATAAAGATTGATGCCAGAACACTCCGCCGCGATCGATTCCATGCCTACAAGTATGCATAAAGTCCTCGCCGCGGCAATCGGGCGGCGCGCTCATTTTCCCTGCCGCGAGACTTCAAGATTCGCGCCGATTCGCGCTTCACGCCGCCTATCGTCCCGCGATATACTGAGCGCGCTTTTGGTAAACCCCGTCCCGCGAACGCGCGGGTCGCCCACCGTGGAGCCACATCATGGATTTTTCAGTATGCGTCTATCCAGAAACCGCCGAAGCCCTCCTCAAGGGGACGACGCCCGAGGTCCTGCTTGAGCTTCAGAGCTTTGGTTTGAAAGGCGTCCGCTCGTCCACCGCGTGGAACGAAAGGGCCGAATTCTACGCTTCCTTCGCGCGTGCCCATCGCGAACGGCGTTTCCATCTCCATGGTCCCTTCCTTGATCTGCCTTGGTGGTCATACGACCATCTCATCGAAGAAGTGGTTCGCCGCCGGGTGGCTGACACGGTGGCGCTTTGCGGCGAAATACGCCCCGAGCATCTTGTGATGCATCTGAGCTGCCCCGGATATTTTTGTCTCGCCTCGCGCGTTTCCCTCTGGGTGGAACACGCTCTGGAATTCTGGAGACCCTGGCTTGAGCGATTGCGAGAATCGGGGACCCTGGTCGTGTTTGAAAACACCAGCGAGCCCGATCCTGTCGCCGCCAAGGCTTTTGCCGAGGCGAGTGAGAGTCTGGGAGCGGCGATCTGCCTGGATATTGGGCATGCCCATACGTTCTCGCCCACCCCTCCGGTGGAGTGGGTTCGAAGCCTCGGCACTCGCATTACCCACTACCATATTCATGACAACGACGGCAGCGATGATTGGCATCGCGCTCCCGGCGAAGGGAACATCGACTTTAGCGCGCTGATGCCCGAGATCGCCCGTCTCACGCCGAACGCGTCGCTCTCGATGGAAGTGGAGACAGGCGCCGCGGAAACCTTGAAAGCGTTGGAATTTTCGCGCGCCTCGATGAAGGGTTGCTAGGCTAAACGAGGATAAAAAGAAAAAGGCTTCCTTTCGGAAGCCTTTAAAATGCCCAGAGGGGGACTTGAACCCCCATACTTACATTAGCGTAATGTATTATTATATATATAAATATTAAATATATTACTTATAATAACTACGTTTATTCTACGGTTGTCATCTGACTATTTCCTTTACCAAACCCTCAATGGCCTTTCTGACCCGCTCATCATTCTCGCTGGCAAGGCTCAGGTAGAGGGAGAGAGGATCGACGGTTGAAGAATCTTTGCCTGACAGATCATGAGGATCATATGCCCAGACTTCGATCAGATGGTCTGTATCCTTCAATGGGTGTGCATGAAAGATGCCCTTCTCAATGAGCGGCTTCGCGGTAGCATACGATACGGCATAGCACTGTCGTTCGTCCTCATTCATCATGCTGAGACGGGCTAAGGCTGACATCCCTGCATAGGGCAAGCTCTGCAGTGGGGAGCTAGAAGGCGTATACCACATCGACTTGACGGGCGACTGAAGATAAGGCAGTGCAGCCGTCCAGAGCCCGCGCTTGTCCAGAACGAAATGGAGTGGCCGTGCCTTACCCTCCCCTGTCTCAACGAGATCAAGAGCCAGAAGTTCGCGCACAGCCCTACTCATCGTAGTGGCACTGAAGGTGAATTCACGGGAAAGCTCACGCACCGTCTTCCCCTCAACCCGCCCATAGAGGATCTCCATGACTACTAGGAATTGAGCAGGATAGGACAGTCTATCTGGCTTCCCACGCTCCCGATCAAAATGTTCACGCAGGTCGATGAGAAGGATTGGAAGGTAAAGCTGATGCCCTGGTACAATAAAGGAAATCCTCCCCTCGATGAGGCGAGCACGATCCCACGAATTGAGACCCGGAAAAATGAAAACCGGTTCCAGTCCAGTCCTGTCATGCAACTCAACGGCATACTTCTTGAACTGGGCGGGGCTGGGCTTCTTCTCACTTGCAAGTGTGCAAAGGAGCAATATACTACCCTTGATTTCAGTAGTAGCCATAGAGAATAGATTTGGGAGGTAGAAGGGCAGAGAAACCCCAGTAAGGGGTTTAATATTTATTCTCAGCCCGAAGGTTTTGAGAAGGTAATCCTCCACCTTTCCTGCAGCCGGGGCCAAAGTCATCTCTTTGTTCCTCATAAACGCATTGTATCATTAACATTGAAACAATGCAAATACATGCTACAATCTTTTCTAGGCTTGCAAGTCTTGATAGATGATGAAATAGAAATACCTGAGTATAATTCCACTATGGGAAAAGAACATCCAAATGTAAGTCGAGAGGAACTCTATCGCCAAGTATGGGCAGAGCCTATGTCCAAGGTAGCAGCGACCTATAATGTGTCCGGCTCCTATCTTGCCCGTATTTGTCGAGAACTCAATATTCCTACACCCGGAAGAGGGTACTGGGCTCAATTGAAGGCCGAGAAAAACCCGCCCAAAGTAGTCCTTCCGACTCTCAAAGCTGGCGACCCCACTATGTGGATCAGGTCTATAATAAGCTCGCGCCATACTGATGCCATACCTATAGCACCCGAACATCGCTCAGAAATCCCTCCGCGAAAACGATCTCGGCCTTTACATGGACCGCTACTCGATGCGAAAGAGATTCTGTCCAAGGCAAAGTCGCCCTCCTCCTCGATTTATCTTAGTACTAGACACTATAAACTGGTCGATCTCGTTACCTCTCAGGAACACCTAGAGGATTCCATAGCTCTGGCACAAAAGCTTTTTTCTCGGCTCGAAGATTACAGCTATCGGATTCTTCTCGCAAATACAGATGACGACTTCGTAACACTCAAAATAGAAACAGATGAAATCCCTGAAAATAAAAAGGAAGAGTACTATACGAACGCCCCCAGTCGGCCTAGGGTGAACACGGTGGCCTATATGGGGACGGTAGCCATTGGGCTAACAATCGTTGAGATGACAGAATTGGTACCAACGAAGGACAACTCTTTCTACTCATATACCTCCACAAAAAAAGTCACTTCACGCAGATATCGGCTATACGCCTATTCTCCCTATCGACATACGGAGCTTGTGAAGAGCTGGCAGGATACCAAGGATTTAAAATTAGCACAGCGGCTCGATGAAATCGTTGGTGAGATGGAGGCAATGGCACAAAAGATTCCTACCTTAATCATTGAAGGAGAGAAGCGTGCTACCGAAGCGCAGGTGAAATTTGAAGCTGAACAGCGAGAGTACAGGCGAAAGAGGGCTCTGGAGGCAGAGAAGAGAATCAAATCCGAGAGCCGAAATGATCTTGAGAAGCTGATTGCTGCATGGGCCACACTGAAAAATCAACGAGAGTTTATCGACGAGATCATTTGTGCCCTCGATAAAGAAGCGCCAGAAACCAGGAATGAGTTGTCTGCAAGGCTTGATGCTGCTAAGGATCTTCTAGGCACTAAGTCTGTTGCCGACTTAATCAGGTCGTGGAAAACACCAGAAGAGAGATATGCATTGCTACCGAGTTGGGAGCGCTTTGATGACGTTTGAACGATATCCAATAAACAGCCAGAGTAATGTGCCTCTCAATCAGAAGCCAATGCTTTTAGCAGTATTGGCTCAACATTCCTGCTGATGACTTCTACAACCTCGGCGAGGGTGGGTGCCTTGATACCGTTCTTTTGTAAAAAGGCTCTCCATTGAAGTATTTTCTGGGCATTCTCAGCAAATTCACCCGAAAGGCCGATCGGCAACTCCCCTGGTATCGCTGTCCCTCTCCGTTTAAAAGTTCTCATTATAGCTGTAGAAACAATCTGGGTATCAAGCTTTGTCTCTCTGAACAGAATATAGAGGTCAAAGTAATCCTTCATGCGACTGTTGGCCATTCCCAGTGAAACGATAGCGTCCAGCTTTTCTGCAATGACGGTCTCCTTGGGGTATGCCCTAAGCACTGGTGCAGGATTGTCTTTCAGAATTGTAGGGAAAAGTACTTCAATGGCTTCAGGCGTAACTGCATCACCAAACCCGATATCTATCTGGACAGGACAGCGTGCATTGCCAAGCATCCCTAAAAGCTCAATGCGTATTCCTCCATACTTCGCGTCCTCACGGATTTCATAAGCTTTAAGACTGTCTCCTAGAAAGATGAGGCCATCATCACTTTCAATCGAACATATCGCCTGCATTGAAGCAGCCATGGTAGCTACATCGTTGCTCCCAAACCCCAGAAGATCCATATCTCTCGTTGGGCGATGAGGACTGTCAAACCATAGATCGAAGAGAAGTGCTCCCTTGAGCAAAAACTGACCTTTATACTCCGAGATTGATATACGATAAAGAAATCTTTCCAGCGAGTAGCGCGTCAATAAAAGGTTGAAGTCTTCACCAGTTGAGCGAGCCCGATTCAGAAGCCTGGCATGAACTGAAATTGCCTTATTACTTTCTATCATCCGATCGCCTCCAGATAAGGAAGCATAATATTGGCAACACGATCGATTTTTGCATACTTCCATACATCATTCTGATTCAGTCGCTTTGAAGCATGGGCTTCTCGAAGTGCTTCCATTGCCACTGCGACGCCAACTTTATTCCTGAACTTGAAACAATCAGCTATCGTCTTTTCGATGGAAGTGATTCGAACTGGAACGCCATCGATTATATGGACTTCTATGCCTTGTTCAAGCGAATCTGGCGCAAAGCGGAATACCTTGAGTTTAGGATACTCGATGCGTGGCGGATAGGATTTATTCTCAATGGCAATCCATACTTCAAAAGGCGATTGGGTCGTGAGTTCATGGAATCGTAGGGCTGAAAGCAGGCATACAACGACCTCAGGAGATTTACTCGCTACGCGTGCCAGATCACCGTGTTCGCTCTGCCTGAACCCAGGCAGGCTATAGAGCCCTGTGGCGATTCTCTTGATCCACCCTACCTTAACGGCACGCGTGAGAAAAATCCTGGTGTATCCTGCTTTGACGAAGTCCCGAGAGCGAATAACCGGGGAATTCTCGAAGAGCTCGTGCAGGCTTTTCTCGTTTACTATCATTCTAACTATGTTCCGTTATTTCAGTACTTATTGTCAACTACCGAAACTACGGAACATGTGCTATTTCCTTCTCCACTATCTACGGTCAAGACAAGAAACAGCTTGAAATACAAAGAGCAAGTCTTTGTACTAATACAACTTGATCTCTATTTAGTAAGCCAGACTCGAACTGGCGACCTCGAGTCCCCAGACTTGGGGACACTATTAGCAGCGTCTAGCTGCACGATTTGCTGTCATACCAGTTGTCACGATTTTATTAGCTACCTCTATATACTACAAGTTGGATCGTCGCTTCAGCTCATGAAGGCTCGTCTCTCGCGACGGTGCTCTGCCTGAGCTGGTTGAACATGAGTTACTCCAGGGAAGCGATGGTTTGGGAACCGATCGTGGACCAAAGCAGACACTACCTTGCAGAGGAAATGAAATCGGATTCCATTTCAACAACCAGGACGATGGAGTTAGCAAGAAAAACAATTCCAATGCATATGGACT
>Ga0172379_10004852_pt1 | contig 19366 bp, 19 predicted proteins | sample GrowelOW334metaG_FD_119756 | JGI IMG/M metagenome (GOLD analysis project Ga0172379, IMG submission 119756) | Groundwater microbial communities from an aquifer near a municipal landfill in Southern Ontario, Canada - Groundwater well OW334 metaG | ecosystem: Environmental > Aquatic > Deep...
ACTTCCACCAGCCGATAGCCAGGACGCCGAAGATGTGGCTGAGGACGACGCCGAGCGTCGCGAGCGCGAGCGTCGTGTTCAGGTCGGCCGTGGCGCCGCGGAGATACGGTATGAAAAGCTTCTCTTCCCCGTGCTGGACGATCTGGCCGATGGAGCCGACGCCGGGCAGGAGCCCCATCCAATTATTAACTAGGATGAAGAAGAAAAAAGCCAAAACCACGGGCGCGAACTGCAGGGATTTCTTCCGGCTGCCCGTAACGCTGTCGAAGATGCCGAGGAAGCCGTCCACAATCATCTCCATCACATTCTGGATGCCCGTCGGCACTTTCTTCAAGCTGCGGCGCACGGACAGGCTCAAGGCGATGATGATGATAAGCGCCAGGCCGGCGGTGAGCAAAGAATTGGTCACGGCGAAATTGCCCAGGTGAGCTACCGGTTCAGCAAATAGGGTGTTCTCATGGATTATTTCCTCTGCCATTTTCTTTATTCTTATTATCTTCCCGCTCCGCCTGCTTAAATTCCTTCAAGGCGTTCACCGTCAGGCCGTACATCGAGATGACGAAACAGGCGCCGATGGTGGCCAGGAAGAGCCAGGGCTCAGTGCCGAATTTCTGGTCCAGCCATTTGCCCAGGAAGAGCCCGATAATCACCGGAAAAGCGATCCATCCGGAGATATTGGCCATGACTTTCAGGGCCAGATTCCAGGAATCATTTTTCATATCTTTATAAGATGCGGCAAACTATTACCCTTATAGCGCATTAGCATCTAAATGTCAAGACTCCAGCTTTTAACGGAAACTGCCTACTTTTGGCTTAGATTCGGAAAAAAGCACGGGCTGTGGCGGTCGTCGTTTCGGCGGCTTTCTCCAATTTGATGCCCCGGATATCCGCGATGCGCTGGGCCACATACTTGACCAGAAGCGGCTCGTTGCGCTTGCCGCGGTAGGGTTCGGGGGTCATATAGGGGGTGTCGGTCTCAATCATCAGCTTGTCCAGAGGAATCTTCCGGATCAGGTCGTCCCATTGCTGGCTGAAAGTGATAAGACCGGTGAAAGAGATGAGGAGCCCGAGCCGAAAGTATTTCCAAGCCAAATCCTCGTCGCCGGAAAAACAGTGGAGCACGCCCCAAGGCCGGTCAGTCGGAATCAGGTGGCCGTATTCTTTCTTGAAATCTTGAAGGATCATGAGCAGGTCGTCGTGCGCCTGGCGGCAATGGATGATGACCGGCAGATCCAGGCTGCGCGCCAGGAGCAGCTGCTGAGCGAAGACTTCATGCTGTTTCTTTTTGACCGCCGCCACGTCCTTGGCCGGATCCAGGTGGTAATAGTCCAAGCCGATCTCGCCGATGGCGACGACTTTCTCGAAGCGCGCCAGCTTTTCGTAAGTATCGTAGTCAAACTCTTCGGCGCGGGAGATGAAGCCGGCATTCTCCCCTTCTTCGCCGGTATCCACGCGGCCGTCTTCCAGATGAACCGGGTGCAGGCCGACGGCGGCATAAACGCCTTTCTCATACTTGTTCGCGAAATTCAAGGCGCGACTGGAAGTCTTGGCTTCCGTGCCGATGAGCACCATCCAGGTCTCCGCCTCTAAAGAACGCCGGATCACTTCGTCGGCGTCATCCTTGAAAGCGGCAAAATTGACATGGGCGTGGGAGTCGATGAGCATAAATGATGTCTATTTAAAAAACGCGAGATTCGCGCCTTTTAAACGGTCGGATGGACCAGGTATTACATTTTCTGTTCGGGAGTGGAGCCGGACATCGGCGCGGAGTTGTTTCCGGCGGCCGGAGCGGCCTCTGACTTATGATCGGCACATTTGCACTCGCCGTTCTCGCACTGACAACCTTCTTTCCCGCACTGCTGGCACTTGCCGCCTTCACATTTGCAGACGCCGCGTCCGCAATGACAATTGGTGCCGAAGAGCTTATTAAACCAATGGCAGGCCTTGCACATAGTATTTTATTAGTTATTTAGCTTAACTTAATTATAGCACCGGGGGCCATAGAGTCAATCAGCGCTACGCCCGTCAAATGCCCAATTCCCCCAGTAATTTCCGCTGTTTTTTGTCCAAACCGGCCGGTATCTTGACGCTCACTTTCACGTACTGATCGCCGATGCCGCGGTTATGGAGTTTCATGATGCCTTTATCCTTCAGTTTAAAAATAGTGCCCGACTGCGTGCCCTCGGGAATCTTCAATTTCACCGGTCCGTGCACCGTCTCCACTTCTATCTTGTCGCCCAGGATGGCCTGACTGATGCTGAGGGATTCTTCCGTGCGGATGTCATAACCGTCGCGAACGAACTTACGATGGTCATTAACGCGGACGCGGAGATAGAGGTCGCCGGCGGGCGCGCCTTTGGGTCCGGCTTCGCCTTGGCCGCTCAAGCGGATGGATTCGCCGCTATCAATGCCGGCCGGAATCTTGACCTTCAGCTTCACGTTCTCCTTATGGACGCCGCTGCCGCCGCATTGCGCGCATTTCTGGCTGTAGGTCTTCCCTTCGCCGCCGCAAGCGGAACAGGCAGCCTGAGTCTGGATGTTGCCTAAGATGGTGCGCTGCACCCGATTAACATAACCGCGCCCCTGGCAAGTCTGGCAATTATCGATTTTCGCGCCCGGCTCGGCACCGGTCGCCTTACAGCGCGAGCACGAAGCGTTCTTGGCGAAAGACAGTTCTTTCTCCGTGCCGAAAGCGGCGTCCAGAAAATCCACGGCAATATTCATTTCCAGATCGCGACCGCGAGACTGCTTGCGCGCGCCGCCGCGGCTGCCGCCGCCGAAACCAAAGATGTCGCCGAAACCGCCGAACATCTCGCCCAGGTCCTCGAAATCTATGCCCGCGCCGTTTTGGAAGCCGGAGAAACCGGAAAAGCCGCCGGCGCCATACGCGCCGCCGGCCTGGCCGTTCTGGAACGCCGAACCGAACTGGTCATACTGCTTCCGCTTCTCCGGATTGCCTAAGACCTGGTGCGCTTCGTTGAGCTCCTTGAACTTCTCGGCATTGCCGCCCTTGTCGGGATGATGCTCATGCGCTTTCTTACGGAAAGCGGCCTTGATCTCATCTTGAGAAGCGTTCTTCCCGACGCCTAATATTTCGTAGTAATCTTTGGACATTTATTTCTTCTCTTCCACTTCGCCCTCCACGACATTTTCATCCTTCTTGGCGCTCGCGTCGCTTCCGGCTTGATTCGCGCCCGACTGTTCCGGTCCGGCTCCGGCCGCACCCGCGCTCTGAGCGCCCGGCTGCTGATACATGGCCGCGCCGATCTTCTGCGCGATGGTATTTATCTCTTCCATCTTCTTCTTCATGTCCTCCAAGTTGCCGGATTCCTTCGCCTTCTTTAGTTCGGCGTTCTTATCTTCCAATTCTTTCTTATCTTCCGGCTTCATCTTATCGCCACTCTCCTTGATCATCTTTTCCATGGTGAAGCTGACGGCGTCGGCCTGATTCTTGATCTCGGCCTCTTCCTTCTTCTTCTTATCCTCTTCCGCGTGCAGCTCCGCCTCCTTCCTCATCTTCTCGATCTCGTCCTTAGACAGGCCGGAAGACGCGGTGATGGTAATCTTCTGCTGCTTGTTGGTCGCCTTGTCGGTGGCGGAAACATTCAGGATGCCGTTGGCGTCCAGGTCGAACTTCACTTCCACCTGCGGAATGCCGCGGGGCGCGGCGGGGATGCCGTCCAGCGTAAAATGTCCGAGCGTCTTATTGTCGCTCGCCATGGGACGATCGCCCTGAACAATATGAATCTCCACCGCGGTCTGGCCGTCGGCGGCCGTAGAGAAAACCTGCGACTTGGAAGTCGGGATAGTAGTGTTGCGCTCGATAAGCGGAGTAGCGACACCGCCGAGCGTTTCAATGCCGAGAGTGAGCGGCGTCACATCCAGAAGCAGAACATCTTTCACGTCGCCCTGCAGCACGCCGGCCTGAACCGCGGCGCCCAGCGCCACGACTTCGTCCGGATTAACCGTTAGGTTCGGTTCTTTGCCGAAAAATTCTTTCACTTTCTGGAGCACGAGGGGCATGCGGGTCATGCCGCCGACCATCAACACTTCATTGATGTCGCTGAGTTTAAAACCGGAATCGGCGAGCGCTTTCTTGCAAGGCTCAATCGTCTTCTCGACGAGGTCGGCGACAAGAGCTTCCAGTTTCGCGCGGCTCATCTTCATGACCAAATGCTTGGGGCCGTTGGCGTCGGTAGTGATGAAGGGCTGATTGATTTCCGTTTCTTGCGCCGTGGACAGTTCGATCTTCGCCTTTTCCGCCGACTCCTTGATGCGCTGCAGAGCGAGCGTGTCCTTGGACAGGTCGATGCCCTGGTCCTTCTTAAACTCTTCCAGGATCCAATTGATGATTCTCTGATCAAAATCTTCGCCGCCCAGATGGGTGTCGCCGTTGGTCGCCTTCACTTCCACGGTGTCGGCCGAGATGTCCAAAACGGAAACGTCAAAAGTGCCGCCGCCGAGATCATAGACGACAATCTTCTGGCCCTGCTTCTTGTCGAAGCCGTAAGCCAGAGCGGCCGCGGTCGGCTCGTTGATGATGCGCTTCACGTCCAGGCCGGCAATGAGGCCGGCGTCCTTGGTCGCCTGGCGCTGCGAATCGTTGAAATAGGCGGGGACGGTAATGATGGCCTCGGTGATCTTCTCCCCCAGCTTGGCTTCGGCGTCAGCCTTCAGCTTGGACAGGATCATGGCCGAGATTTCCTGCGGCGTGTAGTCCTTATCGCCCATCTTCACCTTTACGCCCTCGCCCGCCTGCAAAATCTTATAAGGAGCGGTCTTGAGGTCGCGCTGCACCTCATCCTCGCCGAAATGGCGGCCGATGAGGCGCTTCACGGCGTAGATGGTACTCTCCGGATTGATGACGGCCTGGCGCTTGGCGGCCTGGCCGACGATGCGCTCGCCGTTCTTAGAGATGGCGACGACGGACGGGGTCGTGCGGGTGCCTTCGATGTTCTCGATGATCTTCGGCGCGCCGCCCTCCATGATCGCCATGGCGGAATTGGTCGTGCCTAAGTCGATGCCTAATATCTTTGCCATATTTATCTGATTTATCTTGAATTATTTCTTAGTTTGTATTTTTATCGTCTTCGGCTTCACTTCGCTCGCCTTGGGCACGGTGATCTTCAGGATGCCGCCCTCGCTGACCGCCGCCGCCTTGTCGCCGTCGACTTTCGTCGGCAGCGGGATGGCGCGGTAGAAGGAACCGCGGCGGATCTCCTTGCGGTAATAGTTCTTCTCGTCAATCTCGCTCTTCTTCTCACTCTCGCCCTTGATGGTCAAAACGTTGTTCTCGATGGAGATGTCTACCTTGTCCGGATCGATGCCGCCGAGCTGAGTTTCCACGACGACATTATCTTTGTCTTCATACATATCAACCGCCGGCGTGAAGCCGAATTGGCTGCCCCGGACGGCCGGCAGCATGGATTCCAGATTCTTCTCCATGTCGTCGAACTCCGGAAAGAAGGGGGTCCATTTTATCAGTGACATATGTTTAAAAAAATTAATTTATAGTCAAATTTATTCCACTATTACTTTCGCCGGGCGGATGACCTTGCCGTTCAGCTTATAGCCCGGCATCACTTCCTGCTTGACCGTCTCGCCCGTGCCGTCGATGGCTTCCATGGTGTTATGATCGAAGGGTTCGCCCGCGGTCTTCACTTCTTCTATGCCGTGCTGAGCCAGAACGTCTTTGAATTGATTCAAAACATGTTTGACTCCCACCGCCCAGGCATTCTTCCCTTCCTCCTCGCTCAAGCCGGACATGGATAATTTCAGGTGGTCATAGATCGGCAAAATGTTCTGCAAAAAATCGTTCAGGGCGTATTTCAGAAAATCTTCCCGGTCTTTGGCCGTCTGCTTCAAGAGGTTCTGGTAATCGGCCAGGGCACGGAGATACTTATCCTTGAAGGACTCATCCTCTTCAGCCGGAACAGCCGCAGTTTCCGCGGCGACTTCTGTGACCGAAGCCGCTTCTTCTGTTTTCTCTTCCTTTTCTTCCATACTATTCGAATTTTTCTTTAATAAATTCGGCCAGCGCCAGGTTGCGCCCGTAGTCCATGCGCAGGGGGCCGAGGATGCCAAAAACGCCGTCATGATTATTATCCTTATACTTGACCATGACCGTGCTCAGGAAATCGCCGAAGGGATTCTTGGACCCCACCAGGACCTGGGCGCCGCTGCCGATACTTTCGAACATGCCGTCGATAATGTCTTCCATGCGATCAATCACGCCTGAAACATCGCAGACCGCCGCCGTTTCGCGGAATTCCGGCTGAGCAAAGAGATTGGACAGGCCGGTATAGTACAAGTCGTTCTTATGGAAAGCCCAGAAGACCGCGCCGTTGGAAAGTTCGGCGATGGCTTTGGCCGTCTGCTTGAAGGCCGCTTCTTCGCGCCGGAAGGCCTGCTCCAGAATCTTTAATTCCCCTTCCTTGAGGCGCGGACGCTTTTTCGCTTCCCGCAGATCGGTAATGAGCAGCTCATAGGTCGCTTCCGTCGGCACGCGGCCGGAAGAAGTGTGCGGCTGGTAGATATAGCCCTCTTCTTCGAGTTCCATCATCTCGTTCCGCACCGTGGCGGGCGAGATGTCCAGCTTATAACGGTCCACCAGAATGCCGGAAGAGACCGGCTGAGCGGTCTTCACATATTCCTTGACGATAGTGTCCAGAAGAAATTTTTTGCGTTCGCTCATCATATATAATGACATTATAAACAAAATTAGCACTCAAGTCAAGAGAGTGCTAATAAAGCGTTAAATATATTGAAAAATCGGCTAATCTCAGTTTAAATCACAAGTCGAAATGAGCTTTATCTTCCATGAATTCCCGATACTGGGCCGGATTCAAAAGCTTTTCCACGGCGAAATTGGAGCGCCAGCGATAAATGAGAGAATAATTGCGTACCGGATACTGATTAACCACGGAGTCCGTCGCCAGATGGACCGCGCCGCCCAGAGTCAGGGCCAGGACGAAGACCGCGCCGGCGACATGCTTGCGCAAGAGCCAAACTAAAAATAACAAGGGCGGCACATACTCCCAGGCGTGAAACCAGCTGTGCACTTGGCTGCTGGTCAGATACTGCCGGCCTTCCAGAAAATAAACAATGTTGAAATGCGGGCCTAAGACCAGGAAATATTCCAAAACATGATCAAGGTCGATGAAGAAGCCGCCTAAGATTCCGGCGACGATGCCGAGCGCCGTCTTATCAAAGCGGCGTCCGACCAGCCAGCCGGCCAGGACGGCCAGGACGAAGTGCAGGAGGAGATGAAGCGGCAAAGGCAGATTTTCCATATTCAACAGCGCGCTCGCGGCGCGCACAAACTAATCTTTCTTATTAGAATAATACCAGCTCAGGATGTCGCGGGCAATCGGCGTGGCGCTGGTCTCGCCGCCGACGCCTTCTTCGACGAGAACGGTGATGGCGATATCAGGATCATCATAAGGCGCGAAGCCGGCGAACCAAGCGTGCGGCGATTTCTTCGTGGACCACTGCGCCGTACCGGTCTTGCCGGCGGCCGCCACGGGCAAAGACGAGAGAGAGCGGGCGCTGCCGAGCGTCACGGTCTCCCGCATGCCTTCGCGCACGATCTGCAGCTTGTCCGGATCGATGAAATCGCGACGGACTATCACTGCCGGAATATCCCGGACGACCTGATTGCCGCTGTCCAAAACCTGACTGACCAGATGCGGCTTATACAAGGTGCCGCCGTTGGCGATGGCGGCCGTGTAGGCCGCGACCTGAAGCGGCGTGACGAGAACATCGCCCTGGCCGATGGCGAAATGATAAGTATCGCCGATATACCAAGGTTCCTGCTTAGTCTCCTCTTTCCAGGTGGCAGTCGGAACGAAGCCGGGTCGTTCGCCCGGCAAATCGATTCCCGTCTCCTCGCCCAAGCCGAAGAGGCGCGCATATTTCACCAGGCCGCTCACGCCCAAGCCCTTGAAATCGCCGTAGCCGCCGCCGATATAATAGAAGAAAGTATTGACCGACTGGGCGATAGCCGTGCGCACATCCGTGATGCCGTGGCCGCCGGCCTTCCAGTCCGGAAAGAACCATTCGCCGATGCGCAGGCCGCCCGTGCTCAAGAAACTGGTGGCGGCGCTGATGAGCTTCTCCTGCAAGGCGCCGGCCGCGAAGATCGGCTTGATGGTGGAACCCGAGGGAAATTCCCCGCTCACCGCCCGATTGAAGAGCGGCCGATCAGGGTCGTTCACGAATTTATCATAATCCGCCTGACTGATGCCGCCGGCGAAAAGATTGTTATCATAAGCGGGCAGGCTCACGAGAGCCAGGATGGCTCCGCTCCGGGGATCCATGATTACGACCGAGGCGCGGCGCAGGCCCATGCTCTGCAGATAATGGCGAGCCACCGCTTCGGATTTTTCCTGCAAACCCCCATTTAGTGACAAGCGCAGATTCACTCCGTCCTGAGCCGGCACTTCATTGACAATCTTTTTCTGGCGGCCGAGCGCATCCACTTCGATATTCTTGCGGCCAGGACGGCCCTTGAGCTCCGTCTCCCAGGAAGACTCCAGCCCGGTCTTGCCGATATAATCGATAGGCGAATAATCCTCGCTCAAATCTACCATCTCCTTTTCGCTGATCTTGCCGGTATAGCCTAGGATATGGCTGAAGCTGCTGGCACTCAGGACATCTGGTACGCTGGAACTGGCCGTTGGCGCCAGATATTCGCGCCGGATCTTGGTGGACAGGAAAACGCCCGGCCAGCGCGGCAACTCCAAGGCAATGAGCATGGCCTTGTCATATTCGATATTGTCGGCAGCGAAGAGAGCTTGATACGACTCCAGGGATCCAATCTTCACTTTCGCTAAAGCTTCTTTGAATTGGTAGAAGATGGCATTGTCTTCGCTGACCTGAAGTCCGGGGGCGGCCGCGGCCAAAGCCTGATCGGAAGCTCGGCTCGCCGCGGTCGAGGCGGTGCTGGCGGACGTCTCACCCGCTAGGATGCGGCTGAGGCGGCGGAGCATCTCATCGCGCGCGAGCTCTTCGCGCGGCAGGTCGATGGGACGGAAAGACAAAACGAAATTCGCCTTGTTGCGGACCAAGGGCTCCAAGGCGCTGTCATAAATTATTCCCCGCTTCGGCTCGATCGTCTCCACGCGCAAGCGGTTCCCTTCCGCAAGCAGACTGTAATAATCGTTGCGGGAAACCTGCAGCCAGCCGGCGCGCAGAACCAGGAGCGAGAGCGCGGAAATAGCGACCAGGAAAAGATATTTCAAGCGGCTGAAATCAAAGGAACGGCTGACCATCTCTTTGTGGCTGGTGCCCTCGAGATAAGACTCTTCGGTCCAGTCGCTGCGATAAACAGGGTCCTTGAGTCCGCCGAAAGAAAAACGCCCCTCCTTGACCAGAAAAGGATCAGAATCCTTGGGGCGCAGCGCCTCGATTAGGCGGTTTTTCTTGATGATATTGAAGATGGTCGGGCTCATGGGAAAGGTTTAAAAACGGCGTCTGGAGTCATCATCGTAAATATAATATTAACGCGATTAAGCCTTAAAGTCCAGATAAGGCGAGATGCTTTATTTTATGTTTAAAAAAACTTTAGATTTATTTTAAGTCGAATATTCTATAATGATGGAGGTTTGTCCGCCGCCAAAATTTGCGCTAAAATAAATATAAGAAATAATCTCTACCCATATGCGAATCCTGCTGGTAGAGGATGACGCCGATCTGGTCCGTCCTCTCCGTAACGCTTTGAAATCTGATGGTTACGTTATTGATACTGCCAAGGACGGAGAACAAGGCTATGCCTTGGCGCGCGGCCATGACTACGGCCTGATCATCCTGGACTATAACCTGCCGAAGTTGGACGGGCGGGCGATTACGGAAAGACTGCGACAAGAAAGGATCCCGACGCCAATCCTGATGTTGACCGTCCGTTCGGAAGTCTCCGACAAAGTGTCGCTCTTGCAGCTGGGCGTCGACGATTATCTGACCAAGCCCTTTTCCCTGTCCGAGCTCTTGGCGCGCGTCAAAGCGATTTCCCGGCGACCGCGAGTCTGGCAAGGCGAAATTCTGAAGTGCGGTCAGCTGGAAATGAATCCCGACCGTTTTCTGGTCATGGAACGCGGCCGACGGGTATCGCTGTCTAGCAAAGAGTTCTCGCTCCTGGAATACCTCTTGCGGAATCGGGGTCGGATAATCTCTCGCGCCGAAATAATGGAACATGTCTGGGACGAGAACGCCGATCCTTTCTCCAATACGATAGAAACGCACATCGGCAACCTGCGCCGCAAGCTGGCGAGCGGCTCCAAGTTGATATCCACCTTCTCCAGCCGCGGCTATAAGATCGACGAAGAAAGATAAAGTCTGCCTTTAGAAAATCTTGGAATTTATTTTAAGGCCGCCTTGCTATCATGAGAGACGGCGGCCAGCCGCTTGGCAGCGGCTAAAAGTCGAGGCTGTTCTATAAAGACCATTCATGCTCATGATTTATGTCGGATAATCTCAAAACGGCCGCAGCTTCCAAGAAGCCGGCTCTCTTGACTCTCTTCGCTCTTATCCTGGCGACCGCCCTCAACCCAGGCATCCCCTGGCGAGATTGAGGGGGCACGAGCGCCGCTAAGGAGCTGGTGACCGTCGGCCAGGCGATATGATAAACAACACGATATGGAAAAACATTTGATAGGCCCGGCGCGAAGCGGCCTGCAAAAAATATTTCCCGCGCTCGGCACGGATGACGAAGCCCGCCGCCGCGAGCTCATCTTGAATGTCCTGCTAATCATTTCCATCATCGCTTTTATCGTCCTGAACGGAATACGCCTGGCCGACGTGCTCACCCGGCCCGCCGACGACGGCCTGCCGCTCGTCGCCACTTTTACCATCCTCGCCTTCTTTCTCGGCCTGTTCGGGTTATCACGGCGGGGCTGGACCAAAACCGCCGCCTGGCTGCTGGTGCTCGTCTATTCCCTGCCGATGTTCTACTGCGTCCTGAACTGGGGGACTGACCTGCCGGCGGCCATCCTGCTGGCGGTCTTGACCATAACATTATCGGGAGTCTTGATCAGCGACAACATGGTCCTGGCCAGCACCGCTCTCATCGGATTGGCCATGATCGGCACCAGTTATCTGCAAGAAGCCGGCCTCATCAACATCGATTCTTCCTGGCACAGCCAGGCGCGTGAAGCCGGCGATGCCCTGACTAATGCCGTCCTGATCGCCATCGTCGCCGTCATCGCCTGGTTCTTCGCGCGCGGAATCAGCCGCGCCCTGGCGCGAGCGCGCCGCAGCGAAGCGGATCTGCGGCTAGAAAGAGACTCCTTAGAAATCAAAGTGCAAGAAAGAACTCAGCAGCTGCGCCAAGCCGAAGCGGAAAAGATCAGCCAGCTCTACCGCTTCGCCGAATTCGGACGCTTGTCCTCCGGCCTCTTCCACGACTTGGTCAATCCGCTGACCGCCGTCTCTCTGAATCTGGAGCAGATCAAATCCGATGCGGATGCCAGCGTTGCCGGCGCTAAGTCTTGCCTGCAACAAGCGCTCCTGGCAACGCATAAGATGGAGGGGCTCGTGGCCGGCATAAAAAAGCAAATCCGACGCGAAAATAAATCAGAGCGTTTCAGCGCCAACGAGGAAGTCCGGCAGATCCTGGAAATCTTGGCTTACAAGGCGCGCTGCGCCCGGACCCGGCTGGATCTTCATGCCGGCGAAGAAATCAGTCTGCACGGCGACGCCGTCAAGTTCGGACAGATTGTCATCAATCTCGTCGCTAACGCGATAGAGGCCGGCGAGAACGACGGCCCGGAGGAAAAAACGGTGCGCATCAGCTTGCGGAGCGAAACTGATCGCGTGATAATCACCGTCGCGGATCACGGCGCCGGCATCAGCCCGGATAATCTCGATAAGATATTCGCGCCTTTCTTCAGCACCAAGTCGGCTCCCGGCTGCGGCCTGGGGCTCGGACTCGCCTCAACCAAGAGCATAGTAGAGAAAGATTTCGGCGGCGATATCCGGGTCGCGAGCGAGCCGGGCCAAGGCAGCGAGTTTACGGTGTCTCTGCCGCTTCATAAAATTTAAAAATAATGAAAGAAAAGGCCTATCACTGGCCGCGCTGGTTCGCGGCGTCTTTGCCGCCGAGCGAACAGCGGCTGATCAAGCCCGGCCTCATCGAAAAGCTGAGCCGCGCTAATCTGTGTTTGTGGCGGGCTCTTAACATATATGATGACTTCCTGGACGGCGAGGGGCGGCCGGAAACTTTGCCGGCGGCCAATGCTTATTACCGCCGCTATCTGGAAATATATTATCGCCTGGATCTGTCGGACGATTTTTTCCGATTGTTCGACCGGGTCAACGCCGACCTGGACGCCGCCAATTTACGGGAGGCGCGATGTCCGCGCCTGCTGATTGAAGACGGCCGGGTCGTCATGCCGCGACGGCTGCCGGAGTTTAAAAGCTTGCGCGACTTATCCGATAAATCCTTGGCGCTGGGACTGGGGCCGCTGGCCATTATCGCTTCTCTCGGCGGAACGACGACGTCTGCTCGGGCAAACACGACTGCCCGCCTGACAAAGACTCTCAATTTTTTCCGTTACGCTCTCGCCGCTAAGCAATTCGCCGACGACGCACGTGACTGGCGGGAAGATTTAAAAAAAGGCGCTATCAGCGCCTGTAATGTCTTAATCTTGAAAGAAGCGCGGCGGCGGCACTTATCTCTTGACTGGAAACGGCGGCCGATCGCTGCTTATCTTCTCTTCGTCGCTGTCTCTCCTAAAATATCTTCCCGCCTGACTCAGCTCTGCCGCCAAACTCGGTTGGCCGGACGACAAGCCGGACTGAAGCCGCGTTCGCGCTTGCTTCAAGAAATCATCGGACCGCTGGAAAGAGGCCTGACGGAAAGCGCGCGCTTCCGTTCTAAGCTCCGTATTTCTCTTTAAACTCCGTTTCATCGCCGAAGCGCGAGAAACCGGCCGCGGCCTGATCGGCATGCGGGATGAAGCCCGGCTTCCCTTCGTGCATGATACCGCACCAGTACTTCTCAGTCCGGCCGGCAATCTCTTTCAGATACAGCAAGACGCCATTGGCATAACCGCAGTACATGCAGTCTAGCTTTTCGAGCGGCGTCAGGTAGGCCAGCTTGGCCCGGTCCTTAATCATGATATAGGAAGAGTGCTTGACCTTCTCCAGTCCATACAGCGGGAAACAGACAGCTTGATAGAAAGAAGCGACCAGGTCCAGCATAAGAAAAAAAGGCAGGGGGAACCAGATGAAAGGCGTCGAAATGAGGTGCCGCGCGAATCTCTGCGGCTGAAAACGGCGATAGTCCATATTGATATATATTGAATCATCAATATACTGACACTATTTTGAATATTATTCAATATTAGCTTATATTGACAAAAAATGACAGATATATTATAGTTGGGGGTCAGTTTCTTTGACAATTTTTTGTTGTAAAAAGCTTGCAAAAAATCACATATAAATCACACACATCCACCCACAATACAGAGGAGACACCATGAAACAGTTACTATCGTTCTTGTTTGCACTGGCGCTGACAGTCAGCGTCGCCTGGGCTCAGACAGAGCCGCCACAGATTGATATCCCGGCTTTTAAGGTCACGCCATCCGGCTCGGCCGTGTTCCCTGCCGATCCTATCATCATCGGCGATGAGGGCCTCGCGGAAGTTCCGGTAATATGGATTGATATCACCGCAGATTCTGCCGATGTACGCATCGACAACCTACGGCTGAATATCAGCCGATCGTGGACGAGCTTGCCCGGACAGCTGGGAATAAAGAGCATCGATTTGTACGAAGGGTCAACCCTGATAGCAGTAAAGGTGGGCGACCAATCAGATTCCTATCTCTTTGAAGGACTAGATTTCTTCTTGCCGGCTTACGGCCAGAAGACCCTCAGTCTCCGTCTCAGCGGCATCACGGGCGACGGCGAAATTGTCCCTTGGATTGACTGGGTGAGCGGAACCGTGCCGACAACGGGACAGTCCCACTCATCTTTTGCCACGGTTTGGGGCGCCCGCCTCAATTTCGTCAATCCGGAAAAAACTACGGTAGCTTACCAGCGCTCGCCCATCAATGCGGATCAAGACACACTCTTCGTATATCCCGGACAGTATTGGTATCTGAGCGAATCTTATTACACGGATCCGCACAACTGGTTGCCGGGAATAATAACCGCAGCTAACGTGACAGCCAATACTAAGCTCGACGCCACTCGACAGGAGCCGGAGTTTTATACTCAATATCCTTATATACACGAGGATAGTTTGGGGGAATTCTACTATGACGAGAGCAGTTCCAACTCAGTTTTGGCAAAGTGGTATTCCAAATACTCCTCCGGAGTGTCTGGCTTGGAAGGATTCAATCGTTGGGGTACCAACCAGATGGCGGCGGGCAAGATGCAATGGCTATGGTCATCGGCGGAAATAGTATATTACTCACCTTTCTTCAACGGCTGGCCTCGAAGTCGGTTCTTCAATTCTTCCGTCTGCTTAAAATGCGTGGATGGTATCCGGGGCGACATCGACGGCGACAGCCTGGTCACCCAGGAGGACTTTGATCGAATGGTAGCCGGGCAGATGTACAGAGATCAGATGTATCATCACAACCGAGTTGATTTCGGACGCGGTTTGGTCCTGTTCAATATGGCAACGACTATCGACACTTGGCTAGTGCGGGTCTGGCTGAACACGCCGGACGATCTGCTGGTTAAAGACTTGGGGATCGGTAAGCTGATGTCGGAAGGACGAGTCTCTCCGAAGCCGCAAAGCTTCACGACCGAAACTATCGGCAATACCATCTCTATCACAACGAAAGCATTCGCTGTGAATGTTTCAACTGTCCTGCCGGATGGAAAGGTCTGGAATCAGGCGGTGTTGGTAAGCAACGGTAAGGCAAACATCGAACTGCCAGATACGAAACTGAAATATCATATTGAGGCAGTTTCTCTTCCTAACAAAACAACCGGTGTCGGAGAGCAAACGGATATTCCGACCGAATTCAGACTCGGTCAGAATTACCCCAACCCCTTCAACCCGACAACGACGATCGAGTACTCTCTGCCGCAAGCGGGGATGACGAGCATTGCCGTATACAACGTCTTGGGGCAAGAAGTAATGTTGCTGCTGAATAAAGAAATGCCCGCTGGCACGCATCGTCTACAGATTGACGCGAGCCGACTGACCAGCGGTACCTATTTCTACCGAATTGCCTCGGGCAGTTTCGTCAGCACCAAGAAAATGGTGTTAATGAAGTAGCGCGTTTCCCAAAAACGCAAAACCTCGTTGAATGAAACATATTCAACGAGGTTTTTTATTTGCCATCAGTGCGGAGAGGCGGGGATTCGAACCCCGGATAGGGTTTTAACGCCCTATAACAGGTTAGCAACCTGCCGCTTTCAGCCGCTCAGCCACCTCTCCAAACATTTTGATTTTTATGGTATGATTACTATATAAAATACCGACGCCCTTGTCAATGTAAAATGGCGGGGCGCGCCTAAAAATATGGCTCAAACTAACGGACAATACCTGAAGTGGGAGGTGCCGGAGTACCGCCGCCCGGAGCGCAGCCGCCGCTGGTATATCACGGCCGGCGCCCTGATGATTGTCCTGCTCTTCTTCTGCTTCTTCGGCTTCACGGGCTGGCGTCCGACTTTCCTCGGCCTGAGCTCCAACTTCCTCTTCGCCCTGTTCATCATCATGGCGGCCATCGTCGTGCTGATCAACGACAGCCGCCCCTCCCTGATGGTGGACGTGGAAATGGGGCCGGAGGGCGTACGCGTGGGTCAGCGCTTCTATGACTACAGCGAATTCAAGAATTTTGCCGTGCTCTACAAGCCCAAACAGAGCGTCAAACAGCTGTATTTCGAATACAAGGCCGGCCTGCGGCCGCGCCTGTCCCTGCCCTTGCGTCGGCTGGAAGCGCTCACGGTTCGTAATTTTTTGGTAAAATACCTGGACGAAGACCTCGACCGGACGGAGACGCCTCTCTCCGAACAGTTGACGAAACTGCTGAAACTATAATATGATGAGAGAAGTTTTCAGGCCTTCGTCGTTCAACGGATAGGACACAAGATTGCGGATCTTGTAATTCAGGTTCGATTCCTGACGAAGGCACAGAAAGCCCATGGCTATGCTCACACTTAACTCGTCCATCAGCGAACTGACCCGGGTGGGCAAAACCACGGCCACGACTTTAAAGAAGCTGGGTCTCGCCACCGCGCGGGACCTGCTTTTTTATTTGCCTTTCCGTTATGATGATTTCCGCGACAGCGTCCGGATCGCCGACTTGCAGATCGGACAGGCGGCCAACGTCCGCGGCGAGATCGAGCTCATCCAGAACAAAAAAAGCTGGAAGCGGCGGGTCTTCGTGACCGAGGCGCTCGTGAACGACGGCAGCGATACTCTGAAAGTGATCTGGTTCAACCAGCCCTACCTGACGAAAACTTATAAGGTCGGCGACCAGATTTCTCTGGCCGGCAAAGTCAGCGAGAATTACGGCGCGCCGGCTCTCATCGCGCCGGTCATCGAAAGGGCCCAGGCCGGCAGCCTGATCCATACCAGCGGCCTGGTGCCGAATTATCACCTGACGGCCGACCTGACGCATAAGCAGGTCCGCTTCCTAGTCAAACAGGTCATCCCGCTGGCGGACGCGGAGCCGGACTGGCTGCCGGCCGACATTAGGAAGCGGCTCGGCCTGCTCGCTCTGGCACCCGCTCTGCGCCAAGTTCATTTTCCTAAGAATCAAGAAGAGGCGGCGGCGGCCCAGCGCCGTCTCGGCTTCACGGAACTTTTCCTGCGCCAGCTGCAAGCGCAGATCATCAAGCGCGAACGCGCCGGACGCCGCGCTCGGCCGCTGGCTTTCCGGGAAAAAGAGAGCAAGGATTTTGTCGCTGCTCTGCCCTTCAATCTGACGGACGACCAGAAGAAAGCGGCCTGGGAAATCTTGCAAGATATAGCGAAGCCGAGGCCCATGAGCCGCCTTCTGGCCGGCGATGTCGGCAGCGGCAAGACCGTCGTGGTGGCAATGGCTCTGCTCGGCGCCGCCCTGAACCTCCAGCAAGCCGTCCTGATGGCGCCGACGGAAATCCTGGCGCAGCAGCATTTCAATACCATCAAGCGGCTCTTAGGCGGCTGGAAACTGAAGATTTCCCTGCTGACGGGCCAGCGCCGCGATGCCGCTGCGACGCAGGCGGATATCATCATCGGCACGCACGCCCTTATCCAGAAGAACATCAACTTCCCTCGCCTGGCGCTCGCGGTCGTTGACGAACAGCATCGTTTCGGCGTCCGCCAGAGGCAGGCGCTGCTCGATTTCAACGGCGCGGACGGCCTGACGCCGCATTTCCTGTCACTCAGTGCCACGCCCATTCCCCGCTCGCTGGCACTCGCCCTCTACGGCGATCTGGACTTATCAATCATCAAACAGCTACCGGCCGGACGCCGGCCGGTCATCACGAAGATAGTCGGCGAAGATAAGCGCGCCGCCGCTTACGATTTCATCCGCGCGCAAATCAAGGCCGGACGCCAGGCTTTCGTCGTCTGCCCGCTTATCGACGAATCAGATCGCTCGGGAGCCAAATCGGTCAAAGCCGAGCACGAACGCCTGGACAAGGACATCTTCCCCGAACTCAAAGTCGGTCTGCTCCATGGCCGTCTCAAGCTGGCGGAAAAAGATAAGGTGACGGCGGATTTTGTCGCCGGCCAAACGCAAATCTTAGTCGCGACCTCGCTCATCGAAGTCGGCATGGACATCCCCAACGCCACCCTGATGATTATTGAGGGCGCCGAACGCTTCGGCTTGGCTCAGCTGCATCAGTTCCGGGGCCGCGTCGGCCGCAGCGCCGAGCAGTCCTATTGTCTGCTCTTCCCCTCCCAGGAAGAAAACAATAGCGCCAAGACTCTGGAGCGCCTGGCCGCCCTCACGAAATATAACGACGGCTTCACGCTGGCGCAGATTGATTTAAAACAACGCGGATCCGGCGAACTGTACGGCGCGGCGCAGAGCGGCTTCCCGGAATCGCAGATCGCTTCGCTCTTCGACCCCGTTTTGATCAAGAAGGCGCAAGACGTCGCCGTCGAGCTGGTCGGCACCGATCCGAATTTCAAGAAATTCCCGCTCTTGAAAAACGAATTAGAAAAATGGAAAAATAATATCCGCTTAGAATAGGCGTGGCAAGGATGATAATGAAAAAGGCCCGATGATGATCGAGCCTTTTCTTTATGCTTTGCCCCAGGTTCCGTTTACTTCAACCATTTAGCTTTGGCGTAGAATCCGAAGCAGATCAGTGCCACGGCGCTAAACAGGAAGTTCCAGATACTGGAAAACATGAATTCGAAATAACCTTCTCCAAAAAGAGCCATGAAGGCGAAAAATCCGCCAATGGCCACCAAGATGATCGTCACCAGCTTCAGGAGATGGAAGCCGAGATGACGCGAGTGATAAACCGACGATTTTATTAAAGAACCCATGCGGGTTTCCTCCTAAATTGTGGTTGTCCGTTTGTTTCTACTATTGCCGTTATTATACCACTTTTACTAAATAATGTCAATATATCAGTAATAAAGGTTATATTATAAGGGTAGAATAGCCTTGACTGAACAGATTAAGTCTGGTAAGCTTTACTTCATAGTCCACTTTCTTTCCAAACCTATGGCGCCGTCGCGACGCCAAAAAACCGCTCTCACGAGAGAGTAAAGGAGTACAGTATGTTAGAAAAAGCTCTTACCGCCTACTTCAACGATCCGACCAAAGGCATTTTCAACGAAAAAGTTGATATCGTCGGGGGTTTCCAGCATCAGGAAACCGGACATCATATTGAAATTACGTCCTCCACGAATGAAAGCATACCGAGGCAGTCTATCTCAATATGGAAGTTGTCATTCGGCAGCAAAAAAGAGGCGGAGAGAATCATACGAAGGCACTTCGGGCGTTCTTTAGAGAAGGCTCAGGTGATTGATCACGCAAAAGGCATCGCAGTCGATGCTCTTGAAATAAAAATTTTCAAAGAAGAAGCGGCGGTAGCGGCGGCGGCATGATTGCCATCATCGGCAATCAAAAATGGGCTCACTCAGCGAAGTGACGCCCATTTTTTATTTTATAATCTCCGCCAGGCCGTTCAGATCCTTAATCTTCATCAATTTCAGCTTGCTTCCCTTCACCTCCACGTCCGGAATCACGGCCGCAGTAAAGCCCAAGCGCTCCGCTTCTTTCAAGCGCATTTCTAATTTAAAAACATTACGCACTTCCGCGCCCAAGCCGACTTCCCCGATCGCCACGGTATGGCGCTCCCAGTTCTTGTTCAGGGACGAGGACATGATGGCGGCGCAAGCGGCGAGATCGAGAGCGGGGTCGCTGAGGCGCAGACCGCCGACGACATTAAGTATCATGTC
>Ga0172379_10004853_pt1 | contig 19366 bp, 13 predicted proteins | sample GrowelOW334metaG_FD_119756 | JGI IMG/M metagenome (GOLD analysis project Ga0172379, IMG submission 119756) | Groundwater microbial communities from an aquifer near a municipal landfill in Southern Ontario, Canada - Groundwater well OW334 metaG | ecosystem: Environmental > Aquatic > Deep...
CCGGGGCAAATAGTAAGTTTAAAACATGAAGTAAAAGACCTTGATACCGTTGAATTTAAGACGAAATAAACCCTTTAAAAATAAAATAATTATTAATACAAGTTCCAAGAATAGATTGTTGCCTCTGCTTGCTCATAATTGTTCCAAATAACCTAATAATAATCCAATCAAGAAAAAAGAGGTGATAATTAATAGTTCAAATGTTAAAATTCGAATAGAATTTTGACCAATTATTTTTTCTTTTGGATACCTAGTTTTCTTTTTGTGTATTAAAAAGAAAAATGGTCAAGCAAACTTTCTAACCCTCTCTGCAAATAATTCTAATATTTTTCCAAAAGAAGAACGATTTTTCCAATCCTCATAATTAAACATAATTGAATCATTTAAAGTTTCATTAAAATATTTTTTTAATTCAATTGCGATATGTTTTTCCTTACCAAAAAGATTTATCTCAAAATTATGCATAAAACTTCTATAATCTAAATTTGAAGAACCTAACAAGAAAAATTTATTATCAATAATTAACAATTTTGAATGAAGCATCCTAGGTTTATAATAGTAAATCTCAACTCCTCCCCTATACAAAAAACCAAGATATCTATTTCTTATAATATCCACAATAGGCCAATTTGATTTGTAAGGAATTACTAATTTAACTCTGACCTTTCTTTTTACAGCCTGAACAAAAGCTCTTCTTAATCTATAAGATGGAACAAGATAAGGTGTTTCTATATCTATCTCTTTTTTAGCCCCATTAACTAATTTAATATATCTCTTTTCAGTAAGTTTCTTTATTTTTGAAGGAATATCTTGAATTATTTCAAAATCTTCGTGCAATACCGAAGTCAAATGCCTTGCATTAAGAATACCATAATTTTTCCAAGTATGATTAAACGCTTTTTCAAAACTAAGTGAAATATCTCCTTCAAACCTCATAACAAGCTCTCTCCATTCAATAAAACGTTCGGTTATGTTTGCTGAACCAATATAAGATATTTCTCCATCAATCACTAAAAGCTTTCTATGATTTCTTTCGTGATTCTTACTAATAATCCTCCAAGTATACTGTAATTCTCTAAAATATTTTACCTGCCCATTATATTTTTTGAGCTCATCCCAAAAATGTTTAGGCAATCTTGATCCCCACGCATCAATTAAAACTTTAACAAGAATTCCTTTTTTTGCTCTTTCAATGAGAACCTTTCTAAACTCTCTTCCAACAGCATCGTCCTCATAAATATAATTTTCAAGGGAAACATATCTTTTAGCATGTTTAATATCATCAATCATTCTTTCAAAAATCTTTTTGGGTTGAGACAACACTTCAAATTCTTCGCCAGACATAACCTATTAAAGAATGCCAAGATTATAAAAATATCTATTGATGAAATATAACAAAACCCCTAAAACAATTAATAACAAAAAGTTTAAACGTGCTTGTTCAATCCTCATTCATATTTGCTCCATATGGCTCCCAACTAATAATCTCATAAACTTACCCTCAAATATATTCTTATTAACAATTCGTTAAAATAAGTAATAATTATCTAATTATTTTCATACGCTTCTTTATACAATCTCTCAAGCTCTTTTCTATTATCATTGATAGGCTTAAGCAAATTCCAAATCTCTTTCGCCACAGCATTCTTTAAATCCAAAGGGTGTAATTTTTTTTCAACAAAATCAAATTCAAGTTTTTGATAATTTTCATAGCTCGCATTTCCTCCAAATTTCGCAGGCCTTTCAACAACAAATTTCTCTTTTTTATCATGCTTTATAGGAAATAAGACATATTGCAAGAAAGCCATAACTCCATTATCTGGATTACCTTCAACCATTTCAGCAGAATTCATTTTACTTTTTATTGTCTCAAAATTATCTAATAAATCAATCTTTGTTTTTGAATCGGAAGCGCTCATTTTTTTACCTATCAAACCAGGAATCAAAGAATGCATTATTTCTATCCTTGGTTTATAATTCAATTTTTCAAGCGTCTCTCTTGCTAAAACCATAATTTTCCTTTGATCTACCCCCCCAAGTTGAACATCCACTTTTAAATATTCCTCATCAAGCACTTGCATTAAAGGATAAATAATTCCAGATAGCTTAGGATTATCTCCTAATTTTACAACTTCGGAAGCGGCCTTTTCAGCATCATGTACAGAAACAAAAGAAGATAATTTAAGCAAATCAAAAATATACTCTCTCTTAAGTTGAAAATCACTTCCTTTAATAAATTCTAAATTTTTAGATTTCACACCCATACATTCTATAACTAAAGGAATTACCTTAGAATAATAATTATATCTCTTATTCAACACATCCCAAGGAACATTATCCAATGCCGCATGCATATCTGCAAGAAGAATTTTTACCTTAAAACCCGCTCTAAGCAAATCAGCAATTTTTAATGCAGGAAAAAAATACCCAATATGTGGACTTCCAGTAGGAGCTGTACCCCAATAAGCCACAGGAACTTTACCTGATTCAAACAAACCTCTGAGCTCTTTCTCACCAATTATTTCTAAAGTATTTCTTTTAATAAAGAAAAGCTTCTCTTCAACATCATTAACATTCAACCCTTTCTTACCCTTCACAGTAGCCATGCTTAATTATATAATAGACAACTTATAAATTTAATTACTATTCAATCTTAAACAAAAGATATGCTCATTGAGATAATTATATTTTTATTTCTAGGAATATTTTTAGGACTCATTTGTGGCCTTCTTCCAGGCATACATATAAACCTCATAGGAACAATTTTGATAACTCTCTCAGCAACCACTCTTGCATTTATTGAACCATTATATTTTGTAGTTTTGATTGTTTCTATGGCAATCACTCAAACATTTTTTGATTTTATTCCAGGAATATTACTAGGTTGCCCGGATGAAGATTCACAATTATCTGTTCTTCCAGGCCATCAACTTCTTAAAAAAGGACAAGCTTATCAAGCAATAAGACTAACTTCTTATGGTTGTTTAATTGGAATCATTCTTTTATTTATAATTATACTTCCAACAATCATTTTTTTGCCGACAATTTACAATTCAATAAAAACGTCAATTCCTTTTATTCTAATTTTTATTTCATTAATAATGATTTTAAGTGAAAAAACCAAATCGAAAGCATTTTTAGTGTTTATTTTTACAGGAATTTTAGGATATTTAGTATTAAACAACCCCTCAATCAAAGAACCTCTTATGCCCCTACTAACCGGTCTTTTTGGAAGCTCAACATTAATAATGAGTATGAGAGACAAAGTTAAAATTCCATTACAAGAAATAAAAGAACCAAAAATTAAAAATAGAATAATAAAACCTGCGATTGGAAGTCTTCTTGCCTCCCCACTCTGTGCTTTTATTCCAGGAGTTGGAGGGGGCCAAGCAGCAGTTATAGCAAATATAATCGCCAAAACAAAAAGAAAAGGTTTTCTTGTTTTATTAGGGGCCACAAATATGTTAGTAATGTGCCTTTCATTCATTGCAATTTATTCTATATCCAAAGGAAGAACTGGAGCAGCCGCGGCAATACAAACAATTTCTGGAGAAACAAGTATTAAATTTCTAATTTTAATGATCCTAATAATTATCTTTTCCGGAATAATTTCATTTTTATTAGTAAAATCTATAACAAAAAATTTAGTAAAAATAATAAATAAAGTTAATTATTTTAAATTATCAATAATCACTTTATTAGTTGTTTCAATGATAACTTTAGCAATTTCTGGAATTTTAGGAATTTTAGTTCTGATTATATCGACGCTCACAGGAATTTATTGTATTCAATTAAAAACAAAAAGAACATGTATGATGGCATGCTTAATGGTTCCAGTTATTTTATTTTATTTATTATAAAAAAATAGTTTTAAATAACACATTTACATAATTGATGTATGAAAAAAACAATAGGGGTGATAATAAATTCTTCGAGATTTGGAAAAGAAGAAAAAATATTTATAAAAGTTGCCAAAAAAAAGAAAATAGAACTGATTTTTTTTAATGCTGCAGAAAAAATAAATTATAAAGATTTGATAGCAAAGGCAAAAAAATGTGAAGTTATTTATGATGATACCAGTGAAGACATCGCCTTAGAAATAGCAAAAACTATAGAATCCTCTGGAAAAAAAGTAGTTGATGCTTCAAAAATATATTATTACTCAGAAGATAAATGGATGTTTTACGTAAAATGTAAAAAAAGTAAAATTCCAGTGCCTGAAACAATCTTATTGTCAGATAACCTTAAATCCATTCCTCAAGAACTTAAAGAGTTTAAACAATGGCCGGTGGTATTAAAGAAGATAAATGGTAGCCGAGGAGATTCGGTAGAACTTGCTAAAAATACAAATGAAGCAGAAATAAAAATTAAAAAACTTTGGCAAAAAGGAAATGAAAGATCTCCAATTATCGCCCAAGAGTTCATAAAATCAGATTCATATAGAGTAACTTTTATAGGAAATAAAATTGTTCAAACAGCAATAAAAAGAAGTAACGGGTGGAAAGCAACAGGGTGTTACTCAGAAAGATTTGGAAAATTCAAAATTGACCCAAAATTAAAAGAAATAATAAAAAAATTGATAAAAATTACAGGAATTAAAGTAGGAGGGGTTGATTTGTTAAAAAAGAAAGATAAATGGATAGTGCTTGAAATAAATTCTGAACCTTCTTTTGATTTTTTTAATTGCGAAAATGAAAAACTCGTAAATGATGTTTTCAATAATTTATTAAAAAAGAGATAGAATACTAAAAAATTAAATAATATTTTTACTAACAAAAACATGAATAGAGCAATAGGGGTGATAATAAATTCTTCAAAATTTGGAAAAGAAGAAGAAACATTTATCAAAATATCAAAAAAAATGAGTATTCCTATTATTTTTTTTAATGCTTCTGAAAGAATAAGCTATAACAAAATTAAAAAAAAGGCTAAAAAGTGCGGGATAATTTATCAAAATACGAGTGAAGCTATTGCTCTTGAAATTGCAAAAACACTGGAATTTCTTGGAAAGAGAGTTGTAGACCCATCAAAAGTAGTATATAATTCGGAAGATAAATGGATGTTCTATGTATTGTGTAAAAAAAATAAAATACCTGTGCCCAAAACAATTTTGTTGTCGGATAGCATAAACTCTGTAAAAAAACAATTAAAATATTTTGATAAATGGCCTGTTGTTCTTAAAAGAATATTTGGGGAAAGAGGAACATATGTGGATTTGGCAAAAACTCCAAAAGAAGCTATGGAAAAAATAAAAAAACTCTGGAAAGCAGGAAATGAGAGAGCCCCAATCATTGCTCAAGAATATATAAAATCAAATTCTTATAGAATAACTTTTATAGGAAATAAAATTGTTCAGACAGCTATAAAAAAAAGTAACGGATGGAAATGTACTGGATGCTATGCCGAAAATTTTGGAAAATTTAAAATATATCCCAAACTAGAAAAAACAATTCAAAAATTAATAAGAATAACCCATATACAAGTTGGGGGAATAGATTTGTTAAAAAAAGGAAATGCCTGGAAACTATTAGAAATAAATTCTGAACCTTCTTTTGACTTCTTTGAATGTGAAAACGAAAAAATTGTAGAAGAGTTATTTATTTTCTTAGAAAAAGAAGCTGAAAAAGAAAAAATATTATTGTGAATAGTATCTTTTTTTATTAGGATATATTTTTTTCCATCTTTTCAATTCATCTAAATTAATTTCTGAAACAATAAGTCCCTCTTTATTTTTTATTTCCTTCAAAACTTTATGTGGAGAAACTATCGCGGAATATGAAACCAAATCATTTCTTTCAGGCAACACCGGATTTGCAAGTGCAATAAAATAAAAATTTTCATAAGCTCTTGAAGCAATAAGAGATTTCAATAAAAACATCTCTTTTTTTCTGCCAAAAGATTTGTGAACTTTCTTTTCATAAGCCCAAAATGAGGGACAAAACACAATTTTAACATTCTTTTCTTTCATTTTTGTAAATAATATTGGAGAATGTAAATCCCAACAAATAACAATACCTATTTTTGCAAAATCTGTTTTAAAAATACCTATTTTTTTACCCGGATTTAAATAATCGTCATAAAGATTTATTTTTTTATATTTACCTTTTATCTCCCCATTTCTATTAATTAATAAAGACATTTTGTAAGGTTTTTTATTTATTAAAAAAGAATCCGTAACAATTGCCCAAATAGAATTTTTTTTACAAGACTCCTGTATTTTCTTTACAAGTTCATGAGAAATTTCTAGATAATCAGATTTATGTATACAGGATTCAGGAAAACACACAATTTCTGCACCACTTCTTTTTGCAAGAGAAATATATCTTTTAATTTTGGCAACATTATGTTTTTCTGCAGTGTCGAAGTATCTTATTTGAGCCACCGCGATTTTCACAAGTTTTACCATCAATTAAAATAAGAAATTAAGTTTAAATACATTGCCTAAAATCTAACAAAATTTACTCACAATCTTCTTCTCTTGTATCTACAATACCTTCTGTTAAATGATAAACTATCTCTGAAGTAACACAATCAATTAATCCTTGACTTGTTTGCATCTTAGGATTAGCGTAATTAATTTCTCTAATTGTCACTGGAACATATCCTCCACCACATGCTGGATTCTCCACACAAGAATTATATGCATTCACTGTATCTGTAACTGCCTGATCAAAATCTGGAACAGCTGTTGAAGCATTAGGATAACCTTTAAAATTATAACCTGCAGTTATCGCACTTCCTGCCTCAGCTGGATTATTATTTCTATAAACATTATATTCATCATCTTCAGGAACAATTCCAAATCCAAATAAATCATAAAGAGAATTCACTTCTAATCCTCCAATAACATTATTAAAATAATTGCCAAAAGTTGCATAAACAGTCTGTCTTGCACTAGCTTCATCAGTTATTGTAGGTACATATTCATCACAAGTCGCAGTTGGAATGTCACAATGTCCTTCCATTAAAGGATTGTCTGGACAATCTTCATCTGTCTCACACTCCCCTGTAAAAACATCATTACAAGCACATCCTCCGCTACAAACCGGACTATGGAATGGTTGACCATATGTTGGACAATCGCTATCAACAGCACATTGAGCTCCGCAACTGTTTGGAATACATGAAGCCACACGAACAGGTTCAGCACAATCTGTTGGAAGAGTGCAATCAGTACAATAACCTGCATTAGTTACGTCATTAGGAAAATCAAATGCACAATTATTATTACAACTTTCTTGAATAACTACATCTTCAAGGGTGCCATTCACATGTCCTTCATATTCTATAGTTGCTAAACCCACACACTGTCCTTCTGTAAATGTTGCAGGACCGCAACCATTTGGACTACATTGAGAATCAAGTGTACATTCATATGTTTGAACATTGTGACACTGAGCATTTGGAATATCACAACTATCAACAGTTAAAGGATTATCAATTGGTCTTTCATGACATTCATCATTTGTTCTACACTGTCCTGTAAAAATATTATCACACAAACAACCATTACAAACATCTGTAGTATTATTATCTCCATCCACACAATCCAGATCACTTTCACAATTTGCACCACACACTCCAATAACGCAAGAATAATCTACAACAGGAGAAGCACAATCTGTTGGAAGAGTACAATCAGTTCTACACAATCCAGCCTGTTCTCCAGAAACAATATCACACAAATTCTGACAAGATTCTATAATATTTTCACTATTTTGAATTCTATCCCCATTCAAATCTCCAAGATAAGTTCTAGACAATCCTGTTGGACTTGTACACTCTTCAGTATAAGTTCTATCGCAATTATTTTCATTACAATCTAAATCTGCAACACACTGGTAAACTACATCATTAACACAACCATTATTAACACATCTATCTAGTGTTAAAGGATTATCTACAGGAACTTCATGACATTGATCATCTCTTAAACAAGTACCTATAGGTGTATTTGAACAAGTTCCCAAAACACAAGTATCTCTTGTTAATTCGTCATCAACAGGAACTTCATGACATTGTAAATCCAAAGAACATTCCGCACCACAAATTCCCTGAACATAAATCGCTCCAGGTTCAATAGTATTACAATCTAAATCCACACTATCTACAATTCTATTATTATTCCAATCTATAAAACCAGTTCCAATACATCTATCATTAAAAGTGCAAGTATTGGTTGCATCATCGTCATCATCATTAACTATATCATCGTCATCACCAGGATTAACAGTATCATTATCATCATCGTCATCTTGTGGTTGAATTGGATTTTGATAAGGAAGCACATTAGAAACAGAAACATCTTTTCTAAAATTATTTCCTTCAGAATCAGTAATCCCTACAGAAGCAACCACATTTTGTTTTGGATTTGAATATCTTAAATTAACTTCAAAATTTCCATTAGCATCAACTTGAACTCTAGGATCAGCAACATTTGAACTCATATCTCTTATAATAAAATCTAAATTTTCTCTAGCACAAGTATTTATACCCTCATAAAAAGCGGAATAATTTGATTTAAACAAATTGCATTTTCCAGAATCAACTTGTATATCTTTATCCGCATAAGCAAAACCCACTTCGCCCAATTTACTTATATGTCCTTTCAATTTTATATTTCTTCCAACTTGCCTCTCATTTTCAGGAGTTTCAATTCTTAAATTTTCAATTTGAGGAGGCATTTTTTTATCCGGCACACAACTAGCAAGGCTTGCAGTTAATGCAGCTCCCAAAGCAAGTTTTCTTAACAATCCAGATTTTGATTTTTTTGGAATTTTCATTTTACATAACAGTAATAGGTAATAATTGTATATTATTAGCCTCATTTAATTCATTAATTTGATTATTTGAATCAACACTAGATGTAATTGTAAAATTTCCTATTTGTGTATAAGTATGAAATCTTGAAACAGTAATTGTTTGCCCAGGATTTAAAGCCGAACTAACAGAATTACTTGTAAAACTTCCATCTCCAAAATTTAAATTCCATAAAATATTTGTTACAGGAACAAAACCACTATTTATAATGTTAAAACTTATTGTATTTGACCTCCCAACAGAAGGATTTGCAGGATACATAACAACTAAATTAGACACTCTCAAATCTACACAACTATTATCTCCAGCATCACTTAAACCATCACAATCATTATCAACAACATCACTACAAGAGGCAATACTTCCTTCCAATTCAGGAATTCTTTCATTTTGAATTATATTCCAAATATTACTAGCACAATGTTGAATTTCAGGTAGACAAATTCCAACACCAGAAGTTCCACTCGGACCATTATAACTTACAACATCTGCAAGAGGGTTATTAGAACACAAATATGTTAAAGGATTACAAGAATCTTGAGTGCATAAATCTGCATCATTACAATCTGCATTAACCAAACACTCTCCAAATAAATTATTTACACAAACTCCTAAAGCACAACTATCTGCAGTTAAAGGATTTCCATCATTACATTGAGAATTTTGTGTACATAATCCATTAAATGCGTGACTGCAATAGCCATTATCACAAGTATCATTAGTAGTTGTGACATTATCATCACAATCTGCATCAACAAGACATTCAGTTAATATAATATCATGTTCGCACAATCCAGTATTACAAATATCGTTTGTAAAAGCGTTATTATCATTGCAATCAGAATTTATAACACACTGTCCTATAAAATGATTCTCACAATATCCATTATTACAAATATCTAAAGTATTTCCATCATTATCATTACATTCGGAATCAATCTGACACCCCCCAATAAAATTATTTTGACAGCTTTCATTAACACATAAATCTTGAGTTAAAACATTTCCATCATTACAATCATTATCAATAGCACACCGAGCAATTAAAGTATTACTGCAATAACCTCCATTACAAATATCCTGAGTTAAAACATTTCCATCATTACAATCTGCATCAATCTGACACTCTGCAATAAAATTATATGTACAAAGTCCAGCAGTACAAAAATCATTAGTTAGAGGATTGCTATCATCACAATCATTATCAACTAAACAAGTTCCTGTAAAAACATGCTGGCAGAATCCATTATCGCAAGTATCTGTTGTTAAAGCATTTCCATCATTACATTGAGGATTTGTTGTACACTCTCCAATAAAATTATGCTCACAAAAATTATTATTACAAAAATCTTGAGTCAAAATATTACTATCATCACACTGTAGATTTGTTGTACACTCTCCATTAAAAAGATTAGAACATAAATGATTAGTGCAAGTATCTGTGGTTATTAAAAGCCCATCATCACAATCACTATTAATATTACACTCTCCAACATAAATATTACTGCAAATTCCACCATTACAAGTATCTTGAGTTAAAACATTTCCATCATCACAATCAACAGCATCTCCGCAAATTCCTAAAGGAATATTAGAACACAAACAACCTGTGCACAAATCCTGAGTTAAAACATTTCCATCATTACAATCAGAATTTATCTCACAATTTGCTCCACACACTCCAGCAACACAATTAGCAGAAGAAACAGGAGGAACAATTACAGGAATGCAAGCACTACATAATCCTGTTGAAGCATTGCAAGTATTACTACAAGTAAAAGTTCCTAGTAAAACATCTAAAATATTATTTGAATTATAATCAAATAAAGAGTAACCCAAACAATAATCATCAAAAGCCTGAACAATTTGATTAGGAGAACAATCAGAATCACTAGAACATCCATTAGAATTATGATTATGAGTCTTATGACTTGTACCATATCTTAATATTCCCTCGTCAGAAGATGAAAATCCTGAAGTAGAATCACCCAAAGATAAAATTCCAACTTTATTTTCAACCAAAATTAAATCATTTTGATTTGAATCGACATTTTTTCCATAAGCAACCAAATAACCCATTGCGCTTAAAGTAGCTAACATTAGAATAAATACTAACCCTATCGCAAACTTACTTTTCATCACTGCACAATAAAAAATAGGTTTATAAATATTTCTCTACTTTATAATTACTACACAAATGTACTAAATTTAACTAGATATTCTCAAAACCACTTATGCAAACCTTCTTGTTTCTCTAATTCTTTTCCAAAAACTGAATCAATATATCTTTTAGTCAAATCCAAACTTTGCTTCATATAATTTGAAAGATTATATTTGTCTGCCAAATTTATAGCAGGTTCAAGATATTTTTTAATACCTCCTTCATTTATAGTAAAAATTAATTTGCCACCACATGCTTCACATACACCCTTCAAAGAAGGCCTTCGAGCAATTTCATTACAGGCCACACATCTAAAACCTTGCATAGAAAATTTTCTCAAATTACCTCTCATATCTCTTATAAAATGTCTCTCTAAAATTAACTTTGCTCCATCTGCAGCATCCGAGGCTCTTATTTTTTCCATAAGAGTCATTTCATGTTCAACTTTATCCTTCATCGTTGCAAATAGTTTATAACTCGAACACACCACTCCATCATTAAAATTAGTTGTATCATGAGTAAATCCAATATTTCTAAAAGGATCTTTTTCTTGTTTTAAAATTAATTTACAATTTGGAATACTTTTAACTTTAGAAGAATGCTCTTTAATTTCAGCCATTTTATACAACTCTAAAGGATATTCGTAAGTAAATTCTAAATCTAAAATCTGATCGTCAACCTCTCCAGCATCAATTTTAGCATTTAAAACAAGAGGTGCATCTTGAGTACCCCCACGATGACTGGGTAAAAATTTTCTAGAAAAATTAAGCAGTACATCTGTTAAAAGCATAATTGCAGCCTCATCACCATCACAATCTCTTCTTATTGCAGCATGCATATAAGGTGAAGCCATAATACTTTGAGTGTTTGAAAAACCAATGAATCTGCATATAACTCCTGCACAATTATGAGGAGCCATACACACTCCAATTTGTCCAATTAAATCATCACGTGATTTAACATTATGAAATTTATTCAATTTATAGAACTTCTCTAACTCTGAATCAATAAAACTACACACCCTTATAAAAACATCGTCCGCTCTTTCATTCGGAGATTGGTTAGGTACAGGTAATAAAATATCATGAGGCATTAATTCAAGAATTTGTTCTTCATTTTCTAAATATTTGCCAAAACAATCAACATCATAACCTAATTCAATTAATTTGGAAACAGAAACTCCAATTTCTTTAGGTTTAAAATGAGTTATTGGAAGTTCGGTTGCATCCAAACGTATAGTTCCATCTTTATTCACTTGCAAATCAAATTTGGCCCTTAAAATTCCTTTACCTAAATTTTCAACATCTTTTTCTCCAGAAGACAAACCTCTCACACCTTTAATTAAAGCAGGCATCTCATCTTTTTCTAAATTAAGTTTCTCTCTAGCTTTTTCCATATAATGAATAACATCTATATCAAAATTCATATAAGGCATCCCTTCTTTTTCAGAAATCATAGATTTTTTATCAAAAGATTTCTCTTTAGTAGTATAAAAATAAAACATTTTTTTACAACTTTTTCCACAATTTTCACAAGTGGGATAAATAGTTTCTCTAACACAATTTTCACAATAATTTAAAGGAAAAGTGCCTTTTATTTTTCCAGCCTCACACGCAGCTTGAAAACTTCTTAACCTCCCTCCTTCATTACCCACTGGAAAAAGTATATTTGGACTTCCTTGCAGTTTTCTTAGTTTAGCTTTTTCAGGTCTTCCCATTCTTGCCCCAATAAACTCTCCAGATTTATCTTTTATAAAAACTGGACAAAGTGTATTAATATATTCCAATAAATTTTTTACTTCCAATAAACCAGCATATTTTTCTAAATTAATCAAATCTAAAAAACTGAGATTTTCATTCTCAAAAATTCTAACATCAAATCCAAGATTAAACAAAAGAGCCTTGCTATTTTTTTCATTAATAATAATATGTTCTATAGAAACCTCATGCTCCACCCCCAAAAGTTCCAAACATCTTTTTCCTTGTTTAAATTTTTCTTTATCTAAAACAGTGTAAGGCAATACAATCTTCTTCCCAATCAAATTAGAAAATTTAAGCCACTTAAAAAAATCTAAAAGTTGCTCACCTAAAATCTGATTCCAATAAAAAATATAAGAAGGATGTAAAGGCACACCTTTTTCTAAACTAATTTTAACTGCTTCTTCAAAACCTACCTGAAAACAATTTAATTTGCTTCCAAATTCCAAATCTTTTTCTTTTAAATCAAGCTTCCACCATTCCTCAACATAACCTGGCTTTAGTAACTGAGCATTTCTATTTGCAACATCACTAAAAGGAAATAAAATATCTCCTAAATAAATAATCTCTTCAACATCTTTATACAAAGTTTCGGTCTCTTGTTTTGAAGTCAATTTTTTAACCGTGCCACTTTTCAATTTTACAATAGGTCCTTCAATAAGATCACATACACTTATAGCGCATCCTTTTGTAGGTTTTTCAATTTTAAGTTGAGTTCCAATAGCAATAAAATTATCAGTTATAGCCATTGTAGCAGGATGTAAAGAAGCAGCAGAAAATCCAGAAACTCTTCCACGACCATATCTAAATCTAAAACCTCCAGATCTAGAAGGATGCACAAAAATAGGTCTTCCAGCCACAATATCTTTCAAATAAGTCGGCACTCCCGCTCCTTCTTTTGAAACTCCTTTATTTCTTTTTTCATGTAATTCTATATAATCTTTCAAAAAATCAAATCCTGTAGAATTTACTCCATTTTTCTTTGCATTATTTAGTAATCTAAAACCCTTAGCCGCTTTCTGAGCAAGTCCCTCTCCAAAAATCAAACACATTCCACTTCTTAAAAAATTTGTATCCACACGAGGTAAATTTTTATAATTAGGAACCTCTAATTTTTCAGAAGCCTCTCCTGCAATCTGTATTGGTAAATTTCTTGCTAAAAATAAAGTTTCCTCTTCAGTAGGCATATACTGTAAATTAGCCACCCTTTCATGAAAATGCTCAAGTTCTGCAAAAACCCTTTTAGATTCATCTTCTGTGGGATCATATTTTGCATATCCAAATAACTCTCTAAGATAATCAATTAACATTAAAACAATACAACCTGCTGTAGTTCCAGCACTTCTTATAGGCCCAGAGAAATAAGCAATAAAATATTCTTTGCCTTCGTTAGTTTTGCCTAATTTCAATCCTGTAAATCCCTCAATTGGACTTGAAACCACTCCAAGAGTAGTATATGCAAAACCCACACGAATTCCAGCATCAATTGCTTCAAGTACGGAATTAAACGTACAAAATTTTTGTTTAGAAACTTCCTCTGCAATTTTAAACACAACAGTGGAATCAAGTTTTCCATATTCTTTTTCTAATTCTAAAATACGATGAGCAATACCTGTTCCCTGCATCTGAGGATATATTGTTGAAATAAGCCCAACAACCTTTTCAGCCATGTTCATAGCAAGAGGAATTTCAACTTCATTCATAGGATCCAATCCCTTCTTACGTGCTTCCCCTGCAACTTCATAAATAACACGAACGTCTTTTTCAATTCTTTTAAAATATTCTTGTGTGTTCATTTTCCAATATCTCCAAAAAGTAATTTAACTGCTTCATATTTATCCTTAACTAATATTTTCCCTTCAGAAGAAATTTGATTCCATTTATTTTGTGTCTTTTTCATCACAGATTCTTTTATCTTTCTCTGATCCCTGAGCCCATCCCCCTCAATAATCCATAAAATATATCCCTCTAAATTATCAAAAAAAGCTAGACAATCAGCTTCTGCAATTATTCTCTCTTCTTCGCTATTAAAAGAATTATTTATTGAACCTCTATGATTTAAAATACAATTTTTTATTAACTGAATCTTATTTTCAGGATAATTAAATTCTATTAATTTTTTTTCGGCAATCTCTGCTCCTGTAATATGATGATCCTCTCTTCTGTAAATAATACTTCCTATATCATGAAACCAAGCAGCAATTTCAATTAATTCTAAATCAAGATTATTCTGATTAGCCAGTTTTTTAGAATAATTAACAACAGGAATAAAATGATTCATGTAAATTTCCATACCTAAAGCATGTTTTTTACACTCTTCCTCAACAAAATTTCTAACTTTTTCTACAATATTAATTTCCATTTTTCATCTCCTTAAATTTGCTCAAAAAATCTTTCCAATCGTTAACACGAATAATATTTTCATGAAATATTTTTCTATTCCAAGGTTTATCTAAAAGAAAAACTTTAATTCCATTTTCAGCACAAAGTTTTGCTTCATTAGGACCATCTTCTATCATAAAATCTATACCTAAATCATTACAAATAGCTAATTTAGTTCCCTCTGGATGATTTTGAGAATAATAAATATCAGAATTAAAGTTTTTAATTTTACTTTTTAAAAATTCTTTAGTTTTTTTAGGCTTATCATAAGATCTAGCGGTAATTAAAAAAATTTGTTCCTTATTTAATTCCTCAAATACTTGTAAAAAATCCTCAAAAACATTCCTTTCATATATTCTACCAGAATCAATATATTTTTTTAAAATATTTAACATCTTTTCTCTACTACCTAACAAATTCCAGAAGCCTCTTTCAATCAAATCTTCCATACCTAAATTAATTTTAAGATCTTCATTACAAAAAGAAAGAAAATCCTCAAAAAAATCTACAATAGTATCATCAATATCAATTCCTATTTTCATTTTGCAGCAACCTCCTGTTTAACTTCAAGCGCTACTTCCTTCTTTTCCTCAACAACATCTTCTTTTTTATCTTCAAAATCCAAAATTTTTACAGCTCTTGTTTTCAAATTTACCATAGGAACCTTACAATGATCTGGAATATTCCCAAACTTTTCCTGATAAGGAGTCATAGCCTCCCAACAAGAGGTAGAAATAACTAAAATATTGTTAAAAGTGCTCACTCCACATTTATGTGTGTGTGCTGAAACAAATATATCTGGAATTTTTTTAATAATCAGACCATCATCACCAGCAGGATAATATTGAGTAGAACCATGTGTAGGTGCAAGATGTCTATGCTTTAATAAAAATTTCATTATTTCCTCAGGACAATTCATAGCTCTTTTTTTAATAAGATGAGAAATCGTTCCAGCAAAGTAAGGAAATGAAAAACCATGATATGTTAAAACATCCCAACCACTAAATCCATTCTTACACCCAATGTTAATATAACTAGGATTTGGCGTGACTATCACATTTTCAAGCTCATAAATAGCCCAAGCATATTTTTCATCAAGCACAGGTTGAGGCTCCATAACTCTAACCCCATCATGATTTCCAGGAGAAATAATTATTTTAATATCTTTTCTTATCTTTCCAAGCAATTCAGCAAGTGCAATAAATTGATTCTCAATATTCACAATTTCTAGATCAAATTCTTGATTTGGGTAATTTCCCACACCAGTTATAACATCTCCTACCAAAAAAAGATATTTTATTTTCAAATATTCTTTATCTTCAGAAAACTTACCATTAAGATAATCAATAAATTTCAAAAAACCATCCTTAAGGAATCTTTTACTTCCAAAATGTAAATCCCCAATAAATAAAGCATATTCTTCAACAGGAGACCTCTTTCTTTCAGATAAAATTACCTCTGGAAAAACAATATCATTAGCAAACAAAATTTCTCTATTCCCAGAACACTTAAAACCTAAAACACAATCCAAAGCTACATCTTCAAGTTTCTCCGCAAGCTCTTTTTTATCTTTATTTATTAAAACATTAATTTTTCCAGTTAAATCCTCAATCTGAAGAATTACATTTTGATTCTTTGTAAGTCTTTTATCACTTACAATACCTATTATAGATACATTAGTTCTAACATTTCCTATTTTATTTATTGAAACTAAACCATTAAGTTCAGATTTTTCTTGTAAAAATCCTTTCATCTCATTAAACCTACCTCTAAAATATTGCACAAAATCCCCCACTTCAAGCTTTTTATTAAATATAGGATAATTATTCGTAAATTTAACACAGGCCTCTTGATTAACTTGATCGACCAAATCAAATTTTCTAATAATTTCTGCACTAGAAATATTATTGGAAGTGGTCTCTTTTGATATTTCAATACTCAATCCCAGCTTAATTTTAAAATTTTCAAGATTTCTTTGTTCATTTTCGGGAAGTTTTAATATAAATTCCTGCACTTGTTGCTTATTTGCCTCAAAGATATGTTTAGTAATAATATTTTTTCCAGTAAAACTCTTTATTTTTTCAAGAATTATCTTTGCAGATTCTATATCTAACTCTTGACTCAATAAATTTAAAACATCCTTATCAAGCAAAAGTCCTTTTTCAATGCAAAATTTAAGTATTTCTTGTGAATTCACCATTTTAACCTCAAGCTTCTAAAAATACTAATAAAGCAATATAAACTTAATTGCGATATATCCAATATATCAAACTTTACTCAATTAATATAACCAAAACTTTTTCTAATTGGTATAACTCAAACTTTCCTCAATAATTGCTTTAGCTTTCTCAATTAGATCATTATTAATTGCAAGTTTAATCTCTCTCATTCTTCCACCTCTTCCTTTAGAGATAACAGTCACATTAATAATTCCAAACATATCACAAGTCTGCACTATATCTCCAACCCTTCTCTGTGTCAAATCCTCACATTTTTCTCTTCTGCATAAATCCTTATAATAATTAAAAACATCCCCTGTAAAAATAGGAATATTCTTTTCTTTGTTTTGTTCATGAAGTTTAATTATAGCATATAAAATAAGTTGAAATTGCTTTGATTCAGATTTGATTGTATCTAGAACCTTATCTTTCTCTATTTTTTCATTAGCTTCATCTATATTTTCTATTGATATCTTATTTGAATCTCCTCTTTCAGCAAGTTCAGCAGCTACTCTTAGTAAATCTAATGCTCTACGTGCATCTCCATGCTCCCTAGCAGCATAAGCGGCACATTTAGCTATTACACCTTCCCCCACAACATTAGGATAAAATGCCATATCTGCTCTAGAACTTAGTATTTCTTGCAATTGAATAGCATTATATGGATGAAAAATTACCTCTTCTTCACTTAGAGAAGACCTCGCACGAGGATCAACTCCCTCTAAAAAAGTTAAATCATTGCTAATTCCTACTATTGTTATTTGAGATTTACTCAATTCTGAATTAAGTCTAGTTAAATTATATAAAAAATCCCCAGAAATTTTCTTCACAGGTTGATCTATCTCATCTAAAATAAGTACCACAAGCTGTTTTTCGGCATCAATTAACTCAATAAACTTACTATAAACCGCTTCTGTTGGCAATCCTGTATCTGGTACACTCCCTCCTAATTTTTTAATTAACTCGGCAAGAATTCTATACTCTGTATCTGAAACTTTTTTCAACTTACAATTCAAATATTCTATCTTTAATCCACAATTATTTTCACGCTTTCGTTTAAGTAACTCATCTTTAACATAATTTATAGAAATTGTCTTTCCAGTTCCAGTTTTTCCAAAAAGAAACAAATTACTAGGCCTATCCCCTTTTAAAACAGGAGCTAATATAGAAGCTATCTGCTTTATTTCTCCAGTTCTATGTAAAATATCCTCCGGTTGATAATTTGTTTGAAGAATAAATTTATTCTTAAAAATATTCTTCTTATTAATATTATCAAAAATTTTATCTATCTCTTTTAACATTTTTAACCTCTTATATATTTAGTCGCACTCTCACACCTTGATTTCCAATGAAGTATGGTATATAAAGTTTATTCGTCTTCGATAGATAATTATATTATTATATAAAGAAGTATAACTACTAATAAATAAGAAAACCTAAATTTCTCATGGAATTAAGCTTTTTAACCTCTTTTTATATTTTTTACCAATTTTTATACTTTTTACCATTCAATTAATTTTATCTACTTTTTACCTTAATTTTTTCTCTCTTTCTATTCTTCTTCTTCTTCTTCTTCTTCTTCTTCTGCTTTTACTACTACTACTACTACTACTACTACTACTAAAACAGAAAAATATATTAATAAAACCAAAACTCAAAAATTTTCACTTTCTCTTTAAAAACATTTCCATACGAAACCAAGGGGAGGGAGAGTACATAACAACCTATTATCTTACCTTCTTAATAATTTATTATTATTATTATTATTATTATTAAAAAAATACAAATAAACAATTTATTATTAAATTATTATTAAATTACAAGAAATCTTTAGTTTATTTAATAATTAACAATTCTTATTAATTAATAAAAATCTCCTAAAAATAACCTCAAAAACGAAATAATTCAACAAAATAACGAATATATTTCTTAATTTTTAATCCTCAATTATACACTAACAAATCTATTCTATTTTATAGAAAAGTTTATAAACAAATTTCTTTTAAAATGAATATGCCAAACGAAAA
>Ga0172379_10004854_pt1 | contig 19366 bp, 13 predicted proteins | sample GrowelOW334metaG_FD_119756 | JGI IMG/M metagenome (GOLD analysis project Ga0172379, IMG submission 119756) | Groundwater microbial communities from an aquifer near a municipal landfill in Southern Ontario, Canada - Groundwater well OW334 metaG | ecosystem: Environmental > Aquatic > Deep...
CTCCCCCAAGATAAACCTCCGCAACTCGCGCAATTTTAGCCAACTTGCGCGCATCAACGGCATCTTCCGGCTCCCCGAATCCGCCGCCGCTCCTCATTTTAACCTCAACAAAAACAATCTCATTACCATCGCGACAAATGATATCAACCTCACCAAACTGTGAGGCACGAAAATTTCGCTCAAGAATTTCATATCCTTTTGATTGTAAAAACCCCTGCGCAATGTCTTCTCCGGCATTTTTCATATCTTAACTAGTTAACTAGGTCCTAAGTCCTCTCTTTATTCTCTTTACTAGCATCTTTACTATCTTAACTAGAAACTAGGTCCTAGTTACTAGCTAACGCCAAAACCATCAACCTCGCAACAAAAACGACACAAGTTTTTATTGCACTCGCACAGAATTTATGACATCTTATCAAGCCCTACCTTAAGTTAAATGGCGAAAGACTCAACAAACATACCGCCGCATAGTTTGGAGGCCGAAAAATCCGTTTTAGGCGCTCTCCTTATTGATAAAGATGCGATTATAAAAATCGCCGATTTGGTGCACCAAGATGACTTTTATTACGACACGCATAGGATAATTTACGGAGGCGTTTTGGATCTTTTTGCGAAAAGATCTCCAATCGACATTTTGACATTAAGCGCTAATCTAAAAGACAAAGGCGAGATAGATGTAATTGGTGGGAATGCGTATTTGGCAGAACTCGTTGATGAAGTAATCACCGCGTCACACATCGTTCAGTATGCGATTATAGTTAAACAAAAAGCCACCCTTCGTAATCTGATAAAAGCCGGTCAGCACATAACATCTCTCGGCTTTAACGAAACCGAAGAAATCGATGAACTCATCGATAGCGCCGAAAAATCCGTCTTCTCGGTTTCCCGCACATTCCTAAAAGACAAATTCGTACATATTAAAGATATTCTTGCCCAAACTTACGAAAAAATTTCAGACCTTCACGATCCGGAAGCGAAAGAAAAATATCGCGGAACTCCAACGGGATTCAAAACTCTCGACAACATGCTTTCCGGGCTTCAGTCGTCGGATCTTCTCATTTTAGCGGCCAGACCGTCAATGGGTAAAACATCTTTCGCCCTTAACATCGCGCAAAATGTTGCGAAAGCCGGTAAGACGGTTGGTATTATGTCTCTTGAAATGTCGAAAGAACAGTTGGTGGAAAGAATGTTCTGCGCGCTCCTCGCGGTCGACTCTTGGAAAATGCGCACAGGCCGTCTAACCGAAGAGGATTTCGCCCGCGTCGGTTCGATTATGGATGAATTAAACCAGTCAAAAATTTTCATAGATGATTCCGTCGGCAACTCAATCGCCGAACTTCGTGCCAAGGCCCGCCGTCTACAAGCGGAACATGGCCTCGATCTTCTGATTATCGATTATTTACAGCTTATGAGTATAGGAGGCGGACACTCTTCAATCACAAATCGCGTTCAAGAAATTTCGGAAATATCTCGCGCATTCAAATCACTCGCTCGCGAATTGAGAGTCCCGATTTTGGCACTTTCCCAGTTATCTCGCGCAGTCGAACAACGCCCAAGCAAGATCCCTCAATTATCCGACTTGAGAGAATCCGGCGCAATCGAGCAAGACGCAGATGTTGTTATGATGATGTACCGCGAGGATTATTACGAAGAAGATACCGACCGTGCCGGTCTTACGGATGTCTATATAAGGAAGCACAGAAATGGCCCTATCGGTCGCATAGAATTAATGTTCAAGAAAGAGCAGATGCGTTTTTATGATATTGAAAAAAAGAGAGTGCCTGATGCGAGTGGAATGGCGAAGGTGCCGGCGAGAAGATAATAAACGCGATAATGCACGCACTAAAATCAACAATCTGCGTGATAGGGCAAATGATAATCTTGCTATTGCTTGGTTTAATATTTTTAGGTGATGTTGATAATTATAGATGGATAATTACATTCCCTGGGATTGGAACGGTATGTGCCGGAATTGCATCGTTAATAGGGTTGATTTTCGGAACGAAAAAAGGGACGAGAAACATTTTGCTTAAAGTATCGTTACTCACGATAAGTGTTAAAATAATAGCTTTATTGTTTTTAGCTATTTGGATTTTTTGGACAAATAATATAAGTTACGCAAATTCACAAGAAATTGCGATTCTTCTTACATGGTTCGTGATATTGGGGACAATATTTGTTATAAATTTCTTGATGACATTAATTTCTGCTTGGGTAATAAGTAGAAAGTAAATCTGTACTTCAGGTCAAAAATCCGCTAACCTCTCTTCGCATTTCTCTTCTCTTTTCTTCATCCCCTCTTTACTATCTTCACTAGTTCACTAAGTCCTAGGTCTTAAGTCTTAACCAGCCAACTATGTTTTGGGCAGATACAATCGCCGACGAAATAATCGCTGCATATCCGAACCAAAAGAAATTCATCATAAGAGATGAAAAAACTCTTTCCGGTCGCGTGCACATTGGATCGCTAAGAGGTGTTGTAATACACGGAGTCATCGCTCAAGCCCTGAGAGAACGCGGGAAAGAAGTGGATTACTATTTCGAATTCAACGATTTCGATCCGATGGACGGACTACCGGTTTATCTTGACCAGGAGAAATACAAACAATACATGGGACAGCCCCTTTACACAGTCCCCTCCCCTGACCCCAACTACAAGAATTACGCCGAATATTTCGGCGAAGAATTTTTGGGAGTAATTAAATCGATAGGTTTTAATCCAAAAATCATAAGAGCAAGCGAACTTTACTTAAAAGGAAATTATAATAAATGGATTGAAAAAGTTCTCGCGCACCCGGCAGAAATAAGAGCAATATATAAAGAGGTCAGCAACTCAATCAAGCCCGACGACTGGTATCCGTTTCAGGTTATTTGCGAAAAATGCGGGAAAGTCGGAACAACAAAAGTAACAGGTGTGAAAGGCGATAAAGTAACTTATGTATGTGAGCCAAGCATGGTGAAATGGGCGCAAGGTTGCGGGCACAAAGACGAGGTAAATCCTTACGACGGTCGCGGAAAACTTCCATGGAAAGTCGAATGGCCGGTTAAATGGTGCGGACTTGGCGTGACCGTGGAAGGTTCCGGGAAAGACCACAATGCCGCAGGAGGTTCGCATGATATTTCCGAAAGAATTTGCAAAGAGATTCTGGAGATGGAACCACCTTACAACATCCCTTATGAATTTTTCCTTATAGGAGGCGCGAAAATGAGTTCTTCGAAAGGACAAGGCTCAAGCGCAAAAGAGATTGCAGATCTTTTACCACCTGAACTTTTGAGATTTTTGATGATAAAACTTCCGCCAAGACGACCTATAGAGTTCAATCCGGAAGGCACGACGATACCTGTGCTTTTCGACCAATACGATCAAGCGTACGAACAATATTTTGCGGAAGAAAAAACTTTCCCCGACCTGGCACGACTTTTTCACTACGCTCAATTAGCAGAGACGGAACCGAAAAAACATTACCTTCCGAGATTCTCCCGTGCGATTTTCTTCCTGCAAATGCCTCATCTCGATGCCAAAAAAGAAGTTTCTGCTCTAAAAGGAGACGAACTTACAAAAGAAGATGTCGCCGAAGTGGATTTAAGAGTTGATTATGGTAAAAAATGGTTGGCCGATTACGCACCTGAACAATTCAAATTCGAGATCCAAAAAGAACTTCCGAAAGTGGAGTTAACAGATGCTCAAAAGAAATTCCTATCGGATATCGCAAAAATAATGTCAGAAACTCTGAAAGGCGAAGAGCTTCATGCGAAAATTCACGAAATAAGAAAAAATTCCACCCTCGAACCGCGACAAGCTTTCGAGGCGATTTATCTGGTTTTGCTGGGCAAAAATTCCGGTCCGCAAGCCGGTTGGTTCTTGGAAGCGCTTGATAAAAATTTCGTAGTAAACAGGTTCACAGAAGCCGCGAAATAAACTCATGCGGAATCCGATGGCAGGGATTTTCTCGTGCCAAATTAAACAATCCATGAAATAAACTTGACAAAAAGGGAAGGGCTTGGTATAAATGACGCCTTTATAACTTTTTAATCCGTTTAATTGTATGGCAAATTCACTGGGTCAAAATCCTGACACAAATAGAGGTATTGGAAGAAGACTGTTAATGCTGGCAGTAGCTTCTCTGCTTGCCTCAAGTCCTGCGATTGCAGGTGGGGCGCAACGAAAAGAAGCTCATACAGATAGAAGAGTTGATGAAATACCTGTCGCGATACAGGACGGTTGGCAAGAAAGAAGCGAACAAAGTTTTGAAATGAAGGGCAGGCTTATGGAAACAATTGTTACGACATGGATCGACTGGACGAAAAAATTCCACGGAGCAATGATCGCCAAAGATATAGAGCAAAGGAATGTTTTGCCGGTAAAGGCAGAAGGAGATCCGAATACGGAAGTAGACCAGGTTTTTGTGCAAATAACAGATCCTCTTCTTGATATTTTGAGACAAAATGGACTGGAAGGTGGTGCGGAAATTATATTGGGAAGCTTAAGGGCTCATCACGAGAGGAATCTCGAAGGGTTGAACGCGGAGTACGACATGTTCATGAAAGACCTTACGGATGAAGAGGTCAGACTAGGTCAAATGTACGCGGAGTGCATAGAGATTTTCAAAAAAGAATTGGATGCCAAGCTTCAAGACCAAATTGTACAAAAGACTAAAATGGAATCGTTATCGGGGACTGCGATGATGGTTGGGAGAACTGACGAATATCCTGCCGCGTTTTTAGAGGCGCAAGCCAAAGCAAGAAAAGACGAGGAACAAATGGACTCAATAAGATCAATGATGGCGGCATTGGAAGCCGGAGATCCTATAACGCAGACATTTACGGCACCAGATTATAGTGCAGAGATGGTAGCCGCCGCTCCCAAGGCGCCGGTTCTTGCCGAGATGCGCAGGTCACTCGGAGAATACATAACCCTTATTGAAGGAGGAGATACACAAGGAGCAAAAGCGCAAATCGAGGCAATATTTGCCGACAATAGAGTGATTGCATGGAGCGGATCGACGATAGACGCAGCAGGTAAGTTACCACAAGTAATCGAGAGACAAGCAGAAGTCAGAACAATGATTACTCAGATTGAGCCACGGGATGAGCAAGAAGCAGCAGAAAAAGGAACGCGCGCAAAACTGGAAGAACAAAAAAGGGTATTGATTGAAGAAAGTACAGCCCTAGCAGCTGAGGCTTTGACCGCCGGGTTAGAGGCTGGTCGCAGATCTCAAATAGAAGCAAGACAAGGAGAAATAACAGAACTGTTAAAGCAAATTGATTACAAGCTCAAATTTTTAAACGAGCACGAAGAAAAAATCATAGACTGGATTGTCACACAAAATAAAGCTGAAGTTGAGTTCGGAAGACAATTGATATTGTTGGCAAGAATGGACACGGGAATCATAGGAGAAATAAAAGAGTTGGTAGTAAAACTGGAAGAACAAAAAAGGACATTGGTTGAAGAAAATACAGCCCTAGGCAAGGAGGCTTTGACCGCCGGGTTAGAGGCTGGTCGCAGATCTCAAATAGAAGCAAGACAAGGAGAAATAACAGAACTGTTAGAGCGAATTGATGACGAGGTCAAATTTCTAAATAGAAATTCGCAACAGGCTGAAGAGGGAGCGGTAGTTACGGCGGAAGATATAGAAGAAGAAAGCGAAGATACTACAATCGCCAACCCCAGTCCGGAAGAAATAGAAGGAAATAACTTGGTAGCGGCGCGTCAAAGAATTTCCGACTATGTTTCCATAGCAAGAACATTGCAAAGCCAAAGTGTTGCTCAACAAGAGGGAGAGAATGGTGCTGCTACCGGAAATGGTAGTAGTCAAAAAGGCGAAATGGAAATGGGAGCAATAACAGTAGTAGGTAGTGGAGGTGGGACCAGGGGTGGAGACATTTACGGTTTGAGGTTCAGGGCACACAAGAACCCATTGATCGTTGAGGTAACAAGTCCTGTAGTGCAAAGAATGATGGATTTGGCATTAAGACAGGTCGCGATGGACATGAGTTCATGGACTCTTGATTGGGCATTGGAAGAAGGCAAGCATAAAGATGTAGAAAGATTTACTGAATTAAAATTGAGACCGCTTGGTGCTGCACAAAGATTTGATAAATCGTTAAGTCGCGTAGAACAAGCATTTGACGGGGATGCTCCGGTTATGTTTGTGCCGGCGGGGAGTAGCGGAAATTATATTGCAAGTACGGACTTCACAGGAGTGATGGATGCGTTTTATGCTCGAGAAAGTAGGCGCACGTCTTTGACTGCGAATCGAGCAGGACTAACGATGTCTTTAGGGTTGCAGTTGACGGGATCAATCGCAAGCAGTCTTGTGGCTACGGGCGATGGCGGGAGAACATGTGATGAAGTACCTGTAAGCACTACGATGTCGGCTCCGGTACTGGAAGCTGATGGAGTAATAAAAAATAGTACCGTTCATGAAATAGCGACAGGAATTTGCCGCGATATAGGTAGAGCGGTAACACTTCCCGGCGCCGCTTCCGCCAAGAAGATTTTATATACACCTGTTAGCAGGGCTCAGGTTACAGATATCCCGGACGGAGAAACATGGGCTATCCCATCGTTTTCAGCAACAATGGACTTGGTAAGGATGGATGACGTTATTACAGATTGGGCGGGCGTTGCAGTAGGAGAAGATTATAAACTTTTATGGGATAACGAAAGGCCAAGTCTTTGGATCGGATCTAACGCTGCAAAAAGCCTGGATCGAATTGAACGCAAAGGTAAGAAGCGAAGACAAAAAAACGACAGCAGTAGTGCCGCAACAGAAGAATAAAAAATACGAACAATTTTTACATGCGCTAACGAAGCGCGATGCGGATGCTATATTTTTTACCTCTTTGCCTCATCGATCGAATGGACGGCTCCGGTTGTAACCTGTTGCCCGTTTTTAAATACTACAAATGCCGGGAATGAGCTAAGATCATAACCCGTAGATACGGCTGTTGCAGTCGAATTAATTCTAACAACGGTTATGCCTGGAGTTGCATTGGCCCAAGCACGTAGTTCGGCAGATCCTTGAGTTGGTTCAGTCGAACCGTTAACAAATTCGACAATAACGGTTTTTCCACCACTGGAAGCGTCAACAGCTTCTCTTTGGAAGTCGTCCTGGCTTACATTTGTCATGCCTGTCAAGTCCACGATGGATGAGCCGGTGGCGGATAATGTTTCTACTTTTTTCCCGGGGATGGTTGATGCTGCTTCGGGCGGACTCAACCTGGCAGTTTCTGCAGCCAAATCCCTATCCCATGTCGATATAATACCCCTGATACCTTGGCTGAAAGTTGAACCGGAGGGCAGAACGCTACTATCAGGCATGGTGACGGTATCGCCATTTAGCCGAATGCTTCGTCTTACAGTTATAAGATCTCCAGATGGTTCGAAATATCCTGCAAAGCCATCACCTTCGACCGCAAAAGCTGTCATATTCGGCACAACTTGAATTGTAACAACACGATCAGCTTTGGCAATCTGGAAAGTAAGGATATTGCTGGTATCATTTCTTTCCACGGATATTTGGAAAGTGGGATTATCTGTTTTTATGGTTTCAAATAAGCCACCAGTTTTAGTGAATTCCTCCCAGCTCGAATCCAATTTCGCTTGCGCCGCTCTTTCGCCTTCGGTCATTGTTTCAGTACCCAATGGCGTATCATCAAGATCCTCATTCGGCTCTTCACCCATTCTCACATTCTCGCGTTCTTGCATGGAGGCTGCAACAATCCTCAAAACGCCATCGAGATCGGTCCCGGAAGGTATTGTTACACCGGTAGGCAAATTTTCAATACTGATACTCGAACTCAAGGTCGAACTTGTGGCAAGAAGATGCCCATTGCTATAAGTCGCTTCATTGAAACCGACCTGAGGCTCTTGTATAGCGGCTACAGCAGGATTAATTTCAACACGGATTTTTACAGGATTTGTAAAATTTGTAGATCTAAGTCCGATTATTATAGTATCATCTCCATCTTTTGAGCACGACGACGACTCAACATCCGGATAACTACGTGGAATTTCTGCAAGCATTCCATCCGGAGCGGTAATTGCAAGCAGCTGGCTAGTTAAACGTGCCGTTAACCGAGCATCCGGAGAGTCAGAAGCCGTTTCAACAACAAGAGGGGCGTCCGTTCTGGTCAACATACTACCTACGGTTATCGTCCCTGGAGCAACATGCCTATCGAAAATTGCCTGTAATGCTCCTTCTCCATATCCCATCACATCTCCGCGATTTTGAGCATCTTTGCTTACTTTATGAATCTCTTTGAAAGCTTCTCCAACTTGAGTAAGTACTCCGTCAAGCCGTTCATAGGTACGAATTCTCGCATCGAGTCTTTCGGTACGAGTTGTCCTGTCGCCTTCAGCAGTCGACACTACTTCTGCCGGATTTATTCTTATTGATAAAATTTGGTCGTTGGGGACTGTGCCATCTTCATTAGGTGTCGCATTCGAAGTTGCCAATGTCGCATGAACCTCTGCGCTATAACCGGCAGGTTTGCGTTCAGTTTTTTTTATGTCGACAGTTAAACTTCTAAAGATGCCAAGTACATTTAAAGACTCATATATCTTATCATGAAGAGCATCCATTTCTTCCTTCAACTCTTTCGCGGATTTTTCGGTTTCAGTTGCTACTGGTTCTTCAACAACAAGTGGTGGTGGAGTTGGTTCAGGCGGTAGTAGCACCTGTGGCGCTACCAGCGACCCAATAATTTCCGTCGCAGCAACACTCTCTGCATTCGTAATAACCCAATCAAGAAATGCTAAATTTTGTGCACGAGTACCCTTGTAAGTTCCTTCAACATTGTTGAAATCAATTTTGCCGGATGTTAATTTCGCATTTATTGCATCAACGCACTCTTCATTTTCTTTCAAATAAGCAGTCCTGGCTGCGAATCCGGTTTCAAGCCCAAGCGCATTCATTGCGGCATCAATACTGCTTGTGTTTTTTGCTTCCTCCAAAGCGGATAATACCGGCAAGGCAAGGCGACTTTTCCTAGAAGCATCCAATGCTTCAAGCTGTGCTGGAGAAGGTGCAAGTAAGTCTATAAGAACAGGAGTCCCTCCTACAGGAGTAAACTCAAGTGTCATTTTGAAATTGGCAGGGTCTTTAGGATCATAAATTACCTTAATTTTGTCACCAGGTTCAGCCTTTGCCGTCAAAAGCCCGCTTCTTTCCGCTCGGATCCAGATATTCAGAACATCTTGAACGCCATCTTGTTGAAGTTCGGAAAAATCCATCTCATAAAGGGCTTGAGCAATAGCTTCAGTAAAAGAACCTCCTTGCGTGACAGTTGCTGTATATCCATCTAAGACATCGGTATTCCCGTTTTCTCTTGCCCATGTCTCATTCGCCGTCCTGAATTCCTGGTCGGTTTGGAGAAGTCCTCTCTTTTCGACATACTTCTCAGCCGCTTCAGCCTGTCCCATTGCTTCAGTAGCCGGACTCATAAATACCAATCGATTTGGGAAGCAGAATAATCCTTTCATATTTGTTTTGATTAAAAATTTATCACCGAATCATACCACAAAAACAACTTCAAATCAACCCACTCCCACTTCTCGCTATCAGCTATAAGTTATAAACTACAACCATTCTCATTGTTGTAAGTTGTCAGTTGTAAGTTACAAGTTACCTCCCCCTCCCCCATGTTCCGACTCAAACAAACAATTTCTCGCGCAAAAGAATTTTTACCCCACAAGCCTTTTCCGAAAAAGAAAATCATTTTAAACACACTCGCGGCATTTATAATTCTCGCAATCCTTTGGGTGGTTTCCTCTCTCGGACAACTAAGAACTTTCATCCCCGATTATTTCAAGCTCGTCGGCACAATTTTCGGCAATCGTACATATCTGATTCTTTTCGAAAACAACAATGAACTTCGTCCAACCGGCGGTTTCATTTCCGCTTATGGCGTCCTCGAAATCACTCACGGCTTCCCGACCGGTCTTTCATTCTACGATGTTTACGGTGAAATTGATGATCACGAATACATAGATCCGCCCTACTATCCGATGCAAGAACTCCTTTGGAGCGAAACTTACGGCGGATACACTTTTCGAGATGCCAATTATTTTATAAATTTTCCCGACTCCGCCACTGAATTGATCAAATTTTATCAAATCACAAATCCGGAAGCTCAAATAGATGGGATTGTATCCGTTGATTTCTCAACTCTTGAGGACTTGGTAGGACTTTATGAACCGGTCGCCGCAGGCGAATTTAGTCTTACGCAAAACAATCTTTTCGAAACCCTGGAGGCGGAAGTTTCCGATATAGATCGTCATAGCGAGGAGGCGTTAAGTGGCAGAAAAGATGTTATGAAAGATTTAATAAAAAATCTGATTGAAAAAATAATCGCAAGCCCGCTCTCCATAAGAAAACTCTCGGATACGATTATAGAAAATCTGAACGAAAAACATATAATTATGTGGTTTGAGGATGAGTTTATGGAAAATAAAGTCGCAACTCTCGGTTGGGCGAACACGATGCCCGCAATGGGCATCTCTTCAGATCTCCTTGCCGTCAACGAAGCAAATCTCGGCGGGATGAAAGATGACAGATATATTTCCAGAAACATTAAGTATGAAGTCGACATACAAGAAACGGAGATCTTATGCACTCTTACCATTGATATCGACCATTTTGGTGGCGACAATATCCCATTGAGTGGTAACTATAAGGGATATTTCCGCGCATTCGTTCCTGCCGGTGCGACCCTAGTGAGCGGTACCGACGAAACGCATACGGAAGCGTATGATGACTATCAGGCTTTCGGCGATATAGTTAGGCTGGATACGGGCGGGAACGAGACACTTACATACACATATTCTCTACCAATCGATATGGTAAAAGACGGTTCGTATACTCTTAACTTGGTGAAACAACCGGGCACCGAAGCCGATCATTATGAAATTATTGTTCACACTCCGCAGGGCTCAACACTCAATAGCGATAGTTTTGAAACGAAAGAAGAACACGCTTATTTATCACTCGATCTTTTGCAAGACAAGACTTTAAGTTTAAAAATAAATCCGGACGAAACAGCGCCTCGAATTCACTCTCACGAAATTGTCGAAATGAACAAAATTTACATTGGTTTTAACGAGCCGCTTGATTGCGAAACGGCATCGGATCCATTCGCTTATTCGATACAAGACACTGACAAAACAATGTCCGGACAGACAGACGTAGTCTACATAGACACAATCACTTGCGACGGGGGTAATGTTTGGCTAGACACGCTCGGGATGACTAGCCAAGACGAGGAGTTTTACGAGATAACTTTGAGGAATATTCGCGACAAACATGGTAACTATATTGAGCCGAATCCGCGGGTGATTACTGTGGTGCAGCGGGGACTGTGAGAATAGTATTAAATATCTAGTATAAAGTATAAAGGGAAGAAGTAATATGGGAGAAAAAATTACAAAATTTACAGACTTAATAGCATGGCAGGAAGGCCATAAACTTGTTATGTTCATTTATGAGATAACAAAAAAGTTTCCAAAAACGGAAATGTTTGGACTAACAAGTCAAATGCAGAGAGCGGCGGTTTCAATAACATCAAATGTTACAGAGGGATTCGCGAGGCAATACAGGGCTGAGAAATTACAATTTTATAGTATTGCAAAGGGTTCACTCTCGGAGTTGCAAAACCAATTGATTATAGCAAAAGACAATGAATATGTTTCGAAAGAATTATTTGATAAATTGTTCAATCAGTCTATAACCGTAGAAAAGCTAATTAATGGTTTGGTGAAAAAGATAAGAGCCAGTTTTTGATATAAATGTTTTGCGTAGCAAAACTCCATCCCTTTATACTTTATACCTCATACTTTATACTTACTACATGCTCGACAAGATCGCAATCATCGATTTCGGAAGCCAATTCACCCACCTCATCGCCAACCGCGTTAGAAGGCTTGGTGTTTATTCGGAAATCCATTCAACCGACATAACAGCCGATAAATTAAAAGATTACAAAGGCATAATTATTTCCGGTGGTCCGGCATCGGTTAACGATCCGAAAACTCAAATAAACCCGAAAATTTACGACCTAAATATCCCAATCCTCGGCGTTTGTTATGGCCATCAAGTTACGATACATACACTTGGCGGCCGTGTCGCAAAAGGTGTCGTAGGCGAGTACGGTCTAACGCAATTTACTGTCACAAAAAACATAGGCATTTTTAAGAATTTACAAAAAAAATCTTACCAAGTTTACGCCAGCCATTTCGATACGGTTGAAAAAATTCCCGAAGGATTCGAAGTGATAGGTGGGACGAAAAACGATCCTATGTCGGCAACAGCAAACGAGCAAAGAAAAATTTACACGGTACAATTTCATCCGGAAGTGACTCACACGGAATGCGGAGAAAAAATCCTCGACGCATTTATAGATATAACAGGAGCCAAACGCGATTGGTCGATTGAGAAATTTATTTCACAAGAAATCGAATCGATTAACGAAAAAGTTGGCGATAAAAAAGTGTTTATGTTGGTTTCCGGAGGTGTCGATTCGACAGTTGCTTACGCACTTTTGGCAAAAGCACTCGGCGAGGACAGAGTTTACGCGATGTATGTCGATACCGGTTTTATGCGAAAAGACGAAACGGTGCACATTAAGAAATCTCTTGCGAGCATAGGTATAAAAAATCTCCACACCGAAATGGCGGGTCCGAAATTTTTTGAGGCATTAAAAGACATTTACGAACCTGAACAAAAACGCAAAATAATCGGTGATAAATTCTTGGAAATCCAGCGCGATGTCGCTCGTGAACTTAATCTCAACCCGTCAGAATGGTTACTCGGTCAGGGGACAATTTATCCTGATACAATCGAATCCGGTGGAACTCGCAACGCAGATAAGATCAAGACTCACCACAATCGCGTTCCCGAAATCGAAGAAATGATTCGCCAAGGCAAAATAATCGAGCCGATTAAAGAGTTGTACAAAGACGAAGTTCGTATGGTTGGCGCGCGTTTGGGATTGCCTGAGGAAATGGTCAATAGACATCCGTTCCCGGGTCCGGGTTTGGCGGTGAGATGTTTGTGTGCGGAGAAGGCGGACGGGGAATACGAAAAATTACCAAACGGGCATCTTTTGCCTATAAAAAGCGTGGGAGTACAAGGAGATGAAAGGACTTATCGCCATCCTATGGTTTTGGATATGAAAGAGCCTCATGATTGGAATAAATTGCGCGCAATCGCTCCTTCGATAACAAACGCAGATTCTCGCATTAATCGCGTACTTGTTGCAGTTGCGATTAAAGATGATGAAATAAAAAAAGTCTCGGTTGTGAAAAAATATCTCACCCAAGATCGCATAAAAACTCTTCAAGAAGCCGATGCGCTTGTTATGGATGCAATTAAGGAAGAAAAAGATGTTTGGCAATGTCCGACAGTTCTTGTCCCGCTATCTGTTAATGTTGAAGGCGAAGAATCGATTGTACTCAGACCGGTTTCTTCGCAAGAGGCGATGACGGCGAATTTCACAGAGCTTCCTTGGGATAAGGTGACGAAACTTGCGGAAAAACTTATGAAAATCCCGGGGATATCGGCTGTATTCTACGATATTACGAATAAACCACCGGCAACGATTGAGTGGGAATAATAGATTTTTCGTTTCTTCTCTTCATCCCCTCTTTACTAGCTCACTATCTTAACTAGAAACTAGGTCCTAGTTCCTAGGTCCTCTCTTCAGCTAGCTCACTAGCCTACTAAGTCCTTCCATCACTCCCCCAGCCATAACCGGCACAATCAAATTGTCGTCAATTTTTATGCGCCAAATCTTAAATTTAAAAGTCTCAATAAGCGCCCCGGCAACACTGCCAACCAAAGCAGGTAGCCACCCGACAATCAACATAGCGCCCAGGAAAGACAGAATGCACGATGCAATCGGCCCTTCAAACTGTTTTTCTCGATTCCACGGGATATCAATCTCGCCGAAATAACGTCCGATTATATTCGTCACGCTGTCCCCAATCGCCATAATAATAATCGCCGCAATTGCGATATCTCGTTGAAACAACAGAACTGCAAAAAGGCTACCGAGAACCATAAAAAACGATCCCATCCCTGGGAATTTTCTCCTTACAGAAGGCCTTTCAAAAAAATCCAAAAAATCACACACAAGAGGTATGTCGCAACCGCGCGAAATAACTGCCAATACCAATCCAACACACAAAATAAAAACCAAAAACCACGCCCCAATCAGTCCAAGATAAAGCGCAAACGCAATCCCCAGTCCGGTAACCATATGCATAACCTGCCTGCGTAACTCGAATTTATCTTTTATATGATACAAAAACCACTCGCTTATCTTATACCGACCCTCTAAAAAATAAACCAAATCGCCAATAAAAAAACCGATCAATCCGCCCCAAACCGCATCGCTCAAATTATGCACACCGACATACAAACGGCTTACGCCAATCAGAACGCAGAACAAAAACCACCATTCTTTAAAATATTTGAGTCTGCCAAACCTAAAAAAAGGTAATGCCGCAAAAACAAGCGCGGTATGAAGACTGGGGAAAGAATATCCGAGTGCAGGGCCAAGTTTCTCAACCTCATGGTAAATATCGTACGGTCGTGGCACTTGGAATAAGAATTTTACGGCAAAAACAACATCGGCTGTAAAAAACAACGCAATCGCAATCAAAATCAGATAATTCCACTTCCCTTCCTCGAAAAGAATACTAAACAAAAAAGCCAATACGAACAAAAGTCCGAAATCTGTCAGAAACACCATCGCGCCATCAAGGCTCGAATGTCCAAAATCATTAAAAAAACCTAGAACTCGGAAATCAAAAAAGAAGCTCAAAAGTCCGATAATCGCCCAAATGATATAAAAGAGTTTGTTTTTCACGAGGATGATTATATCATCCAAGATAAGGACGCGCAGTATTACTTGCAAAATCCTTTATGGAAATAATAGATGCTTATCAAGGCACAGACGATGTGGTTAGTGGTGATATACCGCATGCCCTTTCCATAAGTTTATTTTCGCAATTGCTGCGAGGTCAAGAACCGGCCGTTGAAATGCAGCTATCTCCATCGCGTTCGATAGCTGTGATTTGCGGAGAGGCGAAAGATAGGATGCTTGAGTCTATGCGGGGATTATCTGTCGATGGTCGTCTTTTAATGGGAGAGCTTTTAAAAAGAAAAGAACTTCCAATAATTATGCCGACAGGTATGGGTAAATGGTTCGATAAAGATATGTCTTCATCGGTACATATGGATGCAAGAACAGCTGAAGCGTTAAAATTGGAGCTTGAAGCAAGAGGATACAGGCAGAGAATAAAACTGAGTTCAAAAGGATTTAGACATGCAAGAACGCCATCTAAAATTAAAAGAAAAGCAGATCTGTTATTTGAATCACAAAATTACCAAGGCGGTTTTATTGTAATAGAGGCAGATGGTGAAAATATTTTCGCAAGCCGTTACGCAAAAGACCAGTCGCGACCGGAGGAGGTTTGACCAAACCAAAAAAAAGGCTTATAATATACAGAATCGAGAAGTCCTGTCTTCTCCTCAAGTTACAAGCTGTAAGTTATAAGCTATTACCTTCTCCCCATGAATTTCAATGAAGCTGTAAGCATGATCGAACAACGAGGTGATTTTAATGAATACGCCAAGTTGAAAAAAGTCTTCGAGGATCGTTTGGCTGAACTTCAGGAAGATGATCATACGGAAAAAGGTTTGTGTTACTACTATCTTCTTCACAGTTTACTCAAGGCACATCTTGTTTATGATACCGAGGAGTGTCGTGAAATTTTCCAGAAAATGAGCAAAGAGTTTGCGGAACGAGAAAAAAAACATTCCCAAGATGGGAAAAAATATTCGCATATAGAAATACAAGATTTTTATCACCTGATGGAAAGATGCTACAGTTCACTCGAAATCACTTATGCGCGTAAAGGTTTTAATGAGAGTAAAAGGCATGCTTATATTGAGAAAATGCACTATAGGGAGAAATCTTTTTGGTTTAAAGGAGATTATGCCGATTGGATCGGTTATAAATTTCTCGAAATGACAAGTATGTATGGTGATAGTTTTATGAGATGGGGTGTTACAGCAGCGCTCTTCAGTTTAGTTATGGCGCTTATGTACTATCTTATAGATATTGAAGTTGGCGAACAGTTCAAAACCATTCCAAGCGCTACCGCCCATTGGTTCGATTATATTTATTTCTCAGTCGTTACCCTGACAACTCTGGGGATAGGTGATTTCGCACCAAAATTATTTATCGGGAAACTACTACTCTCGGTAGAATCCGTCTTCGGATTTATGATGCTGGGCATGTTTTTGTATCTGGTGCAGAAGAAGCTCTGAAGAGAGTTACAGAATTACGGAATTACAGAAATACAGAAGAAGAAAGAAAACAAATTCGACTATTTTCTCTGTAATTCTGCTCTCTACCTTCTCAACACCCACCACAATATCGGCTGTAGCAATAGCACCCCAAACAACAACGCAGCATAAATTTTCGCATTCGTTTTCTCCAAATCAAGAATCCTCTCAAGCCCCTTCGCTTTATTGACTTGGTCTTGCACGACTTTTTTCAATGTATTTTCACGATTTGCCAATTTTAAGCTTTCCGCGCGATAAGCCAAAAGTGGTATTGAATTTTTCACTTGTGCTTCCAAATGACCAACTTGATAATTGGCAATCTCCAATTTTTTTTGATATTCCTTAAGTTCGTCACGAGTTTCTTTATACAACACCTCGTAAATGTCTGTCTGCCGCCCTGAACTCGAAATCTCTTCGCCCAGCACGCGTTCGACTTCCGAATGAACATCGATAGCCTCAACGCGATCAAAATTGTTTAAAGAGCGATGTATGCGTATTCTGGGTACTCCCTCCTGTACAATCTCAGTGTCTTCCTGCGGCGCTTGCGGACGAGGTGTGTATCCCGTCTTGAAACCTTTCACTTGATTCTCATCAAGCTTAACGAACCCGTTAATCTTGCGCGCATTAAGTTCGCCTCCGCGGATATACCTGTCTAGTGTACGCAAAGAAACGCCAATAATTTCCGAAGCTTGTTTTCTGTCTATAGTGAAAGATGTCATCGATTCCCATTCTAGAAGTAAAAAAATCCGATGTCTAGACAAAATAGACACGGTGTCTACTGTTTGTCTACTCGTGTCTACCCGGAATGATGGCTTGTGAAGCCGACAGTAGACAGCCTGTCTAGACACGCTGTCTACTCTGTCTAGACAAAATGGACATGGTGTCTACCATTGCGTGTATAGGCGGATTTATTGCAAAAGTTATAAAACGATTGACCGAATAGGTCATTTGGATCTCTGGGTAAAAACATGCATGCCTGATTTGCAAGAAAACTCTCGACTAATCAAGTTCGGAAAAAGCGCTTTTGGAAGGCGTGTTTGTAAATAGGATTTTGAAACATGGTCGGAAATTACATGTCTTTATTTTCGGTCCGAAAAATGGTATTTTGCGTTAGTCGAAAAGTATGTATAGGCGAACCGTTAAAAATGGCTATTAAAAGGCAAAAAACCGCCAAGAAAACCTGCACAGTTGACATATCCGTAGTCCTTGATTCGATACGCAGCCTTCACAATTTAGGTTCGATTTTCAGAACTTGTGACGGGGCGGGAGTTTCCAAGGTCTATCTATGCGGAATAACCGGGCAACCGACAGATCCGAAAGTGGCAAAAACCGCTCTCGGAGCCGAAAAAACAATTCCTTACGAGTATAAAAAACACGCATTGACGGTAGTGAAAGACCTTAAAAAACAAGGCTATGAAGTTGTTTCTCTTGAGCTTGCCAAAGGGAGTAAGCGATTCGATCAGGTGAAATATTCCCCAAAAACATGTTTCGTAATAGGGAACGAGGTAACAGGTATCAGGAAATCAATTTTGAAAGAGTCCGATAATGTTGTTTTTATCCCGATGTACGGGGAAAAGGAGTCATTGAATGTCTCGGTTGCATTCGGGATAGGGATTTACGGAATAGTGAATCAAGCTCGGTAACTCTGTATTTCGTGTTATCATGCCTCCGTATGAAATTTGTAAAACGCTTCTTAAAATACGCCATTTTAACAGCTCTACTCGTTGTCTTTCTCGCCTGGTATTTCCTTATCGGTCCTCACGGCAACCTAGAGGGCAAGGATTTTAACTTAAAATCAAACGGGCTGTGGGTTAAGCACGCATGGGTCGGGAATGAGCAGGAAACCGCTGTAGTTGAGGACTTAGCGCTTAAGCTGGCCAAATACGACATCGAGTATGTGTTCGTTCATACGGGCCCTTTTGATAGCGACGGGACGATCCCTGAAGAACGATACAAGTTCGCGAGCGAGTTTTTAAGAATCCTTAAGGCTAAAAATCCGGATGTCATTGTGCTGGCATGGGTGGGGCAGGTAAGGTCGGAACTAGATATAGATGATGCGGATATCAGGGAGAATATAACGACAACTTGCGAAAAATTAATTTCCGAAACGGGTTTTGATGGGATTCATTACGATATCGAACCGATTGCACATGATGACACGGCGTTTTTAACGCTCCTGCAAGAAACAAGGGCTGAACTTGGAGAGGATACTTTTATATCTGTTGCGACGGATGAATGGCAGCCCTCTTTTTTGAGTGATTTGGCTGGTGAAATTCTTGATAAGGATATAACAAGTTATTGGGAAACGGATTATTTCAAGGCGACCGCCGAGATTGCGGATCAGATAGTGATTATGACTTACGACACTTCTCTTGGCGAGATCGAGCATTACGAATGGCTTGTTGAGCAACAGGTGATTTATTTGACTCAAATTCTGAACGGTTACGATACGGAATTGCTGATAGGAATACCGACTTACGATGATGATAAGGAAAGTTTTGATCCACTGGTGGAAAATATGGAAAGCGGCTTGAAAGGGATCATTCAGGGGCTTAATAATAGACGCGCGGAGGTTTCGGTTTTTACGGGCGTAGCGATTTATGCGGAATGGGAGACTGATGATGCGGAATGGGGAATTTATGAAAAATTATGGCAAGGCTTATGACAGCCCATCTCTTAATACATACTACTTGCTACTTCTTATGAATCTTCTCTACTCAAATCAAACCAACTCAAAAATCGACAAGCGGATTTTTACTTCGCTTCTATCAAAAGCAAAAGTGGAAAAACTAATCTCTCTTACAATTATTTCCGACTCGGAAATCAAGAAAATAAATAAAAAATATCGCGGTAAAAATACGCCGACAGATGTAATCTCTTTTGTTTACAAAGAGACCGAAAAATTCCCGGGCGAGGAAATGCTCGGGGAAATTTACATTTCAATCGACACGGCGAAAAAACAGGCAAAAGAACAGAAGCATTCGCTCAAATACGAACTGCAATTTCTGTTC